>Ga0209692_10002975_pt1 | contig 17143 bp, 11 predicted proteins | sample tdDd472_FD_187129 | JGI IMG/M metagenome (GOLD analysis project Ga0209692, IMG submission 187129) | Marine sediment microbial communities from the Atlantic coast under amendment with organic carbon and nitrate - tdDd47.2 (SPAdes)... | ecosystem: Environmental > Aquatic > Marine > Coastal >...
CGATCGAGCAGCTTGCGGAACATCTCGACGCCCGTAACGGTCGTCTTCGTCGCGGTGTCGGTCATGCCGACGATCTCGATCTCCTCGCCGACCTTCACGATGCCGCGCTCGACACGACCGGTGACGACCGTACCACGACCCGGGATCGAGAAGATGTCCTCGACCGGCATCAGGAACGGCTTGTCGATGTCGCGCTCGGGCGTCGGGATGTACTCATCGACCTGATTCATCAGCTCGATGATCTTCTCCCGACCCAGCTCCGGCTGCGTGCCCTCGATGGCGTGCAGCGCCGAACCGGCGATCACCGGCACGTCGTCGCCGGGGAAGTCGTACTTGTCGAGGAGCTCGCGCACCTCCATCTCGACGAGCTCGAGGAGCTCCTCATCGTCGACAAGGTCGACCTTGTTGAGGAACACGACGATGTACGGCACGCCGACCTGACGAGCGAGCAGGATGTGCTCACGCGTCTGGGGCATCGGGCCGTCGGCCGCCGAGCACACGAGGATCGCGCCGTCCATCTGCGCCGCGCCCGTGATCATGTTCTTCACGTAGTCGGCGTGACCGGGGCAGTCGACGTGCGCGTAGTGACGCGACTCCGTCTCGTACTCCACGTGCGCCGTCGCGATCGTGATGCCGCGCTCCTTCTCTTCGGGCGCGTTGTCGATCTCGTCGAAGGCCTTCACTTCGCCGCCACGCTCTTCAGCCATGATCTTCGTGATCGCGGCCGTCAGCGTCGTCTTGCCATGGTCGACGTGACCGATGGTGCCGATGTTGACGTGCGGCTTGGTACGCTCGAACTTTTCCTTCGCCATCGCTCGCTCTCCTGCGCGTCCAGTGGGACGCCTCTTCAGAGGGGGCCGTGGACGCCCGGGGTCTGAATGAGCTCGGCCTGCACGGACGCGGGCACGGGCTCGTAGTGATCGAATTCCATCGAATAGCTCGCCCGGCCCTGGGTCTGCGACCGCAGGTCCGTGGCGTAGCCGAACATCTCTGCCAGCGGCACGAGCGCCCGGACGACCTTGACGCCCGACTGCTCTGCCATCTCGGTGACCTGTCCGCGGCGACGGTTCAGGTCGCCGATGACGTCACCCATGAACTCTTCGGGGACGAGGACCTCGACGTTGAACACCGGTTCGAGGACCTGCACGCCGCCGGTGATGACGCCTTCACGAAGCGCCATCGAACCTGCGATCTTGAAGGCCATCTCGCTCGAGTCCACATCGTGGAACGACCCGTCGACCAGCTTCACCGACACGTCGACGAGCTCGAAGCCCGAGATCGTGCCCGCGGAGGCCGACTCGCGGATGCCCTTCTCGACCGACGGGATGAACTCCCGCGGGATGGCGCCGCCGCTGATTGCGTTCTCGAAGGTGATCCCGACGCCACGCTCGTTGGGCGCGACCTCGACGACAACGTGGCCGTACTGGCCCTTGCCGCCCGACTGTCGGATGAACTTGCCCTCGACACGCGCCGGGCCCGCGACGGTCTCTCGGTACGAGACCTGCGGACGGCCGATGTTGGCCTCGACCTTGAACTCACGAAGGAGGCGGTCGACGATGATCTCGAGGTGGAGCTCGCCCATGCCCGAGATGATCGTCTGGCCGGTCTCACCGTCCACCCGCACCTGGAAGGACGGGTCTTCGATCGCGAGCTTCTCGAGGCTCGTCGCCAGCTTCTCCTGGTCGGCCTTCGTCTTCGGCTCGATCGCGATCGAGATGACCGGCTCAGGGAACACGATGCGCTCGAGCACGACGGGCTCGTCGCGGTCGCACAGCGTGTCGCCGGTGGTCGTGAAGCGAAGTCCGACGGCCGCGACGATGTCGCCGGCGCGGACGGAGTCGACCTCTTCGCGCTTGTTCGCATGCATGCGAAGCAGGCGTCCGAGGCGCTCCTTCTTGTTCTTGAGCGGGTTCTGCACGTAGCCGCCCTTGTCGAGCTGGCCCGAGTAGACCCGGAAGTACGTCAGCTGACCGACGTACGGATCGTTCATGATCTTGAACGCCAGCGCGGCGAAGGGCCCATCAGGGTCCGCCGAGCGCGTGACGTAGTCATCCGCGGCGGGCTCCCGCTCCTCGCGCTCGATGCGGTCGATGGTGTCGGGCTCGAGGCCCTGCACCGCGTCGACGTCGAGCGGGGACGGCAGGTATGCGACCACGGCGTCCAGCAGCGGCTGGACCCCCTGGTTCTTGAACGCCGAACCGCAGAGCACCGGAGTCATCGTCTGCCCGACGCACCCACGGCGAATGGCCGCCTGGAGCGTCTCGACATCGATGTCCTCGCCCTCGAGGTAGAGCATCGCGATGTCATCATCGACGTCCGCGATCGCCTCGATCATCGCCTCGCGCGCAGCGGCGGCGTCGTCGACGAGCGCCTCGGGGATGTCCCCTTCGATGACCTTCGCGCCGAGCGTGTCGGAGTCGTAGGTCAGCGCGACCATCCGGACCAGGTCGACCTGACCCTGGAAGTGGTCCTCGGCACCGATCGGCAGCTGGATAGCCACCGGGTTCGCCTTCAGCTTGTCGCGCATCTGGCGGATGACTTCATCGAAGTCGGCGCCGACGCGGTCCATCTTGTTGACGAACGCGAAGCGCGGGACGCGGTACCGGTTGGCCTGCCGCCAGACCGTCTCGGACTGGGGCTGCACGGCGCCGACGGCGCAGAACACGCCGATCGCACCATCGAGCACGCGGAGGGAGCGTTCGACTTCGATGGTGAAGTCGACATGCCCGGGCGTGTCGATGATGTTGATCGTGTGGTCACCCCATTCACAGGTCGTCGCGGCCGACGTGATCGTGATGCCGCGCTCCTGCTCCTGAGCCATCCAGTCCATCGTGGCAGCGCCCTCGTGCACCTCGCCGATCCGGTGGGTTCGGCCGGTGTAGTAGAGGATCCGCTCCGTGGTGGTCGTCTTACCCGCATCAATGTGAGCCATGATGCCGATATTACGGAGCTGATGTAGAGACGCTGCCCGAGCCACGGTGTACTCCGTGTTGCCTGGATGCTTGATGACCGCGATCGATGCCGCGTTGTGGTACGCCCACTGGCTCGAGGCCGTGGTACGCTGCCTGTGCGCTCTGTGCGCTGGCGAATAGCGGGGCGAGGCGAGCTCGCCCCGGGTGGCTCACCGGCGAGGCCGGTGGCCGACTACCACCGGTAGTGCGAGAACGCCTTGTTCGCGTCCGCCATACGGTGGGTTTCGTCCTTCTTCTTCACGGCCGCGCCGCGGTTGTTCGCCGCATCGAGCAGCTCGTTCGCGAGACGCTCGCGCATCGTGCGCTCGCCGCGATTGCGGGACGCCGTGATGAGCCAGCGAATCGCCAGCGCCGTGCGACGGTCCGGACGGACCTCGACGGGCACCTGGTACGTCGAGCCGCCAACGCGACGCGACTTGACCTCGACGGCCGGGCGGACGTTGTCGACCGCTTCCTTGAAGATCTCGACCGGATTCTCACCACGCGTACGCTCTTCGACGATGTCGAACGCGCCGTACATGATGGACTCGGCGATGCTCTTCTTGCCGTCCTGCATGAGGTTGTTCACGAACTTCGACACGAGGCGATCGTGGAACTTCGGATCCGGGAGGACCTCACGCTTTGCAATGACTCGACGTCGGGCCATGTCTCTCTACTCCTGTCGGCAGTGCCGAGTGGGTCAGGCCTTCGGGCGCTTCGCGCCGTACTTGGACCGGCCCTGACGACGGGCCTGAACACCGACGGCGTCCAGCGCGCCGCGGATGATGTGATAGCGAACACCGGGAAGGTCCTTCACGCGACCGCCGCGGATGAGCACCACGGAGTGCTCCTGAAGGTTGTGGCCCTCACCGGGGATGTAGGACGTGACCTCCATCCCGTTCGTGAGACGCACACGCGCGACCTTCCGAAGCGCCGAGTTCGGCTTCTTGGGCGTGGTCGTGTAGACGCGCGTGCAGACGCCACGCTTCTGGGGGCACGACTTCAGCGCGGGCGCCGTCGTCTTGCGGACCTTCTTCTTGCGTCCCTTTCGGACGAGCTGATTGATCGTAGGCATTCGCGACCTTTCTCGTGCCGTATCGCGTACGGAATGACTGCGGAATCGCATGCTCTGACCTGCATCCACGTACCCGCGGCGGCCTGTCAGAGGGAGGCGCACTATATCGGCGGAATCTCGACTGTCAAGCCGAGACTGCGCCGAATTCTGGTGGGTTTTTCGGACGCTCGATCCGTCGTGTGACCCGGCGCCGAAGCCACGAACGACGCGCGGCGGCGTCCCTGGAGGGGCACGCCGCCGCGGTACGGGGTCCGTCGACGATCACTCGCCGGCGGCCACCACGTCCAGATCGGCGATCGCTTCCGGCTCCGGGGTGATCTCCACCTCGAGGTGCCGGTAGGCGTGCAGGCCGGTACCGGCCGGGATCAGGCGACCCATGATGACGTTCTCCTTGAGACCCCGGAGGTAGTCCACACGGCCGTTGATCGCGGCCTCCGTGAGCACCTTGGTCGTCTCCTGGAAGCTCGACGCCGAGATCCACGACTCGGTCGACAGCGCGGCCTTCGTGATGCCCAGCAGGAGGTCCTCGGCGAACGCCGGACGACCGCCCTCGGCCATGACCCGCTCGTTCTCCGCGTGGAAGAGCTGCCGGTCGATGTGCTGGTCCACGAGGAAGTGCGTGTCGCCCACCTCGACGATGCGCACGCGACGCAGCATCTGACGAACGATCGTCTCGATGTGCTTGTCGTGGATGCGCACACCCTGCAGGCGGTAGACCTGCTGGATCTCGTCGACGAGGTAGCCCGCCAGCGCCTTGCGGCCCGAGATCGCGAGGATGTCGTGCGGGTTCTCCGAGCCCTCCGTCAGCGCCTCACCAGCGCGGACGTAGTCGCCTTCCTGCACGATGATGTGGCGGCCCTTCGGGATGGCGTAGCGCCGCTTCTCACCGGCGTCCGGCACGATGTCGAGGTACCGCTTGCCCTTCGTCTCGCGGGCAAACTGCACCTGACCGTCGATCTCGGACACGTGCGCCATCTCCTTCGGCTTGCGGGCCTCGAAGAGCTCGGCGACACGCGGCAGACCACCGGTGATGTCCTTCGTCTTCTGCCCCTCGCGGGACACCTTGGCGAGGACCTGACCGGGGCCGACCTCGTCCTTGTCCTGCACCTCGATCACCGCGCCCGTGGCGAGCTGGTACGTGGCGAGGACCTTGTTGCCTTCCTTCGCCTTGATCGTGATGCGCGGACGCTTGTCCGGGTCCTTCGGCTCGGTGATGACCATACGAGCAAGGAAGGTCGTCTGGTCGATGGATTCCTCCATCGTGATGCCTTCCTCGATGTCCTCGAACCGGACCACACCGGCGTTCGCCGCCAGGATCGGGTTGGAGTACGGGTCCCACTCGGCGAGCGTCGCACCGGCTTCGACCTTGTCACCCTCGTCGAAGTGCAGACGCGCACCATAGACGAGCGGGAACGACTCGCGGGTCTGGCCCTTCTCGTCCTGGACGAGCAGCTTGCCGTTGCGGTTCATGACGACGAAGCCGCCATCCGCGCGGGTGACGCGACGGACGTCCTCGTACTTCACGACACCCTGCTGGCGGGTCTCGATGCTCGACGACTCCGCGGTCAGCGTACCGACACCACCGAAGTGGAAGGTACGCATCGTCAGCTGCGTGCCGGGCTCACCGATCGACTGCGCGGCGATGACGCCGACAGCCTCACCGACGTTGACCATCCGCCCACGGGCGAGGTCACGGCCGTAGCACTTCGCGCAGATGCCGGTCTTCGCCTGGCAGGTCAGCGGCGAGCGAACGGTGATGCGGTCGATGCCCGCGTCGTCGATGATGTCGGCGACCTCTTCGGTCACCTCGACGTCCGCGTCGAGCAGCATCTCGTCGGTGTACGGGTGCCAGACCGGCTCCAGCGTCACGCGACCGACGATGCGGTCGCGCAGGGGCTGGATGATCTCGCCACCGTCGATGAGCGGGGTCTGTTCGAGGCCGTCGAGCGTGCCACAGTCGACCTCGGACACGATCGCGTCCTGCGCGACGTCCACGAGACGACGGGTCATGTAGCCCGAGTTCGCGGTCTTCAGCGCCGTGTCGGCCAGACCCTTGCGGGCACCGTGCGTCGACGTGAAGTACTCGAGGCCCGACAGACCCTCGCGGAAGTTCGACTCGATCGGCGTCTCGATGATCTCACCGGACGGCTTGGCCATGAGGCCACGCATACCGGACAGCTGGCGCATCTGCTGCGCCGAGCCACGAGCGCCGGAGTCGGCCATGATGAAGATCGAGTTGAACGAGGCGATGTCCTCGGATTCCCCGTTGGGGCCCGTGAACGTCTCGGTCTTGATCTGCTCCATCATCTCCGAGGCGACCTTCTCGGTCGCGTCGGCCCAGATGTCGACGACCTTGTTGTAGCGCTCGCCGGGGGTCAGTGCACCCTGACGCTGCTCGTTGTCGATCTCGCGGACCTTGTCCTTCGCCTCGTCGAGGATGCCCCACTTCGTGGTGGGGATCGCCATGTCGACGAGACCGATCGTGACACCCGAGATCGTCGAGTACGTGTACCCGAGGGTACGCATCCGGTCGGCGAAGAGGACGGTCTCCTTCTCGCCAGCGACCTCGTAGGCGATGTCGATCAGATTCGCGAGGTCCTTCTTCTTCAGGATCTTGTTGACCATGTCGAAGGTCATGCCTTCGGGCAGGATCTCGCTGAAGAGGACACGACCGACGGTCGTCTCGTACCGCGATCCGTCGCCGAACGGCGCCTTCACGCGGCACTTCACGCGCGCCTGCAGGTCGACGTCACCGGAGTCCCACGCCGCGCGAAGCTCGTCGCGGCTGGCATACGTCCGGCCCTCGCCCTTCGCGAACGGACGCTCGCGGGTCATCCAGTAGCAGCCGAGGACGATGTCCTGCGACGGCCCGATGACCGGCTTGCCGTTGGCGGGCGAGAGGATGTTGTTCGTCGAGAGCAGCAGCACCCGCGACTCGACCTGGGCCTCGATCGACAGCGGCACGTGGACCGCCATCTGGTCACCGTCGAAGTCGGCGTTGTACGCCGAGCAGACGAGCGGGTGGACCTGGATCGCCTTGCCCTCGATGAGCACGGGCTCGAACGCCTGGATGCCGAGACGGTGAAGGGTCGGGGCGCGGTTCAGCAGAACCGGGTGCTCCTTGATGACCTCTTCGAGGATGTCCCACACCTCTTCGGTCTCGCGCTCGACCATGCGCTTGGCGCTCTTGATGGTCGAGACGAAGCCCTGCAGCTCGAGCTTGTGGTAGATGAACGGCTTGAACAGCTCGAGCGCCATCTTCTTCGGCAGGCCGCACTGGTGGAGCTTGAGCTCCGGACCAGCGACGATGACCGAACGGCCCGAGTAGTCCACGCGCTTGCCGAGCAGGTTCTGACGGAACCGGCCGTGCTTGCCGCGCAGCATGTCCGAGAGCGACTTGAGCGGCCGCTTGTTCGGACCCGTGATCGTCTTGCCCCGTCGACCGTTGTCGAAGAGCGCGTCGACCGCCTCCTGCAGCATCCGCTTCTCGTTGCGGATGATGATCTCGGGCGCGTTGAGCTCGAGAAGCCGCTTGAGGCGGTTGTTGCGGTTGATGACGCGACGGTAGAGGTCGTTGAGGTCGCTCGTCGCGAACCGACCACCGTCGAGCGGCACCAGCGGACGCAGGTCCGGGGGCAGCACGGGGATGACCTCGAGGATCATCCACTCGGGGCGGTTCGTCGAGTTGCGGAACGCCTCGACGACCTTGAGCCGCTTGGCGATCTTCTTGCGCTTGGCGTCGCTCGTCGCGACGCGCATCTCGGCGCGCAGCTCCTCGCTGAGGCGCTCGATGTCCATCTCGGCGAGCAGGGTACGGATCGCCTCGGCGCCCATCCCGGCCTCGAACGAGTCCCAGCCGTACTCCTCGATGTACGCGGCGTACTTCTGCTCCGAGAGCACCTCGCCACGGGTGAGGAGGGTCTCGCCCGGATCGATGACGATGTACGACACGCAGTACAGGACCTTCTCGAGGTCCTTCAGCGCGATGTCGAGCAGGTTACCGATGCGGCTCGGCAGGCTCTTGAGGAACCAGATGTGCGCGACAGGCGTGGCGAGGTCGATGTGACCCAGCCGCTCGCGGCGCACCTTCGCCTGGATGACCTCGACGCCGCACTTCTCGCAGACGATGCCGCGGTGCTTCATGCGCTTGTACTTGCCGCAGATGCACTCGTAGTCCTTCACGGGACCGAAGATCCGCGCGCAGAACAGGCCGTCACGCTCGGGCTTGAACGTCCGGTAGTTGATCGTTTCGGGCTTCTTCACCTCGCCGAACGACCACTCACGGATGCGTTCGGGCGAGGCGAGGCTGATCTGGACCGCGTTGAAGTGCAGCGGGTCCTTCGGTCGATCGAAGAAGCTGAAGATGTCCTTCATGGGATACTCCGTACTGACGCCGTAGTCGGGATCGGGGGGACGCCGGCGTGGCGTCAGCTACCGGTTTCTTCGAGGAGTTCGATGTTGAAGCAGAGGCTCTGCAGCTCCTTCATCAACACGTTGAACGACTCGGGGAGGCCGGCCTCGTGCTTGTTCTCGCCCTTGACGATGGCTTCGTACATGCGGGTTCGGCCGTTCACGTCGTCCGACTTCACGGTCAGGAATTCCTGAAGCGAGAAGGCCGCGCCGTACGCTTCCATCGCCCAGACCTCCATCTCGCCGAGACGCTGTCCACCGAACTGCGCCTTGCCGCCGAGGGGCTGCTGGGTGACCAGCGAGTACGGCCCGATGGACCGCGCGTGGATCTTGTCGTCGACGAGGTGGTGCAGCTTCAGAACGTACATCACACCGACGGTGACCTGGTTCTGGAACTGCTCGCCCGTCCGGCCATCGCGCAGCCACGACTTGCCGTTGGGCGAGATGCCCGCCAGCGCGTAGAGCCGCTCGATGTCCTCTTCGCGCGCACCGTCGAAGACCGGGGTCGCGAAGTGGACGCCCTTCGTCATCGTGCGGCCGACCTCGAGGACTTCCTCGTCGTCCAGCTCGTCGACGAGCGTCTCGACCCGCTGCACCTCGTAGATGCCCTTGATGAGCTCACGCAGCTCGGCCACGCGGTTGAAGTGGATGTGGTCGGAGATGATCCGGCCCAGCTTCCACGCGCAGAACCCGAGGTGGGTCTCGAGGATCTGACCGACGTTCATGCGGCTCGGCACGCCGAGCGGGTTGAGCACGACGTCGACCGGGTTGCCGTCTTCGAGGTACGGCATGTCCTCTTCGGGCAGGATGCGCGAGACGACACCCTTGTTGCCGTGACGGCCGGCCATCTTGTCGCCGACCTGCAGCTTGCGCTTCACGGCGACGTAGACCTTGACCATCTTGATGACGCCGGGCCCGAGCTCGTCGCCCTTGTGCAGCTTCTGGATCTTGTCCTCGGTCTTGAGGCGGATCTCCTGAATCTGCTTCTCGAGCGCCCGAAGGATGAGGTCGCGACGCGCCTCGGCCTCGGGGTCCTCGGCCACGGTGATGTTCTTCCAGAAGCGACGCGGGATGTCCTCGAGGACGTCACGGGTCAGCTTGGTGCCGCGCTTCGAGAGCGCGCGCTTGCGGTCGTCGATGAGGTCGGCCGCGAGGCTCTGCCCCTCGATCAGCTCACGGACGCGACGGAACGCCGCATCGCGGAGGATGCTGATCTCGTCGTGCTCGTCCTTGAGGAGGTTCTTCTCCTCCTCTTCGAGGATCTGCTTCGACCGCTCGTCGAGCTCGATGCCCTTTCGCGAGAAGACGCGGGCGCCGATGACGATGCCGCGGGTGCCGGGGGGCATGCGCAGCGAGGTGTCACGCACGTCGCCGGCCTTCTCGCCGAAGATGGCGCGAAGCAGCTTCTCTTCGGGCGAGAGCTGGGTCTCGCCCTTCGGCGTGATCTTGCCGACGAGGATGTCGCCGGAGCTCACCTCGGCGCCGATCCGGACGATGCCGGCGTCGTCGAGGTCGCTCAGGGCGTCCTCACCGACGTTCGGGATGTCGCGGGTGATCTCTTCCTTGCCGAGCTTCGTGTCGCGAGCGACACACTCGAACTCCTCGATGTGAACGGAGGTGTAGATGTCCTCCTTCACCACGCGCTCGCTGATGAGGATCGAGTCCTCGAAGTTGTAGCCGTGCCACGGCATGAACGCGACGAGCACGTTCTGGCCGAGCGCCAGCTCACCGCGGTCGGTCGACGGACCGTCCGCGATGACATCGCCCTTCCGCACGCGGTCGCCAGCGCGCACGATCGGCCGCTGGTTGATCGACGTGCTCTGGTTCGAGCGCATGTACTTGATCAGCTTATAGATGTCCGGACGCGCCGAAATCTCGGCGTCCTCGGAGTCCGCCTTGATGACGATTCGCGAGGCGTCGACCGACTCGACGACACCGTCATGGCGGGCGACGACCGTGACACCGGAGTCACGCGCGACGGCGCGCTCCATGCCCGTGCCGACGACCGGCGCGTTGGTCCGCAGCAGCGGGACCGCCTGGCGCTGCATGTTCGAGCCCATGAGCGCGCGGTTCGCGTCATCGTGCTCGAGGAAGGGGATCAGCGAGGCGGCGACCGACACGAGCTGTGCCGGCGACACGTCCATGAGCGTGATCTCCTCGCGCGGCAGGAACGTCGGCTCGCCGTGGCTGCGGCAAGGCACGAGGTCCTCGGCGAACGACCCATCCTCGGCGAGGGGCGTCGACGCCTGCGCGATGTTGTTCTTCTCTTCCTCGAGCGCCGAGAACCAGTCGACCTGGTCTTCGGGCTTGCCGTCGGTCACGCGACGGTACGGCGACTCGATGAAGCCGTACTCGTTGACGCGGGCGTAGGTCGCCAGCGACGCGATGAGGCCGATGTTCGGACCTTCCGGCGTCTCGATCGGGCAGATGCGGCCGTAGTGGGTCGGGTGCACGTCGCGCACCTCGAAGCCGGCGCGCTCGCGGGTCAGACCGCCGGGCCCGAGGGCCGACAGGCGACGCTTGTGCGTGACCTCGGACAGCGGGTTCGTCTGGTCCATGAACTGCGACAGCTGCGAGCCGCCGAAGTACTCCTTGACGACCGCGGTGACCGGCTTCGCGTTGATCAGGTCGTGCGGCATGAGCGTCTCGAGCTCCTGGCTCATGCTCATGCGCTCCTTGATCGCGCGCTCCATGCGGACGAGGCCGACCCGGTACTGGTTCTCGAGCAGCTCACCGACCGCGCGGACGCGCCGGTTGCCGAGGTGGTCGATGTCGTCCGTCGCGCCGTTCGACGCCTTGAGGGACAGCAGCTGACGCACCGTCTCGATGATGTCCTCGGAGTGGAGGACCGTGTACTCGAGCGGGTAGTCGAGATCGAACTTGAAGTTGAGCTTGAGCCGGCCGACCTTCGAGAGGTCGTAGCGCTCCGCCTTGTAGAACAGGTTCTCGAACAGGTTCTCGGCGGTCTCGGCCGTCGGCGGGTCGCCGGGACGAAGGCGCTGGTAGATCTCCAGGCGCGCTTCCTCGGACGAGGTGACCTTGTCCACCGCGAGCGTGTCGCGGAGGAACGAGCCGACGCGGATGCCGTCGATGTGCAGCACCTTGATCTCGGTGATGCCCCGCTCGATGAGCTCGTCAACGCGCTGCTCGGTGAGCTGCTCGTTGCACTCGAGGAGGATCTCGCCGGTGTCCTCGTCGAAGATGTCTTCGCCGGCGAACTTGCCGTACAGCTCCTCGTCGCTCATCGGGATACGATCGATCCCGGCCTTCTTGAGACGGCGCAGCTTGCCCTTCGTGAGCTTCTTCTTGAAGCGCACGAGCACGTCACCCGTGGTCTGGTCGACGACGTCCGCGGACGTCTGGGTGTCGACGTGCAGCTCGGGGTCGATGACCTTGAACGACTCGGGACGGTCGAGGACGATCGTCTCGGTGTCGTAGAACATCTGCAGGATCTCTTCGGCCGAATAGCCGGAGCGATCGTGCTCGGGGTCCTTGCGGTACGGATCCGGCGGCGTCTTGTAGAGCGCGCGCAGCAGGACGGTCGCCGGCAGCTTGCGGCGACGGTCGATCCGGACGTGGAGGATGTCCTTCGCGTCGAACTCGAAGTCGATCCACGAGCCGCGGTACGGGATGATCCGCGCCGAGTAGAGGAGCTTGCCCGACGAGTGGGATTTGCCCTTGTCGTGGTCGAAGAACGCGCCCGGCGAGCGGTGCAGCTGCGACACGATGACGCGCTCGGTGCCGTTCACGATGAACGTACCGTTGTCGGTCATGAGCGGGATCTCTCCGAAGAAGACCTCCTGCTCCTTCACGTCACGGATCGACCGGACGCCGGTGTCGTCGTTCACGTCCCACACGACGAGGCGGATGATCACCTTGACGGGAGCGGCGAAGGTCATGCCTCGCGCCATGCACTCGTCGACGTCGTACTTCGGGCGCTCGAGGCAATACTCAACAAACTCCAGCGAGCACGTCTCGTTGAAGTCCTTGATCGGGAACACCGACTTGAACACGCCCTGCAGGCCGAGGTCCCGGCGCTCTTCGGTGGGGACGTCCGTCTGCAGAAACTGATCGTACGACCGCTTCTGGATGTCGATGAGGTTCGGCGTTTCGACCCCGTGCGGGTGTCGGCCGAAGCTCTTGCGGAGGCGGAAGTTCGTCTGGATCACAGAGGCCATGCGGGTCTCCTCGATCGGGCCGTCGGCGAGGGCCGACGTGCGCGTGTCGTCGTCAGGCCGAGTGGTGCGCGGGCGGCACGGACGGCAAAAGAGAGAACGGGGTGCCGTGCGCAAACTGCGCCGGCACCCGAGTTGCCGCGGCGCGACCCGCGGTTCTCTGGGCTCGTTCGAGCTGCAATGTTCTCGTCCGCCTCGTCCGTCGTTCGCGCGCTGCGCACCCCCGGTCGCGGTGATGGCGTTTCGCCGCGGTCCGGGGACGAGAATTGGGATGGAACCGACTAGCGATCCCGAGTGAGGGTGTCAACCCTCGATTGCAAACGCACCAGAACCCCGACGACCGAGGTCGCCGGGGTCCGTGGTGGGTTCGCAGAACGCGAAGGGGCTTACTTGACCTCGACGGTCGCGCCGGCCTCTTCGAGCTGCTTCTTGACGTCCTCGGCCTCCTCCTTCGAGACGGCTTCCTTCACCGTGCTCGGAGCGCCTTCGACCATCTCCTTCGCCTCCTTGAGGCCAAGGCCGGTGATCGCGCGGACCGCCTTGATGACGTTGATCTTCTTGGCGCCGAAGTCCTTCATGATGACGTCGAACTCGGTCTGCTCTTCGGCCGCCGCGGCGTCGCCACCGCCGGCACCGGGAGCCGCCGCAACGGCCACGGCCGCCTGCGCGCTCACGCCCCACTTCTCCTCGAGCTCACCGATGAGGGCGGCGAGGTCGATGATGTTCATCGTGGAGAGGAATTCGACGACCTGATCCTTCGTGATGTCCGACATGTGCTGTCTCCAGTGTGATGGACGCTCAGCGTCCCGTTTCGAAATCGAATCGATGAACGGCGATCACTCGCCGATGGAGTCCTTGCGAGCCGCGAGGACCTGAACGAACTGCTGCGGCGCCGCCGCGAGCGTACGGACGAACTTGGTGCCGACCGCGTTGAAGAGGGCGAGGAGCGAGGCCCGAAGGTCGTCCTTGCTCGCCATCTTCGAGAGGTCCTCGACACCCTTCGCGTCGAAGAGGGTCCCGCCGGACCAGCCGCCCTTCACCTCGAACTTCTCGTTCTTCTTCTTGAAGTCGAGGATGGCCTTGGCCGGAGCCGCGGGCTCTTCGGGGTGGAACGCGATCGCCGACGGGCCGGTGAGCAGCTCGCCGAGGTTCTCGAGGTCCGTGCCCTCGATGGCCCGCTTCGCGAGCGTGTTCTTGACGACACGGTACGTGACGCCCGCCTTGCGCATGGAGGCCCGCAGCTCGTTGATCGAGTTGACGGACATCCCGGCGTTCGACGCGACGACGACCGATGCGGCCGTGGAGAGCCCCTCACGGAGCTCTTCGACCATCTTCTCCTTGTCTTCACGCTTCACGGTGACGGTCCTGGATGGGGGTTCGTAGAAAGGTGGCTTCGAAAACGACGACGCCCGCTCGACGTGGCGGTCGGGCGGGCGATACACAGCGTGGCCCCTCGCGGGGTCGCGGCTGCAATCGTCACCATCCTCCGCCGGCAATCTTCAAGCCCTCGAGGGGCACCGACTTCTCTGGATCGCGGGATCGAGCGATGCGTGCAGTTCGTCGTTCGGAGTTCGTCTCGGATCAGGCCGGCGAGATGCCGCTGGCGTCCACGCGAATGCCGGGCCCCATCGTGCTGGAGACCGTGACGCGCTTCAGGTAGTTGCCCTTCGCGGCGGCCGGGCGAACGCGGATAAGGTGCTCGACGAACGCGGTCAAGTTCTTTTCGAGCTGCTCGGCCGTGAACGACGCCTTCCCGATGGGGGCGTGCACGATACCGGCCTTCTCGACGCGGAACTCGACGCGACCGGCCTTCATCTCCGACACGGCCTTGGCCACGTCGAAGGTGACGGTGCCGACCTTCGGGTTCGGCATGAGGCCGCGGGGTCCGAGGACCCGGCCGAGGCGGCCGACGACGCCCATCATGTCAGGGGTCGCGACGGCGGCGTCGAAGTCGAGCCAGCCGTCCTGGATCTTCTGGGCCAGGTCTTCGGCGCCCACGAAGTCGGCGCCCGCTTCCTGGGCCTCCTTCTCCTTCTCGCCGCGGGCGAAGACGGCCACGCGGACCGACTTACCGGTGCCGTGGGGCAGGACGATCGCGCCACGGACCATCTGGTCCGCGTGCCGCGGGTCGACGCCGAGGTTGATGGCCGCCTCGACGGTCTCATCGAACTTCGCGTTCGCCCACTGCTTCACGAGCGCCACCGCCTCGGCGGGGGTGTAGTTGTGTTCACGATCGATGGCCGCACGGGCCTCGGTGCTACGCTTTCCAGCCATGGTCGCCTCCTCAGTCGCGATCGATTTCGACGCCCATGGACCGCGCGCTGCCTTCGACAATGCGCATCGCCATTTCGACGTCGTCGGTGTTCAGGTCGGGCATCTTCGTCTCGGCGATCGAGCGGAGCTGCTCGAGCGTGAGCTTGCCGACCTTGTCGCGGTTCGGGATGGACGAGCCGCTCTTGAGTCCGAGGGTCTTCTTGATGAGGACCGACGCCGGGGGCGTCTTGAGCTCGAACGAGAACGAACGATCACTGTAGATCGTGATCAGCACGGGGATGATGAGGTCCCCCTTGTCCTGCGTCCGAGCGTTGAACTCCTTGCAGAACTGCATCATGTTGACGCCGTGCTGACCCAGCGCCGGGCCGACAGGAGGCGCCGGAGACGCCTTGCCGGCCGTCAGCTGTAGCTTGACGTAGGCCTGAATCTTCTTTGCCATGATTCAATCTCCCATGCGCGGGTCGGTCTAAGCCGCCCGCATGGTGCAGACGATTGACGCGACCGGGGCCTATCCCCGGCCGCCTCCAGAGGTCTCGGTTCAGGTCGCGGGTTCGACCTGGACGAAGTCGAGTTCGACGGGCGTCGCGCGGCCGAAGATGGACACGAGCACGCGCACCTTCGCCTTGTCGGGGTTCACTTCCTCGACGACGCCGTTGAAGTTCTTGAACGGGCCGTCGATGACGCGCACCTGGTCGCCGTCCTGGAAGGTCAGCATGGGCTTCGGCGCCTTCATGCCTTCTTCCATCTGTCCGCGGATCCGGTCCACCTCGTGCTGCGGCACGGGCGGCGGGTTCGTGGCGTTGCCGACGAAACCGATGACGCGGGGGGTGTTCTTGACCACGTGCCACATGCGGGCATCGAGGTCCATCTGCGCGAGGATGTAGCCGGGGAAGAACTTGCGCGCGCGCTGGTTCTTCTCGCCCTTCTTCACCTCGACGACGTTCTCCATCGGGATGATGATTTCGCCGAGGTTCTCGTCGCAGCCGTGGTTCTTCGCGGTCTCTTCGAGCTGCGTCCGTGCGCGGTTCTCGAACCCGGAGTGCGTGTGGATCACGTACCACTTCATGTGGTCGGTGGCCTTCGCGGGCTCGGGCGCCTGGGGCTGCTCTTCGGTCGTGGACTCGGTCATCTCAGAACTCCCTGGTTACGCCGCCATCACGATGTCGCTGAAGAACTTCCAGACGAAATCGAACCCGGCGAGGCAGAGCGACGAGATGATCGCGAAGATGATCACGACGATCGTCGAACGACGGGTCTCGTCCATCCCCGGCCACGTAACCCGGGTCAGCTCGACGGCGACCTCGGTGGTCCAGGTCTGGACCTTCGTGTTCGAGTACAGGACGGCGGTGAGGCCGCCCGCGAGGACGATGCCGAGAATGGCCGAGAGGCGCATGCCGGCGAAGATGACAGTGTCTGCCGACGGCTTGACCGCGGCGAAGGTGACCGCGCCGGTCATCGCGAAGATCCACGCGATGACGAGCGCGAACACGATCCACGCGATGCTGAGATAGCGGCTGACGTCTTCCATCAGAGAAACCCGGTAACGAAAGAAGAGCGGGCCATGTGGCCCGCGTCTTCTGATGGGCCCCGGGGCGGGGCGGGAGCAGGGCAGGAGGGATTCGAACCCACAACCGGCGGATTTGGAGTCCGCTGCTCTACCAATTAGGAGCTACTGCCCTTGATGGGACCCGAAGGTCCCGTCCACCGAAGTGGATTACTCGTTGATCTTCGAAACGACGCCGGCGCCGACGGTACGGCCGCCTTCGCGAATCGCGAAGCGCAGGCCCTCGTCCATGGCGATCGGCGTGATGAGCTTCACGATCATCTTCACGTTGTCGCCGGGCATCACCATCTCGATGCCGTCGGGCAGCGTGCAGACGCCCGTCACGTCCGTCGTGCGGAAGTAGAACTGCGGGCGGTAGCCCGAGAAGAACGGCGTGTGACGGCCGCCCTCTTCCTTCGAGAGCACGTACACCTCGGCGTCGAAGCCGGTGTGCGGCGTGATCGAGCCCGGCTTCGCCAGGACCTGACCGCGCTCCACGTCGTCCTTCTTGATGCCGCGAAGCAGCGCGCCGATGTTGTCACCCGCTTCGCCGCGATCGAGCAGCTTGCGGAACATCTCGACGCCCGTGACGGTCGTCTTCGTCGCGGTGTCGGTCATGCCGACGATCTCGATCTCCTCGCCGACCTTCACGATGCCGCGCTCGACACGACCGGTGACGACCGTACCACGACCCGGGATCGAGAAGATGTCCTCG
>Ga0209692_10002976_pt1 | contig 17135 bp, 13 predicted proteins | sample tdDd472_FD_187129 | JGI IMG/M metagenome (GOLD analysis project Ga0209692, IMG submission 187129) | Marine sediment microbial communities from the Atlantic coast under amendment with organic carbon and nitrate - tdDd47.2 (SPAdes)... | ecosystem: Environmental > Aquatic > Marine > Coastal >...
CACCCCATCACCGTCAGGCTGGGGCGGGCCGAATTGAACTGGCCCATGTCCAGAAGCGTGGGAGCATTGGCGGTGAAGCGTATCTTCAATTCGCCGATCTCCTGAAAGTTGCGGAAGGCGTACTGGATGGTTCGCACTCCCTGATTCACGCACTTCGGTCCCACGGCAGTGGCTTCCGGGAAGGCATCCAGAGTGGCGATGTACCGTCTCAGCCAGTGCTTTGGCAGCAGCACGTCGTCATCGAGGAAGGCTACGTATTTGGCTGCCTGCACTTCGGGCAGGGCGAGCAGCCAGTTGCGTGCGGCGGGTGCTCCGATATTGACGGGCAGGTGGATGAAATTCACGGCCAGATTGGGTGCAACCGCCTTGACGCGCTGTTCCATTTCTTCCGGTGAACAAGTGGTGGTGCCGTTGTTGAGTATGGTCACCTGCGCCCGCCCTGTGTCGGTGGCGGCAAGGCTCTCCATAGTCTGGGTCAGCAGGTCCGGCTTGTTCCATGTGTAGAGGCAGATGTGCGTGTCGTCGTCTGGAATCGGCAGCTCCGCAGCCGCAGTCAGCTCTGCTAGCAGTTCTATGACCGCAGGCTGGAACGGCTCGTGGTCGAGGGACATGATCAGGTTCGTCATCGCCAGGTCGGTCTGGCCGTCGTCCAGGGCAAGGCGTGCCCTGAGATTCAGACCGATGAAATTTTCCACGCCTTCGTCGAGCAACATTTGGGCAAGGTGGGTCTCTCCTGCTCCGTAAGCTCCCCAGGCCATGATCGGTGCGGCCAGCATACCGGCTTGTGACGCGGCCATGATCTCGATGGCGCGAAGCAAACCGTCGCGTTCACCGGTCTGCCACAGGTGCGTCAGGATTGGCAGTCGGTCCACGTTGGCTTCCTGCGCTTCCATATAGGCCACGAAATCATCCGCCGAAGCGGTTTCTATGTCTGGATACGGGATGTTCTCCGGTACCGGCTCGGAATTGGTCATGTTCAGTGCCATGGCTACCCATTTGGCAAACGGCGGATTGCCGGTCTGCTCGGTGATTTGTGAGGCCAGCCGGACAGTCTCCCGTTCAAAGGGATTGTAGATGGAGGCCTGCCTGATCAGGGCCGGGGCCAGCCGGGTGAACTCCGGGGGCAGCGGGCGGGTTTCGAGGATATCCCCGGCGATGGAAATGGCATGGTCCGGGGAGATATAACCGGATTGTCGGGCCAGGTTGACGATCTGGGCAACGCGTTGTGTGATGATCTGCATGGAGAGGTCATAACAAAAAAAGCGAGGTCCGTGGACCCCGCTTTTCTGTTAATTCTCAAGTTTCTTTCGCGATTTGCTTTTTGATTGCGAGAACTTCTTCACGTCGATGTTGTACTTCTTCACCTTGTAGTTGACGATTCGGTACGAGACGCGAAGGTCGCGGGCAGATTGCAGCATGTTGCCGCCGGTCTGCTTGAGTGAATCGACCAGCAGTTCCTGCTCGAACTTGGCGACCGCTTCTCCGAACGAGAGGTTCGTGCCGGTGGCGGAACTCTCTGCGGACTGGAGCGTGGGCGGCAGATGGTAGGTGCGGATGACCTGCTCCTCGCAGAGCAGTACGGCACGTTCCAGGCAGTTCTTCAGCTCGCGCACGTTGCCGGGCCAGTGGTACATGACCAGAAGTTCGATGGCGGGTGTGGAGATGCGTTTGACCTCTTTCCCGTACTCGTCAGTGAAGTCGGCCAGGAAATGCTCTGCCAGGGGCAGGATGTCCTCGCGGCGTTCCCTGAGCGGCGGGATGAAGATCGGAAAGACGTTGATGCGATAGTAGAGATCTTCGCGGAACAATCCCTTTTCCAGCAGCTCTTCCAGCGGCTGGTGGGTGGCGCAGATGAGTCGGACATCGACCGTGATGGTCTGTTCGGAACCAACGCGCTGGATTTCCTTTTCCTGAATGGCGCGCAGTACTTTTGCCTGGGCGTCCAGGGACAACTCGCCGATCTCGTCGAGGAACAGAGTGGACTGGTCCGCGACTTCGAACAGACCTCGTTTGGTCTGGAAAGCTCCGGTGAATGAGCCCTTCTGGTGGCCGAACAGTTCTGACTCGATGAGTTCGGACGGCAGGGCAGCACAATTGAGCTTGATCAGCGGTTTATCGGCGCGGGGGCTGGCCACGTGGATGGCCTCGGCCAGCAGCTCCTTACCGGTGCCGGATTCGCCTCGCAGCAGGGCGGTGGCCCGACTGGGTGCGACCTGGCGCGTCTGCCTGAGGACCATACGCATGGCCTTGCTCGCGGCCACGAAATCCTTGGGCGGAGCAGCGTCCATGCCGCCGGACATCATGCCCTGGCTGAGCAGGTGATTCTGGGTCGCCATTTCTTCCTGCAGCTGGGCGACATGTCCGGCAATGATGCCGGCCACCACTTCCAGGAATTGGCGGTGGGCGTCCATGTCTTCAATGGGAATAAGCGGGACGTCAACGGACAGTGCACCGATGACTTCCTTTTCTTCGGAGCGGCGGTTGATGACCGGGACGCAGATGAATCCGAGTTTCTTCAACTCATCTTCGCTGCGGCCGAACGCCTTGTTCAGAAACTCCGGATCGTCGGACATGCGCGTCACGGTGATGGCATCGCCGGAATCGAAGACGCGACCGATGATGCCGCGCCCGGGTGAATAGGTGACGTCATCGATCTGGGCAGGACTGTACGTGAGCGAGAGCTTCAGGTTCTCGGTCTTGGGGTCCATGATGACCATGAACGCCCGAACGTACTCCATGTCCTGAGCCAGGGTTTTAAGCAGTGCATTCAAAGACTCCTCAAGGGGTGTCTCACGCTTCAGCGTCTCCTGAATTGTCTTCAGGGTGACGAGGTAGCTGAGATCAGAGGGGTCTTGTGTGGTGTTTGCCATGGTTGTTTTCTCTAGGCGTTGAAAGCAGCTACGCCAAGCTCCAGGGCTTTTAAGTTGATGGCCTGAATCTTCGGGGGGAGGTTCGCCTTGATGGTTTCCTCCAGAGCTTCAGGACCGAAGGGCAGCTTGCCTGAAGCGCACAGGGCTGCCAGTAGGGCCACGTTTCCGCTCTGGGCGGCTCCGGCTTCCAGGCCGATGGTCTGGCTTGCCATGTAGTATGCATTGTCGGTGCAGGCCGCGACCTGCTTCTTGATTTCTTCAATGGACGGGCATTCCTGATGGCCCATGGCCACGGACAGGGGCGGCATGAACTCGGTGCTGGAGAGCACCAGTCCGCCGGGCTTGAGGTACGGCAGGGCGCGTACGGTCTCCATGGGTTCGAAACCCAGGAGCAGGTCGGCTTCGCCGTGCCCGATCTTCGGGGACATGCAGCCGATGAGTACGGTGGATTCCACGACGCCGCCGCGCTGGGCCATGCCGTGAATTTCGCCGGAGGTGACGGGTAGTCCCTGGCTCAGTACTGTCTGGGCGAGCAGGGTGGTTGCGGTCAGGGTTCCCTGGCCGCCGACACCGGTCATGAATATGCGGATGGGCTTGATGTCACTCATTCTAGCTGCCCCTCTTCTTCGCTTTGATGTGTTTGCAGACCTGCAGGCAGAGCATGCAGCCGTTACACAGGATAGGATTGACTACGGCCTTGCCGTCTTCCTTGTACATGGCGGGACAAGCAAGCCTGTCCAGGCACTCGAAGCGGCCGGTGCAGGAATCGGCCACGTAGGCGATCTGCGGGGCGACCTTCTTGTACACCCGGCGGGTGAACAGCGGGCAGGGCTCCTTGGCGATGAGTACGCGAACGCCTGTCATTGCCTTGAGCTCTTCGAATGCAGCCAGTGTCTTCTTCTGATTGAATGGATTGACCTCGCGCACTTCCGTGACGCCCAGGCCGCGAACAGAGGCCTCGATGTCCAGTGGGTGGTCGTTGTCGGCGATCATGGTCTTGTCCACGCCGGGGTTCGGCTGGTGGCCGGTCATGGCGGTGGTGCGGTTGTCGAGTACCACCAGCAGGACGTCATGGCTGTTGAAGACAGCGTTGGCCACACCGGTCAAGCCGGAATGGAAGAATGTGGAATCACCGATGAAGGCGACCACGGTTTGGCCTGATGCCTTGGCGACACCGCCGCCTGCCGAGATTGACGATCCCATGCAGAGCAGGAAATCGGCAGCCTGGAGCGGAGGCAGAATGCCCAGGGTGTAGCAGCCGATGTCAGAAGAGTAGACAGCGTCATCGCCGAAGACCTTCTTGGCTGCGAAGTATGTGCCGCGATGCGGGCAGCCTGCACAGAGGTTCGGCGGACGCATGGGCAATTCGGCTGCGCATGTGTCACACGCTGCCTTGACTGGTTCACCGGCCATTTCGCGGATGGCGTTTTCGACCATTGTCACGGTGAACTCGCCATTCTGGGGAAGGGCACCCTTGCCGAGAATTTCGACATCAAGGCCGTTCTTCTGGGCCAGGACGCGAAGCTCGTTTTCGACGATAGGCTCAAGTTCCTCGACCACAAGCACTTTGGAAACGGACTTGATGAAGTCGAGACACATGTTCTCGGGCATGGGGTTGGAGAAACCGAGTTCGAGGACCTTGCATTTGTCCTTGAGGCCGGAGACCTCCAGAGCGTCGGCCACGTAAGCGCGGCTGATGCCGGAGCAGACGATGCCGAACTCGCCGGAACCGGAGACTGTGTTGTAGGGAGATTTTTCAGCTTCTTCGCGCAGGGAATCCAGTCGTTCCATCAGGGCCACGTGCATGGGTCGGGCGAATGCCGGGATGGGTACGAATTTGGATGGGTTGCGTTTGAAACCTTCAGCCTTGCCCGGATCGGGGGCCGGGCCGAATTCGACCGCGCCGCGCAGATGATTGACGCGGGTGGTGGTGCGCAGCATGAACGGAGCGCCGTGTTTTTTGGAAAGGGCAAGACCGTCGCGGGTCATGTCCTTGGCTTCCTGGGCCGTGGAAGGCTCCAGGACCGGCAGGCCTGCGAGGCGGGCGTAATACCGGTTATCCTGCTCGTTCTGGCTGGAATGACAGCCCGGATCGTCTGATGACAGCAGTACGAAACCACCGGGGGTGCCGGTGTAGCACAGCGTCATGAGCGGGTCGGCGGCAACGTTGACGCCGACGTGCTTCATTGTGCACAGGGTCAAGGCTCCGGCCAGGGTTGCGCCACCGGCCACCTCAAGGGCGACCTTTTCGTTGACGGAATATTCGAAGTAGTACTTACCTTCGGGGGAAATGCGATAGAACGTGTCGGGAACTTCTGACGACGGTGTGCCGGGATAGCAGGTGACCACCTGCACGCCAGCTTCAATTGCTCCACGAACGATAGCTTCGTTGCCGAGGAGTAGATGAGTGTCGCCGGGAGTATCGCCTAGTAGCGGATTTGCCATATTACCTCTCCAGATATGGCGCGCAGAGCGCGGTTACTTGGCTTCCAGTTGGGAAATCTTGTAGTCGATGAACGGCTTGTCGCTGACTTGGGTTTCGCCAAGTTTTTTGTAAGCGTTCAGAGCTTCGGCTGTATCGCCTGCGGCTTCTGCGGCCAGTGCCAGTTGGCGGTAGGCCGGAACAGTGAAGGCTTCGGGAGCGATGCCAACCAGATCCTTGAGTTCGGTGACGGCATCAGCGGCCTTGCCACCGAGCAGCAGGCTCTTGGCCTTGCCAAGACGGGCGACGATCTGCATGTCGTCGTCTGTATTGCCTATGAGCTGGCCCCAGTAGTCGGCGGCCTTGTCGTATTCGCCAAGTGTCATGCAGGCCTGGGCGATTTCGAGCTGTACGGCGGGCTTGACCGAGGAAGGTACGATGCCGAGCAGGTCTTCCAGATTGTCGATCTTGATTTGGCCCTGATCCTGAATGAGGATGGTTCCGAGAGTGGCCTGGGCGTTGACTTCTGCCTTGGCATTGTATGCAGTGACGCCAGCGTATACGGCGGTTGCTCCGACGATGATCGCGACTGCGATGATGAGCTGTTTGGAATATTTGAATGCGGCTTCGAGAATGGGGTGCATGCTCTGCGGAGCGTGGGCTTCCATCTCGTCGAGAACGGCCTGTTGGGTGGTGTTATTGTCAGCCATTGGTTTCGTGTGCCTCCATAAAGGTATATATACGGTGTGAGGGCGGGAAAACGAGGCCCGCCAACGCAAGGGGCTTGATAAGCAAAATTGTAAAAAAGGTCAAAGCCTATTTTGAAAAGCGCAGTGTAAATCGACAAAAACAAACGTTTTCCGCACAGTGTTTAGTCGTGAAATGACAAAAAGCGTAAAATGAACAGAATTCGGCTACTGTTCGGTGTGTTGTTTTAAAAGGTGCATGTTTGACTTTATCCCCTACTGAGGGTTAGCAATTTGATCCTGTCGGACGACGAATGAAGTTCGGCTGAGAAACCGGGATATTATTCTGAAGGAGTATATATGGATATTCGTGAACAGATGGTGGAGATGGGTAAGCGTGCCAAGGCTGCGGCCCGTGGGCTGGCTACTGCATCGGGCAAGGCCAAGCAGGATGCCCTGCTGATTTTGGCCGACCTGCTGGAGTCCGAAACCGACGCCATCGGTGTTGCCAACAAGAAGGATCTGGATGCTGCTGCTGAACGTGGTCTCGATAAGGCCCGTGTTCAGCGGTTGACCATCAGCGAAAAAGTGCTGAATTCCATGATACAAGGTTGTCGCGAAGTTGCAGCCATGGCCGATCCTGTCGGCGAAATCGAGTCCATGACCAAACGCCCCAACGGCATGCTGGTAGGACGTATGCGCGTACCCCTCGGTGTGGTCGCCATGATTTACGAATCACGCCCCAATGCCACCGTAGATGCCGGTATTCTCTGCCTCAAGGCGGGTAATGCAGTTATCCTGCGTGGTGGTTCCGAAGCTTTTCATTCCAACGCCTGTCTTGCTGACCTGATGCATAAGGCGCTTGAAAAAGCAGGTCTGCCCCGTGATGCCGTGCAGGTGCCGCCCACAGCATCCCGTGAAGCTGTGAGTGAGATGCTCAAGCTCGCCGATTACATCGACGTGGTCATCCCGCGCGGTGGCGAGGGCCTCATCCGGGCCGTCACCGAACAGGCCACCATGCCGGTGCTCAAGCATTACAAGGGCGTTTGTCATATTTACGCCGATGCATCCTGCGACATCAACAAGGCTGTCGCGATCATCGAGAATTCCAAGATGCAATATCCCAGCGGGTGCAACGCTCTCGAATGTCTGCTCGTCCACAAGGATGTTGCTGAAGTGCTGCTACCCAAGGTCTCCTCAACCCTCGGTTTCAAGGGCGTCAAGTTCAAGGCGTGCGAGAAGTCGCTGCCGTTCATGCGCGAATACGCCAAGCCCGCCAAGCCGCAGGATTGCGGTTTCGAGTTTCTCGATCTGGTCATGGCCGTGAAGGTTGTGGACGACATGGACGAGGCCATTGATTACATCGCCGAGCATGGTTCCAACCATACCGAGTCGATTCTGAGTGAAAGTTATGAACACTGCATGCGCTTCATCCGCGAAGTCGACGCTTCGCTGGTGGTCGCCAATGCCTCCACCCGATTCAACGACGGCGGTCAGCTTGGGCTGGGAGCCGAGATCGGAATCTCGACTTCCAAGCTTCACGCATACGGTCCCATGGGGATCAAGGAACTGACTAGCGCCAAGTTCGTCCTGATGGGCGAAGGGCAGATTCGCGAGTAGTTTGATTGCGGCGAGTGAAGCAATACTAAATTATTAAATAATGAAAAAGCCGGCGTCCATGATGGGATGCCGGCTTTTTTTCTTGTCAGATAATCAGACTCATTTCGGGCGCCTTGCCCAAACTTCCATTTCCCCGCTTTTGGGGTGCATTAATGCCCATTGGGCTGTCTCGTAATTCCATGTGGGTGATTGGGTATATGCTTTCAGTGCGCTTTCCCTAACATCGTTGCCGGACCTGATGAGGGCCCCGAATGCCTTCGCCAGGTCTGTGCGTCGCTTGCCGGAACCTTGCAGCAAACCGCCGTCATGCCAATCGAGGACCGGTTTCCTTCCCCTGACAGGGTAGCTGTACATGGTGGCGTTTTGCTCGCTGAACGGGCTTGTCCGATCATAATGGTTGGTTTGGACGAGCAGACCGTTCTTGGCTTTGCGCACATGCTTGCGGCTGCCTTTCCCGATTTCGATGGCGCAGGCCTGATCCTTCTCGATACCGCATAAGGTAATGCAGGCAGGGGCTCCGACCTTGCAGTTCGTAATGTGGTCAAAGGCTTCTTCATAGGTTTTGATCGACTCATCTTCCAGCAGCATCCTGAGCATGAAAAGGGGGTCCGTCTTGTAGCGGGCCGATGGTTTGCCCCAGGGGAGGTAATTGATGGCCACGCTGTACCCTGTCTTCACTCCGGTAAGCAGGCCGACCATGCCGATCACTCCTGCTGCGGTGAAGGAGTGATTGGTGTTGTTGTCCTTGAAATCATAAATTCGGGTCGCGTTTCCTAACTCAAGAGCTCCAGCCCAGTCGAGGCTGCGCATGCAGACCATGGCTTCTGTTTCTTCGTCCCAGATACAGGAGGTGCTGCATCCGGCACCCACGATATGCGCCCAGGTGTACATCCGCTGGATCATGGCGGTCTGCTGGCGTGAAATAATTCCGTTGCTGTTTTTAGCGAACCAGTCGCTTTCGCTGATGAAATGCCCATCTCGGCGATAATGGAAATGATACATGTACCAGGCCAGCGGATTGGTTACGATCCCCATGGGCCATTTGAAGACCAGGTTTTTCATGGAACGACATAGTGTTTTGAAATCGGCCAGATCATCTGAAGTCAGTCCTTCCCAGATGGCACCGGGCTCTCCCGCCTGGTAAGTGATTTCGCGACGAGAGCTGTCGTCCAGCAGTATCATTTTATCGTCTTTAAACATCCTGTCCTCTGGTCTTTTTGCAAAGCAAGTACAAATAATTGTATGATTCGTACAAGATGAGTTGTCAAAAAGGAAGCAGCTTGAAAAGAGTGCCTCCTGATGGAGAAAATGGCCATGTATTCTCTCTCTTCTTGTCTTGCTTCCTCCCTCTAACAGGGCTATCCTATAGCCAATCAAGGAGAACCCTGTGAAAGTCGGCATCCTCGGCGGTAGTTTCAACCCCGTCCACACCGGCCATGTTCGAATGGCAATAGAAACCCTGGAGCGTCTTTCGCTCGACAGGGTCGAACTTGTCCCGGCCAAGCAACCGCCGCACAAGGATGCCAGCGACATACTGCCGTTTGAACTCCGCATGGAACTCGTTGATCGCGCTGTGGAAGGTATCCCCGGCCTCGGGGTCAACCCGTTGGAAGGAGACCGGTCCGGCCCGTCGTTTACCTGTGATACTCTCAATTGCTATCGCATTGAGCAGCCCGAATCCGAAATCAATTTCATCGTGGGAGCATCGACTTTTCTGGAGTTGCCGAAGTGGCGGCGTGGTCTGGAGATACCTGACCTGGCGTCGCTGGTGGTGGTCAATCGCTGGAAGGCCGCAGGCGAAGTCGCCGGATTCATCAAGAAACATTGGCCTGGTGCTGAGATGGAAGAAGACGGGTTGTGGCGTTTTCCCGAGGGCAACACCGTCCGCCTCATCGACATCCCCCGCCTGGATATCAAGGGCGGGCATATCCGTCGTCGCTGGTTAGAACGCCGGAGTCTGAGCCTGTTGGTACCGGCTGGAGTTGAAAGCCTGCTGGAAGAGAGGGCGGGTGAGGTCGAACAATATTGGGGAAAACGCAAGTAGCGCCGACTATGTGATCTCCGCCTCGGATAAGACCTTTACCAAAGCCTTGAGTACCTTTCTGTCATAGAATCCCCTGTCTGCCATGATGATCTGGAGCGCCTCGTAGGGCTGCCTCGCAGATTTGTGAGGATGCTCGCGTGTCAGGTTGTCGTATCTGTTGCAGACAGCCACAGCCTTGGCATAGATCGGGATTTCCTCGCCGAGTGCACCGGAGGGATAGCCTCCGCCGTCCTCCCGTTCGTGGTGGAAGAGAACGCAGTGGATGGCCTCGGCAAGCAGCGGGATGACTGCAGATATCTGTATGCCTATGACAGGATGGGTTGCCATGACCGCACATTCGTCTTCGGTCAGAAGGCAGGGGTCTTTATTCACCAACTCTTCGGGCAGCCGGGTTTTGCCTATGTCGTGCAGCATTGCACCAAGGGCGCATGAGGTGGCGGTGAGGTCATCGAACTCAAGCACTTGGAGTACGTTGAGCGTGTAGATCATGGTTCCAAGACCGTGATGGTATGACTCTTCCCCTTTGGCGATAAAATTCGAGAGTTCTTTGAGGGCCTTCGGATTCTGAAAGAAGCGCGCGCTGGACTCGATAAGTTGTTCGAATTTCTTGAAACGTCGTTTTAACAATTTGCCTGGCAGTTCTGTCTCGAACATGTTGCGGGACAGGCTTGAAGCAGTGCCGCTCCAGGTCTCGGCGCGGTCCTCGACCGGAATGGTTTCGTCATCGAGGATCAGGCCGATGTTCTTGCCTACATAGTGCTCGTAATCATTGCGATGCCCGGATGGAATGAAAATTCTCCGGATGCCCCTGTCTACAAGGTTTTGCCGATGTTCAGGCGTAAATTTCTCGCCCGAGCGCGTGTAGAGCACGAACTTCTCGCCCTGCTTCAGGTAGATTTCGAAGTTGCCGCTGGTGGAAGGTAGCAGGTGAGTTGGTGGCACTGCGAAATACAGCTCGTTATCATCGTTTTTCATCGCATTGTCCGGTCCCGACTTCATGCCGTTCTCCTTGGATTACTGGCTGAAAAAGAGTCTTGCCATATTCTTTATAGAACAACACGGAGCGAAGGGGCAATTAGAGTTTGCCCGGGTTATTTCTTCGTGATCTTGGCGTCCGAAAGAATCTGGACGAGCCGGGTGAATATCTCCCGGTCATAGAATCCCGCATCCTGCCTGATGGCTTTGAGGGCCTCGTATGGCGGCATGCCGTGCCGATAAGGCTGGCTGCGCGTCAGGTTGTCGTACCGTTCACACAGGGCGACGACCTTGGCGTAAAAGGGGATGCCGCTGCCAGGTGTACGTGTCGGGAACCCTTCGCCATCTTCTCGTTCATGATGGAAAAGCACGCAGTGGATGGCTTCTGGGGTCAATGGAATGGTTGCACTGATCTGAACGCCTAGGGCTGGATGGGTTTCCCATTCCTTGCGTTCAATGTCGTCCATGCGGTCGGGGTCGAGCTTGAGTAGGTCGGCGGGCAGGCGCATCTTGCCGATGTCATGGAGCATGGCCCCACCGCTGGCACCGAGCAGGATATTGTCATCGATATCATCATAGGTCATGAGGACGCAGGCGGTCAGCACACTGGCGGATAGCCCATGGTGGTATATGTCGAATCCCTTGCTGATCAGACTGGAAAGCTCCTTGAGGGCGTCCTTGCGCTGGAAGAACATGACGCTACCCTGAATGAGCTTCTGGAAGCGTTCGAACCGTTTCTTGAGCAGGGCGGGCGGTAGTTGTTCTTCGAACAGATTCTTGGCTAGATTGCTGGCGGACTTGCTCCAAACCTCAGCCCGTTCATGGATCGGGATGGATGAGTTCTCCAGAATCGAGGCTATGTGTTTCTCAATGTAGTAATTGAATTCCTGTTCCTGGCTGGCCGGGATGAATACCTGTTCAATGGATTGCGATTCCAGGCGAAGGCTGGTCTCCTCGGAAAAGTACTCGCCCACGCGGGTGTAGAGGACAAATTTCCCCTCTTGCTGAAGGTACAGTTCAAACTTTGCGTTGGAGCCGGGCAGGATGAGTTTCGGGGAAATGGAGATGAGGCGTTCGGACATGGCAAATCCCTGATTGGCGTTGGCATGAGGATTTCCTCACACTATAACCTTGGGACGAGTGACGCTCGCTGTCAATTAGATTTGGTAGACTGTTGAAAAAGGCCCGATTGCTGCGTTGCTGCGAAAAACCAGACCCTCACGTATAAGAATACGCTTCGGTCCTGGCTTATTCTTGCGCCTTGCACTCGAACCTTTTTGAACAGTCTACGGGTAAAACTTCGACGGTCTGTTAGCAGGGGACCATGTCCTGGATGATCTTGACGACTTCTTCGGGCGTGATGGCGACCATGCATTCGTATCCCTTGATGCAGGTCCTGGCTCCGTGCAGGGAGCAAGGGCGGCAGTCAAGATCAAGCTCGATCACACGATCTTCGGGGCCGGCGGGGTAGAATCCCCAGGCCCGGGAAGTGGGTCCGAAAAAGGCGGCTACAGGTGTGCCTACGCCGCAAGCAAGGTGCATGGGGCCGGAATCGCCGGTCAGCAGCAGGTCGGCTTTTTCCATGAGCGCGCAGGTTTCGCGCAGGCTCGTCTTGTTGGTCAGGTCGCGGTCGTGGTTGGAGAACAGCGGGGTTTCGTCCCGGCCTACTACTACCCAGTCTATACCCGCGCCAGCCAGAAGGGCGGTCAGATGTTGCCAGTGGCCGCGGGGCCATTGTTTGGCCGGATGCGTTGCGTAAGGGTGCAGGGCGATCAGCGGTTTGCCGTTGCTCACGCTTGTGAGCAGGGCGTTTGCCTTGCCGCGTTCCTCATCGGTGATGGTGATGGTCGGTAGAAGACTGTCCAGTCTGGGCGGTTTGTCACCTGTGACCATGGCGTATCGCTGTGGCACGTTGGTGGCTTCAAGCATCCTGCGGTATCGTTCGGCATGGGTCAGGTCGTAGATCCTGCGGGCCAGGCCGAATTTGGGATAACGGCGGACTTTTCCCCTCCAAAGCAGGGACAGGATGCGGGAGCGCAGGGAGCTGTGCAGATCAAAGAGGGTGTGCCCTTTGTATTCACGGGCCAGTCTTGCGGCTTCCTTGAACCAGGCTGCGCCTTTGAGCACGTCGTCATCCAGGGCGATGATGTCCTTGACGGCAGGGTGGCCTTCGAGCATAGGAGCGTTTCCGGATCTGGTGATGAAAATGAAGGTGTCGCCTTCTTTCTCAAACCAGTATGAGAGCGGTCCCGTGGTCAGCGCCACGTCGCCCATGTGGCTCAGGCGGAAGACTACTTTCGGATTGGTGTTGCCAAACTGGATCATGTCAGTTCAGTTCGCCTCAATCGTCTTGGAAGTCAAGTGTCTTGCGTATTGCACCCCCCGGTCTCATCTGCTACATTCCAGCTCTCTAACTCCGTTGAATACGGACTTAGATTGTTGAAAAAGGCCCGATTGTGTCGTTGCTTCAAAAAGCTCAAACCCTAGCGTACAGGAAGTACGCGTCGGCCTTGACCTTTTTTCGCGCCTAACACTCGAACCTTTTTGAACAATCTGCAAGATTGACTTTGTTAGCAATCTGCCCGCATAAAGCGGGCTGTTTTCAGGAAGTGACCAAAACCTATGCTTGAACTCCTTCTCGCCGTTGGCGTGGCTGTATTTGTCTCCATGTTCTGTTCCGTGGCTGAGGCCGCCCTCTATTCCATGAGCTGGGCGGACATTGAAAAGCTCAAGGACAGCGGTAGCAAGTCTGCTAATTTACTCCACAAGTTGCGCTCCAATGTGGACGAACCCATCACTGCCATTCTGACCCTGAATACCTGTGCGCATACCGCCGGAGCTGCGGTCGCGGGTTGGGCCTGGGCAAATTTGTATGGCAAAGAGACCCTTTGGCTCTTTACAGTTGCCTTTACGATAATTATTCTCATCTTCACCGAGATCCTACCTAAGACTCTCGGCGTGGTTTACAGTGATCGGATTGCACCGCCTCTGGCCAGGCCGCTCAACGGTCTGATCTGGATATTCAAGCCGGTGATCGCTGTCATGGGCTTGCTGTCCCGGTCCGTTAGCAGGAAAAAGGAAGGACCGGATCACACGGAAGACGACATCAGGGCCATTGTCAGCCTGACCAGACGGTCGGGAGTGATCAAACCCTACGAAGAAAAGTCGATCCGTAACATCCTCTTGCTCGACTCAAAGACGGTAGAGCTGATCATGACGCCCCGCACCGTGGTCTTCTCGCTTTCATCCGAGATGACCGTGGCCGAGGCCCGCGATTCCCAGCCGGATTGGCCGCACAGCCGGATCCCTGTGTATGACGATGATCCCGAGGAGATAGTGGGAGTGGTCTACCGCAGGCAGGTGCTTGAAGCTCTGGCGGATGACCGTGATGATCTGAAGCTGTCCGATATTATGCGCCCGGTTCGCTTTGTCCTTGAGAGCATAACCCTCGACAAGCTTCTGGTGAAATTTCTCGGCAGTCGATTGCATCTGTGTGTGGTGCTCGACGAATATGGCGGAGTGGCCGGTGTGGTCACTCTCGAAGATGTCCTGGAAGAGATTCTCGGCAGCGAAATAGTTGACGAGACCGACCAGGTGGTGGACATGCGGCAATTGGCCCGCATGCAACGGGATGAACTGACCAGCAGTCTGGAAAAGGCTGATGGCGAAGATAATAACAAGAGCAAATCATAATGGCGAAAAGTTCTAACAAAGTCGTGTACATCGTGGCACTGGCCCTCTTTCTGGGCGGCCTCGGTTATCTCATTTTTTCTGGTCTGACCGAAGACAGTGTCTATTTCCTCAACATCTCCGAGATCAGCGATTCGGACCGGGTTGAAGGGAACAAGGCCCGCCTGTTTGGAAAGGTATCTCCTCAGAATCTGGTTATCATCGAGGGTAAACTCGGTGCGAATTTTGATCTCGTCGACAAGTTGAAATCCGACAATAGCCTGCGCGTTGAATTCAAGGGCGCACTCCCGGATACGTTCAAGGACGACGTGGAAGTCATTGTCGAGGGAGCTTTCGTTCAGGGTGGCAAGGTCTTCAGGGCCAAAACCCTGGTGACAAAATGCCCTTCCAAGTACGAAGAACAAAGTAAAGAAATGGAAGATAGCAAGGGATAGTCGCAGACAAGTGAAAATTTGTTCACATGCTTGCAACTTGATTTTCCCCGATCTATCGCCTTTTGACTTTCGTCATTGAATCGCGTTCCTGAATCGCGTTACTGCTGCTCAATCGCATATAGATATTTTAAGGAGCTTCTATGCATCTTACTGGTTATGTTGGCCTGTTGTTTTCCCTGCTCGCCTTTCTGTTCCTCGCCTTCTGGGCCGGATTCGCTGCGTGGAGCAAAAAAGACAACGCCCTGGTTGTGGTTGAGCGCGGACAGTTGGTCGCCTCCGGTGGTGTGATCTTTTCCACCCTCATTCTGCTTTTCGCCCTGTCCAGTCGCGATTATTCCTTCCAATACGTTTACGATAACGTGGATAATGCTCTGTCCTTCATCTATACACTGACTGCTCTTTGGGGTGGACGTGAAGGTTCATTGCTGTTCTGGGAACTGATCATAGCGGTTTCAGGTATGATCTTTGTCTATACGCCGGGTTACAAATCCCTGGCCACGGAGACAAAGCTATATTTCTGGATGTTCTTCCTGACCATTCAGGGCTTTTTCATGCTCCTCCTCACCGGCTGGAGCAACCCGTTCATCGAGCTTATCCCGGCTCCGGCCGATGGTCGCGGCCTTAATCCGCTGCTCAGGAACCCCGGCATGATCTTTCATCCGCCGCTCCTGTTCCTCGGCTTTGCCATGTATGCCATCCCGGCAGCCTGCGCCCTTGCCGCATCCATCGCGGGCGAGACGAAATCCTGGATCAAGGTCACCCGCAACTGGAACATCCTTTCCTGGGCCTTCCTGACCGCAGGTATCGTGCTCGGCGGCTGGTGGTCCTACATGGAACTCGGTTGGGGCGGCTACTGGGCATGGGACCCGGTCGAGAATGCCTCCCTTATCCCCTGGTTCGCCGGTACCGCGGTGCTGCATACGGCCATCATCGAGGCTCGTCGCAATGCGCTGCAACGTACCAACGTCTTTCTGATGTCCATGACCTTTTTGCTCTGCATATTCTCCACGTACCTGACTCGCTCCGGCGTCATTGATTCCCTGCATTCCTTCGGTGAATCACCGGTCGCTATCCCGCTCTTCTGGTCCATGATTATCTGGCTGGTCATCACCCTCATGGTGACTTTCATGAGCGAACGCCTGACTCATCGCTCCCTGTCCGACTTCCTGAGTCGTCAGGGCATGCTGGTCATAGCTGCATGGTTCCTTCTCGCACTCGGCATGGTAGTCACTCTCGGTACTCTCTGGCCGGTCATCGCCCAGATCTGGACCACCAAGACAATGGGGTTGACTGCTGATTTCTATAACCGCGTCTGTCTGCCGTTCATGGCCATGCTGGTGCTCATCTTCTGCTATTGCCCCTGGCTTGGCTGGAAGGGCGGCATCCGCAACATGAAAGGTTTCATCGCTGTCACCGTTGTTCTGGTCGGCAGCTTTATAGGTTTCTATTTCATGGGTATCACCAAGCCGCTGGCAGCTCTGACTGCCGCCGCTTCCGTGGCTGCCATGGTCGGTATCGTCATCCTGTTCGTCTTCTACCCGGCAATGCGCGCCACCCGTCAGTCCTGGGGTGCTTACGGCATCCATCTGGGTCTTGTGCTCATGGCTCTGGGTATCGCCTTCTCCGGTCCGTACAAGATCGAAGAGGAAATGGTTCTGGCCGAAGGCGAGTCTGCCATGGTCGGCGACTATACGGTCAAGTACACAGCCATGAAGGAAGACAATGAAGGCTCTGACATTCGTGCTCGGGCCACTACGACCCTTGAGGTTACCAAAGACGGCAAGCTCGTCGGCATCATGAATCCCGACAAGCGCATTTACCGGAACTTCGAACAGTCCCAGTTCGCAGAAGTCTCGACAATCCCGAGTCTGGGTGAGGAACTGTATTCCACGCTGCTCGGATTTACCGATGAACAGAAGGCCAGTTTCAAGATCAGTGTCAATCCGTTGATCAATTGGGTCTGGATCGGCGGCACGCTCATGTGCCTGTTCCCGTTCCTGATCCTGAGGCGCATACGCAAGCCCGGTGAGGATAAGTAGATGACTGACGGTGCGGGCAATGCACTCCTGACCGTGAAGCGGGCCGCCAAGTTTTATGGCAGCAAGCTCATCTTCAAGGAGGTCTCCTGCGAGATCGGTCCCGGCGAAATAATGCTGGTGGCCGGTCCCAATGGTGCGGGCAAGTCCACGCTCATGCGCATCATGGCCGGTTTGTCACGACCATCTGCTGGTGATGTCATTCTCAATCTGGAGCCGGAAGAAGTGGCCTATCTGGGGCACTCCACCTTCATATATCCCGGCCTGTCCGCACTTGCGAACCTCCAGTTCTGGGGTTCCATGTATGGACTCAAGCCGACCCGCGACGAACTCATGGGGCTGCTCAAGAGAGTAGGGT
>Ga0209692_10002978_pt1 | contig 17135 bp, 10 predicted proteins | sample tdDd472_FD_187129 | JGI IMG/M metagenome (GOLD analysis project Ga0209692, IMG submission 187129) | Marine sediment microbial communities from the Atlantic coast under amendment with organic carbon and nitrate - tdDd47.2 (SPAdes)... | ecosystem: Environmental > Aquatic > Marine > Coastal >...
TTCGCCCACCGCTACACTGCCGCTACCGGAGAGAGTCTGCTCCATGGCTACCGCCGGTTGGGCACGTCGGCACTGGTCCTGTTCGTGGCCGTGGTCTGCGGCAGCGCCTTCATCACCATGGCTGCGGTCACGGTGGTGACCGCAGGTCTGGCCGGAGCGCTGCTGGGCTTCGATCTCTCGTTGACGGTGTTGAGCCTGTTGGTGCTGCTGGTGGTACTGGCCATTGTTGCTGTCGGCAGATATCGCCTGTTGGACGGCGTGATGAAGGTGATGGTTCTGGTGCTGGGCGCCCTGACGGTCACCGCGGTGATCGTGGCGGTACGCCACGGTCCGGCGGGTGAACCCTCCTGGCCTGCCCCCGAGATCTGGTCTGCTGCCGGCGTGACTTTCCTGCTGGCGCTCATGGGTTGGATGCCCGCGCCCCTGGATGTGGCGGTGTGGCCGTCTTTGTGGATGCTGGAGAAACATAGGGGCGGCCGGCCGCGGCCGACCATGCTGCAGGCCATGGTCGATTTTCACGTCGGCTACTTCGCGACGGCGATACTGGCGGTGGCCTTCGTCAGCTTCGGGGCGCTGGTCATGTATGGCACCGGCGAATCGTTCTCGCCGTCGGCGGTGGTTTTCTCTCGGCAGCTCATCGACATGTACGCCGCTACCCTGGGTCGGTGGAGCCGCTGGATGATCGCCCTGGTGGCGTTCATCACCATGTTCTCGACCACGCTCACGGTTCTCGACGGCTACGCCCGGACCCTGGCCGGCGGTTTCGCCCTGCTGACGGGCGCGAGTTCGCGCAGCCAGCGGCGCCTCTACGCCGGAGCCTTGCCCCTGCTGGCGGGAGCCGCCCTGATGATCATCGCCTTCTTCATGCAAGGGATGCGCGCCCTGGTGGACGTGGCGACGGTGCTGGCTTTCCTGACCGCGCCCCTGGTAGGCTGGCTCAACTTCAAGGCGGTGCGCAGCTCCGCGATGCCCGTCGAATCTCGTCCCGGTCGCCTGTTGACGCTGCTCAGCTGGGTGGGGCTGGCGTTCCTGTCGGGATTCGGGCTGGTGTGGGTCTACTGGCGTTGGGTGGCTTGACGACGACTTCCGCAGCGGTCAAAGGGCCGACCCGCGAAGGTCGGCCCCCTGATCTGCCGATCAGACGCGGCAACTAGCCGTCGCGGCCGTGGGTCAGCTGATCGAAGGCCTCGCGCATGCCTGCCTGCAGGGCTGCGATGTCCTCGTCCTTCCACTGACTGCGATCCTCGCGGATGAACGACGTGCGGTCGACCCGGTTGTCGAAACGGCCCAGGGCCAAATGGAAGGCCTGGCCATCCTTCTCCACCCGTACCGTATCGGGCTTGTCCGACTGCTCCAGCTGGTAGGCCATGTCACAGCAACCGTAGTCCCCGTACATGACAGCCAGCGGCACACCGTGGTGCAGGATGCTGCCCGGATCGTCGGGATCGGTCCGTGCTTCGTTCTTGCGCCGCGACTCCTCGGGAGTGACCCAGATGTACAGGATGCTGGCCTTCTCCAGGATGGCCGAGCTGAGCTGGGCCAGGCTGGCCTGGTATCCGAAGGGAGACGGCAGCGGCAGGGGCGAACCGTCGGCGCCGCCGCGGGCGAACTCGATGACCACGGTCTTGCCCTCGAGGGATTCGGGCACTTCGGCAATCTTGTCCTGTAGCAGCTTGCGGGCTTCGGCTTCGATAGGTGCAGCGATCTCGCGACACAGTTCCGATGACAGCTTGTTCAAGACCGCTTCGCCACCGGCTCGTACTCTGGCCGCGTCGATGCGTTCGAACAGCCACAACGCGGCCGATTCGGGAGCCGGCTTTGTGCCCGACACGAGGTCCGCGTAGTCCTCGTTCATCAATTCGATGAGGGTCAGCCAGTCGACGGGATTGCGAAACGGCAGCGCCGGCGAGATGAAGAAGGCACCCTCAAGGCCCCGGGCGGTGAGCTCGTCGCTGACCCGGCGCATGATGTGAACATAGGGAAAATCATCCAGCTGGACGGTGTGCCCGATGCCGAACTGCTCCTGGCATTCCTCGGGACTGAGACCGGCCAGGTAGTGGCGGGCTTCCGACTTGCCGCTGGCCGGCAGCGCCAGCAGCAGCAAGATATCGATGTGCTTGGACATGGGATGTTCCTTTCCGGGAAAACGGACCCGCACTAGGGTTGTAGTTCCCCTGCGGGTCAGAGCCGGTCGATCCGGTAATGGGTCCGATCCTGGAATTATTCGATCTGTTGGCAACCTCGTCAAGAAACGGTTCATTAAAGAAACGGGCATGGGCGACCGATACCATGAGGAGAGCATGAATCCGCGTCGCCCCGCACAGGTTTGCCAGATGGAGGATTGAGATGATCACGAGTGCTAGTACCGACAGTCGGACCTTTCGAAGCCCGGGCCTCCCTGGTCTGATGCTGGTTCTGGGATTGGCCCTGACGGCGACCGTGAGCCTGGCCGCAGATTCGTCGTCCGAGCTGGGTTTCGATCGCTCCCTGGCCGCGGAGAAGGCCCGTGCCGAGGTGGCCGGCGGCTTTGTCCCGCCGGAGTTCTCCACGGCCCACGTCGCCGCGGCCGTGTCTGCCAACTTGCGTCCGGACAAGGTCTTCGCGCCGCGATACGACGCCCGAGAAGACGGCTACGTGACGCCACCCCGGAACCAGGGTGCTTGCGGCGCCTGCTACGCCTTCGGGTCGGCGGCGGACGTCGAATCACGTCTGCTGATGATGGGCGAAGGAGAGTACGACCTCTCGGAGAACAGTATCAAGGAATGCCATTACCAGGATTCCAGCTGCTCCGGCGGCAACCAGTACATGACGATGTCCTACCTCAGCGACGCCGGCGTGGTGCTGGAAAGCTGTGATCCCTACGCCACATCCGACGTGACCTGCGCCACGGGTTGTGCCGTCCAGTACCAGGTTCTGGACTGGTGTGCGGTCTCGGGCAACACCGTTCCGGCGACCGACGTCATCAAGCAGTACCTGGTGGATCACGGGCCCCTGCATACCACGGTCTACGCCGGCGACGGCTCGGACCCGGCCTGGGAGTCCACCTTCAGCAGCTACGACGGAACCGGCGCTCTCTACTATACCGGCAACCACGTGCCCAACCACTCGGTCTTCATCATCGGCTGGGACGACAGCATCGCCCACGGCGGCGGCACCGGCGCCTGGATCGTCAAGAACAGCTGGGGGACCACCTGGGGCGGGACCTGCGGTTACGGCACCGTGGAGGGCTACTTCTACATCGCCTACGGCTCGGCCAGCGTAGGCATGTACACCTCCTACGTGGGAGCGCTGATGGCGCCCAACCCCGATGCCGACCTGCTCCTCAACGACGAGGGGGGCTGCACATCCAACTTCGGCGGTATCGGCACCAGCCTGTGGGCGCTGGCCAGGCACGATGTCCCGGCCGACACCTACGTTCACCGTGTCGAGTTCTGGACCACCGACGTGACCGATGATGTAGATGTCTACGTCTACGACACTTTCGCCATGGGCAGCCTCGGTGGACAGCTGGCCGTCAGCTTGAACAACAGCTACACCGAGCCCGGTTACCACTATGTCGAGCTGGCCACACCGCTTGCAGTGACCGCGGGCCAGGACCTCTACGTGGCGATCAAGTTCCAGAACCAATCCTACATCTATCCAATGAGCGTTGATGGCGACGGTCCGGTGAACTCGGGCTACAGCTGGTACAGCGTCGACGGAGCGTCCTGGTACTCACTGGCGACCAACAACGCCGATACGAACATCCGTGTCCGCACCTGCACCGATCTGGTCCTGTCCAACGAGGGCTATGGCGACGGCGACGGCGAGGATACGCCGGACAACGGGCTGGTACCTCGCGAGCTGCAGGTCCGCGCCGCCTGGCCCAATCCGTTCAACCCGACGACCAACATCGAGTACAACCTGCCCTGGGACGCGACGGTCACGGTATCGATCAGTGACCTGCAGGGCCGGCGAGTGCGGGTCCTGGTCGACCAGCCGGAGGTCGCTGGCATCCATCACGTGGTCTGGTATGGGCAGGACGACAACGGGCGGGCCGTGCCGTCCGGGGTGTACTTCTGCCAGGTGACGGCGGGGGAGCAGAGCCGGAGCCAGAAGCTGGTTTTGCTGAAGTAGATCGAGCTCGCCACGAGCCAAAAAACAGCGCCCGGGAAGCATTGCTTCCCGGGCGCTTCTCTGATCCGCGAACGGCCTAGCCCTTGACCGCTGCCTTCACGAACTCCCGCCGCATGCGGGCGATGTTCTGAATCGAGATCTCCTTGGGGCAAACGGCTTCACACTCGCCGTGATTGGAACAGTCGCCGAAACCCTCGGCATCCATCTGCGCCACCATCTTGAGGGCCCGCCGGGCCCGCTCCGGGTCGCCCTGGGGCAACCACGAGAACTGGCTGATCTTGGCACCGACGAACAGCGACGCCGAGGCGTTGGGGCAGCCGGCGACGCAGGCACCGCAACCGATGCAGGTGGCTGCGTCCATGGCGTTGTCGGCGTCGGTCTTCGGCACCGGCACGGCGTTGCCGTCGGGAGCCGAGCCGACGTTCATGGATACGAAGCCGCCCTCGGCCTGGATGCGGTCGAAGGCCGAGCGATCGACCACCAGATCCTTGATCACCGGAAACGCCTTGGCCCGGAACGGTTCGACCGTGAGGGTGTCGCCGTCCTTGAAGGTCCGCATCCGCACCTCGCAGGTCGTCGTGCCGGCGTGGGTCCCGTGAGCCACGCCGCTGATGATCAGGCCGCAAGTGCCGCAAATCCCTTCGCGGCAATCGTTGTCGAACTCGATCGCTTCCTCGCCCTTCTGGACGAGAGTCTCGTTCAGGATGTCGAGCATCTCCAGGAAGGACATCTCGGGCAGGACGTTCTCCACTGTATAGTCGAAGAACGCACCCTTGCTGGCGCCGCTTGCCTGACGCCAGATTTTCAGGTGAATCGTCATTCCGCTCTTGTTGGAACCGTCACTCATGGGACAATCCTTCCTCTACTTGTAACTGCGGGTCTTCAGTTCCACGTTCTCGAACACCAGGTCTTCCTTGTGCATGGCCGGCTCCTTGTTCTCGCCGGTATACTCCCAGGCTGACACGAAGGTGAAGTTGGCATCGTCGCGCTTGGCTTCGCCTTCGTCGGTCTTGTGTTCGTCGCGGAAATGCCCACCGCAGGACTCTTCTCGCATCAGGGCATCGCGGGCCATCAACTCGCCCAGTTCCAGGTAGTCGGCCAGGCGGTTGGCCTGTTCGAGCTGCTTGTTCAGATCGGAGTCCGCGCCGGTCAGAGCCAGGTTCTGCCAGAACTCCTCGCGCAGGGCGCCGATCTTCGTGATGGCCTCCTGCAGGCCGGCGGCGTTGCGTGCCATGCCGACCTTGTCCCACATGACCCGGCCCAGCTCCCAGTGGATGTCGCGTACGGTACGGTTCCCCTTGATGTCCAGCAGACGCTGGGTCTGGGTGCGCACGTCGTTCTCCACCTCCTTGAAGCTCTCATGGTCGGTGGACACCGGATCCAGCTTGGAGCCGGCCAGGTAGCTGGCCACCACCCGGGGCACCACGAAGTAGCCGTCGGCCAGACCCTGCATCAGGGCACTGGCTCCCAGCCGGTTGGCACCGTGGTCGGAGAAGTTGGCTTCGCCGGCCACGAACAGACCCTCGATGGTGCTCTCGAGGTTGTAGTCCACCCACAGTCCGCCCATCGTGTAGTGGGGAGCGGGGTAGATCATCATCGGCGTCTCGTAGGGATTGTCGCCGGTGATCTCCTCGTACATCTGGAAGAGGTTGCCGTAACGGTCGGACACCGTGTCGCGGCCCAGACGGCCGATGGCCTCGGCGAAGTCCAGGTACACCGCGAATCCCGTGTTGTAGACACCCTTGCCGGCGTCGCACTCGACCTTGGCGGCCCTCGCTGCGATGTCCCGGGGCACCAGATTGCCGAAGGCAGGGTAGCGCCGCTCCAGGTAGTAGTCCCTTTCACCCTCGGGAATATCACTGGCGCGTCGCTTGTCGCCCTGGGCCTTGGGCACCCACACCCGACCATCGTTGCGCAGGCTCTCGCTCATGAGCGTGAGCTTGGACTGGTAGTCGCCCATCTGGGGGACGGCCGTGGGATGGATCTGCGTGTAGCACGGGTTGGAGAAGAAGGCGCCCCTGCGATGGGCCCGCCAGATGGCCGTGGCATTGCTGTTGACGGCGTTGGTAGATAGATAGAACACCGGGCTGTATCCGCCGGTGGCCAGGACCACGGCATCGGCCTCGTAGCGTTCAATCCTGCCGGTGGTCAGTTCCCGGGCGATGATGCCGCGGGCCTTGCCGTCGACCACCACCAGGTCCAGCATCTCGTAGCGCGGGAACATCTTCACCGTGCCGGCGCCGACCTGGCGGCTGAGAGCGCTGTACACACCCAGCAACAGCTGCTGTCCGGTCTGGCCTCTGGCGTAGAAGGTCCGGCTGACCTGCACGCCGCCGAAGGAGCGGTTGGCCAGGGTGCCGCCGTACTCCCTGGCGAAGGGGACGCCCATGGCCACGCTCTGATCGATGATCCCCATCGAAAGCTGGGCCAGTCGATAGACGTTGGCCTCGCGCGAACGGTAGTCGCCGCCCTTGATGGTGTCATAGAACAGCCGGTACACGCTGTCGCTGTCATTCTGATAGTTCTTGGACGCGTTGATACCGCCCTGGGCCGCCACGCTGTGGGCCCGGCGGGGAGAGTCCTGGATGCAGAAGTTCAGAACGTTGTATCCCAGTTCACCCAGGGTCGCGGCCGCAGCGCCGCCCGCCAATCCGGTGCCCACGACGATGACCTTGAATTTGCGACGATTGCCGCCAGGAGCCACCAGGGGACTGTCCATCATGTGGCGATCCCATTTGTCGGCCAGGGGGCCGGCGGGGATCTTGGGGTCTAGTAGCTTGCGATCAGCCATCTCAATGACCTCCCGGCAGGGTGTTCTGGACCAGGTTCGGATCGCCGAAGAGGAACAGGTAGACGGGGATGACCACGAAACCGATGGCCAACAGAATAGCGAATACCAGCGCCACCTTGGTGAGCACCGGCAGATAGCGGTCGTTGGTCCAGCCCAGGGACTGGAAAGCACTCCAGAAGCCGTGCCTGAGATGGAGTCCCAGCAGGATCATCACCAGCACCGTGAAGCCGGAGAACACCGGACTCTTGAACGCGGTGACGACGACCTTGTACAGATTCTTCACGCCCGCGGAGTCGATTTCATGGTTGCCGTACTTGAACATCTTGACGTGCATCACGGCGAAAATGATGATCAGGATTCCCGTGTAGATCATCGATCTGGAGGCCAAGGTCTTGCGACTCTTGCCACCGGCGTCCTGGGAGTACTTGTAGCCCACTTCTCGGGCCTTGCGCTTGTCGGTCCAGGCCACGAAAAAGGCCGATACCATGTGGAACAGAAAGATGGTGATCAGACCCGCCTCCATCACATAGATGGCCCACCCGTGTAGCATGGTCTCCAGAAAATGGGCATAGTGATTGAACGCTCCGGGACCGATGAAGAGAGTGAGATTACCGATCAGGTGGACGATGATGAAGCCCATGAGGCACAGTCCCGTCAGACCGGTGATCACCTTCTTCCCAACCGAAGACCAGGCAATCGATCCAAAGGAATCCATGAATCTTTTTCTCCCGGATTTGAGGCCGAAGAGGGTCAGTGAATGGTCGGAACGGATTACACCACAATCTGCGCAGATCGGCACCAAAAAAACAGGGAATTCCGGTCGGTCAATCGGTCAGGTCGCGAGCCAGTCCGGTGAGCATAGCGATGCCGGGCTCCAGCAGGCTGTCGTTGAAATCGTAGTCCGGGGCGTGGAGCACCGGATGGTCCTTTCCCGCGCCCAGACCGAACAACGCGCCGCGGCTCCGGGAGGCCAAATGGCCGAAGTCCTCGGACCAGCGAAAAGGGCTCTCGGTGGGCTTCAGGGTGGCCAGCCCCAGGGCGCGGGCGACCTTCTCTACCCGTCGGGCGGCCTCCGGGTTGTTGTCCACCACGGGGAACTCCTCGGTCCATTCCGTCGTCCATTGGAGCCCGTGGTTGCGGGCAATCATGTCCACGAGCTCGCGAGCGCTCTCCTTCAGGCATTCCAGAACCCGCCTGTCGCTGGCGCGCAGCGTGGCCAGGATCTCGGCCTCTCCCGGAGTCGTGCCGAAAGCGCGCTCTCCCAGTCGGGCATGGACCACGGTGACCAGCGCCAGTTCGTCCGCCGCTTCCAGAGGGATCGGCAGGGTCACCAGCGCCGGCACCAGCTCGGCCAGGGCCTGGTCCGGACAGACCGCCTGCTCCGGGTAGGCAGCGTGGGCCGTTCTGCCGGACAGGCGCACGACGAGACCGGCGCTGCCGGCGGCAAAGGGCCCTTCGCGGATCAGGATCGTGTTCTCGGCGTAGCCCGGCAGGTTGTGCAGGGCGAAGATCCAGTCCGGTTCAATTGCAGCGAAACTCGGATCATTCACCACCGCGACCGCGCCCGTGCCGGTTTCCTCGGCCGGCTGGAAGAGCAGGACGACCCGCCCACGGGCCGGTGGAGAGGCCGCCAGATTTCGAGCCACACCCAGCAAGACGGCCATGTGTCCGTCGTGGCCACACTTGTGGGAGCAGCCGGTCTGCCGCGAACCGTGGGGCAGCTCGATGGTCTCGGGAATGGGCAACGCATCCAGTTCCGCCCGCAGCATCACGGTCGGGCCCGCCGTGCCGGTCGATGCCGCGAAAACGGCCGCGACCCCGTGGCCACCCAGTTCGCTCAACAGCTCGGTGGGTTTGCACGCCTGGAGCAACGACGCAATCAGGGCAGCAGTCTGTCGCTCCTCGCCGGAGTGCTCGGCCATCCCATGCAATCGTCGCCGGGTCTCCGACATCTGCCGGTGCGGGTTGTCCGGGTCCGGGTCTTGATACTCAGGGTGCGTTGCCATGCACGTAAGATACCATACCCAGACCTTCTGCTTGTACTGCTTTGAGGATGTCAGCGACCTTCTCATGAGTTATCATTGCTGCCGTTGTCCCCGCTCGCCCACATGGATCCAGATGGGAGCCCGCTCCATGAGTCTGTTGCTTGAGATGCGCTCGCGACGTGTGCCCCAGTATATCAGTGCCTATATCGTGGCCGGATGGGGAATCATCCAGTTCGCGACCTTTCTGGAATCCCGTCTGCTGTTCTCGCCTCATCTGGTGAACCTGATCGGGTTGGCCCTGATCCTGCTGTTGCCCAGCGTTGCGGTATTGGCCTGGCGCCATGGTCGTCCCGGCCGGGATACGTGGGGCCGCTCCGAGAAGATCACGCTTCCTGTCAATCTGCTGGCCGCCGCCGCCCTGCTCCTCGTCCTTTTCAGCGACAAGGACCTCGGTGCGGTGACCCAGACGGTCCGGGTTCAGGATGAGAACGGCGCGGTCACCGAGCGCTCGATCCTGAAGAACGAGTATAGACCACGGGTCCAGCTGAACTACCTGCGCAACGACGGCCCGGTCGAAGATGACTGGCTGCAGCAGGGATTTGCCATGTTGCTGGCGGTGGATCTGGCCCAGAGCCCGTCGCTGGATATCGGCGAGCCGGCCCAGAATGTACAAGCCTTGCGGCATGCCGGACACGAGGACGGCCTGGATCTGCCGCCGTCCCTCCAGCGGAAGCTGGCCCGTGACGGCCACTATCCGCATTTTCTGGCCGGTACCTTTGCCCGGACCGGCGCGACCTACCGGCTCACGCTCGAGCTGCATGAAACGGAGAACGGTCGCATCGTTGCGACACGCAACCACACCGGGGACGACATCTATGCCCTGGTGGACGACGCATCCAACCAGCTGCGTGGTGATCTCGGACTGCCTGAAGGACTGCAGGATGGTGGGGAGGACCTGCCGGTCAACGAGATGCTCACCGCAAAGCCGGAAGCCCTCGAAGACTTCGTCGAAGGCCTGGTGCTGGTCGCCCACCGGAATCAATGGTCCGAAGCCCGGGCGCCCCTGCAACGAGCTATCGAGCTGGATCCCGGATTCGCGATGGCCCACTACATCATGTACGCGGTGCACGCTACCACCGGAGACATGTCTGCAGCAACCGCGTCGATGGCCGCGGCGGTAGACAACCTCTACCGTCTGCCCGAACGCATCCGGTTCCAGATCAAGTGCTTCTACTACTACAATGTGAAGGAAGAGCCGGATAAGGCCATGGCGGTCTTGCACATGTGGAGCCAGCTATATCCCAGCGATGTGGCGGCCTACAAGCAGCAGACTTTCTTCTACAGACTGCGGCACGACTACACTGCGGGGATAGAGGCGTGCGAGCGGATCCTGGAGATCGATCCATCGCAGCACGAGACTCTCGTCGACATTGCGGGATTCTACCAGGAACTGGGGGACAACGAGCAGGCCGAGACCTACTTGCTGCGCTACGCCGAGCTGTATCCGCGGCAGGCCGACAGCTACGTCCAGCTGGCTGATCTGTACGACGACAGCGGCAGGCTGGAGGAAGCCCGATCCGCGCTGGAACGGGCCCAGCTCCTGGAACCGGCGCGCATGGACATCGAACTGGCACTGGTCGGAATCGATCGCCGCCAGGGCAACTACGCCGAGGCCGAGGAGACGTTGAGCCGCCTCCTGGACGCTGCCGACCAGAGCACGGAGCGGAGTCGGATCCTGCGCGAGGTGCAGCGCGTTTGCCTGACCCGCGGCCAGATCTCCCGGGCGCGCGAAACCCTCGATGCCATGTTTGAACTCACCGCCGAGCTACTCAATCCCCAGCAACGCCTGCTGCAGTATGCCATGCTGATGTCCTCCCTTGTCGAGGCGGGACACGCCGCTGCCGTCCTGGACCGACTGACGGAAATCCGAACCGATATCCCGGCTCCCAATGATCGCATCGTGGACATGTGCGAGGGACCGGCGCTGATCACCCTGGGACGTCTGGACGAGGCGGGCCTGAAGCTGGCACGAACCGGTGAACTGATCGATCAGTACAAGTTGGAGTTGCTGCGTCCGCAGCTACAGCTGGTCGAAGGGCAACTGGCCCTGGTGCGGGGCGACCTGGAGCTGGCTCTGGAACTCTTCTCCGCGGCCCTGGAGGGGGATCCGAACTCCCAGCGGGCGGCCTGGCAGACCGGTCGTGTGCAACGGCTCCTTGGCAAGCGGCAAGCGGCTGAAGGCACCCTCACCGGCGTACTGACCAAGAACCCGGCCCACCCGGTATCCAACCTGGAAATGGCGCTGCTGCGTTTTGAGCAGGGACGGTCGGCCGAGTCGCGGGACCATCTGGCCCGATCGCTAGCGGCCTGGCAAGGTGCGGATCCGGATCACGAGCGTCACGCCGAGGCGCTGGCTCTGCAACGGCGGCTGGACGAGACCCCCTGATCGCTGCGGCGATCCTAGAAGGGCACGCCCGCCAGGGCCATCAGATCGACGTCCGGTTCGGCGCCGTCGGCCCCGGGTTTGAACGCCGGCGTCACCGTCACCCACCACCGACTCCGTTCGAGGGTCACGCACGGGCCCAGGTGCCAGTGGGTGCGGGGCGAGGCGCCGTGGGTCAGATCCGTGACCGCGGCCAGTTCGATCCCCATCGCCAGACCGCCGCCCAGGTGCCGGCTCAGGCCCAGGGCCTGGGTCGAGCCCCAATGGCGTTGACGGCTGTCGCCACGATCCCAGCTGAGCGACAACCAGACATTGTAGCTGATCAGCCATGTGTTCAGATTCCGTTCCAGGATGCAGACCAGATCCGAACCCAGACTCGTCGTCGATTCACCGACGCGGGCGCCGATCGTCAGCCCGAACGGTCCGCGGTCCTCCGGGATCGCCGCAAAGAGGCCCCAGGCGGACATGCCCGCCACGTCCGTGCTGGTCTGGTCACCTTCCCAGGTCGTGGTCACGGCCGGCAGGGCGAAGCCGACCTGAAAACGCTCGCCAGGTCCATACTCCAGGGCCCACTGCAGGGCCAACGCTCCGGACGTGGCGTCCGGTCCCGGGGTCCAGGCCAGGGCCTGGCTGACTTCGCCTTGGCCCGGCTCCATGAGACCGGCTTCGGCAACCAGATTGAAGCGGGCGCCGTGGGCGGCGTTGGCTCCGGACAACAACAACAGCAGGCAGATCCAGCGTGCCACGGCAGCGCCCGGGCACCGGCAGCGTGAAGATTCGTGGGTCATGATCTGCCTTCCTGTTTGTCTGTCGGTATAATTTACGTACACACAAACTTATCTATGTCCGGCAACGAATCAAGTAGAAATCGCCTCTTGGCGTGAAAACGATATTTCATTAACATGCGGTCATACTGGAACTTACGGTGCCTTTGGAGCTCTGTGGGGGTGCTGCGGGCCAGATTAGACCCACCGGCCATTGGGAGCATTTGGCCCTGGAATTGCGACATTCGGCCGAACCCCGTCCGGAGCGGGCAGATTGCATGTTGCCGTCTGGTGACACAGCTTTCCGGCGGGAAATCCATGGCTTTCAGGCGCGATCCGCCCGACGGAACGCAGCCGCGGAGGGGACATCATGAGCATGCGACTTCGAATGACACTGTTGAGCACCCTGTTTGTGCTTGGACTCCTGTTGGTCGGCTGCAGCAGCAGCGATTCCGACCCGTCTCAGCCCTACGGAGGGGGAGGCACCCAGCTCAGCGCCGATGAAGCAGAGGACTGGACCGACCAGGCGCTGACGATGATGAACGAGATGGCCCTGCAGATTCCCACGGTGGCCGAAGGCGATTTTACCCAGACGACCGTGGGCAAGAACGCCGAGGCGCCGATCTGGGACGGCGACCAGCAGGCCTGGATCATGGACGAAACAGCTGAGTTCGGTGATGGCGTCGGTTCGGACAGTTATGGCGAGATGCGAGTTGCGATCTGGATCCAGTTCCGCAACGACGACGGTCCGTTGCCAACCGCCTTGGGTGCCACCGAGCTGGAATACCGTCTCAGCAGCGGTATGACCATGCACAACGAGGATTCCCAGGGCACCGGTGACCTGGACTACGACCTCGAGACGACCATGCTCGTCGAGTATGTCGACGGCGGCTACAACGTCGACGGCGAAGGCGCCGCCGGCATCGACGCCAGCTACAGCTCGGGCGGCCAGACCGAGAACATGAGCTTCGACATGGCCTGGGGCATGGACCTGAGCGTGCCGCTGAACGGATGCCCCAGCGGATCCGCCTGGGTCGAAGCAGCCCAGTACCGTCTGGGTGCCTTGTACGACGGCCAGGGCAACGTGGCGTGGTCCCTGGGAGCCCCCGGTTACGAGGCTTCGGGCACCGATACCGTTCCCTGCTCGTCGATTCAATAGTCGCCGATGAGCAAACCGGCGATCCGGATTCTGGATCCGACATAGGGCCGCCCCCTGGGGGCGGCCCTATGTTCGGCAGGTAGTCGGTAGCAGTCGCCCTCCCGGCTATTCGGAGGGTTGTACGTCGAGAAGGGTCTCTTGCGGTCCCTGGCGACGGGTCCCGATCCAGCGGCCGAGGCGGGCCAGGCCCCATCCCCAGCGGGTCGTGATCCAGTACAGAGCTGGAATGGCGCTGAGGATCAAGACCGTGCTGCTGGTCAGCCCCCCGATCGAACTGAGGGCCAGGTTCTCCCAGATGTCCTTGCCGCCGGTGGTATCATGCTTGTACAGCAGCGGCAGTAATCCGGCGATGGTCGTACCGCTGGTCAACAGGATCGAGCGCATCTGGATACGGGTTCCGTCCACGATGGCCCGCCTCAGGATCCGTTGTCGGTCGTCACCGGGCAGGCGCCACAGGTCGAAGCCTCCGAGGCGCCGCTTGGCCGGTACGAGTTCCTCGCCGATCCCTTCCTCGGCGATGATCTCGCGCACCTGCAACCGGAATCGATTCACCAGCAGGATGGCATTGTTGACCACGATCCCGAACATCAGAATCAGGCCGATCTTGGCCGACGAATCGAACTCACTGCCGGTGGCCCAGAAGATGGCACCGACACCGACCAGGGCCATGGGGATGGATTGAAGTACCAGCAGGGGCAGGAAGAAGCTCTCGAACATGGCAGCCAGGGCCATGAAGATGAAGGCCAGGGTCAACCAGAGAGTCTGCTTCAATTCCTCTTCTTCGTCCTCGGTGATCTGCTGTCCGCTCATGTCCTCAGCGGTGTAGCCGTAAGGCAATTCGATACCGGCCATGATGTCGTCGATGAACTGTCGGCGCATCCGGTCGGTGCCGATGTACTCCCAGTTGATCTGCTGGCTGTATCGCTGATCGTGGCGATTGATGGAGCTGATTTCGGGCCTGCTCTCGATGCTGATCAAGCGGCCCAGGCGTACCTTCTGTCCTCGACTGGTGGTCATGATCTTGCCGAGGATCTGATCGTATTCGATCTCCTCCGAGTCGTCGAAAGTCAGCATCAGTCGCTGATCTTCACCGTCGACCACCATGTGCCACGGATTTTCCACGCCCAGCATGCGCCGAATGTGGCCCATGACCTCCATCATGCTCAGCCGGTGTTCGGTCAGCGCGTCGCGGTCCAGGATGATCACCGTCTCGTCGGTGGCATTGCGGCTGAAACGATCGCCACTGGTCAGCCGGGCGTTGCGGACTCGCCGGTTGCGCCCCAGGCGATCCAGCACCCCGTCACTGATGCCCTTGAGTTCCTTGCTGTTGTAACCGGTGATGCGGATGGTCGAGTTGCTCATGCCGCCGCCGCGGCCGCCCTTCATGTAGGGGTCGCCGAATCCGTTGATCCAGATGAACATGCCGCCCATTTCTTCGGCCAAAACGATCAACTTGTTGCGGAACAGCTCCGGGTAGGCCGACTTCAGCAGCTCGTCCTCGAATTCCAGGTTGATCCAGGCCTGGTTGCTGTAGGCCCCCGAGCGCATGTGGGCGCCCTCGGGCAGCGGCAGCACTTCTTCTTCGAAGAGCTTGATCGTCTCACTGGAAAGCTTCACGTCCGTACCCACGGGACGCTCGAGATAGACGACAATCTGTTCCCGCGACTGGGGCCGCCAGAAACCACCGGTACGCACCTTGTCCTTGAACACGAAAAATGTACCCACGAACAGGCCCAGCATCAGCAGAGTGGGGTAGAACCACATTCGGATATGCAAGCGGGTGATGCCGGCGACAAAGGCCACGAACACGCCCACCGACAGCAGGATCGCACCCCCTGCGCCCACCCAGGGTATCGCGTCCTCGGCCGAGAACCTACCCTTCCAGATCAAGACCACCACCAGGCTGATGACCGCCAGCACGAACACGCCCAGGCCCCAGCGCCAGAGCAGGCTCCAGCCCGTGGTGCCGAACTCGTCGGCGCCCGCCAGGGATTCTCGCATTTCCCGGGCGGCGGTGCCCCGCAAAGCGACCGGTATCCAGCAGAACGCCACGAAGACCGAAGCCAGCATGGCGATGCCCACGCTCACTGCCAGCGGTACATAGAACAGCGACAGGCGGTCGGTCATGAAGATGAAGGAAAGAAACGCCACCACGGTGGTCAGGGTGGTGGCCATGATCGGAAACGACACTTCGCGGGTACCGCGGATCAGGGCCAACCTGCTCTCGCTCTCCCACTTGCCTGACAGTCGCCGGTGAATGGCATCCAGCACCAGGATACTGTTGTCCAGCAGCATGCCGAAGCAAACGGTCAGTCCGCTGATGGTGATGAAGTTCACCGACACGCCGAAGAAGTAGAACAGCGACAGGCAGATGACGATGGCCAGCAAGATCGAAAAGATGACGATGCCGGTCAACCGAACCTGTTTCAAGGCGATGGCCAGCAGGATGAACAGCAGCCCCAGGATCACCAGCGAGCGCACCACCAGTTCCTGCAGCTTGTCTTCGAGGTCCTCGCCTTCGTCCTGGTCCACTTCGAAGGTCACCGGGAAGGGGGCCGAGCTCTCGATGGCCGGCAATTCGGCCCGCAACCGGCGGCTGACGGTGATGGAGTTCTGGCCGCTGCGCTTGGTAATGTTCAAGGTGATGACGTTCTCACCGTTGATCCGGCTGAAGTAGACCACGTCCTCGAAATCGGGTTTGACCCTGGCGACCTGTCCCAGCGTGATGACCTGGCCGCCAATGGTGCCCAGAACGGTGTTGCTCAGCTGGCGGATCGAAACGCTGTCCTGGACGCTGACGGTCAGTTCACGGCCCAAACGGCGCACCGCACCGGCGGGTATGATGTCGTCCAGGGCATCCAGACGGCCGGCAATTCCGTCGGCGGACAGGTTGTAGCGCTCCATCAGTTCCAGATTCAACAGGATCTTCACCAGTGGCCGGGCGCCGCCCCGCAACTCGGCGTCGGCAACACCCGGAATGGACAGGAAACGTGGTAACAACCAGGTTTCAGCCCGTTCACGCAGGTCGTTCATCGACAGGGGGGAGATCAGGCTGACCGAGAAGAATTCCTCGGTGCGCAACTCCTCCGGGACATAGGGCCGGATGTAGGGCTGTCCGGCCTGAGTGGGCAGATTGCGCCGAACCGCGCCCAGGCGCTCGGATAACTCCAATCGCGCGAACTCCATGTTGGTACCGCGTTTGTACTTCACCGTGACCGAGCTGCGCCCGTGCCGGGACTGGGAATCCAGATCCTCGACACCGTGACAGCCCGCCACCGCTTCCTCGATGGGCAGGGTGATCGAGCGCTGGATGGCGCTGGGTGAAGCTCCGTTCCAGGACGTGATCACCGACAGCTCGGGCAGATCGGTCTCGGGCATGGCCTCGATGTTCAAGCGAGGCAAAGAGTACACGCCCGTGACGATCAAGGCCGCGAACAGCATCCAGGTGGCGACGGGGTGGTCGACGGCAAAGCGGATCATGACCTAGTACTCCCGATCGGTGCGCCGGTGCAGCATCTCGTACACGACCGGCGTCAGGAAGAGAGTCAGGAGCGTTGCGATGCTCAGACCCCCGATGATGGTGATGGCCAGCGGACGCTGCATCTGCTCGCCGGTTCCCAAACCCAGACCCATCGGCACCATGGCCAGTACCGTGGTCACGGTGGTCATCATGATGGGGCGGAAACGCAGTGCACTGGCTTCCATGATGGCCTGACGGCCACCCATGCCGCCGTGCCGGAGGCGTCGGATGGTTGCCACCTTGACGATGGCGTCGTTCACGGCGATACCCAGCAAGGCGATCAGACCTATCAACGAGATGATGTTCAGGGTTTGACCGGTCAGAACCAAGGTCAGCAAAGCGCCCATGATGCCCACC
>Ga0209692_10002981_pt1 | contig 17120 bp, 17 predicted proteins | sample tdDd472_FD_187129 | JGI IMG/M metagenome (GOLD analysis project Ga0209692, IMG submission 187129) | Marine sediment microbial communities from the Atlantic coast under amendment with organic carbon and nitrate - tdDd47.2 (SPAdes)... | ecosystem: Environmental > Aquatic > Marine > Coastal >...
AAGAATGTAATAAATTTGATGTTATACCCAAATCTCTTGCTACTTGGGCGGCAACACGTTTTTCTACGGTTACCATTTTAACAGCATTAATTTTAAAATCTCTGCTGAATACTCTGCGTTTTTTCATATCGTGTTCCTTTTTTATTGTAAGTTAAGTATTTTACACCGTTAACTCACTGTCCAGCTTTTTGGGTACACTCCATATATAGGGTCTGTTAAATCAACTTTTCCTGGCATTCCTATCTCAATAATCTCATCCTTACTATTAACTGCTATTTTTAATCCTTTAGATTTTTCATATGTATCATTTAAAGTGAGCCACAATAATGTGCCATCTTTATTATATTTTGCTGTTAAATTTATTCTCCAAACATTGCTTGGTCCTGGTGGTCCATATATATCAGTATTGATTGGATAAGTTGCTTCTAAATCTGTTGAATGAGTTTCTCCTGTAATATATAAGTTTTCTTTTGAATCTACAGCGAGACCGTGTGCTTCATCAGTACTATTTCCTCTAATATCCTTAGTAAATACTTTTATTAATGGGTCTATTACCAAATCCTGAGTAATATCATATTTGTCAACATTAAAAGTATAATTTCCATTCGTTTTTTTAACATAATTAGAATTTATTTTTATTACTTCTTTACCCTTACCAGTTTGGTAAGTGTATGGTTGCTTCTGGTGTATTATTCCTAATTTATTTTTTATAACCAAATCCCCATCTTTTTGAACTTTATGTCCTTCTGAGTTTATTAACTTAAACTCAATTTGACTTATATCAGCTTTAGGAGATATTATATAATCATATTCTAATTCATTTTCTTTCGATGTATATATTTTTAAATCTATCCCGTCATATAAGTTCTTATATATAATCTCTTCGTAAACAGGAACTAAGGTATAGCTTCCGTGTTTAGTATAATAATTTCTGTGCTGCTTTAGTTTCTTTTTCTTATCTATATTAAAATTATCTTCTATCCCTAAAAATTGGATATCTGTTCTACTTCTGTTTATTAAATATGATATGTTTTTATTCTCTTCTTTATTAGTTTTTTCAGTTTTTGTATTAACCGAATCTTTAATAATCTCTCTTAGTTCGTATCCTATTGAATTTTCACTTAAATATATTCTTTGACCTTTATGATTAGCATAAAATTTTATATCATCTGCTGGTAAACCATCTGTATATCGCAACTGTCCTCGATTCTCTATAAATTCAATTGAAAATGCACTATTTAGTGTAATATATAGTAATAGTATCGTTATTAATAATAAATTTTTCATGTTTAATTTGTTTTCTCAATTTAGATAATAGCTAATATACAATATTATTCGGAAATATATTGTAATTATTTATTGATAATTATCCAAATAACTAACTATTTCCTATCTTTCTTGGGTTTTTTAGCTATTGCTACATTAAACTCCAACATAATCCTCCACGAATTAATTTTAAAATTTTCTCCATAAGAAGATACTTCATTTAAACCAATTCGATAATAAAACGACGGATTTAAAGAAAATCTTTCACTCATTTCAATATTGAACCCCATTGTCATCGCCAATGAATATAATGGCGAATTAAGCTCCGGGAACTCTGTATCCTGAAGCAATGACTCATCTAACTGCTCCAAATTATAAGTCTCATCATTAAACACTGCAACCCTGCTAATCAACGATTTATTATGCGTCAAAGAAGATGAAATAGGAAAAGATATTGGAAAACTACTCCGAAGAAAAAACCAATTACCTACTTGATATTTTAAATAAGGTGCAAAAGAAAAAGTTACTAACTCCACATCCGAATCATGCAGAAACTCAATATCCAACGGTCCAATCTTCTGATTGGTATTCACATCATTCGCATATTTAAACTCAGTTCTATAAAAACTACTATTCAAATTCCACCAATCAACCATCGCCATTAACCCATAATGAAATTCATCGTTAATCCCTCTTTGATAATAAAGCCCTAACATCGCACCAGACCCAACTCCACCCTCAAATTCACAATCCGGACATTCTACAAAATATTTACCAAATTCAATATTTTGTCCCCCAGAAACCATCAACCCCAAGTTTACCTCTGTAAACTCCCCTGCATAAGGTCGCAATGGATTAGTCTTTTGCGTTTGCGAAATACCAACTACATAATTAATATGTAGCAACAAAATAATTAAAATCGATATAGTAAGGTTTCTCGTATTCATATAAGTCTCATATAATATAATTTATATATATTGCATAAAGTTTAATTTACATTTTATTATAGATTAATAAAGATGCATAAAGTTACAGAAAATCCTGATACAGTATATAAAAAAATTAATACAGCAAGGTCTCTTGCCACAAAGATACTTCATAAAATCGAAAGATCAGGTGCTTACCCTGATAAACTTTTAGCTTTCGAGCTTAATAATCCAGACCTAAAACCAGAAGATAAAGCCCTATTAGTAGAATTAGTTATGGGAGTTACCCGCTGGAAAGCAAAGTTAGACTGGGTTTTAGTAGGCTTTTTTCACGGCGATTACCAAAAATGTTTTAATTATATTAAAAATGCCCTAAGAATTGGTTTATACCAAATTCTATTTTTAGACCGAATACCAAACTCTGCTGCTATCGACGAATCTGTAGAAATTGTAAAAAGAAAACAAGGATACAAAACCGGCGGTTTAGTCAATGGAGTACTAAGAAATATCGCAAGAAATATAGAGAATATCCGTTATCCAAAAGAATATGACGATTGGGCTTTCCATATCTCAGTTATGCAATCTTTCCCAAAGTGGATGGTTGTCAGATGGATAGACAGGTTCGGAAAAGAAGAAACTGTAAGCCTAATGGAGAAATTTAATCAAAAACCAATCACACATTTCAGAGTAAACACACTTAAGCTCTCAGTAGATGAAATTATCCAAATTTTCAAAGACAATAACGTAGAGTTTACACAATCTCCTTATATGGAAGAATCCTTTTATCTAAATGATTCCTCTATTCGTATTGCCAACAGCGATTTATTTAATAACGGCAAAGTAGCAATCCAAGATACAAGCGCAACATTAGTTTCAAAACTCGCCAACCCAAAACCAGGAATTAGAATATTAGATGCCTGTGCAGCACCAGGGGGTAAAACCTGCCACTTAGCCGAACTTATGCAAAACAAAGGAAAAATAATTGCCTTAGATAAATTCTCAGGTCGCCTCAAATCAATAGTAGATAATTATGAAAGATTAGGATTTGATATAATCCATGAAAAAGGAACAAAAATAGAAGATTATCGCAACAAAAAGTTATTCGATATGGTACTTTTAGATGTCCCATGCACAGGACACGGCACTTTTTCTAAACGTCCTGACATCAAATGGAATAGCGATGATAATTCTATGCACGATTTAATGAAAATTCAAAAAAGAATCCTTGATAACGCAGTAAAATTCCTCAAAAAAGATGGTGTTCTAATATACTCCACTTGCTCTATCGAACCAGAAGAAAATGAATTAAATATCAAATGGTTCCTGGAACGTTATCCCGAATTCGAACTAGATAAAGCCGAAAACTATTTACATCAAGATATTTGCAAAGATGGATTTATGATGACTCTCCCACACAAACACGATATGGACGGAGCTTTTGCCGCCAGATTAATTAAGAAAAGAGAATCCGAGAAAGATAAAAAATAATTTTAATCAAAATTACCTAAACTCAGATAATTAATAATTAACAATCTATATGAAAAAAGTAAATGGTTTTTATAACTACTCTACTACCTCTAATTCAACTTGAGCAACACCACTATCAATCATATCAATCCTTTCGGCTGCTGCCTTTGACAAATCAATAATTCTGCCAGCCACAAACGGACCTCTGTCATTAATCTTCACTGTTACTGACTTACCATTACTAATATTTGTAACTTTAAGTTTTGTACCAAATGGCAAAGTTTTATGAGCTGCAGAAACCTTGTTCATATCAAAAATTTCTCCATTTGCTGTCATCCTACCATGATATTTATCGGCATAATAAGATGCCTCCCCAGTAAACTTACTACCTACTGTAGCTTGAATACCGCCCGATTGACTATTTCCAGAACCATTCATATTATTCGAAAAATTATGTTTAACTGAACTAAATCTTACATTGGTACTGCAAGATAGCAATAAAAAAGTAACTATAATTATTATATATATCGAATTGTTTTTCATATAATAATAATCACAATATTTATGCCAATTCTAATCTAATTTTATATCAGTTTTTGGCAACCATTTTTTCAATTTTTCAATGTCTTCTTTGCTCAATTTATTACCTCTTAAATTCAACTCACCCAAATTGTCTTTCAATAATTTAATCTCTTCAGCAATAAAATTAATAGGGTTCTGAGACAAATCTATCCTTTCCAATTTTATTAAGCTACCTATCCCACGTGGAATACTTGTTATATTATTCTTTGATAAATGAAGCCTCCTCAAATTACTCAAACCATTAATGCTCAGCGGCAATTCAGTCAGAAGATTTTTATCAAAATTCAAATATTCCAACTTAGTCAGATTACCAATATTTAATGGCATTTCCTTAATTTGATTACCAGTAAAACTCATATACTTCAACTTCGGAAGATATGTAATAGCTTCCGGAACTACTTCTAATTTATTATAAATAAAACTTACTTTTTTTAAGTTTTTTAATTTCATAATCTCATCAGGAATTTTTTTAATAGAATTCCTATCCAAATGCAGCTCCTGCAATGCCTCCATATTCTCAATTTCCTTTGGCACAACTTCTAAATAATTAGTAGAAATATCAAGATTAATCAAGTTCTTATTATAAACCAAATTCTTAGGAAAATCATATATTCTATTCTTATTAAAATTCAAATATTTCAAATTCTTTAATTTCCCCAAATCATTATCCATTTTCTCCAAAAAATTATTCTGAATAATCAATACCTCTAAACTTTTTAATCCGTCTAATTCCTTTGGCAAACTCTTAATATCATTGTTTGTCAAAGTCAATCTTTTTAACTTGTCCAACTTATATATACTTTTAGGAATATCTTTTATTTTATTCCCTCGCAAGTCCAATATTTCTAAATTTTGCAAATCCAAAAAACACTCCGGTATCTCTTTCAATTTTTCGTTCTTTAATGTGATTTCCTTCGTTTTCAAATCATAATGCACACCCATAAAGTCGCACTCGACTACAACGACACTCTGACATGAAAACAAAATAAAAAATGTAATTAAGATAAATATTTGAATAACAAAACGCATTTACTTGGATCTTTCTAAAATTATTTGAAAAAAAAGTATTTCTTGTGTTATGAATAAAACAATTATCACCCTTTTGTTACAGTTTATTATAGATTATTCTCAATTAAAAAAATAACGAATTTACAAGTAGTATAATCATATAGGTTTAAAACAAAATAAAATAAAATTCTGATTAAGAATATAATTATCTCCTTTTAGCACTTTGCATTATCGAACGCTTCATCCCATGCGAAAGTTTAGTAAAAAATCTTTCCTGAAGAAAAAAATCCAACTCATTATTTAATTCTGGATATTTCTTAGCTAACTTCAACATATACTTTATAGCATAATACCTTATCGCAGGCTTTTTACTAATATCTTCCCACATATCAACACAAATATTAAACAATGCCCCTTCCTGATTCTCATCAAGTTCCATTTTTAACAAGATTTTTATAAACTCACGCTGATGGTTATCCGCTTTACCCTTTATTGCGCCAAGTATCTGATTTAAGAAAGGTTTCATTCTTTCATCATCATCACTTATATACAAGCCCAATACCCAAGCTCCTCTCCAGTTATAACAATCATCTTCTGACAATGCTAAGTCTATCGCCTCATAAAACGCACCCGGATTTGAATCCATATATTCCATAACACCCGATTTATAATTAGTTCTAAGTATCTCTTGTAAATTTGCAGACATATAATAATTAAATTATGATTAAAAATTTATCTCGCAATTTACTAATATTTTTACATATAATAAATTTAGATATTATAGATATCATAATCGAAAAAATTAATATTTTCGCTACCTTTTTTAATTAAATTATTCAATAAATAATCACTATCTTGCATTTATGGAAACCAGAACAAAACAAATAATTTTAGCCTCAAAAATTGCTATCATAGGAAACCTAATATTATCAATATTGAAACTCACAGTTGGTTTATATTCAAATTCTTATGCTGTAATCGGTGACTCCGTCGATAGTTTCTCCGATGTAGTAATTTCATTCATAACATTATTTACTGCTTCCATCATCAGCAAACCACCAAACCCTCAATACCCATTCGGATATTCCAAAGCAGAAGCAATTGCCACAAAAGTACTCTCATTTTTCATTATCTTCGCCGGTCTCCAATTGCTAATCTCCATGACTGGCCAATTAATAGATGATGTGCCAAGAGAAAAACCTGATATGCTCGCCTTCTTCGTTACCATTTTTTCAATTTTAGGAAAAGGACTATTAGCTTATGCCCTTTTCAGAATGGGCAAAAAATCAGAAAGCAAAATGATTACAGCTAACGCAATAAATATGCGAAATGACATCGCACTTTCTTTCGGTGTTCTAATCGGCCTATTCTTTACAATCCAATATAATATGCCAATCGTTGATACTTATTTTGCTCTTATAATAGCCTTATGGATTATCTACACCGGCTTCAAAATTTTCCTCGACACAAACGAAGAGTTAATGGATGGAAATAAAGACATAGATATATACAACCAAATTTTCAGCTCTGTCGAATCTGTCAAAGGAGCCTCAAACCCCCACCGAACTCGAATTCGTAAAATGGCTCATCTCTATCTAATTGACCTCGACATCGAAGTTGACCCTAACATCACCGTCCAGCAAGCTCACGATATTGCAGTAAAAGTAGAAGACCAAATCAAAAACGACCTCGACAACGTCTATGACATAATGCTCCACATAGAACCACACGGCAACGAAGAAGAAGAAAAATACGGACTTAGTCCAGAAGACACATAAAATAATCTACTCCTAAATTATTTCGCGATTTTCAAGAAATTCATAAATACTCTATCTCCCAAATCAGATTCAATGATTAATACATAATACCCTTTCTTGATTTTACCATTAAACATTAAAGTAATTTTATTTATACCCTTTGAAGCAGAATAACTTTCTATTGCTGTGGTAATTAATCTTCCTGATATATCGTGAATACTTACCTTCAACTTACACGGCTTTGCCACATCTACTTCACTAGTAATTTGGTCTATTTCATTAGGCGAAGGATATAATTTATTAAAAGTTAAGTTCCCATTATGCTGACCACAAAAACCAAGCAATGAAGTCTCTTGTAGATTTTCACAAAACTCTTCCTTCTTCAACACCCCATTCTCGTAATCCCTCTTTAACTGAATTTCAGCTTCCAATGGAATACGATACCTGTCTGGTAGCCTGCTTATCACATCATTTGTCGGAGGAAATAGCATAAATACCCTAGTGTAACGTGCATTATTGTAACTACTATCAATACTCCCACTTTCTAAAAATACTATAATATAACTATCAGAAAATGAAACAGATTCATTTTTTACATTGTAATACAAATTCAAATCTGTATCTAATAATTCATCTCCATCACCCATTATAGTGTCTGCAACTATATTCTTATAGCGGCTCCATTTCCCGTTAAAAAATTTATATGATTCACCGAGTATCATGTCCGGGGCTAATGTATCAGAAAATAAATCACTTTCATTAAAAATATAATTATGTCTAAAAGAAATCCCATCATCATTTAATATTGTCAATGACAAAGGAGTATAATTCTTGTTATTTCTGTAAGTAGTATCCTTTATAAAGTATTTTGTTACCAAATCTAATCGTTCACCACTCAATCTCTTTCCTGGTATTTTAATTCCATCATTAGTATTATGGATATTTAATCTCCTAAACTCTGATGGTTTCAAGATTATATAATTTGATAGATCTTGGTTTTTTAGTTTCTCTATTATATATTTATTATCTACTTCTTCAATATCTGCCTTTTTTAAGCTTATACGAGTAATTGTCCCTGAATTAATTCTTAGTGCACTATTTTTAATCCCATTACCATTAAATTTCAATGTACCGCTGCTAAATTTAAGCACACCAGAATTAGTCCCATTATTTTCTTTAGTTTCTGAGATTGTTTCATGCTCTTCGCTTTTTAATTCCTTAGATTTTTCATCATTTTTCTTATTCGCTTTTTTGTCATGGAGTATTAAAGATTTATCACTCTTTTCTTGTTTATCATGTAGAATTAATGAATTATCACTTTTCTCTATGCCCTCACTCTGTATTAATTCTGTCTTATTAACAATCTCAACTAACTCGCTTGAATATTCTTTATCTTGAAAAAAGAAAAATGAACCAATCAATGCTATAATCCCAATAATACCAGATAAGACTCCCATAGTATAACCCTTTGTTTGTGGTAATTTTATTTGTTTTTTAGATTTCAAAACTGAAATTAATTCTTCATCATTTAATAACGAATCTTCAATCTTCATTTCTTTAGATGAATTTATCAAATCATCAATATTTTTATTTTGTTTCGACATTTGTTCCATCATTTTTATAAATTGAAATATCATTTTTTAATATATTTTCAAGCTCTTTTTTTGCTCTGTAAACCCTTGACTTTACATTCGATAAACTCGTACCCTGTATTTCCGCAATCTCCTTATGTTTAAAACCTAAAATTTCAGCTAAGATTATCGCCTCCTTTTGAAGCTCAGGTATCTTCTCTAAAGCTACGTATAATATATTAATATCATATTTCTTATCGCTACTAAGAGTAGAGCCAGCTAATTCCGTAAATTCGATTGGCTCCTTATATTCATTTCTCCTAAATTTTTCTCTTTGCGAAGTAAATAACCTATAAGCCGTAGTAAACAAATACGATTTCAAAGAACTTTTCTTCTTTATCTTTTCAAAATTCGTAAAAGTATGCAATAACGTATCACCAATTATATCTTTAGAATCATTCCTATTAAGTGTCAAACTCAATACAAATTTTTCCAAATCCATCTTTATAGGATTATATAATTTTAAAAATTGATATTGTTTATTTTTAGGCATTAACTAATTATTTTCTATTTCGTTTCATTTACACATAATTAGTGAGTTATATCCAAAAATGGTTGCAGCTTTTTTTATCTTATATTTTCAGAGTAGGTTTTTAATATCTCCCTTGCAACATCTCTCGCAGCATTTGGCTTCCCTAATTTCTTAGCATTCACCGATAACTCACTTCTCATCTTCTCATCTCCCATTAGTTGTTCTAACTCCTCCATCAGCCGGCTTTCCAAATCCCCATCTTCAATCAATATCGCACCCCCATTCTCTGCAATGACTTTTCCGTTATAATATTGCTCATTATTCGATGCCGAAGACAATGGAATTAATATTGATGGTTTCCCCACCAAACATATCTCTGCCGTAGCAGTTGCACCAGACCTCGATACTATGATATCTGCCACAGAATATGCAGAAGACATATCATCAATAAACTGAGTACATACTATATTATTTGGGATTTCACTCGGCGGTTGGTAATTCCTACCAGTTTGCCAAATAAATTGCCAAGAAGACCCACCCAAACCTTCCAAATTCTTCTCAATAACTTGATTTATAGACCTCGCTCCTAAACTTCCACCTATTATCAAAACAGTATTCTTGTTAAAATCTAATTTAAAAAATTCCTTCGCTTTGTCAGTTTCTGGCAAATCTAAAATAAAATCTCGCATAGGATTTCCATATTGAAAAACCCTGCTATGCAGAGATTTATCTATATACCCCTCGGTCTCCTTATAAGAAGTAAATATCTTGGTAGCCTTCTTGCTCAATGCCTTATTAGACTTACCCAAATTCACATTGGACTCCATCAAAAACAATGGAATACCTGATTTATAAGCCGCTACTCCAGGAGGATAACTCAAATAAGCCCCAGCAACAATAACCCCATCAATTTTTTTATCTTTTATTACCCGCTTTGCTATCTTAATTGACTTCAATATATTTAAAGGTAATTTTAATGATTTCAACGAAAGACCAGCAAACCCATATATTGGCATAGGAAAATACTCATAACCTTGCTCCGGAACTATCCTTGATTCCATCCGATTTTCAGTACCAATAAAATATAAATTGATTTCCACATCACTTAATTGCTTTAATTTCTCCCCAACTGCCATTGCCGGAAATAAATGCCCACCAGTGCCACCTGCCGCTATTAAAAAATTTAATACTTTCTTACCATTACCAAAGTTTACCATTTTATTTGTTTTCATTTTTTTACAATCCCATTTTTACAAACAACCAATCTGTCATTAATAGTTTTCATTAATATTTCATGATTTATATCAAAATTCGACCTATCATTTTCATTGTGATGCAAATGATACTGAACCGCCATAAACTTAATTCTCGCTTTCTTAACACCCTTATTAATCAAACGTGCCGCCAGTTCCGAATCTTCTCTTCCCCAACCAGTCATATCTTGATTATAACCATTTACTTCTATCAAATCTTTTGTCCAAAATCCCATATTACAACCCCTGATTGATGTAACCGCTTTCGATAAATCACTACTCGGATTATCAAAAAAACTCGAAAAAAAAGGCAACCTAATTGAGTTTCCTTTATTAACAATATCATCTGAAAAGAAACCAAAACTAAATTTTTTATTATTTAAAATTATCTTTGATACATTCTCACTTAATAATACTCTTGAGCCAACATTGAAATAATTAATCTTAGCTTTAAATAAGTGGTCTTCAACAAAATAACTATTTAATATAATATCACCATCAATTTGAATTATATATTCAGACTGTACTAACGCAATAGCCTTATTCCTAATTTCAGAGAGCCTAAATCCTTCATCTTCCTGCCATACATGAACTATATTTATTTCAGGATTATTTTCAATAAATTTCTCAACCAATATTCGAGTATCCTCTCTCGAACCATCATCCGCTATAATAACCTCATCTGGAATCCGAGTTTGCACAATTACTGACTCCAGGACAAGTTCAAGAGCTTCCGGCCAGTTATAAGTTGTTATAATTAATGCAACAGTATTAGGAGTATCAGACATCTAAACCTCGATTATTTTTATTATTTCTTCCATAGCCCTTTTACATGAAGATTTTTCCAAATCAATGTCAAAAGTATAATTAATAATCTCTTTTTGATTCGTCAAATAACCTTTCTGCCACTCTTCTTTAGTTGATAATAACTCACCCAAATCATCTATGTTTTTAACTATTTTCCCTAATTCATTATTCCTATAGAGTGTATCATTTCCCCAATCATTATTATGAGAATTTATAAATATACAAGGTCTTGGTTTTAGTAAAAATTCTAACTTCTGACTAGATACATCTCCTAAATATACATCAGAATTTAATGTATATGCCATATTAACTGAATTATTACTTTTCAAATCAATCAGAATATTTGGTGAATTATAATATTTTTTATCAATTTCATTTTCTTTAGCATATCCTTTTTTATAAAATAAATTAACATGGGGGGCAAATATCAAATTATATTCATCTTGATTATAAAAATACTCTAATACTTCAACCCCATTTTTATACCATGAGCTTAACTCTTTTTTAAAATGCGGATTGTATAGAACAACTTCTTTACCGTTCTTAAAAAATTGCTTTTTATTATTTTCTTTTTTTGCAACCTCTTTTTTACAATAGCCTATAAGTTTAATTTTCTCTTTATCTAATATTGTATTTTCAAGAAAAATATTTTTACTTTGTAATCCAGAAACGAGGACTAAATCAAACATATTTAATGCGTCATTAAGTACATACTCGCCTACACTTGGACCATGTTTTATATATACAAATTTTGGTTTGTTATGGCTGTTACAATTAGAATATAAATACCCATGATTAGTATCCGTAAATATCAAGGCATTATATCCTAAAATAAACGCCTTATGTTTTTCATATAAATATTTATTACTTGGGATACTCCTGTTTCTAATTTTATCATAAATTTTTCTTGTTTTATAAGTAGCTAATTGTATCACCGCATTCTGCGGAATACTTAATAAATCACATAGCTCAAATAAATATTCATGCTCACCTTCGTAAGTCAATATATTAACTTCATATTTTCTTTGTTTAATAAATTCACTTACAACCCCAATAAAATGGTGAAGATGATGAAGCTCTTCAAAGTACAAAAAAGCAATCTTTTTCATAAACTATCCCAATTCTCCGCTCATCTCACCCCTATAACCCTTCAAATACTCACTCACTAACATATTGCGTTTTCCCTCCGGTTTTATCTCAACAATTTCCAAACAACCATCACCGCACATCACAAATAACTCCCCATCACTTATCAAGTAAGCACCCGTACTCCCTAACTTCCTATCAGTATTTTTAGCTCTTAATACCTTCACAGTCTTCCCATTCCAAATCGTCCAAGCTGCTGGGTAAGGCGACAATCCATGTATAAAATTCTTTACTCTCTCAGAATCATTTTTCCAATCTATTAAACAATCATCTTTAAAAATCTTCGGAGCAGGGCTTGCCTGCTCATCATTCTGACTATAAGTCTTATAATCAGCACTTCGCAACAACTCTATCGTATTAATTGACAACCCAGATGCAATTCCCATCAACTTATCATGCAACTCACCTGCCGTCATATCCTCCTCAATGTCAATTCTCTCCTTGAGCAAAATATCCCCAGTATCAACCTTTTTTTGCAAAACAAAAGAAGTCAACCCAGTTTCCTTTTCACCATTAATAACCGCCCAATTAATAGGAGCTGCACCCCTATACTTCGGCAACAAAGAACCATGAATATTAAATGCCGCAATATTAGCCAAACTATAAACTTCCTCCGGTAATATCCTAAAAGCTATCACACATATAATATCTGGATTTATCTCTTTGATTTCCGCTATAAAACTCTCGTCACTCAATTTATCCGGTTGCAAAATAGCAATACCATTCTCAATAGCAAACTCTTTGACCGGCGAACCTTGTAATTTCCTACCCCTACCTTTAGGTTTGTCAGGCACCGTAACCACAGCCTCAACACCATATTTTTCATATATAGCCTTCAGAGAAGGAACACTAAAAACAGGAGTACCCATAAATATTATTTTCAAAGTATTATCCACTATTGTCATTTATCCTGTTTTAATCTATTTATTTCATTTTTATCTTGCAATTTAATTAAAGCAAAACTCTTTGGCAAATAATCATTAAATTGCACCTCATTTATTTATTATAAATTGCATAATCACAATTGAAAAATACCTTTTAAAATGAAAAAATCATCAATATCAAACTCCCTCAGAAAAATCGGTCTAATCCAACTCGCAGATAAAATCCGTTTCTTTTTTATCAAACTAAAAAATAATAAAATTAACCAAGATTTTAAACAAAAATTCCCAAATGTAAAACTCCCAGATGATTACACTATCTACGAATCTTTCCAACTCAACTACGAAAAATACTATCTCGAAGGAAAAGACACTGCTCAAAAATATTTAGATATTTTCGAAAAACATATTGATTTGAATAATAAAGATGTATTGGAATGGGGGTGCGGACCAGCTCGTATTCTCAGACATTTCCCCTCGCTTATGTCAAAATATAATATCAGCTTTACAGGTACTGACTATAATCAAAACACAATTAAATGGTGCCAGAACAATATTCCCAATATCAAATTTATTAAAAACGAATTAGCACCACCGCTAAATTTCAGCGATAACTCTTTCGACATTATCTTATCCAACTCCGTATTTACACATCTATCCGAAACCCAGCACCAAAAATGGATAAAAGAACTGTATAGAATACTCAAGAAAAATGGCATATTAGTTTTCACTACTCACGGAGAAATCACCAAAATAAAATTGTCAGATACAGAAAAAAACACCTTTGAAAGCGGTAAAATAGTAGAAAGAGGACTAACAAAAGAAGGACATAGAACATTTACTGCCTTCCACCCATTGCCATTCGTTCATCAACTTGTTGACCAATTTCAAATAAAAGAACACATACCCGGACATTTAATAGGTAAAATACCCACTCAAGACTGCTGGATTGTTCAAAAGTAAATAAAACTGTGTAATTTATTTCACAACCAACACTTTCTCATCAAAAAAATTGTAACTAAAGCATATAACTTTCAAAAAATTAAAAAAATTCTTTGTTAATTTCTTTTGATTTTAGAAATAAATCCCTATCTTGTAATCAAAAAAAAGTTGGCACAATTTTTTCTGGCATATAAATTGAAAGAAAGCAAGTACAAATGATAGAAATAAACGGAATTTTGGTTGACAATGATGTCATTAAATCCAACTTTTCATGCGATTTGAAAAGATGTAAAGGTGCTTGTTGCACTTTTCCCGGAGAATCGGGAGCTCCACTTGCAAAAGAAGAATTAAAAGAAATTAACGACATACTTGAAAAAGTAAAAAAATATCTTTCGCCTCGCTCTTTGAAAGAAATAGATGAATTCGGTTTTTATGATAAAATCGACGGTGATTTATCAACTCGTTGCATAGACAAAAAAGATTGCGTTTTTGTCATCTACAACGGCGATATTGCTAAATGTGCCATCGAAAAAGCATACTTCAATGGGGATATTAAGTATAGAAAACCAATTTCCTGCCAGCTCTTCCCAATCAGGGAAGGACACTACGGCGGAAAATACCTCTATTACGAGAGATTTCAGGAATGTTTACCTGGAATGAGAAAAGGAGTGAAAGAAAATATTCCACTTTTGGAATCATTAGAGGAAGCTCTAAAAAGAGCCTACGGTTCCAAATGGTACGATGAGTTGATTACGGAAATTAAAATTAAAAAATAATAATAAACCGTAAATCTACTTACAAAAAAATTAAGCAGCATAGTTAAATTAGGGAAAGAATAAACAAAGAGGGTCAAAATGAAATTAGGACTCGGCGTAAAAACCACCATAAACCAAACACTTACTCCGCAACAGATACAATATCTGAAGTTGCTCCAATTGCCTATGATGCAATTAGAACAACAAGTACGTCAAGAAATCGAGATGAACCCAATGCTCGAAGACTCTGGTGATGAACTAGACGACTTCAAGCTCGAAACCACCGATAAAAATCTTGACAAAAATAATCCAGATGATTATAAAGACCTTGATAAAGCCATTATAAATGATGGAAAAGTCGTTGATTCTAACGATTACGAACAACAAGCTCTTTATATGGATGACAAACCAGAACAGTTCGAATTTCAAAAAATGCTCTGGGAAGGTACCTCTAACTCCGAATATAATCCTAATAAATCGCCAGACGAAAACGACGATAATGACTCTTTCCAAATAAAAGATAATATCTCTTTTAACGATGATTTGAACCAACAACTCTCTATGATTTTGCTCTCCAAAGAAGAAAAAATATTAGGCGACCAAATCATTGGTAATATCGACGATGACGGTTACCTCCGCAGAGACCTAAACGAAATCGTTGATGAAACTAACCAACTTATAGCTCAAATTAATTACGAAAACACCGTTAAAAAAGATGCTGACAATTTAAAAATTCACCTCAACGGCAACGCAGCTACCAATTCCAACGCAAACCCAGCAAAACTCTATACTCTATCCTACGACAGTGCAAGATATTTAGATGACCAATACGAAGACGAAGACGATTTCGAAAATATGGACCTTTCTCCAGTAAAAACTAAAAAGAAAGTAATTGAAAAATTCGTTTCGCTTAACCTCGTAAGCATAGACCAAGCCGAAAAAGTATTAAACGAAATTAGACACCTCGACCCTCCAGGAATTGGTGCTAGAAACCTCCAAGAATGCCTCCTCGCACAACTCAAAATGATTAAAAAACCAAATGCAGCCCAAAAACTCGCAATGGAAATTTTAGACAATCATTACAACGCATTCATAAAAAAACACTACCACCACATTACAAAAAACTTAGGAATAACCGACGATTACCTAAAAGAAAGTATCGAAGAAATCAGAGCATTAAACCCAAAACCAGGTGGGGGAGACTACCAAAACGAAATTAATACCGTAATCCCAGACTTTAGCATAGAAAAAAGCGAAGAAGGTGAGGATTTAATTATCAATATTAATGACTCAAGAATGCCATCTCTTCAGCTCTCAAAAGCATATAGCAGCATGAGAAAAGAAGCCGCATACAAACAATACAACAAAGATACAAGAAACTGGATTAGACAAAAAAGAGAAGATGCAAAATTCCTAATCCAAGCTATCAAACAAAGAAAAACTACTATGCTTAAGGTTATGACAGCAATTGCCCACCTTCAAAGAAACTTTTTCGACGAAGGCTCTTCTGCTCTAAAACCATTAATCTATAAAAATGTTGCTGACGAAACTGGATTAGACATCTCAACTGTTTGCCGTATTGTAAACGGAAAATACGTCCAGTCCCCATTCGGAACACACGAACTAAAATACTTCTTTAGCGAATCGCTCCCATCTGACGACGGAGAAGACGTATCAACAAAAGTTATAAAAGAAGCATTAAAAGGTATCATAAGCAAAGAATCTAAACAAAAACCATATAGTGACGATAAGTTAAGTAAAGAGCTTAAAACTCTCGGCTATAATGTAGCAAGAAGAACTGTCGCAAAATACCGCGAACAAATGTACCTACCAGTTGCAAGACTTAGAAAAGAACTGTAGTTACAAACTTTGGCACACACTTTGATACATTATAGTAAATATTACTCAACAATTAAGGATTAATCATGTTATTAGAACTCGACTTCGAAGAGTCATTATACGGACTAAACGACGAAAGAAAAGACACCCTACATTTCGACAAAGTATTAAAATACATAGACCGTGGGCAACAACTACCTAACCTTATAGACATAGCCGCAAAAAGAACAAAACAAACCCTTAAAAAAACAAAAAGGTTCAGCTCACAAATCAACAGCTAACCCAAATTAATTAGTCCAAAATTTTATATAAAAAGCCACAGATATTATTTTAATATCTGTGGCTTTTTTTATTTTATTCTTGTATCGTCCTAAATTTAGTTGTCAAA
>Ga0209692_10002982_pt1 | contig 17116 bp, 18 predicted proteins | sample tdDd472_FD_187129 | JGI IMG/M metagenome (GOLD analysis project Ga0209692, IMG submission 187129) | Marine sediment microbial communities from the Atlantic coast under amendment with organic carbon and nitrate - tdDd47.2 (SPAdes)... | ecosystem: Environmental > Aquatic > Marine > Coastal >...
ATGCTGAAAAAGCACCTTGAGTTGTTCATTGAAGGCAGAGACTTGATCGATTACTGAAAATGCTGATTGTTTCTGCTTTGACGGCTTTGACAAGTTGTGAGTGAGTTCCTTTCTTGATAAAGCGATTGTGCTTGACCAATGAGTCATGATCGCTGACTACCACCAGCTCAAAATTCAACTGCTTATTGATTTTTTCTAACTCCTTCAGGGATCTCAATACCTCATAACCATCCATTCTTGGCATGTGGATATCAAGAAAAACGAGATCAAATAATAATCCGCTTTTAATCTTTGATATTGCATCTATCCCGCTTGGGGAATGAGTCACGTCCTTTATATCCAGGTCGTGAAGGGCCGATGTAATAAAAAACCTATCTGAGAAGCTGTCATCAACTACCAGAACCCTGGGCTTCGTCATATCCATACTCCATTAATTTAATACCACTCCAATTAATTTAGCTCAATTTTCTGAGGCCTTTATAAACAATTGTAAAAATATTTTTAAAAAATAATACCAATGGTATTGATTAAATAAAAATACCAATGGTATTATTTTCCTTGCGGACTTGAGGAGAAAAACAATGAACACAGCACAAAAGATCCACTACATACAAAGCGAATACGATGAATGGGACAGAGAGCAGTGTGCTGTAACCACGCTTCAGCTGGCCGTTATCCAAGACTTTGAGAACCAAGGTTTCACGGGTAGCAGATTGAATCCAGAGGACCAGGTGAAGCTTAAGGACATCATCTATGAAGCAATCGATGATGAGCTTGCCCAGCTGATCGCCAATATGTATCCGGCCAAGCAGGACGAACAATCGTTCCGTGACTCCGCTTATGCAGTCCTTAATTACTTGGACGACCTGGCCGAAAAGAAAGCCTATGAATTAGCACTTGAGATGCACAACGAGAAGGAGATTTAACATGTCAGATATAACTCTGATCTTCAAAGGTGAAACCAAGAAAGAGCGTATTGCAGAGATAGCGAATCAGCTCGATATGCACATCGTTTATGCGGGGCCAAACGAGGTGAAGCTGGTTTCTAAAGTCGATTGTGGTGAAGTAGTTGGGCTCAGGCATGCTCGTATTGAAGCAATAAGACAGCGTATGGCTGAGCGTTCAGCCAACAAGCCCGAGCCAAAGCCGCTGACGCTAAACAATGTTCATCCTCTGCCAGTTAAGCCGCGCAAGGCAAGCATTTTTAGATTCCCTTTTAACCCGATTTTTGACGGCCCAGGAGCAGCGTAATGCAGGTGATCAAAGTAACGATGGAAGAGGTAGTGGCACATGCCGCGAATTTTGATGAATCCATGGCTTTGATTCTCCGTGAGTTGATTGCCGCCAAGAACGAGTTCAATAAGCAGGGCGGGGATTACATGGACAAGATGGCCAAGTTCACCGGCTCTACTGAGGCATGTTTGATGATGCTTGAGGCTTGTCTGAATAGCAGTACAAAGGCCGTTATCGAGCAAAAAAGGCGGGAGGCACCATGCGTGAACTTGCAACCAATTATGCATTGATCCTGGCTGTATCGACACTTTTGTTGTCGGTCTTTGCGATTTACTACGGGACCAGAAAAAAGAAGTCAGGAACGCACGAATATTTTTTACAAGAAGAGAAACGGAGTGAATGGAGATGAGTAATACAAACCTTGCCACTAAAACGCCACAGGCGGTTTTGAATGGCTATTTTCAACAACATAAAGGGCAGCTTCAGGCTGCTCTGCCAAAGCACCTTAATCCTGACCGGATGGCGCGCCTGGCTCTGACTGAGTTCAGCAAGAATTCAGCTTTGCAGAAATGCGATCCGAAGTCTGTTTTCTCTTCAATCATTGTTTTGTCACAGCTGGGCCTTGAACCAGGTATTGATGGCCAAGCCTATCTGGTGCCATACAAAGGCGTTTGCACTCCTATTCCTGGCTGGAAAGGGTATGTCGATCTGGTTTCCCGTGCTGGCCGCGCAACTGTTTGGACCGGTGCAGTGTTTGAGGGTGATGAATTCGACTATCAGTTAGGTGATGCGCCTTTCTTACGCCATAGACCAGGTGATGAGAACGACGAAAGCAAACTGACTCACGTTTACGCAATCGGTCGTGTTAAAGGTGCAGAGTTCCCGATCATTGAAGTCTGGACAAAAGGCAAGGTGGCCAAGCACCGCGATAAGTTCAACAAAGTAGGAAAAGCACATTACAGCTTCAACAACTTTGAAATGTATGCGCGGAAAATTCCCTTGTTGCAGGTTCTTAAATACATGCCGAAGTCTGTTGAGCTTCAAAACGCAATGGAAGTCGATCTGGCCTCTACCCAGGGTAAAAGCACTGATTATATCAACGGTGAGTTTGTCACCATGGATATGGATGGCGTTGACACTGAGACCGGTGAAGTACTTCTACCTGTTTGTTCTGCTGAGTCCTTCGAAGCTAAAAAGGCCGGCTGGAAATCCGCCATCGAGGGCGGTAAAAAAACCGTCAATGATCTGATCAAGTTTATTGAGTCAAAAGAGACGTTGACCGATGAACAAAAAATGGAAATCGCAAGTTGGGGAGTTAAGTAATGAAAACATTAGATTTGCAGCAAGGTTCTGAAGAGTGGTTGGCAGTTCGCCTTTCTCATTTCACCGCAAGCGAAGCACCGGTAATGATGGGTGTATCGCCTTACATGAGCCGGGATGATCTGCTGAGCTATAAAACCACTCAGAACGAGAAAGAAGTCAGCTACTGGACGCAGAAGATTTATGACAAGGGTCATGAAGTTGAGGCTTTGGCGCGTCCGATCGCTGAACGTATTTTGGGAGAAGATCTTTACCCTGTAACCGGTGCTCTGATGTTTGAAGGCTTGCCTCTGCTGGCATCCTTTGATGGCCTGACCATGATGGAAGATACCTCTTTTGAGCATAAGCAGTGGAATCAGGAGAAGGCCGCAAAGATTGCTGAAACTATGGATGTTGAACCGGTGCACTACTGGCAGCTCGAACATCAGTTGCTTGTTAGTAACTCAGAACAGGCCTTGTTCATGATGTCGGATGGCACTGAGAAAAATGAAATACACGTTTACTACCGTTCAGAGCCCGAGCGCAGAGCACAACTAATCGCTGGCTGGAAGCAATTCCAGAAAGACCTTGAGAACTATGAGCCTAAGGTATACCAGGAAGCGCCAGAACCTGAGGCGGTTAAAGATTTGCCTGCAATCACTTACCGAATGAATGGCCTGTCACTGTCTTCAAATATCGAACTTTACAAAGAGGCTGCTTTAAAGCTTGTTGAAGATAGCAAAAAGGAGCTTGAAACAGATCAGGATTTTGCTGATGCAGAGCTGCTGTGCAAAAAGTTCAAAGAGGCTGAAGGCAAGCTGAAGTTGGTTCAAGAGCAGGTGCTGGGAGAGGTTACCGATATTGATCAGTTCACTAAGGATCTTGCTTATATCGCTGATCAAATAAGAGCAGCCAGATTGAACAGTGAAAAGCAGGTGAAGACCCGTAAAGAATCTATCAGGGTCGAGATCATGCAGCGTGGCAATAAAGAGCTGTCTGAGGTCATAGCGGCAGCGAACGCAGAAGTCAGTCCGGTTTCTCTGCCAGATTATAAGGCAGATTTTGCCGGCGCCATGAAGGGTAAGAAAACGATCAAGTCTCTGAATGAAGCTGTGAATGATGCGCTGTCCAAGGCAAAGATCGATATCGAGTCAATGAAGAGTCACGCGCTGATAAACCTGGAAGCCTATAACAAGCTAGCCGGTGATCATCAGTTCTTATTCAATGATCTACAGCAGATCATTATGAAGGATTCGGCTGATTTTACTCTTTTGGTTGAATCTCGCATTTCGAAGTACGAGGAAGAAGCAAAGGCGAAAGCTGATTCTGATGCCGCACTTAAAACAGAGCGCGAAAAAGCTGATTCAGTAGAAAGAATCCAGGCGGCTGTTCAGCATGTCGCTGACCAGGGCGTTCAGACTGAAAAGAAAGCTGAGCCAACAAAGGCTAATGGTCCAGAGCAGGATATTGTCAATTTCCTATACAACGAATTTGGCATCTATGCGAACCAAGCCAGCCAGATTGCAAACGCAATAATCCAAGGCAGAGTACCGCACACAGCATTTACCGGAAAGATTTCCAAAGCAGCTTAACCTGTCCGTGAGAAGGGCCTTGCCGGGTCTGTGTAGTACCGGCTTTTTTATCGGGAGTAAGACAGTGACGAACTTCAGAATGCCGAAAAGCTGCGTTAGCTGTGATTGCTACACCCATAAAGGTTTTGCAAAAGATGAACATTCACCGTTTAAAGACTGGGTTGGCAATGTAAGGCACAACGGCCGGGTGCAATTTGGATCTTGCAGTCAGCACGGTTCTGAAGTTTTTGCCACTGAAATTTGTAATACCTATGCGCCAATGCCAGGCATACAGGTCCTTGATGTAGCTAACCGGCCAGAACCGAAAGAAGTCAGACAAGAAAGATTATTTTAATCAGGAGAAAACAAATGTCAGAACAAATTGAAGTAGCAGAAATCGCAGAAGAAACCTTCCTCGGTGACCTGGTGTCATTCGTTTTGGAGGAGATTAAGTATGCCTCAAAGCCTTGGGAATTAATGAACGAAAGCGAGCAGGACGCGCTAATTTTGCGCCTCGATGCCAGGGCAAAAACCATAGTGAATAAGGCCATCAATATCCTGGCCTCTCACAATCGAGCCAATGTCGTGGCCAAGATTGAATCCATCACCTTTAAGGCGGGTATCAAAGCCGTTCTCCAGGTTTCGCCTCATGCTCACTACCGTCACGAACTAGCGGATGCCGAAGGTCAGTCTGTGATGATCGTCATTCCTAACGCTGACGAGATTCTGGAGAACGGGCAAGGCATGCCAGAAGCCGAAAAGGATCAGCCTGAACTTGGCCTCGATGAGGATCCTTTGTTTGATGAGTGCCTGCAAACAGTTCGAGAGCTGGGCAAGGTCAGTATATCGTCCGTTCAGCGAGCCATGAAGATCGGATATAACCGGGCGGCGAATCTGTTGGAGCAGCTGCAAAGGGCAGGGTGGGTCACTGAGCCTGATTATAACGGTGTTCGCCAGCTTGTCGTAGAGAGTGAGGACGCAGCTTAGTTTTTGAATTAGCCCAGCCGGCGGAGGCGCATGTATCACCGGCACTATGCGCGGATCCTCTCCAAGGATTGTTCTAAATCTGTGAGCATGGCGTCTGACCCGCGCTAAGGGTCGTTTAGCCCCTTCATTGGGGCTTTGGTGGTAGAAGCAATTGATAACGAGGTTGGCATGAAAAACACTTTGAGCGATTTGAATAACCATCTGTTTGCACAACTTGAACGTCTTGGTGATGAGAAATTGAAATCCGAAGAATTGGAAAAGGAAATCGAAAGATCTAAAGCCATCACTGATGTTTCAAAGTCGATCGTAAGCAATGCATCGCTTCAACTTGACGCCCTAAAGCTCAAGGCCGAATACCAAGGGCTTAGACAAAATGAAATACCAAGCAACTTGATTGGACAAACGACATGAAAGGCCGGTGGATACAATATTCAGAACAGGAGTTGCAGTGGTTAAGTGATAACCGGCAGCTGACTATTTCTGAATACCACAGTCAGTTTGTTGAATTATTCTCTCGGCCGGATATCGAGGCAAAAAATCTGCACGCACTTAGAAAGCGGAAAGGCTGGAAAACCGGCAGAACTGGGCGATTCGAAAAAGGGAATGTTCCTCACCCGGACGCGAAACCAAAAGGCCCGAACAAAACCAGTTTTAAAAAAGGCGCGATGCCTCACAACTGGAAAACAGTTGGAAGTACTCGAGTAAATGTTGATGGATATGTCGAAGTGAAAATACAGGAGCCACGAACCTGGGTGCAGCTGCATACAATAATCTGGTCTGCAGCACACGGCGACATTCCGGAAGGCCACTGTGTAGTGTTCGTCGATGGTGACAAAACCAACATCAAACTAAGTAACCTGGAACTGATCAGCCGATCCGAACATCTTCAGATAAACAAACTCACAGGCAAATTCAAAGCCGAAGAGGTCCGCGAAATAGTACGATCTATCGGCAAAATGAACGCCAAGATTTATGAGCTGAAAGATAACAAAGCGAAAAAGGAAGCATCAGCATGAGCACGACAGCCACCAAACCGCACACCGTTATACCCAAGGTAACCGGCAAAGTTTCTTATGATGTCCGAGTGCAATGCCCCCACTGCAAAAGCCGCCTGCAGCTGAACGAGTACCCGTACAACGATGAAGAGACCGACTATTGCTTAGCAGAAGATGAACTCGGAGCCGCGTTGTTCGGATATCACAATGAGCCGGCCACTTGGGAAAACATTGATATTGAGTATCAGTGCTGTGGCTGTGATGGCAGGTTCTCTGTCGGACAGTTTGAAATATAAACAGGTGAAATAATGATTCAGCTGTAAGCTAATGGTTTACAACTGAATCAACCATAAGAAATGTCGGCAACTAACTATTAAAAATTAGGAGAATTTTATGGATAACTATTTATGTCCGGCTAATAACTGTCTATGCAGATGCGAACCGGAGCTAAATGACTACTGTCACTACAGCGACGCTGTTGCTAAAGAACAGCAAGATCAGCGCATTGTTAGCAGCCCTATGCCTACAATAAGCGACCGAGAAATACAGCAACTTAGAAACGACGGATTTGATAACGTTGCTGACTACATTGAACAGTTAGAAGCAAAGCTAAAGCGCCATGTTTTGCTTCCAGTCGGTACAGATGAAATACAAGGCGAAGAGTTTTTCGACAAAATTTTAATACACTTTGTTGGCGAAAAAGGCGATGCAGCAACGGCTGTGGAAAATCACAGATTATTGTGTGACTACTTAAATTCTAAGAACAGACAACCGATTGACGTTAACCAGCAATATTAAAATAGGTGATTTATATGAATTTACCAACCACCAGCAAAACGTTTGAAGAACGCATGTTCGAACAAATGAAATCACAAATGGGTGAATTGTTATCGCTTGAAGAATTTAAGTCCATTCTTGAAACAAGCATCCAGAAGGCATTCTTCGAACCGAGAAGAACATACAAAAACTATGGATCAGAAACACAGGAACCACTTTTTGTTGAACTTGTCCGAAAAGAATTAGCCCCACTGATGGAGGCTGCTGCAAAACAGTGGCTGTCTGAAAATCAAGACAAGGTTGGTGAAATACTAAAATCTGAAATTGGAAGCAATGCTGCTGAGTTTGTTGCTAACGCATTTAAAAATATGATGTCCATACCAATGCAACAGTTTAGCTTTGAGCTGCAAAACAAACTTGGGGCCAACGGGATTCATTTTTAATGGTAGCTCTCTTCATCTAACTTTCAGCCGCTTAACTGCGGTTTTTTTGGTGAAAAAATAAGTATTTAGAGGTGTGTATGGGGAGTGTTGCATTACAGCCGAGGATCATCAGGGCAGGGCAAGCACCTGGTTATTGCGGGATGTGTCGGGCTGAATTTGATAAGCATATCCGGCCTTATCTGAAAGAAATAAAGATCGGCGTCCAGGGCATTGGCTTTGACAGAATTGAAATAGATCAGGCTTTAGACGATTATATCGCCCGGTATAGTCAGTCTCCTAAAGCAGTAAAAGGAGATGAATCATGCAAAAACGTAAAAGGGCCGCGTCTGGTCTCCAGCTCAAGTACGGTATCTGGCGGATCGACAAGGTTATCAACGGAAAAAGGATTTGCCGAAGCACTGGCACGAGCGAAAGGGAAGAAGCCGAAAGATTCTTAGCTCGATTGATCGAGGAAGACCGAAAGGCTTCTGTTTATGGTGTCAGGCCAGATAGAACGTTCCGCACCGCTGCTACGCATTACCTGAATGAATTTGCTCACAAGAAAAGCATTTCATGTGATGCGCAAGACCTGGAAATATTAGATCCGTTTATCGGTCATCTGGAGTTAAGACATATTCATGATGGCACGCTTAGCGAGTTCAAGAGGGCTAGAAAGGCCGAAGGTGTTAAATCAGGTACGGTAAACAGGTCGTTGGCTGTATGTCGTCAGATTCTCAATCTGTGTGCAAAGAAGTGGCGTGATGAATACGGTTTAACCTGGCTGGAAACAGCGCCTATGATTTCTATGGTTGAGTGGAATGATAAACGCTTGCCGTATCCGATCAGCTGGGATGAGCAGGAATGGCTTTTTAATGCGCTGCCGGCTCATTTGAGAGAGGCCTGCTTGTACAAGGTTAATACTGGTTGTCGTCAGCAGGAAGTTTGCCAGCTGCGCTGGGAATGGGAGTTTCCTATTCCGGAATTGAAAACCTCTGTCTTTATTTTGCCTGGATGGATTACGAAAAACGGGCAGGAAAGGGTGGTTTCTTTAAATTCCATAGCAATGGCCGTAGTAAATCGCCAGCGTGGTAAAAATGAGGAATTTGTTTTTACTTACAAAGGCGAGCCGGTGACAAAGCTTAATAATACCGGCTTTAAAAATGCGCGAAAGAAAGTTGGCTTGGATGGTGTCAGGATCCACGATTTGAGACATACAACTGGTCGACGGTTAAGGGCGGCAGGTGTCAGTAATGAAACGCGAAAGGCTATTCTTGGTCACGAGAGCGGGAACATTACAACGCACTATTCGATAGCTGAAATTAAGGAGTTGATTGATGCTGTTGAGAAGATTGCTATACAGCCGAGTGAGAGTTCACCGACTCTGACACTACTCAGGATTGGTGGAAGTCACGCGAATCTCACGCGCGAAATAAAAAAAAGCTTATCATGTGAGGCGGCAACCTCGATAAGCCCTTAATATTACTTGAAAAAAGTGGTGGCTACACCGGGATTTGAACCTGGGACCCCATCATTATGAGAACTAAACTCTGATTTAAGTTATTGATTTTAAATAAGCTATTGGCGACTGACTATACCCTAAACGCCTAACAATGCTTAACGATGTTCAACTTCAACACGCTAAATTCACGCGCTTATTTATTTGCCCATTCTATCATTTTTGCTATAGTCCACGCACCAACCCACAATCAAAAGGATTTTGATATGAGCAAAGGACTCGCGCTCACTCGCGCAACATACCCAGGCAGCAACGAATTATTTTTTCTCGTTGAAGACTCAAACGGAAACACAATCCCGATCAAGCAAACATTTATTCGTTTGGATGGTGGCCAGATAAAAATCAATGTCCAGGCAGGCCAGAATGTTAAGGTGCTTCGAGGGGAGTTGATAAGGTAATTACTTTTTATGCCGCTTAAACGGGTTGGCAATAAACGTCAGCCCGATTTCCCTTTCTCTGGTTCGCTCGGTCGGCAATAACTTAAAACCAAAGCGGTATTCACCGGATCCTTTATAGTAATAAAGCCCCGTGTAAAGCCTACGACCTTTACGGCCAAATACGAATTGCCAGCCTGGCTTATTGTTGTCTACCAGTTGAGAACCAAGCCAGGCCATATAATCAAGCTCCTTTGGAACAACAGAAAATAGCCTTGTCTTGTATAAACCGTTCGCCGGGTTACGAATCGCCAACCAGTACCAGTTAGACAAGAAGCCACCAACGCGCTCATGAAAAGGGTTATACGCTTCCCGCCTGAATACATCGTTACCCTGAACTCCATAGTCGGCATTGTCCCACCACGCAAAAATCTTTGGCAGTCGTTTATATTCCCATGCGTAATACAGCTGTTTCTTGATAAGAGAGTGTTTCAAATGCTCTTCCCTGGCAAAAGGCAAAGCAATCGGCACAATAAATATGCCGACAAGGGCAATTATTACTTTCAGAATTGAAAGAGGTAGATCGATAAACAAAAACCACAAGTAATATTTAGTCATACATTTCTCCAGGCCGTAAAAAGCCCGCTCAAGGCGGGCTGTGGTGTTAATCAATGAATGTGTATTTCACTCCACACTCATTTAATCCGAGGCCTACCTCTCGATAGGGGATAGAGCTTCTGTGTTCACAGAAACCTGTGAAATCCCCGAATTCACGCTCCAGCCCAAGAATCCCTATCGGGTTTGGAGCGAAGTACTCCGGGGCATCATGCTTTTTAGAGTGAACGGAAATGCCGCCGTAGAAGCTGCAGCCTTGCAGCAATGCAATCAATATGAGAGTTCTTATCATTACTTACCCCCTAAGAGTACGGGGATTTTTTGACCATGGGTTGTTGCTGAAGCTAATGCTTTGCCGACGATATGAGCTCCGTTTCCTGTAGCTTTCATTAGCAAACCAAGTGAGTTAGAGGCTATCGTTACCAAGTCGCCAATAATAATAGGCCCACCTACAATTGTGACTTTGCACATCACTATACCGCTGACTGCAACCAAGCAGGCGTGGTGTGAAGAGTGAAATGATGAAAGATTATGAGGCCAGAAAAGCTCTTTGGAATCTGCATAATAACTGTCGGTTTCGATAGTCGATGGAATGTCCCTAACATGTGTAATAACCCCAAGACATGCCGGGTCTGAGCCTGTGCTTCCAAGCTCAACGTTAAACAAATAGTTGTTTTTATCGATTGATGTTGTTGAGTGTCCAGTCACTACAACAGCTCGACCTTCTGCGTATCCTTTAGCTGTCTCGAAGTTAGAATTCAGAGCGGTTATATCACTTACAGGAATGATCGCGGGGGCTGTACCTCTAAAATTGTGATAACTGCCAGCCCTTGCTGAAAATGCTGCGCCTTCTTGAAGCGATGAACCGGCACCAATAACCGCCACCCCATTCCCACCATTTGCACGAACGCCTACGGCAGAACCTGTAAAAGACCCTGCGGTTCCTGAATTTGGATGGCTTGAGTTTACAAGTAAACCTGTTGCACCCTCACCGCTGGTTCTGATAAAAATTCCATTGTCTTTACTGTTGCCGTTATCCAGTCCATATTTAGCCATCCATTGCCCGGTATATCCCGCTGCTGTTGCGCGACCTATCTGAATATGTTGTCCATATCCGGCCGAATCAGCCCAATAAGCTTCAAGTGAGTTGGTGGCTGTCCGCAATATCATGCGGTCATTGCCCACATCGGCAGTTCTAAAATTACCACCGGTAATTGTCTCACCGTCTATCGCACCTGCTGACACGCTGGTTGCCTGGATATTGCCTCGAACAGTTAATGTCGATCCATTCCACGCGAGATAGTTGTCTGAACCACCGCTATTCAAATACATGTGACCCAGGTCATTGATATATGTTCGCCAGCCTCCAACTGTTCCGTTTGAGTTGTAGCCCATGTGAGTTGAAGTGATATTGAGTCCTACTGAAGCGGTGTCAGAAAAGCGTATGGGGATGTTATCTATATTGCTCCAGTCTGCACCGTTCGTGCTGATAATCTGCCAAACACCAGAGGTTAAACGTCTGAGTTCCTTTGCCGTTAAGTGGTACCAAAGATCACCTTCAGACGGAGTTGGGTTTGTTGGCGTAGAGGTTTGGTAGTAAACATAGGCTTTACCGTCGGCAATTGTTTCAGCTGTTTGAGCAGCGTTTAGGGCCTGCGCAATGCGAATATCATCCGTCTCAACCCAAGTTGACGGCCCGGTTCTTTTATAGATTTTGTTGCCCTGTCCAGTATGAAATAAAAGATCTCCAACATCTGATTCGGCATCATTAGGAAATGATGATCTAAAAAAAACAGCCACTTTTCCATCTGCTAATGCTTCAGCGTTCTGAGCGGCATCAAGTGCTGATGCGATATCAGCAACAAGATTTGCTGCAGGAATTCCGCCAAGTTTTAAGGTATCACTCGATACAATTAATGTATCAGTGACCGTTGCGGAGACATTAGAAAAAGCATTTGAGTTTATTAACACAGACCAGTTTTCTTGCCATGTTGCTATGGAGTAGTTCTGGCCGCTGACCTTAACATTTCGAATGATTACTTCTGGCTGAGCCCAGTTGGTTGTTGTCTCGCCGATATAAACAACTGCTTGTCCACCCTCCAAACCAAATCGAATTGTGAACGGATTGCCGGTTTGAGTGGTTGTCGCCTTCGCTGTTGTCATGGCCCATTTGCTAAGGCCAGATGATAAGAAGCCGGCCACGCTGAAAGTCATTTGACTGCCTTCAACGTACTGATTGACTTCAACGTCAAAGCTTACCATTGTGTTTGTGTAGCCGACCGGAAGCACAATCCGTATTGCGCCTGTAGGGCCGGATAGGCTTTTATATTGGCCGCCATCTACCGAATAAAGGTAAGCGCCTCCGGCATAACTGAAGTTGTTTAAGCCACCGCTGTTCTGTTGCAGTGCGACAGCAATATCGTCCAGAATTTGCTGTTCATATGATAGGTAAAATCGGAGGTTGTCTCTGTCATCAACAGTGGAAGACGAAACTGAAAAAGTAGCTTCAACTCCTGAATAATATTCCGTGTTTACGTTCAGGTATTTCGAAATCGGCTTTATGCGTATTTCGATGTCATTATAAACTCCACGTGTTCCATTCAACTTGAAAAAGTCTTGGATATTCTTTTGCAAGGTGTAGCTATAAAAAGGCGAAGTAGTTTTTTCAGTTCGAAGTACAATGGCGCCAGATATTATGGTCACAAGATAATAGTTAAAATAAATATACTCTGAGTTTGAGTTATCCCATTCGAATTCCGCGTCGAGCCCCTTAAAAACTGTCCCTGCTTGATCTTTGAGGGTAAGTCCTGTGATTGGATCTAGAGGGTAGATCAACGCGAGCTCAGCGTCTGTTTTCCCTGTTATGTCGCCAACGGTGATCACGTCAACGGGACCTGAAGGGGTAGGGGTTCCTTGCTTGGATACAGGCCTGATTCTCACTTCATAAGTAGCGCCATCACTTGGCACAACAAAAACAGACTCATGGGAGGCAGGCGGAGCTGGTGTCCAGGCTTCAACACCCTGGATACGATATTCAACCAGGGAATAGGAGTAATTTGAGTCAGCGGGAGGTGTGACGCTCACTTCGATTGTGGTTCGATCGCCATCCGGAGTGACAGGCGTATTATCGTATTTCGTGAGTGTAAATGCAGGGACGGATTCTACATACTCTTCACCAACAGGCTCATAACTTGCCGTTGCATCCAGATAGACAAGGCGTGTGAATGCCTCATGATGATTAGTGAGTGAACGGTCTTTGCCTGCTTGACCATAATAGCTTTTACTGGCCTGAGGCGTGTTATAGAAGCCTTCTGCATCGTCAAAAAATAGAGCAGGAGCTGTCGGCAGGGGGCACAAGCCATTATTTAATATTATGTTCGGGTGAGCTTTTGGTTCGGTGTACTGAGAAGAATCAAGTGAAATAATAAGCAACCCACCACAATGGCCGCCACCACCAGAACCACCATATACACCGAAGCTCAGCCCGGATGATAGTTCACCAAGCTGCCCATCATCACCTGACAGATCTATTGTCCCATTTTCGCCCAGGGCGAAGCCCGAGGAAATTATGCAAAGCCCACCACCACTGGCACCGCCTTGGCCGCCTCGCGCAATGAGCTCCACTTGCTCACCAGTAGAATCCCAAGATGCGCTGCCGCATGAGCCTGATGTACCAATGAGTGAATCTGGAAGTCCATGTAAACCATTGCTATCAATCGAAATGAACGTATCTTCTAACCTGATACGCTGCTTAATATTTGTAGATAAACTGTCTCTAAATGCAGGAGATTCGCTTAAACGGTAATATGTGATGAACTGGGAAGGTGGGCTGTAAAGAAGGCCTCTGCCGGACAGTGTTGTCCCAACTCCTCCTCGTATGCCTGAGCCTGAGCCGGTCTGACTGTCCGTATTACTCGAGTAAAACCGGTCTGTGCTGTCGTATACTTTCCCAATTGAGCGTGAGTCAGTGCCGCCTGCATAGCCTCTGCCTTTTGCATCAAGCTTACCGTTTACAGTCAAATAACCTGGTGTCCTAATTTGAACATTAAGATCATGCGTAACGACGATGCCGGGATCTATCTGCAGCTCTTCCGGACAATAGTAAATTGCTGCAGGTGCATTAAGTGAATTGTCACCAGACAAGTGAATATTTCCCGTGATTCGAGTGATTCCTCCGCTGGACGTAATATTCCCTGAAAATCGAGTGTTTGAAGGGGTTAAGTAGTTGGTGCTTGGTACGCCCAGGCTCAGACTCGATGTGTCAACCACATCCGTTTCGATTGGTGTAAGTGCCGCGGTTGGGCTAGACGAACCGAGAAGGTCGACACTAACCCGACCAGTTACCCAGTCAATTTTTACAGACTGCACTTCCATTACACGGGCAAAGCCAGTGCCCTGGAAATTTATGTCGACAAGAGAATCGAGATACACAGATACAAGGTCACCGACTTCAAGATCGTTCTGGTCAGGAGTCAGTTCAAGAGATAGTCGATAGGGTGGTGAGCTGGTGCGAGCTCTCAGGTTTTCAAAGTTATGGTTTATCACTCGTTGAGAGTCATTGGATCCAAACAGCGTTCTCAGTTCGATCACTTTAATATCAGAGGCAGTGTGCTTTTGAATTGAATCAGGATCGATGAGCACGCTGGCACGTTTGTAGCTGTCGGTTTTGATCGAATAATCCCACTTGATGATGTACCGATTTACTACTTCGTTTGTGTCATATTGAAGCTGGCCGTAACTCACAATATTCGTAGCATCCAGAACTCTTTCAGCCTGATCAGTTGAGGCAATACTGCTGAGGCGCTTCAAGCCTAGCTCACCCATTACATTAACGGGGGAGTAAAGGCTCAGCATGTAATAGATTTGAGTTTCAATGAACTGCTTTCCATCAACATCACTTACGCCGATCACTGTAGCTGGGATCCCAGCATTAATGTCATTCACATCCCAAAGATCCGGAAATGAAATGAAATCTGAGGTTTTAAGGTAATCAGTGCTCACACCTAAATGCCAATGATCTGGCAAGAACTTACCTGGATGGCCATACCAGGATCCTGTATACAGTGCATAGGCAACCATGATTGCGGGTGCAGACAAATAAACGAACTCTTCAATGACCGGGCCCCGGGATCCGGGAGAAACTTCTATATCCAGCCTGGGAGTGCCGAACAGACCCCTTTCACATCCAAGAAAGTTTGTACTGTTTCTCGATGTCCACTTGATAATTTCGAACACACCATCCTGTTCTATTTTTAGGAGACCGATTTCATCACCCGGCGCCAATGCTTCGTTAAACGGTGGCTGGTATACCAGATCAAATTGAGAGGTATTTGCTGCAGGAATTGAAGTGTCAGTGCTGGTTATGGATGCAGTCAAATAGGTTTCTTTCAAAACAAATAGCTTTTTTCTTGCCAGGCGCTGAACATCGGAGCATGAAAACTTAATCACGCCATCTTTGAATGATATTGAATCTGTGATTATTTGAGTGTTGACGATGACGTATTTATTCCAAGGTAGACCAACATAGCCAAAATATATTCTGGCTCGCTTGTTTTTCAGGCCTTTTGACTCAGAGAGCAGCTTTGTTCTTTGAAGGTCTGACAAGCCAAAGTCCAAGCACTCAAAGCTTATGTTTCCAATCGTCGACAATGCTTTTTCAGGCGTGATTTTCTGTGATGTGCTGGAAACGATCCTGAGCGTGTTGTTAATGATGTTTCCGGAAAGGCCATCTACCGGACGGCTCGTTAGATAGTGGACATCTGTATTTCCCTGGTCAAAAGAAAGAGCAACGACGATTATAGGTTCCAGTGACGTTGCTTTATTCAAATCACTAAAATCAAAGTTATCAATTCTCATACTCGTTCTACTCTGCCTGAATAAGCAAATTCTGTTTGGGTTATGCGTGATGGCCTTGCCGGACCATCAATTATTACGGTCACCGGGTTATCTGGAGAGGCAATCGTTCCGTATGGGTCTATCGAAAAGGTTTCTCCCGCGGCAACGCTTGAGAAAAGCTCTTCCAGCTGGGCGATCAGCGATGGGTCTTCTGTTCCAACGGTTGAGAAACTGAACACATCCAGCTGGTGATGAAGCACGATGAAAGGCTTCCCGGATAATGACCTGACTGAGTTCTTGTGTTCATCGATCGACGGGGCCCATTGAGAGAGCGGAATCTCAATCTGATAAACAGTGTTAGCAGTATGGCCAGCCGTTAACTTGCCCCGATTTATTGCCGTGTAAGTGAATACGCCCATTACAGTGAAAGCTCCTGGCCGTTACGTGATGCCTTCTCAATCAGAACAAAGTCGGTTTTGTCGACATGATCCTTGACCATGTTCGCGACGGTCTCCGCGTCCATGGCGGTAAAGTTCCCATTGAAAATAAATTGGATTGGCCTTGGGTCAGGCTCTTTGTAGCGCTCTACTTGAGTAGGCTGTGGGCTGGACTGTTGGTATCCGGAAATAGCGGGTGATGAAGTGAATCCACCTCCGCCGCCGATCTGCAAAACACCATTTGCTGCGATAATGCCTACCTGCACAGCGCCATAAGCCCCTATCTTTGCAGCAGCAGGCGGTCCAGCGATCGGACCAAGCTCTGCCAAGGCTCTAACCTGAGCAGCAGCTGTGTTCTGCATCGTCCTGGCAATATTCAACCCAGCCTCAACAACCACTATCGCTTTTGCGGCTTTTTCATTTCCTGCGGTAAGGTTTCGAAGGAGAGCGATTCCTGAACTGATTACACCTTCTTTCTGACGAATAATGCTGTTGCTGACACGAGCTTCTATTTGTTCACGCCTATTTGCAGCAGCCTCTTCTTGGGCAAGCAGACGATTTTGGAATTCGCCGAAATCGGCTTCGTACTTATCCCAGTTTTCACGGAGCAATTCATTTTGCTGCTCACTGCCTTCGATCGTATTGGCCATGATGATTTCACGGCGCCGCATGTAGCTTTCGTCAATACGAGCCTCTTCATCGAGGAGCTGGGACTGTAGGCGCTCAATTGCTGTTCTGGATCTGTCAGCCTCGATCTGGTCATAGGCTGCATTGATGGCAGCTAGCTGGGAACCGCTGGCTTCGCCAAGCTTGGCGATATACAAATCGCGTTCCCGGTTGGTCATGTTTAACGTTTCGGCTTCAAGCCTCAGGGATTCAACCAGGGACTGAACGGCTTTGTTTTGCTGCTGGTAGGGTTGGTCTGATTTATTTAGGAGTTCAGCGGTTTCAATGTACTGGCCAAGAAGAGCAATTACTTTTGAAATGTTGCCCTGGGCTTCCCGAGATCCACCATTGAGAGCGCTCAGTGAGTCAAGAAGGCTGATCGCAGTATC
>Ga0209692_10002984_pt1 | contig 17114 bp, 17 predicted proteins | sample tdDd472_FD_187129 | JGI IMG/M metagenome (GOLD analysis project Ga0209692, IMG submission 187129) | Marine sediment microbial communities from the Atlantic coast under amendment with organic carbon and nitrate - tdDd47.2 (SPAdes)... | ecosystem: Environmental > Aquatic > Marine > Coastal >...
TCAGTTTCTCCACGGGAATGATGGGATCCTTGATCCCCACCGTCACATCAGTCAGCCTGATCTGACCCGTTCCGGTCACCTCCTTGTCACGGGAGAGCTCCAGGGTACCGTCCCCACGCCCTGAAAGAACAAGGTCAACTGGCAGGCGTCCTTTGATAAACGGTGACAAGGTGGCAAGGTCCACATCCTCCATCTCCCCTGTGATCCTGTTCCAGGCAAGCCCTTTGTACCGAACCCGCACATCGGCCTGGACGCTACCACCAAAAAGGGAGGCCTTCACGCCGGCTCCCGGACGCGGGGTCACCAGGGTCAACCAGGAAGGGGTCAATCGAATATCCCGGGCCGACACCGGCGGCAAATCCGGCACCCCCAGGGCAAGCCCCTTCACCGACAGTCCAAGGGGCAAGGCCGGCCTCACCCCTTCCACATTCACCGAAACATTGCCAACCTTTCGGTCGGTGTGGGCTTCGATCAATGCCTCGGCAAACTCCCCTGGAAAGAGAAGCCAGAGAAAAAAAAGCAGGGATGCCAGGGTCCAGAGGCTGTAGAGAACACGTTTATTCATCAGTGGTCCAATTCTTTGGTGGTTCCATGGTTACAGGGTGACGGTTTCGATGGAGATCACCGCCGTCATCAGCTTGCTCTTTTCGATGCGCGTCAGGGAGATACCCCGGACACGAATCATATCGCCTGCGGTCTCCACGCGATGGAGAAAAGCCGTCAGTTCAGCCTGTGCCAGATCCACCACCTTCATCTCCACCACGGAGAGGTTTACCCTGCCGTCGCGGCTTTTCACCGAAGAGGGTTTCATGTAGCTCACCTTGGCGCGAATGCCCGAAACACCGGCCACATCATCCAAAAAAGCATAGAGGGTTTCACCGGGCTTCAAAGGGCTTGAGGCCGGCGTGACTGCCCCTTTGAGCCTCCGATACTCCTGCTGCAGGGTCTCCATCTTCTCGAGTTCGGCCACCCTGACGGCCAGAAGTCGGCTCTCCTTTGACGCATCGCCAAAAAGCGTCAGAACAAGGGCCCTCCCGCTTAAAATCAAAGCCAGAGCCAGGGCCAAACCCAAGGCCCCCTTCTCCCGGGTGCTCAATCGTTCAAACCATACCATCATGGGGCCTCCTTGCCCGAAAGGGCTATCACCACCTTAAACTGGAACCTGTCTCCCCCGCTCTCCTTGCTGGAGGAGGCGATGGTAACCCCTGTAAACAGAGCACTCTTTTCCAGGGTCCCCTTCATGGTATCGATGGCACCGAAATCTTCGGCAAGTCCCGACACGGTGAGCTTTCCCTTGGAGAGGGTCAACCGCGTGAGGGTGACTTTCAGGTCTTTGGGCAGCGTGGTTGAAATAGCCTTGAGAATATCGATTACCCGCACCCTGGAGGCTCCCTGGCCGGCGTAAACCGCTTCTTCCTTTGCCACGCGCACCTTGCCCTCCATGGATCGCAAGAGCACACCTGCGGCCGGAGCGCGTTTGTCACCGGCGAAGGTGGAGAGGTAAAGACCGGTCATCTGCTTTTCAACAGCAGCCAGGCGCCGACTCGTCTCCTGAACCCCCACCACAGCGCGCGCCGTCAACAACACAAGCAGCACCAACAGAAGCGCCCCCGTGGAGAGGACCCGCCCTTTGTGCTTGCCGATAAATTCCGCCGGTGCAAACCCCTGCCGCCAGAAAACAGGATGCTTCCAACCGGAAAGGGCCGAGCAGGCCACAGCAAGGGCCGCGTCATAGGGTCCCTCTTCCCACTGGGGCTTCAGCTCCTCTTCGAGGACGGCTCCGGTGGCGGCAAGAAGCCGGGCGCGCTCCACGGGCAATTCCCCCAAGGGGGTTGCAAGGGAGTCGGGAAAGGTCTCCCATCCCGATGCAAGAATCTTTTCAGGCGCCATCCAATGCCCTTCTCGCTCGGAAAGGGCCACCAGGGTCTGCCACACCTCACGGGTCAGGGTTTCCACGCCGTCGTCGGCAGGCAGGGCAAAGGACCTCAAAAACATCAGTTGCCGTTCTGAAACCACTGTCAGGGTGCAGGTTCGGTTCACCCGCTCCAGGGCAAGGAAAAAAGCCCCTTCATTTCGGGCAAGGGTCAGGGCCGAGGCAACAGCGGACGGGGCAAGCACCATGGGCTCCATGCCGGCGTTCTTGAACTGAAGCCGCCGACCGTCAAGTTCATCCCCTTGGCCGATGAGGGCAAGAATTTCAGAATCCCCCTCCCCCACGGCCCGGCTGTCCCAGGTCATGCGAAGACCCTCTAAGGGCATGGGCAACGTGGGTTCCAGCTCAAAGGGGAGTGCCTTGTCGATGGTTTTTGCGTCCCGAAACGGCAAACGCGCCCGCCGAACCACCATCTCTTCGGCCGGGAGCACAACGGCATACTTCTCGCCCCGATCGGAGAGCGTCCCCCCCAATGCAGCCAAAAGCTGCGAATCATCGGCTGAGGCATCCGCCTCGGAGGAGAGCTCGTCGCGGCGCACCCGGTGGCAGGCCGTCACCCGCAACGCGCCGGACTGCCGCTCCACCGTAACGGCTGCGGCCCCCTCTTCCGTGATCTCTATTCCCGTCAGTTTCACACGCACCCCAATCGTTCATGGTCTATATAGTTTGGATTGAGCCGAGCCTCCGGCGGCAAGGTGTGCCACCTTGAAGGCAGGTTGCGGCTGCGCTTTGCCCCTCATTCCTCGGGTCAAACCACATCCGCCTTCAACACGAAATGCGTTCAATGACAGGTTTCAAAACCTGTTTATTGAACTTTTTCCCAACACGCTCCGCGGAAAACACCACGACCCTGTTACACGTCCTGCCAGGAGATCACGGTGAGTTTTTCTCCGTCACGTGTCACCACGGCATGGATCATCACGGCCCCCTGGCCGTCTGAGGCCCGCGCCGTGATGGAAAACACAGTGGAATCTGTCCGGAGCATCTCTTTTTTTATGCCGTTGTTTTCACAACCGGGGCAGGTGTTGTACCACTCACCGTCCAGGGCATGCAGAAACCCCTCCTCGGCCTTTTCAGCTCGATACTCGAAGATCGATGTGGCAGCCATCTCCTTGTCCATGTCCGACAGGCTGTCGGGCATCAGGGCAAAAAGCACAGGCAGATCCGCGGTGTTGATGTTGATCCTCCCCGGAAAGGTGAACTTCCGCACCGTCTCGCCATCGTCTTTGGCCTGGGCCGTCTCCGCCCCGTAAACCGTCAAAAGATCCAAAAGGCGGTAGCCGTACTCTTCCCGAGTGAGCAACTCTTCGTCCATGCCCTTGATTCGCACCAGCTCGCCCAGGTGGTGCAGGGGACCATTGCCGCAGGGATAAGGGGTTTCCAGGTTGAGATAATAGTCGTCCTCCGCACCGGACAACCCCGTGGAGGCGTCACCGTCGCCGTAATCAAGCCAGTCCTTCATCGCGTTGATGATGCCGGCATTCTCCCCAAGGCTCTCAAGATCCTCATCGCTCTTATTCACGAAGTTGAAAAACCGGTCCCAGAAGGCCTTCTGGTCGGCATTAAACTTCTTTCCGTCCGGGTATTGAACAAGGGCATTCACCTGCACTTTTCCCAGCTCGTCGGCGATGAGAAGGTCCAGGGTGCCACGTTCGAATTCAAGGGAGGAGATGAATGTTTTGAGCTTCTCCTCATCCGCCCAGGCATCCTGAACGGAGTCGGTCCCCCCCTCTTTGCCGTCCTGGGCAAGAAAAGCCATGCCGATATGGATACCCGAAACAGCTGTGGCCCGGAGTTCTGAGGCAATGGAAGCGGTACCTGAAGCCTTCAGCTCCCGCCGTGAGTGGCGGTTCACTTCGGTCACCAGCACAAAAAGGGCCAGCATCATGGCCAGGGTGGCCAGGAGCACCACGCCCCGCTGGTTGGAAACAGATCCCCCCTTATCCATCAAGGGCCTCCTTTCGCACACTTCGAAGGAGGAAAAGGGTCTCCAGGGACTGGCCGATCCCCTCACCCCGGGAGAGGGTCACCTTGACGGCCACGGGGGTGGCCCGACCATAGGTGTCGTTCTCGGAATCCCACGTGTCCTGTTCCTGCCCCTCGGCATCGATACAGACCACTTTGAAAGAAGTCGCCTGCTTCATCATCACCGGGTGCGCCTCGGCCCGTTCAAAGGGGTCATGGAAAAAGAGCCGGTCCGACCGGCGAAGCCGGAGTTCCCCCTCATCATCCGTAACAAAGTAGACAATCTCGGCGATCCCGCCCAGCGAGCCGCCGCCAAAGGGGAGATGGTTAAGGGAGGTGAAGCGAAGAATGCTCATCTCCTCGCCGCCCACCATCTCCCTTGCCACGGTAAACCGATAAGGGTCTTCATCATCATTGGAATCGCCAACACTGTAGAGAGGGTCCTGAACCACGTAGAGGGCTTCAAGGTCCCGACCGATCCACCGGGCCGCATCCCCCAGAGCCAGGCTGTCGCGCCCACCCTCTTCCAGTGCTCTGGCTCCCCTGGTAAGCTGGCTGAAGGCCGTGCCGATGGTGGCCATCACGAGTCCCATGATCGTCACGGCCACGAGAATTTCCACCAGGGTAAAGCCTTGATCACGTGAGAAAGCCGTCATGGAGCCTCCGTCACAAAGAGATAGTGGGTGACGCTGTAACGACGGCCGCCCCCTTCCTGAAACACCTCGAGCCTCACCCTTGTAAGCCGTTTGACCACCTCTTCAAACTCTTTGTTCTCTACCTTTGACGGGGTCAGACGCCACCTCCATCCGGGGTAATCGTCTCCGAAGTCCCCTTCGTCGCGGGAAACATCAGCTGGATCCTTTGCCCACGCGCTCTCTTTTAAGGAGGAGAGAAAAGCGGCCTGCTGCTTGAACCGCGCCTCTTCCGAGGCGGCGACGGATTGAAGAAACAGGCTGTAGACAGCAAAAAAACCGATGGAGAGAATGGAGACTGCGATCATCACCTCCAGAAGCGTAAAGCCCCGGACGTTTTTCGCCCTTTGGGTCCTGTCAGAAAATGTCGCCATGGTCCTCCACAATCTCCACCTGGGAAAGAAAGGGTTCCACCACAAGCAACAGCCTCTGCTCATCACGCACCAGAAGAATTTCAGCCCTGTCCGAGTACCCCCTCGGATAGAACCGCACCATCGCCTCCGCGGACGACTCGCCGCCGGAAGCGTCATGGCCGGGCAGATCCACCACCATGTCCTGCGGAAGCGAAAGCCCATTCTTCCGGGCCTCTGCCGAGGCCTTTTCATCCATGGAAGACTCCTCTACCCATATTTCACCGGTATCCGAGGCGATATGGAGACGGTACTCTTTGTGGTCCGTCAGGGCACGCTGCTTTAAATCCTGAACAGTTGAGGCAATGAGCCGCGCCACTTTTTTGGATGGGTCTGTAAAAATATAGGAGTCGAGGCTGGGAAGTGAGAAAAAAAAGAGAAGAGCCAGGATGGATATCACCACCACCAGCTCCAGAAATGTGAACCCAGCCTCGTTTCGGCGCAGGGGGGTACCCGGCCCTAAGCCTGGTATACCCCGCCCTGCCGGCTCCAGCCCGGAATTAATGTGAAACATCCTTCTCCAATTCCATCGACGCATGCGCGTTCCCCGGCAGGTTAGGGTCTCGGTCGGAAATAATTATACAACAACCCTTTCCGGCCGTTTCCACACTGCTGCTCCATTCAACGTTTTATATAGCAATGCTTCATGTTGCCGGTTACACCGACGTGTATAATCTTATTTTCCGAGGCCCTTATTCGATGTCCCAGTTATTGATATCTTTGTCGTTGCCTTCGCCCCCAGGAATGCCGTCAGCTCCGTAGGAGGAGAGGTCCACATCCCCGTTGGAACCGGGGGAGACATAGACGTAATCATTGCCCCAGGGATCTTTGGAGATTTTTCTCTTTTTGAGGTAGCCTCCATCACGCCACTTGGACACATTGCCGGTACCGGGCTTTTCAACCAGAGCCACCAGTCCCTGTTCTGTGGTGGGATAGGTGCCTACGTCAAGCTTGTACATGTCCAGGGCCGTTTCAAAGCCACGAATATCGGCCTTGGCTTTGACAATTTTGGCGTCATCGGTCTTGCCGATAATCTTGGGCGCCACATAGGTCGCGAGAAGCCCCAGAATAAAGATGACCACAATCATCTCAATCAGAGTAAAACCGGCCTGGGAAGAAGAAGTGGAAGTAAGTCGTCGCATAGTGCCCTCTCATCCGTTCAGCGCCATACTGCGCAGCGTGTATTTCAATCGAAATTTCTATCAAGGTGCGTTCGTAAAAGTCGGTGCCACACATTCCCTGCCCATCAATCCAGGGGTCTATCGGTGAGACAATCATAATTGTTGTGATATGGCATGATGCGGCAGTTGGACTGTTTATACAAAGACATCAATAACATTCAAACGCTTCCCCCCTTCAAATAACAAGTATTTGAACACAGTGGAAACCCTACTTTAACTATAGGAATTTGGTCCAAAGTTCAAGAAGAATGGCACCCTCAGCCTTGTCTGACCCTCCCGAACCGGCACCGGGAGAGGCGGTTGTTTCATGGGGACTCACATAGGAAAAAATTACCGGCGAGAAGCGGGTCACCCGCAATGCCCGACACAACAGCGTCAATCCCTCAGAATCAGGCGTCGGTATCCTGACGTCCCTGGCATTATTTGCCCACACACCCCACGTGAACACAAAATCGACCAACAACCCACCAGCCTGTAATTTCAAGCAATCACACCACCCAGCCCATCACATCACGCAAAGAGAGCCACCCTGGCATCCATCTTGCTTTGTATTTCCGGACTAACTGACCAAGGAGACACACATGCTGTTTGAGATGACACGTTCCGCACAAGCGGGCCTTCGAAAAGAGAGACAACACGAGTTGATTGCGAACCACCTGGCCAACGCCAACACCACGGGGTTCAAAAAAGACATCCTCTCTTTTGACCGGGCCTTGAACCCGATCCTCACCACCGATCACAGCCAGGGCGACCTCATTGAAACGGGGAACCCCCTGGACCTGGCCATCGAAGGGGAGGGTTTCTTCAAGGTAAACACCCCTGCCGGTGACCGCTACACCCGGGACGGAAACTTCACCGTGGATGCCATCGGACGCATGGTTACCCAGGAGGGCTTTCCCGTCATGGGAAAAAACGGCCCCGTCACCCTCACCGGTGACGATATCTTCTTCGGCGAGCAAGGGGAGGTGATCATGGACGCCATTGTCTTTGACAGCCTGGACCTTGTCTCCATGACCGACCTGCGGGCCCTGAAAAAAGAGGGAAGCAACCTCTTCTCACTGGATCCCGCAAAGGGGGCGGAAATTCCTGCCGCCACAGCAAAGCTCCACCAGGGTTCCCTTGAAGGGGCCAACATCTCAACCGTCACTGAAATGACCCACCTCATCGATGCCCAGCGCATGTATGAGTCGTCCGGGAAGGTGATGCGAACAAGCGATGAAACCGATGCACGGGCCAACCAGATGGGCCGCCCCGCATAGGTAAGCATCATTGAATTTTTAAGGGCATAACTTGAAGACATCAGCAACAGTAAGGGAGCAGACATCATGATGAGAGGACTCTGGACAGCGGCATCAGGCATGAGCGCCCAGCAAATGAACATCGACACGGTTTCCAACAACCTGGCCAACGCCAACACCACCGGGTTCAAAAAGAGCCGGGCAAACTTTCAGGACCTCATGTACCAGACCCAGCTCATCGCAGGGGCTCCCACCCCTTCGGGCGGGCAGGTTCCCACGGGCATCCAGGTGGGCATGGGGGTCAAACCCTCCAGCGTCCAGAAGGTCTTTACGCAAGGGGACTACGTCCACACCGGCAACGACCTGGACATGGCCATTGAAGGCGATGGTTTTTTCAAGGTCCTCCACGGCGAGCAGGACGTCTACACCCGGGCCGGAAACTTCACCCTGGACAGCGAAGGGTTCATCACCACCCCCGCCGGGGACCGACTTCAGCCCGAAATCGCCATTCCTTCCGAAACGGTTCTGGTCACCGTCACCTCAGACGGCACCCTCACCGCACACGGCCAGGAGGACACCGTCCTTCTGACAGCGGAAATCCCCGTCTTCAACTTTGCCAACGCCGCCGGCCTCTTCGCCATGGGCGGCAACCTGCTGCGCCCCACCGAAGGATCCGGTGAAGCCATCGAAGGCATTCCGGGCACAGACGGCTTCGGCTCCCTCACCAACCAGTCCCTGGAGATGTCCAACGTCAACATCGTGGACGAGATGGTTGCCATGATCGTCGGCCAGCGGGCCTACGAAGCCAACTCCAAGGCCCTTCAGACCGGCGACCGCATGATGGAAACCGCCAACAACCTCAAGCGATAAGGATCGGGACTGACCTTGAACAGCTCTTACCATAGCACCCCAATCGTCAGCAGGCACCTCATGCCCTGGTGCCTTCTGATAGGGGTTCTTCTCCTGCTCCTTCCCGAAGGCCTGCGCGCGGAAAGCTCCCTTGCCATGCGCCCCCGGGTTGACGTTACGGGAGCGACCGTCAAGGTCTCGGATCTGTTCAAGCCCCCCCTTCCTGCAGCCCTTAAAAAGCACGCCGACACCGCTGTGTTCAATGCCCCCCTTCCCGGCAAAGAGCGCTTTGTTCCCGGTGTTTTCCTCGCCCGAAAGCTCTCACTGCTTCCAGGATGCAAAGCCCTTAAGATCAAAGCCCCCAACCGGGTCTGCATTGCCCGAAAGGGCCAGTATCTCAAAGACAGCCGCCTGAAACCTTATCTGGAGCAGGTGGCGAAAAACACCTGGAAGGGCCCCGTCACCATCACCAACCTTCGCGTGGTGGGACGACGCACCCTCCCTGTGGGGACATTCTCCCTCACCCCGGACAAGAAACGGCTGCGCATCCGCAAGAATCGCATCGAGCTGCCTGTTGCCATCTCATCAGGCGGCGAGTCCATGGGCCGGATCACCCTCACCGGCGAGGTGAGCATCATTAAAAACGTGGTGATCGCCACAACAACCATCAGGCAGGGGGAAGAGCTCACCTCCAAGCATGTCGCCCTCGCCCCGCGCCCGGTCCCCCCGTCCGACACCAAGCTGGTCACCGAACTGGCACTGGCCGTAGGACGAATGGCCACCCGGCCCATCCGTCCCGGCACCGTACTTAATGCCCGGATGGTCAAGGCCTCGCCCCTGGTAAAACGTGGCGAAGGCGTTCGCATCCGGTACACCCTTGGAGGCCTCGTCATCGCTGCCACGGGCATTGCCGGAGAAACCGGGGGCCTGGGTGATTTTATCAAGGTAAAAAACAGCCGCTCCGGAAAAGGCATCACCTGCCGCATCACAGGTGAACGCACCGTGGAGCCGCTTTTGTGATGGCACCGTCATATGACAGCCATCTTTTAATGACACCTTAAACAAGACCAAAAGAGATTCATGAAGAGACATCCGCTTCATCAAACCATCATTGTCGTTGTCTTCCTGGTCATGGCCCTGCCCCTCACCTCCTATGGGGAGCGCCTCAAAGACATTGCCTTCATCCAGGGGGCCAGCCCGGTCCAGCTCACCGGCTATGGCATCGTGGTGGGCCTTGCCGGCACCGGAGACAAAAAAGGGGCCGATTTCACCCAGGAATCCCTGGCAAACATGATGACCCGCATGGGAGTCAAGGTGGACAAGGATTCACTGAAGCTGAAAAACGCCGCAGCCGTCATGGTCACGGCCTCCCTGCCCCCCTTTGCCAAACGGGGTTCAAAGATTGACATCACCGTCTCTTCCATCGGCAACGCCAAAAGCCTGACAGGGGGCACCCTTCTCCTGACCTCCCTTCGCACCGTGGACGGGGAACCCCGCGCCGTGGCCCAGGGAGCCCTTGCCATCGGTGGGGCCGGAGACGCGAAAACACAAAAAAACCACCTGCTGGTGGCCCGCATAGCTGAAGGAGCCACCGTCAAGCGCGAGGTGGACACCGGCTTCTCCCGAAAAAACCGCATGGTCCTGAGCCTCCACAACCCCGACTTCACAACATCCAGCCGGATTGCCAGGAAGATCAATGACACCTTTGGAAAAAACACCGCCCAAACCATGGACTCCGCGGCCATCCAGCTCACCATGCCCCACTACATGAGGGGACGTGTCACCGAATTCATCGCCAAGGTGGAAAACCTCACCGTTACCCCGGACACCCCTGCCCGCATTGTGGTGAACGAAAAAACCGGCACCGTCATCATCGGTGAAAACGTCCGTATCGGCACCGTGGCCCTGGCCCACGGCAACCTCACCATCACCGTGACGGAGAGCAAAAACGTCTCCCAGCCAAACGCCCTGGCTCCGGGGGAGACTGTTGTTACCAAAGAGAAAAACACCACTTTGGAAGAAGAAAAAGCCAACGTGATGCTCATGCCAAAGGGCACCACCATCCAGGAGCTGGTCACCGCGCTCAACGCCATTGGCGTCAGCCCCCGGGACATGATCAGCATCTTCCAGAGCATCAAGGCCGCCGGTGCCCTCCAGGCCGAGCTTGTGGTCATTTAACCCCGATATTTCACGAGCCCAAGGAGGCACCTTGCTTATCAAACCCTCAGCGGCACCCGCCGCCCAGAAACCGGACAACGCGCCCACCGATCCGGAGAAGAAGAAGCTGAAGGAGGCTTGCCAGGATTTTGAGGCGGTCTTCGTGACCCAGATGCTCAAAGAGATGCGACCTGAGGGTGAGGATCCCATCTTCGGGGACAGCCATGCCCGCAAGATTTTCGAATCCATGCAGGACGAACAGATGGCCGAACACCTGACCCGGGAACGGAGCCCCCTGGGCGTCGGTGAGCTTCTCTACCGCCAGCTGGTGGAAAAACTGGATGCCACAGCACCGAAAGCCGCGACAACTGGCACAGAAAATGCAAAATCTTAGTATCAGGACCCTCAGCTGGGAAAATGTTTCCCACCTGATAGCGCCACAAGGCAAAGGACGCCTTTAAAACAACACAAAGCCGGGCTCACCCCACCCTTAAAACCAGCGGGCTGGGGGCAACGCTGAACGATCCGGCTTTTTTAAGCGACCCTTTTATTCATGGGGACAATTATGGCATCGAAATCCATCATCGAGCTGCTCGAAAAAAAAGAGGCCCTCTACACCGAACTCCTTTCCATCGTCAATGAGGAGAGCCGCACCCTTTCCTCCATTGCCTTAGAGAGCCTCTGGGCCTACACGGAAGAGAAGACACGCCTCTCCATGGAGATTGAAGCCATCCGGGCAGAGCTGCTCCTGCTTGCCTCGGCCCGCCTCGGGCTGAAAACGGGCAGCGCCCCCATGCACCTTCGCGAGTTGCCCCGACTCTTTCCCGAACACGAGCCCATGGTCAGCCGCTCCGTGGAGTCCATCATCTTCCTCAAGGGAAAAATCCGCAAAATTGCCGAGTCCAGTGTCTCCTTCGTTGAAAATTATCTTGAGACCATTGAAGAGATCATCCAGATGCTCACCTCCTCCTCGTCCAAAACAAAAATCTACGGCATGGACCGTCACCTGATGGAACCCGGCGGGTCCGTCTTCATTCAGGGAGAGGCGTAGCCATGGGTTTCCGCATAACCATGGACATCGCCAAGGGGGCCCTGGCCAACGCCGGTCGGGCCATGTCCGTCAACGGCCACAACATCGCCAACGTGGACACCCCGGGCTTCAGCCGTCAGACCGAGACCATCACCAGCAACCGGCCGCACACCATTGGTGCCCTCCAGCTCGGTTCCGGTGCAACACTGGAAAACGTTAACCGGCATGTGGACCAGCGCCTGGAAGAACGGCTCATCGACCAAAAATCCAAATTTGCAACCTACGACGAAGCCATTGTCTACATCGACAACCTGGAGTCCCTCTTCAACGTCGACTCTGAACACCACCTCGGCACCCTCATGAGTGAGTTCTGGCAAGGGTGGCACCAGGTGGCCAACCACCCGGACGACCCATCGGCACGCTCGGTGCTGCTGGAGTCGGCGCGCAACATGTCCGGCCAGTTCAACTCATTGTCCAACGACCTCACGCGCCTGAAAACCAACGTCAGCCAGGATATTGAAGCCGGGGTCCAACGGGTTAACACCCTCATCGCCAAGATCGCCAAGGTCAACGAGGATATCGCTGTCACCGAAGCCACCCGCCCCGCCAACGACCAGCGGGATATCCGGGGACAGCTCGTCACCGAGCTCTCCGAATTCTTAGACGTCAACACCGTGGAACAACCCAACGGCTACCTCTCTGTCATGACCAGCAACGGCTACCCCCTCGTGGTGGGGAACCGCTCCTACGACCTGGAAAGCACACGCGGCACCGTGGGGTGGCAGACCTCCTCCGGAGGCGTGGTGGACATCTCCCGAGCCATCAAGCATGGCAAACTCGGAGGGTGGCTCACCGTCAAGGATGACATCCTCTCCGAGGTGGAGCAGAACCTGGACGCCCTTGCCAAAGAGGTGATGTGGCGAGTCAACCTGGTCCACAGCCAGGGCGTGGGCACCAGCTACCACCAGAGCGCCGTCACCTCCGCCGAAGCGCCTCAGGACGGCAAACTCTACAACCTCCCCTTCGGGGACCGTATCGACTACGATGGGGGCATGAAGGTCTGGGTTAAAAAACTCAACAGCCCTGATCCTGCCGCTGCCGTGGAGATCGACACCGGACTCTCCACCGCCGCTCCGCAGAACTTTTCCGGAAGCGCCATGCCCATGAGCCGCTACCGACTCACCGTGGAGCGTGGCGGTACCGTCGGCATGGGGAACGACGACCCCGTCATGCGATGGGAACGCCTCGGCACCGACGGCACACCCGTGGATATGGGGCGATTTGCCGTCACCGGCGAAAACAGCTTCACCGCCGATCCGCCCGTGGACGGAATCAAATTTGACATAGGCAAAGGCCGCCTCATTGCCGGCAACGTCTTTGAGTTCAACACCTCGGAGACCGGAGAAGCCAACCCGATTGCTTTCAAAGGCCTCCCTGAAGGACGGGCCCGATGCGCCGAAGACAGCTACACCATCACGGTGAAAGAGGGCGCCGGATCCATACAGAACATCTCCGATAAAAACCCCATCATCCTGGAGTGGGCCAACAGCACGGGAAGGGGCACCGTCCGCCTTGAAGACCCAGACCAGACACGGTTTGAAGTGGACGGCATGACCCTTTCCATCGACAAGGGGACCCTTCTCACCGGCGACAGCTTTGTGGTGAAGACCGGTGAGGCCGGCCAACCCCTGGACCTTGACGGCAACACCACCGTGGACCAGAAATCCTCCTGGCACTGGACCACCTTCTCCATGGCCGACCAGTTCAACCGTCAGGCAGACGAAGCCGGGGTGGGCCTCAAAGCCTTTATCAACCACAACGGCAGTTTTGAACTTCGCCCCGACTTCGGGGTGGCCTTCGCCTTCTCCGACAGCAGCGCCCGCGACGGCGGCGTGGCCGCTGCCCTTGGACTCAACACCTTTTTTAAGGGCGAAGATGCCAGTACCATGGGGCTCACGGATCTGATCCAAGACCCCTCCAATATCGCCGCTGCCCGCGTTCGAGGCGCTGATGCAGACTCCATCAGCAGCAACCTCCACGTCACCAACCCGGAATCACGTCCCGTGGATATCGGCGCAGCAGGCCCACCCATCCTCTACTTCGAGGAAGATGACGTGCCCAAAGCCGTTGAGATAGCCCCGAGAACCCTCACCTCCAGAGGGGATCTCCACACCCTGGCCACCGATATGGAACAGGCCATGAACGCAGCATCCGGCCTCTCCTCCCCGTACAAGGTTCGGTATGTGGAGAACGAAAACCGCTTCGAGTTTTCGGAAAATGACGGGTCTCCCCTGCAGCAGCTCACCATGAGATGGGACCGCTCACCGGGCCTTGCCGAGGTTGCAGGATTTCGACCCGAACCGGAAACCTTCGTGCCCGCGGTGGGGGACTACGGCAAAATCAACAACGAAAACGCCCTCATCATGGCAGACATGCAGCACGTGGAAAAAACCATGCCCCACTACGCCTACTCACGCAAACGGGGTGCCGTGGCAGAGAGCCTCGTCAGCACGCCCGATGCCTTTTACCGGGACATGCTCGGCTCCATCGGCGTTCGTGCATCCAGCTTCAGAAAAGAGAAAGAGATGGGGCAGGTGATGGTGGACAAGCTCTCCGACCTGAGAGACTCCGTGTCCGGGGTCTCCGTTGATGAAGAGTTGGTGCGCATGCTGGCCAACCAGCAGGCCTACCAGGCCGCATCAAAGCTCATCACCACCACAGATGAGATGCTGCAGACACTGCTGAATATGAGATAAAGGCTAAAGGCTAAAGGCTAAAGGCTAAAGGAAAATGCAAGGAATGGGTACTGCGGTCAACTTAAAATTGGAAAAATCCGCTGATCGTCGTTCAACGCATTTGATTGGCCCCTGATTTCTTAAATTGACGGAGCAAGGCGACTCTATGGCCCTTCGCCATGAGCCTTTCGCCATTCGCCCTGCTTTTATCAGAGCGAAGCGACTCCATAACCATTCACTATTCACCACTCACTATTAACTGTTCTCAAATATCCATCGGACCCGGCCACGCAGCGGGGTGCATCAGCCCTCTGCAAAGCTAAGGTCCGATCAATAAGCGTTCAGGTTTTACGCGGCAATTGCCGATAACATGAATGCTTGATATGCAACAACCAGGGTTCCAGAGCTTGCGTCGGCGCACATGGGAGACGTCCTTCCATCCACCGGCCAGGCACCAACGATGAGAGTGATTCATGCGGGTAGCGACTTCCACCCTTTACAACCAGTCCAAGGAGAACATCAGCCGGAAAAACCGGGAGGTGCTCGACAAGAACTCCCTGATCTCCTCGGGCAAGCAGATCCGAAAGCTCTCGGATAATCCCGTGGATGCCAGCCGTGTGGCGGCGCTCAAGACCAACATGAGCGACCTCTCGCAGCTTCAGCGCAACGTGGCCACGGGCAGCTTATGGCTGGAAGGAAGTGAGGAGTCCATGGTTCGCGTCAAGGAGATGGTGGACAGGGCCAAAGAGCTTGCCATTGCCATGGCCAACGGTGTGGCAAACCCCGACGACCTCCAAACCGCAGCCCTTGAAGTCGAAGGCCTCATCAAAGGGGTCTTGGACCTGGCCAACACACGCATGGACGGCCAATACATCTTTTCCGGAACCCGAAGCGACGTCAGGCCTTTTCAAGCCGACAACGATGAACTGCCTTCCTCCATTGCGTATGTGGGAAACGCCTCACCCTTCCGGGTGAAGATCGGTCCCCAGTCCGACATGGTGGTGGGGTTTGCCGGAGAAGAGGTCTTTTCATCGGATACGGCAATCATCGACGAGACCAACAACCGCCTCGATTTCATCGAAAAGAGGGCCGGTGCCCTGCCCGGAGAAGAGACGGTCCTCACCGCCATGGTGGACGGTGCCACCTACACACGTCAGGGGCTTGCCCATGCCGTGGAGATGGCCATGGAAAGAGCCTCGAACGAGAAGGGAGAAGGGACAGATTACCGCGTCTCCTGGAACGAAGCCGAGGAGACCTTTACCATTGCCGAAGAAGACGGCCCCGATCCGGCCAAACTGGACCGCGTTGGCGTCCTCTTCCGCTCCGGTGACAACCGACACAAATCCGTGGGTGCCTTCATGGGGTTTCCCACCGACGACATCGCCACGGAACCGTCCCGGCAGCCCCTGGTGAGCCGCCGAGGGGTTCAGTGGGGGATCTTCAACTCTCTCTTCGAATTGAAATCGGCCCTGAACAGCAACGACAAGGAAGGGCTCCACCAGTCTATCTCCAGGCTGGGGGCTGATCACAACAACATCCTGAGCTCCATCTCCGAAGCCGGTGTTCGTGCCGGGCGCCTGGATTCTCGGAATGATCTCCTGAAGGATCTCACCATCAGCCACGATGCCAACCGATCCAAGCTGGAAGACACCGACGTTGTGCGTGCCATATCCGACCTCAAGCTCAAGCAGTTCGGCTATGAATCCTCCCTGGCCTCGACGTCACGGATCCTGAACACGAGCCTTCTCAACTACCTCAAGTAGCAAGGGCCCACGGCTCCTGCCCCGAGGGAAACACGATCGCAGACAGGAAAAAAACTGATGCTCATACTGACAAGAAAAGAGGGCGAGAAAGTCCGAATCGGTGACGACATCGTCATTCACGTGGTCGACATCGGCAAAGGAAACGTCCGTATCGGGGTGGAAGCCCCCAAAAATGTGGCCATCATGCGAGACGAAGTGGTGGAACGCATCGAGAAAGAAAACCTTATGGCCGCCAACCGGAACCGAAATACCCTGGTTCACGCGGCATCCATGCTGAAGGGTAAAAAAACCAAGGAGTAAAACGTTGATCATCACATCCAGACAGTTTGGTCCCGTCGAAATCGATGAAGAGAAAATCATCTCCATGCCCAAGGGCATGCCCGGGTTCCCCGGTAAGGAGAGGTTTATCCTCCTCTCCCAGGAAGAGATCGACCCCATGGTCAGCTTCCAGTGCGTGGACGACCCCGATCTGGCCTTCGCGCTCATGGACCCATTTCTCTTCATGACCGAATACGCCATCGACCTGGACGCCGCTGTCCGGGACATGGGCTGGGATGTGGAAAAACCTGAAGAACTCTACCTCTACACCATCATCAACGCCAGCGGTGACCGCCCCGAAGAGATCACGGCCAACCTGGCAGGCCCCCTTCTCGTCCACACCGGCGTAAGCGAAGCCCTGCAGATGGTCATCCCCGATGAGCGATACTCCCACAAGCACGCAATTTTTCCGGCAGAAGAAGAAAAGGCAGAGGGGTAAGGGATAAAAAACGTGCATCCGGCGGCCAGGGGATAAATCCCCTGGACCCCAGGTTCGCGAATGCTCCCGGCTCTCGTTCCTCGAGCCGATCACATTCGCTGACGGGCTGCGCCCGTGGATCTTATGACACCACTGATATCGTCTTCCCCGACTGTTCGGGTCATCCGAATCGTCAGATGAATTGATGGTGGTACGTTCCATAGCAATGGGGATGGGTCGAGTGATCGGGGATCCATGTTTGCATACCAACACAGCCTGAAGCCTATCTCTGAGGTTTATGATCACATGAATCATGAAGCCGGTATCTCCTGCAGAGACGGTTGCACCACCTCACCCTCCGCACGAATGCCCCGAAAGCGATTGCATCACAGCGACCTTCACGCATTTGCCACCAAGTTTCCAGG
>Ga0209692_10002986_pt1 | contig 17101 bp, 12 predicted proteins | sample tdDd472_FD_187129 | JGI IMG/M metagenome (GOLD analysis project Ga0209692, IMG submission 187129) | Marine sediment microbial communities from the Atlantic coast under amendment with organic carbon and nitrate - tdDd47.2 (SPAdes)... | ecosystem: Environmental > Aquatic > Marine > Coastal >...
TCGGACCGTTCCAGGGTCTCCACGCCACCCAGGCGCAGGCCGGCACTGTCCACGGCCACGACCCGGGTCCCGGCGCCATGGGCCCGTCGCACCTGGACACCCACGACGGGGAAGTCCTCGGCGACATCGGCGCCCACCACCAGGATGGTCGCAGCCTCGTCGAGATCGGCCACGGGGACCACCGCCTTGGCGGCGACCAGCACCCTGGCCTGGGCTTGCAGCGCGGCAACATCCCGGGCCAGCCAGTTCACCGAACCGCCGACCTTGGCGGCCACGGCGCGGGCCAACACGGCCTCTTCACGCGTGCACTCGGCGCCCAGCACGAACCGGCCACCGGCCAGTTTTTCGGCCAGCGTCGCCACGGCCGTGTCATGCTCGACCTCGACGGGCGAAGCGTTGGCCACGGCCCACTCGAAGCGACCCTTGCGGCACATGTGCACATCGTTCCAGCCGTCCTCGCGCGGGGTCACGCGGATGACGTTCTGGCCGTACACATGGACGCCCACGTCGCAGGCCAGGGAGCAGCCGGCACACACCGAGGCCGAGGCCACGGTGGGATACGGTCCCGGCTTGTCCAGAGGCACATTCTCCGTGAGGGCACCCACGGGGCAGGCCGCCACGCAATCGCCGCAAGCCTCGCACGCGGTCTCCAGCAGGGGTCGGCCCAGGACCGGGCCCACGCCGGCCTCGAAGCCGCGCTGGGTGAAGCCGAACACGGCCAGGCCGCGTCCATGCTCGCAGACCTCGACACAGCGGCCGCAATTGACGCACTTGTTGGGGTCGCGGCGCACGTTGGGATGACTGGCGTCGATGGCCTCGTCGTTCACGGCTCCGACATAGCGCTTGGGGTCGACGGCGTAGTCGTCCATGTACTTCTTGAGCTTGCACTCGAAGACGTCCTCGCAGCCACAGCTCAGGCAACGCGAGGCCTCGATCTGGGCTTGCTCCTCGTTGAAGCCGAGGTCGCACTCGATCTCGCTCTTGATGCGTTCTGCGGGCTCGATGAACACCGGCTCCATGCGGGGGCGCTCGTCGTAGCCCTCGAACAGCGAATCGGGCTGGTCCTTGCGGGTGGAGACGATGTCGAAGTCGGTGACGTCATCCTTGCCCTGGAACATGAGGTCGATGCCCTCGGCAGCCTTGCGGCCCATGTAGACGGCGTCGATCACCAGCTCCGGACCGTCCACCACGTCGCCCGCGGCGAAGACCTTGGGGCGGCTGGTGCGGAAGGTGGGCTTGGCCACGTTGACCGTGTTCCATTTGGACTGGTCGACCTCGTCGTGGGGTATCACGCCGGGCTCGATGTCCTGGCCGATGGCCTTGATGATGGCGTCGGCCTCGATGAGGAACTCGCTACCCTCGACGGCCACGGGGCGGCGGCGACCGGAGTCGTCGGGCTCGCCCAGTTGCATGCGCAGGCACTCCATGCCGACGAGTTTGTCGCCGTCGAAGCGCAGGCCCGTGGGTGCCACCAGGAACTCGTACTTCACGCCCTCGTCCTCGGCGTCGACGATCTCGACGGCCTCGGCGGGCATCTCGTTGCGGGTGCGGCGGTAGACCAGGGTCACGTCGCAGCCGCGGCGCAGGGCACCACGAGCAGCGTCGATGGCGGTGTTGCCGCCGCCGACCACGATGACCTTCTGGCCCAGGTCCACATCATTGCCCAGGGCTTCCTCGCGCAGGTAATCGATGCCGCCGAGAACACGCGGGTGGTCCTCACCCTCGACGCGCAGGCCCTTGGCCTTCCAGGCGCCGATGGCGATGATTACCGCGTCGTACTCGTTCTCCAGCTGGGTCACGGTGAAGTCGCGGCCCAGGGCCTGGTTGCATTTGATTGTGATGTTGCCCAGGCTCTGGATCTGCTCGATTTCCCAGTCCAGCACCTTCTTGGGCAGACGATACTCGGGAATGCCGTAGCGCAGCATGCCGCCCAGCTGGGGCATCTGGTCGTAGATGACCGAAGCATGACCCTTGAGGCGCAGGAAGTGGGCCGCCGTGAGGCCGGCCGGACCACCGCCGATGATGGCCACGCGCTTGCCCGAGAGCTCGTTCATCTCGGGCAGCACCATGCCGTGCTCGATCTCCCAGTCGGCCGCCCAGCGCTTGAGGTTGCGAATGGAGATGGGAGATTCCACGCGCTGACGCCGGCAGTCCTCTTCGCAGGGATGCGGGCACACGCGGCCCAGCGAACCCGGCAGGGGGATCCTCTCGCGGATGATCTTGATGCTGGTGGCCGGATCCTCATTGGCGATGGCGGCCACGTAACCCTGGACATCGGCGTGCGCGGGGCACTGCCAGTGGCAGGGAGGCTTGCAGTCGGCATTGTGGTCGGACAGCAGCAGCTCGAGACCGGTCTTGCGGGCGTTTCGCACCCGCTCGCCGTCCACATCGATGACCATGCCGTCGCGCACGGCGGTCCCGCAAGCGGGCACCATACGCCCCATGCCCTCAATCTGCGCCAGGCAGATGAAGCACGAGGTGAACGGCTTGTCGCGATGGTTGTCGCGGCAAAGGGTCGGGATCTCGATGTCAGCCTTGGCCGCGGCGTCGAGAATGGTAGTTCCCGCCGGCACCTCGTACTGCTCGCCGTTGATGGTGATCTTGATGCTCATTTTATCACCTCGTGTAGACGGCCCCGGTGGGGCAGACTTCGCGGCAGGACCCGCACTTGATGCAATCGTCGAGAACGATCTCGTGCGCCACACCCTTGCTGCCGGTAATGCAGTCGGTGGGGCACGCCTTCTTGCAGGCGGTGCAACCGGTGCACGCGTCCGCCTCGACGTGGAACGTGATCAGGGGCTTGCACACACCTGCGGGACACTGCTTGTCCTTGATGTGCGCCTCGTACTCGTGACGGAAATACTTGAGGGTCGTCAGCACCGGGTTGGGTGCGGTCTGACCCAGACCACAGAGGCTCGCCCCCATGATCTGCTCCGCCAGGGTCTCCAGCTCGCCAATATCCTCTTCGCGACCGTCACCGGCCGTGATGCGGTCGAGGATCTCCAGCATGCGCAGGGTACCCAGACGGCAGAAGGTGCACTTGCCGCAGCTCTCCTTCTGGGTGAAGCTCAGGAAGTAGCGGGCCACCTCGACCATGCAGGTATTCTGGTCCATGACGACCATGCCGCCCGAGCCCATGATGGCGCCTGTGGCCACGATGGAATCATAATCCACCGAGGTGTCGAGCAGGGACGCCGGCACGCAGCCGCCGGACGGTCCGCCCAGCTGCACGGCCTTGAACTCGCGCTTGCGGGGAATGCCGCCGCCGATGTCGAAGATGATCTCACGCAGTGGAATGCCCATGGGCACTTCCACCAGGCCGCCGCGCTCGATCTTGCCGGCCAGGGAGAACACCTTGGTTCCCGTGGACTTCTCGGTACCGAAGCCCTTGTAGGCCTCGGCGCCACGGCGAATGATCCAGGGCACGTTGGCGTAGGTCTCGACGTTGTTGTTGTTGGTGGGCTTGCCCCAGAGTCCCGACTCGGCCGGGAACGGGGGGCGGATCCGCGGCATGCCGCGCTCGCCCTCGATGCTGGCGAACAGCGCGGTCTCCTCGCCACAGACGAAGGCGCCGGCGCCCTCCTTCACCTTGATGTCGAAGCTGAAGTCGGAGCCCAGGATGTTCTTGCCCAGGTAGCCGCGTTCACGGGCCTGGTCGATGGCGATGCGCAGGCGTTTGATGGCCAGGGGATACTCGGCGCGGGCGTAGACGTAGCCCTCGTCGGAACCGATGACGTAGGCCGCCAGGGCCATGCCCTCGAGCACGTTGTGAGGGTCGCCCTCGAGGAGGTTGCGATCCATGAACGCGCCGGGGTCGCCCTCATCGGCATTGCACACCAGGTACTTCTTGTCGCCCTCGCTCTTCTTGGCGAAGCTCCACTTGAGGCCGGCCGGGAATCCTGCACCACCACGACCGCGCAGGCCCGAGTCCATGACCTCTTGCAGGACCTCGTCCGGGGTCATGGTCTTGAGAGCCTTCTCCAGCGCCTGGTAGCCATCGACGGCCAGGTAGTCGTCGATGTCCTCGGGGTCGATGACTCCCGAGTTGGCCAGGGCGATGCGCTCCTGCTGCTTGAACATGATGTACTTGGGGTCGCGGGTGCCGTCGCTCAGCTCGTGGAAGAGGAAGCCCTCCACCGGCTTGCCGCCCACGATGTGCTCGTCGAAGATGCGCTCGGCCTTGCGCTCGTTCACCTTGCGATAGACCCAGCGACCCTTGTCGTCATGGATCTCGACGATGGGCTCGTCGAAGCAGATGCCGATGCAACCGGTCTGGCGCAACTCGGCGCCGGTGTCGGTGCCGGCCAGCTTCTCCTCGAGAAGCGTGCGCACGTCCTTGGCTCCAGCGGCGATGCCGCAGGAGGCGTACCCAACCTTGATCAGGGTCTTGTCCGCCATGGTCAGGCCTCCTTCCCACTGTAGTCGTCGAGGATCTCGCGAGTCTTCTCGAAGCTCAGGTTCGCGAAGGTTGTCTCCCCGATCATCATCACCGGAGCGAGGGAGCAGCAGCCGATGCAGGCCACTTCCTCGATGGTGAAATGCATGTCGTCGGTGGTGTCCTGCTCGGCGCCGAGCTTCAGGTGATCACGGATGGCGGTGATGATGGTCTCACTGCCCTTCACGTGACACGCCGTGCCGTCGCAGACCTTGATCAGATGCTTACCCACCGGAGTCATCCGGAACTGGGCATAGAAGGTGGCCACCCCGAAGGCCTTGCTGGCCGGGATCCCGACTTCCTGCTCGATGAGGTCGAAACTCTCGGGCGGAAGGAATCCGAGGTTGGTCTGGATGGCCTGCAGCACGGGGATGGTGGCCCCGGTCTGGCCCTTGAAGGGACGGATGAGATCGATGACCTGGCTGGCGGTCGCTTCCATGGGTGCACCCCGCATGACTTGAGTCGGTAGGCGACTTTCGGAGACCGGATTCGACCGGTATGTGGATTCAAAGATAGCAGTCGGCACCCGAAAACCAAGGATTTCCGGGTCGATTATTGATACTCATAACCGACCTAAAAAATTGATGCAATCGTATTGTTGACCATTGTCGTCTAATAACTTGGGGCTGTTCAGGGGTGCTCCGAATTACTAGCTGTTTCATACGCTTTCATCGCTTGTCGTACTCTAAATGAAAATAATGCCGTCACTACACACCAAGAACACGACCCCCGATGTTACCATCGAGGGGTCGTGTTCGGTTCGTCGTCAGAGGACTAGAAGTAGTAGTTCATGGCCAGGCCGAGGGTCGAACTCCCGGCGACCAGGTCCTCGACATCGTCGAAGTCATCACTGACCAGGCCCGTCATATCCCAGGCCACTCCCAATCCGAAGTTCGGGTTGACCATCCACTCGTAGCCCAGACCAAAGGCCCCGACTCCAGCTTCCTCGTCGAATTCAACCACCGACTCGGGGTCCACACCGTCACGAGCCTCGGCCACGATGCCGCCAGCGCCCATGCCCAGCTTCAAGTAGAAGCCACCGCCGGCCGGATAAACCGTGACCACGAGCAAACCCGAACCCAGGGCATAGTCCAGATCATCGGTCCGATAAGCGAATCCACGACCTTCGACGGCCAGCGACACATATTGATTGAAGGCAAAGCCGAATCGGATGCCGCCCCCGGCTCCGATGTTCTCCTCACTCTTGAACTTCTCCCCGTCGATCTCATATTCGAGTCCGCCGCCGCCCGAGTTCATGTCCAGGCCCAGGAACAGGCCATGTTTGGTACGGTGGTGCTCGCCGGCCTGGGCGACGCTGGTCAGGATCAGGGTCAGGGTCATCAGGATCATCAAGGTGGTGCGTAGTTGGCGATTCATGATCTATCTCCCGGTTGGTGAATGGAGTCGAGTTCTGGATTTCCGTTGCATGCCCTCCCTATCGCAGGAGGCGTACCAGAGAGACCACAACAAGGCCCACGCATAGCCTATATTGCTTTATCACAACATCTTACAGTGAATTTCCAGAGAAAATTTCGGCCCCAAACTCCCCGGTTTTCGGGTGGGCGGAATTACCACACTGTGCCTGCTTGAGTGTGACACGGACACCCTCGCCGGCCACAATCCGCATTCAAGCGCAGGCAAGCCGTCCTGGTGATTCCATGACCCTTGACCTAGAATGTGTCGGCATCTCACCCCCAAACCACTGGCGCGGGAAGTCAACAGGCTGTGACCATGACCAGAAATGAACTCATCCGGTTGATCCGCGAGAATCGCCTCATCGCCGTTCTGCCACTGGCGTTCTTTCTCCTTGGCACCCTGGCCGTGATCCTGACCTGGCAGAAGGTGGACCAGGCCGACCAGACCCACTTCACCACCGAGACCTTGACCACGGCCCGACATATGGCCATTCGCCTCCAGGCCTGGACCGATGCCCGCACGGCCCCCGCCCGCTACCTCGCCAATGGTCACTTCCAAGACCGAGCCCAGGTCGACCAGGGCTTCCTGCAAGAAGCCAACGAGATCCATGGGATCTTTCCCGATATCCAGGCCATCAACTACATCGATACCGACTGGACGATCCGCATAGTCGTCCCCGAAAGAGCCAACAGGGCAGCCCTCGGCAAGGATCTGCACAAGCATCCCGCTCTTGATGTCCAGACCTCGCTCGAGCGGTCCGAACGTTTGAACATCCTGACCCGGACGTCTGTCATCGACCTGCTCCAGGGTGTGCCCGGCATCGCCACCTACATGCCCCTGCGGACCCCCGAGGGTGAGCGGCTCGGTTTCGTGAATCTCGTCTTGAACCTCAAGACCATCGTCGAAGGTTGTTTCCAGGAAGCCGACCTGCACCAGCAGTTCCAGTTCCAGTTACTGGCCGAGAACGATGTCCCGGTCTACACCCACCAGAGCAGCCCCGACGCGGAGTGGCCCTTTCGGCAAGTCGTCCCCGTGTTCATCGTGGACCAGTACTGGCAGCTCCATGTGGCGCCCACGCCCGAGCACCTCGCCCAGTTTCATCCGGTGGCGGACAAAGCCCTGGCTCTGGCCAGCATCCTGCTCATCGGGTTCCTTGCCCTGCAACTGCACCTGCTCCTCAAGCATCAGCGGGCTCTGCACGACAGCCAGGCCAAATACAAGCTTCTGGTGGAGAATCAGTACGATCTCCTGGTCAAGGTCGACCCCCAAGGGCGGTTCCTCTACGTGAGTCCAAGCTACTGCGAGATGTTCGGCAAGACCGAGCAGGAGTTGTTGGGCAACGAGTTCATGCCCATGGTCCACGAGGAAGATCGCGAATCCACGGCCGAGAGCATGAAGAGCCTCTATAAGCCGCCCCACTATGTCACCCTCGAGCAGCGCGCCATGACCAGGAACGGCTGGCGCTGGTTGTCCTGGTCGGACACGGCTGTCCTCGATGACGACGGCAAGGTCGGGGCCATTATCGGTGTCGGGCGGGACATCACGCAGCGCAAGGAACTGGAGAACCAGCTCCGGCAATCCCAGAAGCTCCAGGCCATCGGCCAGCTGGCCGGTGGCATTGCCCACGATTTCAATAACCTCCTGCAGGTCATGCAGGGAAACATCGAGCTGTTGCTCGAGGATGCGAAGCCCGACAGCCAGACCCACCAGGATCTGCAAACCGTGTTTCGCAGTACCCAGCGCGCCAGCGACCTGACCCGTCAGTTGCTGGCCTTCAGCCGTCAGCAAGTCCTCACACCCACCGAACTGGACCTGGGACCGGTCATCGACAACCTGCTGCCCATGCTCCGCCGGCTCATCGGTGAAGGCATCGAACTCCAGTACAACCAGCCCGCGGCCCCGATCATGGTTCGTGCCGACTGCGGCCAGGTCGAGCAGGTCGTCATGAATCTCTGCCTCAATGCACGGGATGCCATCGAGGATACCGGAACCATCACCCTCTCCGTCAGCAGTCGGACCATCAGCAGCCTGGCTGGCCATAACCAGGAAGCATTCACTCCCGGTCAGTATTCGATTCTTGAGGTTCAGGATTCTGGCAGGGGGATTCCACCCCGGCTCCTGGAGCGCATCTTCGACCCCTTCTTCACCACCAAGGATGTCGGAGAAGGGACAGGCCTGGGGCTGGCCACGGTCTATGGAATCGTCCGTCAGCACGATGGGCATGTCCAGGTGAGCAGTCAGCCTGGCCGAGGTTCAACGTTCACGATCCTCATGCCCTCGGTGGACAGCGTCACGCCCGAGAAGGCCGCCCCCGTGCAGAAGGTCCGGGCATCGGGAGGCATGGAAACCGTCCTTGTCGTCGAAGATGAACCATCGGTGCGCGACCTCACCATCCGGGTCCTCACCAGGGCTGGTTATCAAGTGCTCTCGGCCGGCGATGGACGAGACGCCGTGGCCCTTCATGCCCAGCCCGAGCACCTCATCGACCTGGTTCTGCTGGACATGGTCATGCCCCGCATGGGCGGAGTGGAGGCGGCCCGCCGCATTCGTCAACAATCCGACCACACCAGGATTCTGTTCGTTTCCGGATATGCACCCGACACCGACCAGACCCCGGACAAGCTCGGACTCCGCGCCGATCATCTCATGAAGCCCTACAACGCGGACGAGTTGCTGACCAAGGTGCGCGAGGTCCTGGACCAGCCTGTCCATTGAATTGACCCGCATGAATGTGATATCATGGATCCCCCGACGACCGTGGTGTTCAGGTCGCCCGTTGGTTCACCTTGAATCAGCACTGCCACCGCGAAGTCGACTTGATAAGGGGGATCAACATGTCCGTCCTGCGACTGTGTATCCTGTTGTCTCTACTCATATTGGCGGCGAACGCCCTCGCCAATCCCATCCTCGTCATGAGCTGGGAAGACTGCGACATTCCCGTGCTCGGCATGTCTGGAACAGGCACGCCACCCATTGACGCCACCATCACCGAAGACCTCGAAAACGTGAACTTCGGCGCCCGGGCCCTGCAACTGGTGAGGACCCAGGCCAGCGGTCCAGCCAGCGCCTATCTCGCCTGTGTCTATGGACTCGCCTACAACGATGGGTTCGACCTCTCACTCTGCATCAAGAATGAAGCCCCTGTTCAGATCAACGTCCGTTACTGCAATACGGCACCCGGGGATCTCGACCCGGACGATGGCTGGGTCACGACGTTCGAAATCCCCCAAGGACTGGAATACCAGGAATGGAGTTTTGGGATCGAAACTCAGGGCCCCTCGAATGGCGTTGTCGTCGAGCTGGTGCTGCCGGGCGATCTGGGCGCCACAGCCTGGGTCGATGACATGGTGATCTCAGGTGACGAGGTGTGGATCGATTATCCCTGCTACTCCATCGTCGCCACCGATGGCCACTCCTTCACCCAGGTGAAGGACCTCTTCCGGTGAGACTCTCGACCTGGATCCTGATCCTATCGGCGGTGCTGCTCAGCGCACCGCCGACTCTTGCCCAGTCGCTGCGTTTCGAGTCTGAATTCGTGGTGATGGAGATCGAGGCCGACAGCCTCATGATCACCGGGCACTACGTGCTCAGTCAGGAGCACCCCGCAGCGGCCAGCCTCTTCTATCCCTACCCGAGAGACAAGGACTTCGGCGGCTGCCGGACGCTGATGGCTGATTGCCGGGCGGCCGAGGGGGAATGGCAGGCCATGGAAACCATGACGATGTCCAACGAGAGGGGCATTCTCTGGAACATCCCCGCCCTCGAGGCCGACACCCTCGAGGTGCGCACCATCTACCGACAGGCCAGGCTGACCGACTTCGGCCTGTACATCGTCACCAGCATGCAGTCCTGGGACCATCCGCTACGCCACGCGGTGTTCGAGATCGTGTTGCCCATGGGCGCCATGGATCCGGTGTTCAGCTTCCCCTTCGAACCCTGCCTCGACCAGGAGCCCGATGGGCGCACGCGATATCGTTTCGAGGTGGAGGACTTCCGCCCCGACAAGGACATCGCGGTACGCTGGGATCAGATGTCGGCCGACAGCACGAACTCCCAACCACAGTAGACACCCTCGGGTGCATCGGGCGGGCAGCGCAGGCAACGGGTCTCGATGCGTGGATCGATGGTCCGCGCGAAGGTGGGGAATTCGGTCTCACCGATGGCCTTGCACGGGAATCGTGGCAAGCCTTTGCGTTCACGTGCGGTGTGAACCCGGCAGCTATCCATGAAGAACCGAAGGGTTCCGCGGTCATCGCTCCACTCGGTGTGTTGCTTGTTGAGCATGGCGTACATGCGTAGATTGAGCGCCTTCTCCAGAGCTTCCAGGCCGCCCGAGTCGCCCAGTTCGGCGAAAAGCTTGATACGGCGGGCCTCGGCGGCGGCGAATCGCTCCCAGGCCTGGCGGTCGAGTTCCATGGCGGCGTCCATGCCCTGAGCTTCTTCGGTGGCCAGGAACCAGCACCCATCGTGGGCCAGCCAGTTCTTGGCGAACATCTCGGCCACCTGCAGGAGCTGCTCCCGTGTCATGTCCTGGAAGGCGTTCACGCGGAGTCCTCCTCGGCACGACGACGACCGATCTCCTCACGGATGTATTCGACAATGGCGCCGGTACTGGCCCCGGGACCGAAGAGGGCACCCACGCCCTGCTCTGCCAGTTCGGCCATGTCGGTATCGTTGATGCAGCCACCGCCGGTGAGCAGGATGTCGCCGGCGCCCTTCTCCCGCATGAGCTTGAGCACCTCGGGGAAGATGTGCATATGGGCCCCCGACAGGAGGGACAGCCCCACGGCGTCCACGTCTTCCTGCACCGCCGCCTCGGCGATCATGGCCGGGGTCTGACGGATGCCGGTGTAGATCACTTCCATGCCGGCGTCGCGCAGGGCGCGGGCCACCACCTTGGCGCCGCGGTCGTGACCGTCGAGACCGGCCTTGGCCACCAGGACTCTGATTGCTCGTTCCATGATCGTCCCTCTCTCAGATGATGATCGGTTCGACGTACTCGCCGTAAACGGTCTTCAAGGTCTCGATGATCTCGCCCAGGGTGGCGTCGGCCTTCACAGCCTCCACGAAGGCCGGCATCAGGTTGCCGCCGTCGCGTGCAGTCTGCTCGATCCTGGTCAGGGCTGCTCCATGCGTCTCGGTGCTCCGCCGCTCGCGCAGGGCCGCCAGCTTCTCGTTCTGCTTGCGGGCCACGTCCTTGTCGATGTGCAACAGCGGCATGGCCTGTTTCTCATCCGGATTCACGTACTCGTTCACCCCGACCACGACACGCTGTTTGCGTTCCAGCGCCATCTGATACCAGTGCGCCGCGTCGGCGATCTCGCGCTGGAAGAAACCTTCCTCCAGGGCCGGCACCACGCCGCCCGCCTCGTTGATGCGAGTGAAGTATTCCTCGGCGCCGGCCTCCATCTCACTGGTCAGCTTCTCCACGAAGTAGGACCCCGCCAGCGGATCGGTGGTGCTGGCGACCCCGATCTCGTGGGCCAGGATCTGCTGGGTACGCAGGGCGATCTCCACCGACTCCTCGCTGGGCAGCGCCAGGGCCTCGTCCATGCTGTTGGTGTGCAGGCTCTGGGTGCCGCCGAGGACACCGGCCAGGGCCTCGTAGGCCGTGCGCACGATGTTCAGGTGCGGCTGCTGGGCAGTGAGACTGCAGCCGGCGGTCTGGGTATGGAAACGCAGCAGCCACGACCGCGGGTTCTTGGCCTTGTAACGGTCCTTCATGTGGCGGGCCCAGATCCGGCGGGCAGCGCGGAACTTGGCGATCTCCTCGAAGAGATCGAGGTGACTGTTGAAGAAGAAGGACAGGCGCGGGGCGAACTCATCGACGTCGAGGCCGGCCGCGATGGCATGGTCCACATAGGCGAAGCCGTCGGCCAGGGTGAAGGCCAGCTCCTGCACCGCGGTGGAGCCGGCTTCCCGGATGTGGTAGCCCGAAATACTGATGGTGTTGAACTGGGGCATCTCGCGGGTACCGAACTCGATGGTGTCGGTGACCAGCTTCATGCTCGGCTCGGGCGGGAAGATGAATTCCTTCTGGGCGATGAACTCCTTGAGGATGTCGTTCTGCAAGGTACCGCGCAGCTTGGCGATGTCGGCGCCCTGACGCTCGGCGGCGGCGATGTACATGGCCCAGATGATGGCCGCCGGCGAGTTGATGGTCATGCTGGTGGAGATGTCGGCCAGCGGGATGCCGTCGAACAGGGTCTCCATGTCCTGGAGGCTGCTGATGGCCACGCCGCACTTGCCGACCTCGCCGAGGGACCACTCATCGTCGGAGTCACGGCCCATGAGAGTCGGCAGGTCGAAGGCCACCGAGAGACCGGTCTGGCCGCGGCCCATGAGGAAGCGGTAGCGCTCGTTGGTCTGCTCGGCGGTGCCGAAGCCCGCGAACTGGCGCATGGTCCAGACCTTGCCCCGGTACATGCTGGCGTGGACGCCGCGGGTGTAGGGGTACTCGCCGGGGTTGCCCAGGTCCTGCTGGTAATCGAGGTCCGCCACGTCGTCGGGGGTGACGAGAGGGGAAATCTCGCGGCCCGAGACGGTGACGTGCTTGTCGTTGTCGTCGGGGCGGGTGTACAGGCTGGCAGTGAGAGATTTGGCGTCGCTCATGAATGCTCCTCGAGGAGGGCCGCCAGCAGGGAGCGGGCGGCGGAATATGGGGTGGCCTCGCCTTGGACCACGAGTTCGGCCCAGGGCGCCAGCTGGTCGGCCAGGCGCTGATGGGCATGTTGTCGGAGTCGATCGTCCAGGATAGCGGCGATCTCGGTGCGGGCCCGGTCGAGGCGTCGCTCTTCCAGGGTGCCGCTTTCCTGCAGATGGTCGTAGTGCCGGGACACGGCGTCGGTCAGTTCGGCCACGCCTTCACCCCGCGACGCGATGGTGGCCACCACCGGCGGGGTCCAGGGAGCGGCCGGGCGCAGGTGCAGGTCGGCCTCGAGGGTGCGCATCATCTGGCCGGCTGCCGGGCGGTCGGCCTTGTTGACCACCAGGACATCGGCCACCTCCATGAGGCCCGCCTTCATGGCCTGGATGGAGTCGCCCGATTCGGGAGAGACCACCACCACCACGGTATCGGCCGCTGCGGCGATGTCCATCTCGGTCTGGCCCACGCCCACGGTCTCGATGATCAGGATGTCGTGCCCGAAGGCCTCGAGGACATCGGCCACATCCTTGGTGGCGCGGGCCAGTCCGCCGAGGCTGCCACGGGTGGCCATGCTGCGGATGAAGACGCCCGGGTCGGTGGCCAGGTCGCCCATGCGCACCCGGTCGCCGAGGACGGCGCCACCGGAGAAGGGACTGGATGGATCGACGGCCACCACGCCCACGCGTAGGTCATTCTGGCGATGGTGGCGAATGAGGGTGTCGACCAGGGTGCTCTTGCCCACCCCGGGCGGTCCGGTGATGCCGATGCGCGGCACCCGACCCAGCCGGGGATACAGTCGATGCAGGACCTCTTCGGCCTGAGGGCCACCGTTCTCGACGAGACTGATCAGGCGTGCCGCCGCGCGGCGGTCTCCCTGGTCGAAGGCCGAGAGGGTGGTAACGAGTCGTGATTCGAGCATGGCTCCCACCGGTTGAATGCGGTCAATTGACCTCGACAATCTAAGCGAATCGGGGAAACGGGCCACCGGGGCGCCATTGGCGGTCTGGGCCAACCCGCGGTATTCTGGCTTATTGTGATCTTGAACCGTCATTTGCCGCACAGTCGACCAGAGAGGGACCAGCATGGATCTCAAGCTCAACGAGCAGCAGCAGATGCTGCGCGACGCCACCCGCCAGTTTGCTGAGCAGCGCCTGATTCCCCAGGCCGAGGAGGCCGAGCGCAACGACGCCATCCCCGAAGCGGTGCTCAAGGAACTGGCCGAGATGGGTTACTGTGGTATCGGTACACCCGAGCAATACGGCGGCTCAAACCTTGATGCCGTCTCCTACGCCCTGATGGTCGCCGAACTGAGTTACGGCGACGCCTCGGTGGGCGTCACCGTGTCGGTGACCAACAGCCTCACCCAGGACCCCATCATGTTGTTCGGCACCGAGGACCAGAAGCAGCGCTACCTGCCCGACCTGGCCAGCGGCAAGAAGTGGGGCGGCTTCGCCCTGACCGAGCCCTCGGCCGGCACCGACTCGGCCGGCACCCGCACCACCGCCGTGGCCGACGGCGACCACTACATCCTCAACGGCACCAAGAACTTCATCACTAACGGTGGCTTCGCCGACACCTTCGTGGTCTTCGTGCGCGGCGACCAGGAGGCCAAGCACGGCGGCATCTCGGCGTTCATCGTGGAGAAGGGCACCCCGGGCTTCAGCATCGGCAAGAAGGAAGACAAGCTGGGCATCCGTGCGTCGAGCACCACGGAGCTGGTGTTCGAGGACTGCCGTCTGCCCAAGGAGAACCTCCTCGGCGAATGGGGCCGCGGATTCAAGGTCGCCATGAAGACCCTCGACAACGGACGCATCGGAATCGCGGCTCAGGCCCTGGGCATCGCCCAGCGGGCCCTCGACCTCGCCGTGAAATATGCCAAGGAGCGAGAGCAGTTCGACCGACCGCTGGCCAAGTTCCAGGTCAACCAGTTCAAGCTGGCCGACATGGCCACCGACGTGGAGGCCTCACGATTGCTGCTCATGCAGGCCGCCTGGGAGAAGGATCAGAAGATTCGACATAGCAAGGCCGCGGCCATGGCCAAGCTCTTTGCCTCCGAGGCGTCGCATCGGGTCGTGCATCAGTCGTTGCAGATTCATGGCGGCTATGGATACGTGAAGGAATTTGAGATTGAGCGCCTGTATCGTGACCAGCGGATCACCGAGATCTACGAGGGAACGAGTGAGGCCATGAGAATGGTAATCTCGGCCAATGTGCTGCGTTAGGAGCTTGCCCGGAACTGGTTGCAGGGGCCCAGCTTAATGTTGGGCCTCTTTTTTTTGATCGATCTCCCAGCATATCACAGGTTTATTTATATCGACCGAGGGCATCCAACAACCCATTGACAACCATGCTCTTTATTCCCAGCTACACGCTCTGCTTTTGGATTAACAACCTCTACCGCTGCCTGGCCACCGTTTCAACAGATTGGCAACAATCCCAACCCTTTTTTGATAGTTTTTGTGTTTTCCCATATCTCTATTCGGGGAAATTGACTCCTATTCTCACTCTCTGTTAAATGATCCTCAATTCCCAACAAAACGCTTGATATTCATTTAACCGCGGCGATAGGATACCGGTCGGAGAGAAGACCCGGCCTCAAACAGCCGACTTTTCTGGATACTGGGTAGCGGCGCACCCAACGCAAGCGCCACGCGCATCAATTCCCGGGAGGCGACCATGAACCTGACCACCATGCTGAAGAGGATCCCCATCCTCCTACTGCTCGTGCTGCCCCTGATTCTTGTGGGCTGTGAGGGCGACACCGGAGCCACGGGCCCCGCTGGCCCCCAAGGCGAACAGGGCGAACAGGGCGAGCCAGGCGAACCGGGCAATCCCGGTGAATCCGCCATTCCTTACACCTACGTTGGTGGCTACGGCCAGGAATGCCAGCATTGCCATGCCAGGACATCCAACGACGTGGAAGCCACCGGCCATACCCACGCCTACACCAACATGGACCCCGTGGACCAGGAGAACGCCTACTGCCTGCAGTGCCACACCACCGGCTGGGACCGGGAAGTGACCTACAGCGGCGAATGGGCCGAGGCCAACCCCGACACCTTCGGTTACGACGACTACTATGGTGTCGATGGTGACGAGGCCGCGGCCCGCCGGGTCATGCTCGAAGCCGTGCAGTGCGAGAGTTGCCACGGTCCCATGGGACCCGACTTCAACCAGCACCGCCCCGAGATGTCCTTCGCGACCCTGGTCGGCCCCGAGTATCCCGAAGACGTCGTGTCGCAGTGCTACCCCTGCCATAAGGGCCAGTTCGAGGGTCCCAGTGGTGAGGCCGAAGCCGGCTACCTGTGGTCCGGGCATGCCACCGTGGCTGAGGGCGACCTCGAAGCCTTCAACTCGGAGCACTACGCGCACATCGGTTCCTGTAACGGATGCCACACCTCCGAGGGCTTCATCCGCGACACCGACCCGGCGTTCCTCGATTATGAATTCGATGACACCGTGAACTTCATCGGCTGCGTGACCTGCCATGACCCCCATGCAGGTGATGAGGGCTCCGGCTTCGAAGCTCAGGTCCGCACCACCGCCGCCGTCGAAGTCGCCTACTCGTACCCGTACGCGCCCGGCGATGCCGAGGTGCCGAAGATGGAAGACAAGGGCACCGGCCAGCTCTGCGCCCAGTGCCACCACGGCCGTCGTGACACCGACAACGTGCACGGTCAGATCACTGATGGCTATGCGCACTTCGGTCCGCATCACAGCGCCCAGATGGATCTGTACATCGGCGCTGGCTGTTACCAGATCGGTGACCTGACCTACGAGGGCGACCACACCCACCAGAACATCGCCAAGGCCTGTGTGGACTGCCACATGGTCCGCGAGACCGAGGTCCATGGTAGCACCGAGGACTACGCCTACCATAACTTCAAGGTGGATCTGGGCACCAACTGCACGAGTTGCCACCCGAGCATCGATGAAGCCTACGTGACCGATTATCAGGCCGAGATCGAGGATCTGATGAACGACCTGGCCACGCGCATGGGTTACACCGATTACCATGACATGGAAGAGAACTGGGATAGCACCGCTGATGGCGTGCTGGAGTGGCAGCGCGAAGCTGCTTACGCCGCGTACTTCATCATCGGCGACGGCAGCATGGGCGTCCATAACCCGACCTATGCCGAGTCGATCCTGAACAATGCCATCGCGCATTGGGATGCCAATCTCGACAAGTAATCCGACCGGGTGCCGGTTCGCCGGCACCTCCCTGGATTGACGCGCAAGCCCCCGAGACCATGTGGTCACGGGGGCTTTCGCTTTCGAAACGAGACATGGGTCAACCAGGCAATAAGGAGTAAGATGTTACCTGATGACATCAGCCTGTCCTGGAGGGTGCGGTTGTGAATCGAAGTGTACGAATCCATCTCATGGCGTGGTGCATCATCCTTGCGCTCATCGTCGCCCTCGCCCCCTCTGGATATGCTGACCAGACGACCGGCGACCGGCCCACCATCGGCCTTGCCCTCGGCGGGGGCGGCGCCCGCGGCCTGGCGCACATCGGAGTCCTCGAACGCCTCGACGAACTTCATATCCCCATCGACGGAGTGGCTGCCACCAGCATGGGCGCCGTGGTGGGCTCCTATTTC
>Ga0209692_10002992_pt1 | contig 17078 bp, 9 predicted proteins | sample tdDd472_FD_187129 | JGI IMG/M metagenome (GOLD analysis project Ga0209692, IMG submission 187129) | Marine sediment microbial communities from the Atlantic coast under amendment with organic carbon and nitrate - tdDd47.2 (SPAdes)... | ecosystem: Environmental > Aquatic > Marine > Coastal >...
TCCTGTCCTCGGTTGGTCATGTCCGCACCGAGACCGCAGCCGACGGCAACTCTCTGGTCAAGCCACCAGAGAACCCCCGCGGCATCGGCGTGAAACGTCCGTTTCTGTGGGTGGTGGACACCATCCGGGAGCGCGAGCGCATCGCGCGATTCAACGCGGTGCGGCGCGGCGTCTTCTCCCTGGCGCTGATGGTGCTGGTGATCTACTCGCTGGTATACGGTATGCATCTGCTGCCCGGTCGGCGCGATTTCCGCCAGATGATCGACGTCAGTGAGGACGAGACGATGATCCAGCGCTCCCTGGCTGACTACCCGGAACGCTGGACCATCGGCCTGAACAGCGTGTTCCCCTTGCCGGGATCACACCTGGGAGACATCCGGACGGACGCCCGGCGGCTTCGCGCCACGTTCGAGGCCGAGCAGTTCCTCCGCAACGATTTCACCGCGACCCGCGAACCGGCGGAACTGGCGGAACTGGTGGCCGCCTTCGAGACGGATCAGAATGCCGGCCGGCATTCCTGGTTCCATCAGCTGACCTACCTGCAACAACAGCAGGTCCTCACCACCATGGCCCAGGTCGTCGCGGCTCACAATCTGAACACGGCCCGACGGATCGCCGAGCTGAAGGACCGGTACGGCGGCGCCGATCAGACGGCTCCGGACAACGCGGTCGCGCGGTGTGATTCATTGCGCCGACAACTCGTCCAACCGCCGCGAAACCTCGAGGATTTCGACCGGGTCCGCTACTACGACAAGCTCGTCGAGGCCGCGAGCCTGACCTGTGAGCTGCTCGTCGCCAAGGGCAACGCCAAGCAGTACCAGTCCACCTGGATCGAGCTGCAGGACCAGCTCCCGGGCCTCTGCATCGGCGCACCCAATGTGGAAGCATTCCAGAGCTACTACGAGAATGTCGTGAGCCTGGGATCCGGCCTCACCGCTGACGCCAGCCAGCACGGCAACGCCCTGTCCGCCAAGGTCGCCCAGTTCCGCGATCTTCTCGAGGTCTTCCTCGGCGGCATCGATGAGAGCGAGCAGGAAGCCGCTCGCAAGCAGAAGCTGCGGCGTGTCGCCAACGGCGCCGGCGATCAATACAGGGCGCTCGGGAATTACGCCGGCCGCCTGGTCCGGATCATCAATGCCGACGCCAACAACGCGGAGCTTGGTGACCTGGCCCTGAGGATCGAACGCCTCTTGACCCCCACCCCGCAATGGGCCGCTGTCCTGAGCTCGGAACTGGAACGCAGTGTCCGCAAAGCCGGAGGGCTCACGGGCGCTCGGGCCGAAGCCCGTCAACTGTACCTCTCAAACCTCGACCACCTCCGGAACGAGGGTGAGCTCATGACCATGCGGATCGACAGGCTGCCGGAAGGCTGCGCCATGACGATCTGGGATGTCGAGGCCAATCGTTTCTCCTTCGACCAGCGACTGGAAGCCGGCACCCTGCAGGTGCGCTGGCGGGTCGGCCGCAAGATCAAGCTCGCCGTGCTCCGCCATGGTCTGGCCGGCGATCCGGAGTATTGCCCGCGCAATGGATATGAAGAGTTCCTCCCCGCCCTGCACGGCGTGGCGAAGGAACTGAGGTCGGCGGATTGCCCGGCAGGAACGGCGGGTGTCATCCAGGTCATGTTTCCCGATTTCGAGAGCCTCGTCGAGACGCGGCTGATCGAGCCCTTGCGGATCGCATTCCCGGTTCAATAGGCTCGGCTCGTAGCCAGTGGTGGGGGTCATGGATACGATCCAACAGCAGATCTACACCAACCTTGCCCTGGCACGGCTGAAGCCGGGGCACCACACCCGCGACCGGACCGCAGGCATCGACGATGCCGACAAGGTCCGTTTCGAGGGTATCTGTGACCGCTGGGGAGTGTACGAACCGGGCACGGATTTCCGCCGCGCCTTGCTCCAGATTCCACTGTGGGACGACGCCCCGCCCCCCGCCGATCCATCGCACACCTTGATCGTCCTGACCTCCAACAAGGGCCGTGACGCCGGAGGGCGTCTGGGAGCGTTGCTGCGCCACATCGTGTGCGTGCCCGCCGAGATGCACGCGCGGGTGGAGTACCACCCGTTCCGCCTCCTCGAGCAGGGCCTGCTTCGCGAGGAGTGGAGCCCCAGCGATGCACTGGGCGAATTGCAGCTCAGACCACAGGTCACCGAGGCCGTGGATCTGCAGCAGATCTTTCCTGAACGCTATCCGTTGCTGCGGGCGGTTCTGGCTCAGCTCCTCGAGACCGGCGCCATGCGCATCCCGGTGGACACCGATAGCGCGGCCATCGAGGAGGTCTTCGCGCAGGTGCTGACCCTGACGCCTGTCGCTCATCGACGGCACCTCAGCCTCTCCACTTACGGCTTCAGCAACGCGGATGACTTTCAGCTCGCCGCCATCCACGGCGCCGGCGCCCGGGTTCGCAGCACCCTGGAGAAGCTGGAGGCGGGCCCCCAGCCAGCCACCGGAGCTGACGTCGCGACCTACCTCGACGAGCTCTTCGGCTGTCTCGAATCCCGGGACTGGGCCCGGGCTCTAACCCTGATCAGCACGTCGCGCCTGCCGTTCCACGGCCACCCCCATCCCCTGGCCGTGACCGCCCGCGAGCCGGAACCGGATGAGCGTCCAACGACCTCCGCATCCCGTGCAGCGGCGACGCCCGAGGACTCGACTCGCCCCAAACCCGCGGCGGCGGAGCCGGCTCACCACCCCCGCTGGCAGGAGTCGCCGACCAGTTCCGGAGGTGGCGGACGCCGCTGGATTCTGGGTCTGGTGACGGCAGCACTCCTGGTGGCCACGGGCTGGTTCCTGGTCTCGCGCGGCATCCTGGTCAGCGGTGGTCAAGCCACACCGGCCGTCGTTCGATTGGTGGAGTTGCGGGCCGATGGCCTGACGTCGTTCCTCGACCGCCACGAAACCTTGCTGGGCGCCCTGTTCGCCGAGGAAGTGCATGACCGCGACCTCCGGGACGCGCTGGAATCGGCCGCCCGGTCCCTGGCCTCGCGAACGGCCGAAGCGGTCGCAGCCGACCTTGGTCACCTCGATCGCGATCTGAGCCCCGCCACCGACGATGCCCCGGCCGACCTGGCCGCGTTGGCCGCCACGGTGAGGCTGGCCGCCGAAGCCGCTGCGACCGATCAACCCCGCCTCGAGGCCCTCGAACATCTGCTGACGTCAGCCGACCTGGCGGCGATCCGGACTGAGCTACCGAATGCCGGTGAGCGCGTCGAGCTCTCGGAGCTGCAGCCAGGTGATGCCCCCGGCGCCGTGGCGAGCCGCCTCTTGCGCACCTCCGCGGCCTTGCAGGACATCGCTGACGTTCTCGAAACGATGTCCACCCAGGAGTCGAACGCCTCAGATACCTGGGAAGCTCTGGGCGACAGGCTCCAGGATGACCTATCGAGCATCACCGCGGAATACACGGCGTCACCAGTCACCCTGCTTCGCTGCCAGCAGGCCGTCGCGTCTTACCTGGATCTCAGAGCGGCCGAGGGGCAGGTCGATCTTCCCGCCGCGGCGGCCGCCGTCCCCTATGACAGCGTCTGGCGTCGCGATCGCCGACTGGCTGCAGCCGCCACGGAGTTCGCTGGTGACCTGGCCGAACTCACCGCCCACCGGATCCTCGCGCCACGACCACTGCGATTGACGGCGGGGTTCTACAGATTCAGTGACGATGGACGACTCCGTGAACCCGCAGGATCGACGGCCGAAGGCGCCGCGAATCTACTGCGCGACCTGGCGTCGGCCTGTGGTCCGGAAGCCTCGCTGGACTGCGAAGACACACGGCACGGCGCCCTGGTTGCGCGCTGGCGGCTGGAAGCCTGGAGGGTTCTCGGCGGTCCTGAGACCAGGCCGGGCCGGAATCTGATCGAGGAGATCGGCACCGCCGTTCTACCCGCCGGAACCGACGAGCAATTGCTTTCCGACATGGTGAGCATCGTCGACCGGATGGAGGCCGCCGGACGACCGACCACCGGACCGCTTCTGGATTCGGTGACGGCCCGGTCCCGCTACCTGCCGGACGGACTGTTCCACGATATCTGTGTCGCCTGGGAGGCTCGGGTCGAACATCGAACCGCCGACGCCCAGCATCGATTCGAGGTCCTCTACGAGCAGTTGCGCGAGGAGCTCCAGGCCCTGCGGGTGTCCACCGACGCGAACGGCGCCTCGGCCTTCGCCGCGGTTCAGACCACGGTGGAGAATCTGGAGAATCTCGACCTCGCCGCAATGGCCAACCAGCCGGGGTTCTCCGATCGCACGGCGGCGATCCGCGCCTTGCGCAATACCCTGGCCAGGTCAAGGCCCGTGCACTTCCAGCGCATCGACCTGGAATTGATGACCCGGGAGGACTACGCTGGCGACCGGCACCCGGAAGCTCGTCCGATTATCCAGATCGCTCGAGTGCGCGGCTCATCGGTCACGAATCTGTACAGCCGGCAGGCCCCGAACAGCATCGCAGTGAATCGAGGGGGCTACGATCCCATCTCCATTCAACTGAACACGTCGATCCCCATCAGCCCGCATGATACTCTGCTCGTCACCATCCTGGAATCAGACGGCGGCCTATGGTGCCACGGTTATTTCGACCCGCCGCCCCACGGCCACGTGGTGGCGATTCTACAGGGGCTGCATACGGTGCAGGTATCGGCCGCAGCACGAGAGGCTGTCCTGGAGAATCCGGAGCAGCCTCCGGTGCGAAGCAGCCACGGCGATGACCTGGCCATGCTCCGCTTCGTCTTGAGCCCCGGATTCTGGTCGAGCGTTGGCAACCAGTGCCCGGAACTCCCGTGAGCCCCCTGGATGACGTCTAACCCGCAATGAAAGGTCTGGTCGATGTTCGCCCGAATCACGATTTCGCGCCGATTGACCGCTGTCGCTCTGCTCGCCCTCGCGGCGGCCGCCCTGTTGACCATCTGGTCCGGCACCGACGCCGTGGCGCAGGATGCGGACGCCTCCCTGGTCAAGATTCCCCTGGTGGTCGGCGATAGCCTCCAGGTGCGGTTCAAGGAGCCGTTCAACGCCGGCGATCTGGCCAAGGGTCTGGTGCCCGAGGCCGTGGTAGCTCATGACAAGGTCATCTCCGGCGTGGTGCTGGTGACGGCCGACACTCCCGTCGGCGTGCTGGTGGAAAAGACGGCGGCCGTCGACAACGGCCGAGCCGGTAAGGCGGGCCAGTTCAAGCTGACCTTCAAGTCCGTGGACACCGTCGACGGCCAGACCATCGCCCTCGACTCGGACCTCGAGCGCAAGGGCAAGGGTCGTGGTATCATCGCCAAGATCTTCACCCTGTTCCTGATCAAGGGCGAAGACCCCGGCGTGACCAGCGATGAGATCTTCTGGCCGCGATTCACCGAGAACATCTACGTCTACGCTGAGAGGCCCTGAGCTTGGAGTCCCGCCCGAATCATTCGACTGCAGCCGGACGCATCGGCCGGCAGATCCAGCGTTCGTTGATCCTCGCCGCCGTGATCGTGGGTGTGGTGGCCGCGTTCTGGGCCTGGGAGCGTGTCCGGGTCGAGACCTTCGAGATCAGTATCCAGGTGGCCGACGATCCCCTGGACGATCTGGACGGCCCCCTGGAGGCTCACGAGTGCGGCGATCACATCAGCTTCGAGGTCTGGTCACGGCCGGGAGGCGAATTGCTGATCCTCGAGCCTCGCGACGACGGTCTCTGGGAATTCAAGGTCCGCGGCAACGCCCGTCAGGACGTCAAGGACATGAACCTCAGGGCCTACATGTACTGGACGGATTCCACCAACGAGGACCTCAGGCTCGACACTCATCTCGGGATGGTCATGTCGGAATCCCGTGACAACCGGTTCGAACTGAACATCTCCATCGCGAAGATCGAGGCGTTCTTCAGTCAATCGGTCAGAACCGAGATCAAGGTGAACGACGGGGCCAGCGGCATGCCTCTGGGAGGCCTCCGACACAACGGTTTCACGGTTCAGGCCCTGGAAGACCTCGGCCAGGGCAACTACCGGCTGACCATGAGCGCCCGCAGTCTGCTGTCGCCGGGGGGAGAGACACCCGATTCGCTGACCTTCCAGGTCGAACAGGACGGCCAGCCGGCCGATGATGACCAGCTCCTGCTCACCGTACCGCTGGCCTGGTTCTATTATCCCGACCAGGTGGCCAAGAGGGTGATCGAAGCTAGCCGGGTCACCGGCCCCGCCTCACGCTGCCCCCTGGCTCATGGCGTGCAGCCGAGCCGGGTGCAGCGGGATCAATGGCCGGCGCAGTTGGCCGTCCTCGGCGAGAACCTCGACCGGGCCGACGCCGTCGTCCTGCGTGGTGATACGGAGCGCATCGACGGCATCATCACCGGCAGGAGCAAGCACCGCCTCGTGTACCGGACCGCCGACACGCCCCCCCTGGGCAGCTACGAGGTGGTGGTGATCGCCGAAGATTGCAGTGAGGCCAGGGCGGGCGTGATTCGGATCACGCCGAGACCGGCCGAGTTCAGCCGCCTCCCCCTGGAGGCAGATGAGATCTCCAAGGGCGGCTCATTGAGCCTGCGGTGGCGCCCCGGCCAACGCCGCGACGACCTGGTCGTGGACGTCTCGGCCCCTGATGGCCAGGAACCGTGGCGCAAGGTCGGCGATGCCATGGCGACGGCGGGCCGATTCACGTGGGAGAATGTCGACCTGGAGCCGGGACAATACCGGATCAGGGTCCGCCCCGAGAACAATCGCACGACCCTGGCCGCCTGGGACCTCAGCGTGTCGGCGCCATGGGAACTCCAGGTCATCATCAACTTCAAGGACGGCGGTTTCTACTGGAACCAGCGCCGGGTCTGGATCGACGGGCGCGAGCTCGGCGCCACCGAACACACGGCGGACATCGTCCAGGTGCGTCTGACCACGGGCATCCATGAGTGGGAATCGGTCGACATGGCCATGGAGAAATTCACGGGGACCTTCGAGGTCCGGAACGTCCACGGCGTGCAACATGACGCCAGCGAAGAGATCATCGAGATCATGAAGGCAGATGCGCGGAGGATCCCCTAGTCCGATGACGGACGGTTTCCGAGAGGACCAGTCATGAGGTACCAGATATCCAGCCTCCACTCGCGGGCGTTCGTGCTTCTGAGCTGTATCGTGATCCTGGGTTGCGGCAGCAGTCAACCCGACAGCGCAGTTCCGGCCCATGACCTCGATGGCGCCTCGGTCATCGACGTGGCCATGGCGGATCTTCCCTCGGCCAGCGAGCAAGATCAGTTCGACACCTTCGGTCAGCAACGCCAGGCCTGCATCGACCTGCAGCGACGTGCACGCTGGAGCCAGGCCCTCAGCTGTAGCCAGACGCTCTGGGACGAGCACGGTCGGGACATGAGCGTCCGGGGCCGGGTCGAATTGCTGCAGCTCATGGGGCGGATCTACTGCATCACCGAGAATTACAACGAGGCCAAGTCGTGCTATACGGAGATCCTGCGGCAGGACCGCTACTGGTTGCCCCAGCGCTTCGAGGCCGAGCCGGTGGAGTGGCGCGAGCCCATCATCGCCGCCTACCGTGACCTCGATTATTTTCCCGGTCGCCGGGCGGAGTTCCAGAACCTGGCCCTGCTGGATTTCTCGGTGGCCGATCTCACGCCGGGCGAATTCGACCTGACGGATGCCGACAAGGCCCTGGCCGACTACGTCACCTCCTATCTCCAGGAGGCCCTGCGCGACCAGCCCGGCGGATCCCTGTTGCGCGTGGTGTCCTACAGGGAACGGAATCAGCTCATGGCCGAACTGGCCGTGGCCACCGGATCGGGATCCGGCGCTTTCACCGCGGACGCGGTGGACGCAGCCTCCCTGGCCCACGCCGGCCGTTTGCAGGCCGTGCAGGCGTTCCTGCAGGGATCCATCGTGCGGGTCCACGATGACATCCAGGTCGCCTTCGTCATCACGCGGGTGGAGACAGGCGACAAGGAATGCGGTGTCACGAAGTCAGGAAAGGTCGACGACTGGGCCAGCACCATGCGCAGTGCCCTGGCCGAGTGCCTGGAGTGCGCCACGGGGCATGCCGTGTTGACTCCCGACCTCGACAGCCCCGAACAACTCGGGCCCATGCAGCGCGCGGTGGCGGCACTCTCGAGCTACCACGAAGCCCTCACCCTGCAGGAGCAGGGACTCTACGGCGAGGCCATCGCCCACGCCCAGGAAGCCGCCCAGCTGCGGCCAGGCGTGCCGGAGTTCACCAACCTGTTGCGGGATCTGCGGTACGCCGAGGAGCGGGTGGCCATGTCCGATGCCCTCGAACTGCCGGCGCCCACGCTCCGGAGGCGGTGAGCGCGGCCGGGCACTGACTCAGATCTTGGGAATGGGGGGCGCCGAGGCATCACTGCCCGACCCGTGCTCCCGGAGAAACAAGATGAGCGGTTTCTCCAGGCTGCCGATGCTGTCCTTCGTGTACGATTTCAGATATCCGGGGTAGAAGTCCGCCGTGTGGTCTCCGCGGTATCGAGCATCATTCAGACAGTCGTTGTGTTTGCTCTCCCAGACACCCGGGAACCGGATGCGGGTCGATCCGACGGGGTACTCGCCCTTGATGCCGCTGACCCTGAAGTAGAGATTCGGCGCCTCGGAGCGATTGAAGCAGAAGAACCGCGCCACCCCGTTCTCGTCGGTCTCCCCTCCGCCCTGCAGCTTCGGAAAACCGATGATCGAACGCACCAGGTCGACCATGAATCCCTCGCCCAAGTGCCGCACCTCTCCGCCCTGGGCATTGGCCACCACCACCTGAACAGTCACCAGCATCGAGTGCGAATGGTCCGGAATCGCGGCCTGATGGAACGGATCCGGATAGATGGTCGCGCGCCCGAAGGGGTCGACGCCGGCATCACGGAACGCTGCCTGCTGCTGGGCATCGAGCTTCTTCATGGGCCAGGCCTGGCCATCGACATCGTGATCCTCGGCCATCATGAACGGCGTCGTGTTGTAGGGTCGGTGAGACCGGTGGATCCCCTGCTTCCGCAGGTCCCTGTAATCTCCATCGTGGAACGTCTGGAACTTGCGCGCCCCACCCATGAAACGATCCAGCATGGCCACCATGGGCTGAATCCGATGTTCCTCGATGGCGCCAAGTTGCTCGCGGAGCTTCTGCGTCTCGCTGGCGAAGTTCTCCACGCCGAGGTCACCCCAGCCCGCTCCCGGGTTCCTCGACAGGGCCTCCACGGCATCCTCGAAATCTCCGAGCTGTTCCGCAAGCACCTCCATCTGGCGCACATGGCAACGGAAAACCATATGCCGCTCGCGAAGTCCGGGGTACTTCTCGTAGGTCGCCTCGACCTTGTCGTGCGCAGCGAGGACCTTCTGCGGATCGTGATCATCGGCACCGCTGAGGTCCTCGAATGGGACCCCGCATCCGCTCGCCGCCTCGTGCATCCAGCCCAGGTACACCCGTGACAGGTCGTCCCCCCCGGGCCACTCGGGGTCGGCACCGTCGTCCTGCTCCTGGTAGCCGCCACCCACGTCGGAATGAACCCCCGGGCACAGCCGCTCCACCACCCAGCTCTCGGCCGCCTCGGGAATCCTGTCCGGTATCTCGGCCGCCGGCTCTCGCCTCAGGGACTGCAGCGGGAACTTGGCCCGCAACTCGTCCTCGGCGACCAGCTGGTAAATGTAGGTGGCATTGCTCGCATCGACGTGGAGACGGTAGTGGCGGTCGTCACCCGATAGGCCAACGGCCTCGACGGTATCGAAGAGACCGAGAAAACGCACTGACGGCAGAGGATAGAGCTCCTCGTCCAGGTCGTCACGCCGCACGAGATTGACGAAATTACGCGCCAGGAACGCACCACGGCTGAAACCGAACACATCGAGCAGGACGGTATGTGGGGCCGATCCATGCGTATCGATGTATTCGGCATAGATGGCCTTCAGATGCTCCAGCGCATACGCGGTTCTCTTCTCGGCTCCATACCCCCAGGCCTTCCCCCAGAACAGGTCGTTGTCCAGCTGCTTCCGATCCTTACCCTCGGCATGATCGGTCCCGATCCCGCGGATATAGATGCTCCGGCAATCGGTCCCCGACTCGTCCTTGTAGACCGACCAGAGCTTCGCGATGTTCGACGGCTGCTTCTCGGTGTTGTCCTTGTTGTTCCCGGTGCCGTCGAAGAAGATTCCCACCGACAACGGCGGGGGCACGACCCGGAATTTGAACGCACCGCCGGTGGCCAGGCTCAAGACGTTGTCCGTGCACACATCCCGATCAGGCATTCCGTCGCACCTTCCCCTCGCGGTCATCGGCGTCCGGTCTCGGATCCGTCATCCTCACGAGTCCGACTCCTTTTCCCGGAATCTCGCCCGGCACCGACCGGCCGGAACATCGTCGAACCGTGCGATCCCGTTGTCGTCGAATTCCGAAGTCCTTTCCGAGCCGTCGGGCAACACCAGCACCACCTCGTATTGCGAGGCCTCCTGCACCGACCCGTCATACCGGATCTCGAGATGGTCCGTGAACCGCAAGATCCTCGACTCCTGCTCCTCACCCACCCGGAACCCATCGATATCCACCACGAAGAAGTACTCCGGGTGACGGTAGTCGTTGCCGTAGGGATCCAGGTCGTCCTGGCTCGGGATCTCGTCGGTGTCCTCGGTGTACTGGAACAGCCATCGCACCTCGAGCCGATCCTCGAGCACCTCGCCGGTGAGGCTGGTGATGAGATCGTGGGCGCCATCCTCGTCGAATTCGTAGATCTCCACGGTGGCCGGGCAGCGCACCGGCACGTCCTTCACCGAGGCGCTCAGCACCAGGATGTCGCCGCGACGGGCCTCGGCGGCGCTCCACTTCAGCTTGGAAATACGAGGCGGCAGCACCACCGGGACGCTGTTCGATCGGCCCTCCGCATTGCCGGAGCCTGGCAGCTTGACGTCGAAATAGATGAGGGCGCCGACGGGGAGGTTCTCGGACAGCGTCAGCCGGCCGCGGAAGACATTGTTGCGGATGACGTCGCGGAGGTTGCCGCCGTCATCACCGTCTTCTGTCTTCACCTCGATCTCCAGGGGAGCCCCGCTGCCCACGAACGACGTGCGCACCTCGACCTCGGCCTCGTGTCCGGCGACGACGCGGTTGGCAACCCAGCTCGCGGCCATCACCGTCGAGTCCAGCTTGACCTGATGAACCTGGTCGGTGCCCTTGGTGAACTCCAGCGGCACGGTGTCACTCCTCGATATGGAACGAGCGGATCATCTGATCGATGGCCGCGCCCAGGGTCCTGGCCGTGGGTTTGGTGTACTTGCCCTGGAAGGCGTAGGCCGTGCCGCCCTGCAGCATGAAGACCTGCCGGCCGAACTCGGGTCGCGGCCCGCTGCCGGCCACCTTGTACACCATCTCGTAGGCCTCCCGGCCGTCATCCATGGTGATCGCCCCCTCCTTGAGCACCTCCAGTCCGGACTGGCTGGCCTGGAGCATGAGCACGCGATCACGGGCGTATGAATCCACGTCCGTGGTGCCGGGGTTCTCATCCACCAGGACGCTCAGGCTGTGAGCCATCCCGGCCTGCTCCGGCCCACGAAAGAAGTAGATGGACTCGTCGGACCAGCCAGAAGGTAGCTCGACGGTGATGCGACGATTGGTGCCCATATCGTTACTCCCGGGCCGTCACGGCCCTGATCAGATCATCACTGGTAGCAGCGGATCCAGGGGCCGGACCCCAGGTAGACCCGCCCCTGCGCATCCATGAGCGGTCGGCAGGAGAGCTGGCCGCCGGTATCCACCCTCGCCAGCTCCTCGCCGTCGGAACGCAGCTGGATGCAGTGCGTGCCGGCGGTGAGCAGAATCGATCCATCCTCCAGGACCGTGAACAGCGGCCGGTGTTCTCCGGCGAAAGGCACGCTGTAACGCCACTGGAGTTGCCCCTGATGCCAGTGCGACAGCTCGTCGCCGAGCAGCAGGTAGTGGTGCTGACCCGGTCGACTGGCCGGCGGCTGCACCAGGGCGCCGTTGGCCAGCAGATCCTCCCAGACCGTGGCCCCAGCGTCGTCCAGACACCGCAGGCGACGCTGCCCCTGATCGATCATGACCACCAGGAGCTGTTCGTCGAAATCGTACGCCGCCGCCTCGATGACGTCGGCCTTCATGGTCGTCACCGCGGCGGGATCATCGGTGGACGAGGCGAAGGCGTGGATGCCCGCCGCCCCCACCAGAGACCAGCGGTCATCGCGCGGATGACGGAGCACCTGGATCAGGTCGTCTTCGGCCTCGAAGCTCCAGCTGTAGTCCATGGCCACCGGATCGAAGCGATGGAAAGACATCAGGGGTGGCTCTTCCATCTCGCCGGGATCGCTGCTGGGAATGAACTCGGTGGCCACGGCATACCGCAGTTCGCCGTCGATCTCCTCCATGGCGTGGAGCCGTACGATGTCAGCCAGCAGCGGCAGGGTTTCCGTCGTCGCGGCGCTTCCGTCCTTGCGATATCGAGTGTAGACACCCGCGCGGCCGAGAGCCGTCAATCCGGTGTCGGTCAGCTGGAACTCGAAATCGGACGCCACCGTCTGCGACCAGGTCACGGGGCCGCCGGCCACCGGCCGCGACTCTAGCCGTTCCGGATACTGCACGATGAGGTCGTCGCCCCAGAGGGCCAGATGCAGTGGCGGCGCCTGGTGGCGGTCATCGCTGCTGGCCTGGCTCCACTTCACATCGGCGCTCAGGCGACCGCTCACCGGCAGAAAAGAGCGAGCCTGAAAATCGCCGAAGCGACGGCCATTGAGTTGCGTGGTCGTGGTCATGTCTGTCTCCTGTGACCGGCAGCCGCTGCCGGCCAGGGCGCTGGCCGTCACTGCGGCCATGAGGACGAGGATGAGGGTGCGTCTGGCCAATGGTGCACACATGTGGACTCTCAGATCTCCTCGAGGGTGAACGTGTCGTTCAACTCGTCGTCAGCATATGTCTTGAGGAACCCCAGTGCCGCCAGCATGGTGCCGCCGGTGCGGTTGAAGAGAGCATCGACAACGTCAGCGGCCGCCACTGCGTGGCCGACGTCGATGACGCGATTGTTGTTGTCCAGCTCGGTGCCGTGATTCAGCACGCCGTCGTTCTTCTGATATCTCAGATGGTAATTCCAGCCGGCGGTGTCGGCCGAGGCGAAGCCGCCCATCACGTGGACGAAGATGCTCCGCACATCCTTGGTGCCGTTGACCAGCCGGTACTGGCCCGACAGCGCATTCAGCCCCTGGTTCAGCTGCGCGCGCCGGATATTCCGTTGATTCCTGGTCCAGGTCGCGCCCCCTCCGTCGACGAACTCCAGCCACAGTTTGGGCCGGACACAGAGCACGGCCTGGTACACCTCGTCCTGAGCCGCATGGAAGCGGTCGAACGACGCCTCGTCCTCACTCACCCAGTGCAGCGACAGGTACACCTCGCACCGCGGGATGTTCGAAATCCGGTACCGCGGCTCGACATAGTCCGGGTCCTGGAGTTTCGGCGCGATGGTCACGTCCCGCACATTCCGGGTGTAGGCGAGGCTGGTGGTTCCGTGCTCGAAGCAGGCCTTGAACTGCCGCGAGCCCAGCAGGTCGCGCAGCGGCGCCTGGGCGGCGCGCTCCTGCAGGTGATGCATGGCGTACCAGAGGTAGTGCAGTCGCGGCGCGCCATTGCTGTACATCATGGCGTTGCCGTTGCGCTCCATGGTGTAGCACTCGTAGAACTGCTCGAATGCCGGCAGGCCGCCAGCGCGCTTGATATACTCGTCCGATTGCCCCGTGGCATGTCCGAGTTCGTGGGCAAAGGTGAACTTGCCCCAGGTCTTTCCATACTCGCGGTGGTCGGCGCCCGTGCCGAGGGCACCGTCGGTGTTCCGTTCCCACGTCGACCGGGCGAGCTTCAAGATGGTGAACGGCCGTGTGGTATCGTTCCGGATGGCCCAGCAGTAGGAACCGCCGGTCTTGGCAGCGGGCCGATCGTCCCGGCAGATGTTGGCCAGAAATCGAGCCTGACCACCGTAGGCCGCCCGGCGGGCATCCCGCACGCACGGCTTGCTGGCGATGGGATCATCACGATCGCGCAGATCATCGGCGGCGCCGTCTCGCGCTCTCTTCTGGGCGGCCGTCTCGCCGACCGGACTGGCCACGCCGTAACCCGGCGTCGGCAGATCGTCCTCGGCCACCGTGAAGGTTTCCTTCTCCTCGAAGAACCAGAACGGCCGCACCCGGAGCGGCGGCTCGAGATCGTCGCGCACCTCCTCGAGCCAGTAGTTCTTGTGGTTCCAGTGCTCCATGGCGTTGTAGACGCCGTCGTTCACGAAGTTCAACACGTCGGCCGCGCTGGGCATGTTGCCCGATGCGTCACCGCCACGGTCGGACCGGCGCGTGTCGCGGATGAAGTTGATGGACAGGTAGTTGATGAAGTACGAGGTCTGATGGTCGCCCTGGCGATACAGGTCGTGGAAGTAATGGGCCTCGTAGTCGCCGGTATAGCCGAATTCGCTGCGGCTGTACTCCATCTCGTGCTGGACGTGGTGGTCCGGGTCGTCACGCAGAGCGACCCTGGCGCCCACCGCATGACCGGCCGCACGCCAGCCGGGCGTTGCCACCGCCCGACGCCGCGCCACGGTGAAGAAGTCCTCACGGAAGAGGACGATGCGCGCCAGAGGAGCCAGAGCCGAGATGTAATTGCGGGGGAACGGGATCCGGGCCGAGCTGGCGGTGGCGTCATCGGTCTGGAACAGCTTCAAGGCCGCCGTCTCGGGGTCCACCTGCAGGATCTTCACCCGCGACACGTCGGCCAGCGGCCTGGCGGTGTCGAATCCGTCGGCGTCCTGGATGACCTGCGTCCCATTGGCCCGGTCCAGCAAGACGATGTCGTCGAGGAGGAAGACCAGTGGCGCGTCGCTCGACATCTCGCCATCGCCGAACGGCTTGATGCCATCTCGCTCGAGTATGGCCTGATAGAGGTCGCCCGTCTCGGGTTCATCGATATCCCGGGCGAAGTAGTTGGCCGAGAACCACTCGGGCGGCAGGTCGTGGTGCTTGAACTTCTCGGCGTCCTCGAGGGTGGCCCAGATCTCAGGTTCCACGGTGCGCAACTCGGGGTCGGCGTCATCGTCGGCGGTGTAGACGTACTGGTTGGAGGTGGCGAATCCGAACTGCAGCTCGCAGTTCGTGTCGTTCTCCAGATCACCCTTGAAGACCTGCACCTCGTAGACGCCGTCGGCATAACGGACCCGGCACGGGATCTCGGCGCCGTCCTTGCCGTACGCCTTGAGGGGCAGCCCGTCGGGCACCTCCATGTAGTCCCCGAGGATGACGTCGTAGTAGCCGATGGCCAGGAAGTACGACACCATCTCCAGCTCGACGGGATCGATGTAGACGGCCGAGAAGTGCGCCTGGTGCCAGATCGGACACTCCGCCGGGGTGTGGGCGCGGTCCATCACCAGCGGGCAATCGAGCACGGGCACCTGCCCGTCCTCGAAGAACAGCACCTCCACGCGTCGGTTCTTCTGCGACCGGTAATTGTCCTGGTCGGCCGAGTCGATGGGGAACGACTCGCCGCAGGCCACGACCCGCCGACGCTCGTCGGCCCAGCGCAAGAACCGCTCGCGCACCGAGGGCAACTCGGCCGCCGGCACCCCGAGCGCACGGGCGAGCTCCTCCATGTAGAGATCGAACACGGCCCGCCAGAGTGGGTCGGTCCACAGGTGGTTGCGGCTGCTCTTCACCGCCTCGACATGGTCGGGTGTCAGGGGCCCGGGGCCATCGTCGCTCTCGTCGCCGATGGTCAGCCCCAGGTGGTCGTTGTAGTGGTTGACGAAATGCCGCAGCGCCCCCTCGGTACGGTCGCCGAATACACCGTCGATGGGCCCGGGATCTGTGTCCCAGCCGTAGTCCGGGCTGGTGGCGAAGTAGGCCAGGATCTGCTGATGGTCCTCGATCTTCTGGCGGTGAACACAGACACCCGCCCAGAGATCGCGCTCCCCCTCGAGAAGATAGCGGACATTGAGGCTGCGCTGGTGGGCGAGCTGGAAATTGGGTTCGAAGTCGCCCGAAGAATCGGTGTGCCCGGCCAGCAGAATGGCCTGGCCGGGGTGGGCTTCCAGCTGGCGGAAGACCGTGGCCAGCGCCTTGATGCCGGTGAGAGTGAGCTGGCTGCCGTCGCGGTCGTCCTCGGCATCGGTGGCGCCCTGGTCTCCCTGGTCGCTGCCGGCCCCGGTGGGCGCCTCGGGCATCATGACGCAGCTGTTGAGGTGGAAGAGCACGTCCTCCATCTCCAGGATGCCCATCTGGATGCGCTGCAGCTGGACCTCGGCGATGTCGCCGGTGACCACCGGGGCGAATCCGAGGAGTTGTTTGAAGGTGGCCAGCAGTCTGAACAACGGACACGCTCCCAGGCAGTGATCTACCCTCGCACGTCGGCCGAGATCCTGAATCGCCCACAGGGGACGTCTTCGAGCTTGAGTTTACCACCGGAGTCGGTCTTGGCGGCCCGGATCTCGCCATTGGGAAAGGCGATGAGCAACGCGCGTTCCGCCAGGGAATCGCCCGTGTCGTCCTTGAGGACCACCTCCAGATGGTCCCGCAACTGCATGAGCGGGGACCAGGCCTTGAGCGTTCCGATGGCAACCTTGAACAGGTAGAACGGGTTGGAGTACTGGCCTTTATCGAGGCAGTCATCCTGGTAGGCCAGGAGATCCTCGGTAACTTCAGGCGTCCAGTTCACCGACACCGCATCGCCGTCGACGGATTCCTCGAAGGCATGGACCAGCAAGTCGGGCCGGTTGGAGTCCCGCCGGTAGATCTCCAGCAGCACGTGGGCGCCGTCGTCCACGCCAGCCGTGCTCACCTCCAGGGTGATCTCCTCGCCCACCTGATGACGGAGCGTCGACCACTGCGCGGCGGTGATGGCTTCGATCTTGATCTCGTAGTCCCCGGCGGGAACCCCGGTCTTGCGAACACCACCGATGAGTTGTCCGCGGTCCTGCATGCTTTCCGGACCCGCGAGTTGATAACGCACACCGGTGATGGGGTGCCCGCCCTGGTCCGTGATCTCCACGTCCAGCCGGTGCCCTTCGTCCGCCTGATCGTCGCCTTCGCCGCCGTCGCCCGAGGACGACGATTCCGCGTCGCCGGTCGCCGTGGCCGCACCGCCGGCCTGACCAGCATCACCCGAGC
>Ga0209692_10002996_pt1 | contig 17060 bp, 20 predicted proteins | sample tdDd472_FD_187129 | JGI IMG/M metagenome (GOLD analysis project Ga0209692, IMG submission 187129) | Marine sediment microbial communities from the Atlantic coast under amendment with organic carbon and nitrate - tdDd47.2 (SPAdes)... | ecosystem: Environmental > Aquatic > Marine > Coastal >...
GTATAAGGCATTGGTCTCAGGCGAAGGTGGAGCCATGTCCGATCCGCTTTCCGGCATTCAGGCGTCCTATGACGCTGGTGAAACCGATGAGTTTATTAAGCCGAGCATCGTTGACGGTGTGAACGGACAGATCGGGGATGGAGACGGCGTGTTCTTCTTCAATTTCCGGGCAGATCGTGCGCGGCAGATAAGTCGTGCTCTTTTTGATAAGGACTTCACCGAGTTCCCTCGTGCTTCCGTTCCAAAGATGGTCGAGTTTGCCACTATGACTCAGTATGAGTCCTCTTTCCCTATGCCCACAGCATTCCCACCTGAAAGCTATAGTGGAACTTTGGGTGAGGTCGCTTCCGGCGAGGGCATGAAGCAACTGCGTATTGCCGAGACAGAGAAGTATGCCCATGTGACCTATTTTTTGAACTGCGGTCGTGAAGATCCGTTTCCGAATGAAGATCGTGTCATGATTCCTTCGCCGCGGGAGGTCGCCACATACGACCAAAAGCCGCAAATGAGTGCGGATGAGGTGGCTGATACTCTCATAGGCAAGTTCCCGGAATATGATCTGTGTGTATGCAATCTCGCTAACCTTGATATGGTGGGACATACTGGCATTATTGATGCAGCCAAGCAGGCCTGTGTGACCGTCGACGCCTGTGTCGGACGGATTGTGGATACGGTCTTGGCGGCTGGCGGGCGTATGCTTTTGACTGCCGACCATGGCAACGCCGAAAAATTGGTTGCCGAAGACGGCAGCCCTCATACCGCACATACAACCAACCCGGTTCCCCTTGTATATATTGAGAAAGGGTGCGAAGGTGCGGAACTTGAAGAAGGTATTCTTGGCGATTTGGCACCCACTATTCTCGGATTGTGGGGCATTGAGCAGCCTGTCGAGATGACCGGAAAGAACCTGGTGAAAAAGAGATAATAATGGCTGAATCAAAGAAACCCCTGACCCCGGTCAAGCCTGCGGGCATGGAACTGATATTTCTGTATCCATGTCCACACTGCAGCCGTGAGGTCCCTCTGATTGCCCCGTCCCGTCCTGCCATGGCGCAGTGTGACGCGTGTCGGGAAAACTTCCCCATAGTCCCTGTGGACGACCGGACCATTCGTTACATGAAGCTTGTTTTAGCGGGTGGTAAAGCCGGTATCGATCCGGATTTCTTGTAGTAAACATACTTTCTTAAAGGCCGGTCAGAACGAGTTCGTTTTGACCGGCCTTTTTTTGTCATGATATTATCTAGAGAAAATCTAGATATAGCCATTATAGGCTGTATTTATTATTCTTTTTAAAAAGACTAATAATTGCAGTGCGCTACACTTTGGTCCACGAATTGCTTTGAGCATATTACTGTTTTTCAAGTCAAAATAGAGGACTGAAGGATTATGATGATGCGTAAAAGTGGCAAAATAGCGGTAATTACAGCAGTCTTTCTTGCTTTTGGAATTTTGTCAGTCGAAGAAGCTCTGGCTGTGGAGGCCCTCAACACGGTGACAATTCTGTCAGCAGAAATTGAATGGTTACATTGGGTGTTGGGAGTAGGCGGAATTCTGAGTGTGTGTATAAGTGTTGGAATCGTTTTCTTTTACAGGAGAATTGCAAGCAACAACTATCATGTTTTATTGAATTATTTGGAACTTGTTGTGCAAGGAAGGCGTGATTTAAATTTGCCTCCTAACAATAATGACGTTTTTGGAAATATCTGTGCTCAAATAGACCAAATTGTTAGGCACCTTGGCAGGTTAGAGGGCGATCTTACTGATGCAAAGAGTGCCGCCAATGAGTCTATTTGCAAGGTTGAAAAGGCTGTCGAAAATGCGATAATGGCGAGAAAGCAAGGTGAAAATGCCCGATGTCAGGGGCTTTTGTCGGCAGCTGAAACAATGGAGATGTCGCTACAGAGTATTCGGGATCAGTCAAACCAATTGGATAATGCTGCGTCCAAGGCAAGTGGTGGGGCGAGCAGACAGTTGCAGATCGTTTCAGAGGCAGCGTGTGCAACAGAGCAGATGAATGGAGCCGTTGGGGAGACTGCCGAGAATGCTGCAGCGGCTGCATCCGGTGCGGAGTTGGTTATGGAACAGGCTACGTCAGGGGCTGCCATCGTCACGCGGACTCGTGAGGCCATAGGAGCTGTCTCGACGAACTCTCAGGTTCTCGTTGAAAGTGTGGCCGGTCTTGGTGCTCAGGCGCATGGTGTAGGGACAATTATGGGCGTTATTTCTGACATTGCTGACCAGACAAATCTGTTGGCGTTGAATGCGGCTATTGAAGCAGCCCGTGCGGGAGAAGCCGGGCGTGGATTTGCAGTCGTGGCCGATGAAGTACGCAAGCTTGCGGAGAAGACCATGGAGGCCACTCGGGATGTCGGGGTGGCTATTGAAGGTATTCAGGAGCAGGTGTCCCAGACCATTGAGGGGGTGAAGGGAATGGCCGGGCTTGCTGATGCTGCTGCCGGTTTGGCGGACGAATCCGGTGCCGCATTGGACGATATAGTGACGCATTCAGGGGCGAGTTCCGGGCAGATCAGTGCGATTGCCGCGGCCGCGCACCAGCAGTCAATTTCTTGTGAAGAGGTCAACCGTACTATCTCCGAGATTCATGACATTTCTGCGGAAACTGGTCGAGGGATGGCTGAAGCAGCTGAAGCTGTTGAGTTTTTGACTGAGCGTGTAGATGACTTGGCGACGATGACGGGTGTGTTCCGTCTGGTCGGTCATGGGCGGGTGCAGGCGGTCATTGAAGAGTTGTCAAAGGCCGCAGATGTGCAGTCCTGCGAACGTTTGCGGCAGGAGGAAGCTATGCGGCGAACGTTACATGCTAACGAATTCCTGGAGCTGATGTATATCACTGATTCCAAGGGCATGCAGGTTGTCAGTAATATGGGCGGGCTGGTTTCAAATTATACCGAAGATACTTCAGAATTCAGTGCGGATTGGTCATCTCGACCATGGTTCATGGAAGCCATGAAGACCAGCACCTTTTTTGTCTCTGATGTGTATCTTTCGTCGGCATCGGGTGAGAGTTGCATCACTGTATCCAGTCCGTTTTTCAATGCTGGTGGTCGGGTGCTTGGAGTCATCGCGGTTGACGTTCGTGTTGTTGTCTAGATGTTTTTGCTTGGAGCTTTGCCCTTGTATTGCATGAGGATGTTGCCTGCCACAATGAAGCCGAGTCCGGCGATTGTTGCTGGCAGGATATCTTCACCCACAAGAAAGTGAATGAAGATCAACGACAGAAATGGGGAGAGAAAAATGAGGTTCGCAATACGGGCGGTGCCTCCACCATCTGGAGTCGCTGCGTATTTCATGGCGGTGAGCCAGAGGGCGAAAGTGATGCCCATCTCGAAGAATCCAACATAGGTCGCAGCCAGTATGGATGTAGTATCGAGAGCTGGGATATTCGAGAAAAGGAGCGTTGCCGCTAGAATAAATGGGAAACCGCAGAGAAAGCCGAGTAACAATCCGGCCAGTGGGTTCGCTTTGCTTCGGGTGTTGAATATCCAGTAGAGCGCCCAGATAACCGTACTCGCAAGGGCGAGGCAAACGCCTGTGAGATTAGAAAATTCAAGAGAAAAGGGGTTGCCGTGAGTGGAGATGACCACCACGCCGAAATAGCTCAGGAAAATGGCGGCGAGGTCTTTACCGGACATTTTTTGTCCCAGCAGAGGGATGGAAAGAAGTGAAAGAGTGATGGCCCAAGTATAGTTGATGGGCTGGGCCTCCTGCGCCGGGAGCAGGTCATACGCCTTGAACAGAATGACATAATAGAGAAACGGGTTGAGAAGACCGAGCAGGGCAGAGCGTACCATTTCTCGATGCGGCATCCGAGTTAGTTCATGGAGTTTGCCTTGAGAGGCCATGATTCCGGCCAGTGCGACAATGGATGTGGCACTGGCTATGAGCAGGAGTTGTAATGGGTCCAGTCGGGTGAGGGCAATTTTGAAGGCCGAGGCCACGGTGGACCAAATGCCCACCGTGACCAAGCCGAATATCAATGCTTTTTTACTGTTGTTCACGAGTTTGTTTAGATGATGACGTGCTTTTTGATGTGGTTGACTACTTCATTCACATCGTCAGTGACAATGAACAGGTCGAGATCTTCTTCATTGCAGAATTCATTGGCGACGAGTTGTGTCTTGAACCAATCCACCAGTCCACCCCAGAAGTCCGTGCCGAACAGTACGATGGGGAAGGGCTTGATGCGGTGAGTTTGGATGAGTACCAAGGCTTCCGATAGTTCATCCAGAGTGCCATAACCACCGGGCAGAGCCACGTAGGCCAAAGCGTATTTGATGAACATGAGCTTGCGGATAAAGAAGTAGCGGAATTCACTTTTCACGTTCATGTACGTGTTGTTGTTTTGTTCCATGGGCAGATGGATGTGCAGGCCGATGGATTCGCCGCCGTTTTTATACGCACCCTTGTTGCCGGCTTCCATGAGACCTGGGCCGCCGCCGGTGATGATGGAGTATCCGGCTTCGGATAGTGCCTTGGAAAGCCCTACGGTCTTTTTATAGAGCGGTTCTTCCGGTTTGACGCGGGCTGACCCGAACATGGATACTGCTGGTCCGATTTCGGACAGGTTTTCAAAGCCGTCCACTATTTCGGACATGATTTTGAAGAGTCGCCAGGATTCATGGATCGAAAGGTCGTCGATGAGGTATTGCTTGGAGCGATGGATCATGAATTCTCCTTGAATTTCGTATGGAATTGTTGCCTGGACCAAGTTTATGGGGCATGTAATCGTGACAGCGGACGTTGAGTCCAACTTGTATACATATTACACAGATTCTTCTCCTTCCGAAAGTGGATTTTGTCGCTCTTCACAGGGAGATGGCATGATGAGGAATATCGATGAAAATTACCTTCATGGGCGCAGCCCGAACCGTCAGTGGCTCCTGTTATATTCTTGAATGTGGCAACAAGCGGTTTGCCATTGATTGCGGTCTTCATCAGGGTAACAAGGAAATAGAAAAGCGGAATTGGAACCTTGATCTATATGATGCCAAAAAACTTGATTTCATATTGATCACCCACGCCCATATCGATCATACCGGCCTGCTTCCGGCTCTGGTCTCCAAAGGCTTCAAGAATCCTATCTACTGCACGGCCCCGACAAGAGATCTGCTGGAGATCATGTTGCTCGACAGTGCGCATATTCAGGAAATGGAAGCGGAGTGGGCCAACCGCAAACGGTTGAGAACCGGTGGACATATTGTGAAGGCTTTGTATTCCATCGCGGATGCGGAGAAGACCGTACCCTTATTTGCAACAGTTGATTATTCCCAGACATTTGAGCCGGCTCCCGGTATCAAAGTGACTTATATGAATGCGGGACATATTCTTGGGTCTGCTTTTATTGAAATCGAATACGAGCAGGATGGGAAAAAGACCAAGGCGGTTTTTTCCGGCGACTTGGGGCGTCCGGAACAACTAATTGTCGAGGACCCCAGTGGAGTGGGTTGTGCGGACTATCTTTTCATTGAATCGACGTATGGTAATCGTAATCACAAGGATGAAGAAGGGAGTCTGGATGAATTGGCCGAAGCCATTGCCTACAGTTATAAAAATGGTGAAAAAGTCGTCATCCCCGCATTTGCCGTGGAGCGGTCTCAGCAGATTATTTACAGTTTGTTCCTATTGAAGAAGCAGGGAAGGCTGCCTGATGACATGCCTGTATACTTGGACAGCCCGCTGGCTATTCGTGCTACGGAGATATTTCGTAAACATCCTGAATTTTTTGATAAGGAAACGAAGGAACTTCTTGAGAACGGCGAGAATCCTCTCGACCTGCCGAACCTGAAGTTTACCGAAAGTCGGCAGCAGTCGCAGGCCATCAACGAAACGCGTGGCCCGGCGGTTATTATTTCGGCCAGTGGGATGGCCAATGCTGGGCGCATCAAGCATCATTTGCGTCATAATTTGTGGCGTCCCGGTGCCAGCGTAATTTTTGTGGGATGGCAGGGCGTCGGTACTCCCGGACGCAAAATCGTGGGCGGAGCCAGGAAGATCCGCATTTTCGGGGAAGAAGTGGCCATCAACGCCAAAGTGTTTACCATCAACGGATTTTCCGGGCATGCCGGGCAGGATGAACTTTTGGATTGGCTAGGCACTATGCAGGGCAAACCAATGAAAGTCATTTTAGTACATGGCGAAGCCGAGGTTCAAAAAGAATTTGGTGCACTTATTACCGAAAGATTCGGCTTTGAGGTTCATATCCCTGAATATATGGAAGAGCTTGAATTGGAACCCGGCGTGGAATTGCAGCCCGTGGTGGATATGGACGTTGCCAGACCTCGTGTGGATTGGGAATTCCTCTTGGCAGATTCCGAAAAGTTGTACGCGGAACTTCGGGAGCGTGTGCGGAGCGTGGAGAAGCGGCCTTGGGTCGATCAGTCGGAACTTCGCGACAAGCTGCTTGATATCAATCGTAACATTGTTGAACTGGTCTCGGAAATGTAATCATGCGAATAGTTGGTGGAAAATACAAAGGTCGCAGGCTCAAGACCTGCGAAGGACCGGGATATCGACCGGCCACGATGAAGGTGCGTGAATCCATCTTTTCCATGCTTATGGCGCGGGGAGTGGATTTTGCGGATGTGCGTGTTATCGACATGTTCGCCGGGTCTGGTAGCCTGGGGATAGAGTGTCTGAGTCGAGGTGCGACAACTGCCTGGTTTATAGAGAAAAGTTCAAAGGCCGCAGGACTGATTCGGAAGAATTTGTCCGACCTTGGTGTGGAAAAGAAATGCGCCAAGGTGGTCAGCAAGGACCTTTTTGGTGTATTGTCCAAGGTACCTGAAACGCCTTTTGATCTGGTTTTCATTGACCCGCCCTATGGAAAGGACTTATTGGTCCCGGCTTTGGAGAAGGCGTTGAAAAAAGGGTGGATCGCACCCGGCGCATTGGTCCTGGCCGAAGTGGAGACAGCTATTTGCGCTCCAAATGAAGGACCTATTGCGGAAATGGAATTGTTAACTGACCGGGAATACGGTCAAACCAGGATACTTTTATGGCGGAATTGAACCATCGCACGGCTGTTTACCCCGGTACTTTCGACCCTCTGACCATGGGGCATGTCAGTTTGACTCGGCGTGGTCTCCAAGTTTTTGATACCGTGATTCTTGCTGTGGCTGAAAGTACACCCAAGAAAACATTGTTTTCCCTTGGGGAACGTGTCGAGCTGGCAAAAGAAGTTTTTCGGGATGAACCGAATGTTATTGTCGAGCCGTTCAACTGCCTGCTGATTGATTATGTGGAAAGCAAAGGGGCCGGGACCATCATGCGCGGTCTACGTGCTGTTTCCGATTTCGAGTATGAATTTCAGATGGCACTCATGAATCGTAAGCTGGAGCGTGAAATCGAGACCGTCTTTATGATGACTGATTTTAAATGGATGTACCTGAGTTCCACCATCGTGAAGGAAGTGGCTCAGTATGGCGGCGATGTCTGTGGACTGGTGCCCGGTCCAGTGGTCAAGGCCCTGAATATCAAATACGGCTTCACATACGGTTGCGGCGGCAACAAGAAGAAAGGGAAATGAGCAGAAAGCCTCCTATAGTTTGTCTGCTTGGCCCCACCGGGACCGGCAAAACGGCTGCGGCTATTGCCATTGCCAAGCGTATGGACGCCAGTGTCATCAATTTTGATTCCCGACAGGTGTATCGTGATTTTCCGCTTATCACGGCCCAACCTGTCGCAGAAGAGCAGGCTGCCTGTCCTCATCTGTTATACGGTTTTCTGGAAACTGAAGAGAAGATGACGGCTGCCAGATTCGTGGCAATGGCTGTTGATAAGATCGAAGAGGTGCGTGCGCAAGGTCGTCTTCCCATATTGGTGGGAGGAACCGGTATGTATCTCAGGTCGTTGCTTTCCGGCATTGCGCCCATCCCTGAGATACCAGCGGAAATTCGGCAGCAGGTGCTCAACCGGATCAAGGCCGAGGGCCCGCAGGTTTTGCATGCAGAGTTGACGCAGACTGATCCTGATTATGCCGCCAAGATTCATCAGAACGATACTCAACGTAACGCGCGTGCAGCTGAGGTTTATCTGGCCACCGGTAAAAACATGACATGGTGGCATACCGAAAGCGAACATGCTCCCGCACCGTATGAAGCGCTTAAGATTGGCATGAAAATCGATCTGAATGAATTGACACCACATCTAGCCAAGCGGATTGGTGTGATGCTGGAGCAGGGAGCAGTGGATGAAGCCGTGGCCGCTTATGCGAAGTGTGCAGACCCTGAAGCGCCGGGTTGGACCGGTATTGGATGCGCAGAGCTACTGGCTTTTTTGCGGGATGAATTGTCCATGGATGACGCCCGGGATAAATGGATTAAAAATACAAGAGCTTATGCCAAACGGCAGATCACCTGGTTCAAAAAGGAATCTGATATCCATTGGTTCGCACCGGGTGACAATGCGGCCATCGCCGATCTTGCGGAGCAATGGTTGGCTGAATTCAAATAATTAATTCTGTCCAATGACGGCCATCTGAGCAGGTGTCATATACCAGTTCAGTGCGCCACATGTTTCATTCATATTTAGGTTCAATTGCATGAGCCCACCGTTTTCAATAGCAATATCCACAGGAGTTTTCTTCGTCAGTATATGAGAAGCGAGTGCTCCAAGTGAGGGAAGGTGTCCCACGATAAGAATGGACTCCAAGCCGTTGTAATCTCGTATATAGTCCAATGTTTCCTTGGCTGGAGTCATTGCCTTGACCACATCCGTTACCTGGATGCGCGAGGGCGGATAACCTGTGTGCTCAGCCATGATCATGGCGGTTTCAAGTGAGCGTACTTTGGGACTGGCAACCACAAGTTCAAAACGCAGGCCGAGTATTTGGGCAGCTCGTGCGGATTTTTCGATTTGTTCCCGACCTACGGGGCTAAGAGATTGATTGGGGTCGAGCTCTTTGGACAGGCAGACGCCATGTTGCATCAAATGGATAAGCATGCGTAACTCCACTGTTTGGTTACCGTATTAAAGAAATGTAACATTCGCGTCAGGACGGGGCAAGCGGCTTGCAGAAAAGCGGCAACCACGATACATGCGATGGAGTTTTGATATCCCATACCGCATGCGGTTTTGAATACTTGAGGACACTATACACATGTCATTTCGTCTGGTCATTTCCATTTTATTGTCATTATTCATCTTTTCTTCTTCAGCACATGCCTTTCAAGGGCATATGCAGCATTTTGGGAGAGAGGGGACCATTGCCTGGGGTAATGGTGATATCTCCGTTCTTCAGAAAGTTGAAAAAAGTAATGATGAATCAACACCGTACACGCCATTGGCTGTGCGTAAATCTGCATCCAAGGCACGTCGGCTTCTGCTTGATATGGTCTTGACCACGAGAATCAGTGCCAAGCAGACGGTCAGCAGTGCTCTTGCAAACAATCGAATGTTGGCCAGTCAAGTCAGGGGACTCGTCCACAACTCATTATTTCAGGGGCCGTCTCAGTTTGATGATGAGGGATTTGTTCAGGTCTCCGAGCGATTCAGAGGTAAGTTGGTTGAGCTTGTCCTGCCAACTACCATTCAGTTTCAAAGTGGTATTCCGCCGAAATTGTCTACGTATATGGAGCAGGATATAACGGAACTTGAAGCGGTAGGTTCTGCTGTGTCAGGGTATTCCGGTGTCATCATTGACGCTCGCGGCATGAAAGTCACGCCCGCGTTAGCGCCTGTCATTTATGGACGTGAGGGGCTCGGGGCCTATGGTGCTTTTTTGGTGAGCAGGGCCAATGCCGTGAAAAAGGGCGTCGTGGCCTATGCGAATACATCTGATCTGGCGGTCCTCAAGGAGCGCGTGGGTAACAATCCTCTGCGAGTCAAGGCGGTCAGTGCCTATGGTTCCTGGCGGACGGATGTGGTTATTGAGACATCCATGGGACGACTGGTTCGTGCTATCATGAAGTCCGGGCACATTGCCGATAATTGCGCAGTGGTCATTGTCGTGGATGAAGCCGCTCCTGTTGAATCCGTTGAAACCGAAAAAGAATAAGCGCGAGCTATGATAATACGTAATACTCTGAAAATTTTTTCTTTTCTGATATGTTTGATGATTGTCCCTTCCATGGCTGCCGCAGGTACAGTGGATGTCTTTCGTCCTGCGGAAGAAAACGTGTCGCCCATGGAAATGCGCACTCGTGCCATGGCCGAAGGATTTGCCTTGGCTGTACTGAATGAAGCCAAGGTAATGCTGCCTGGGTTGGATATGTTGCGTGCCGAAGCTTTGAAGATGTATTTACTCGGACATGCCAAGCCGTACATTCAGGGGTACAAGCTCCTGTCCTCCAAGGAAGTCGAGGAAGGCCTTGAGATGCGCTTAGATGTGCGGATCAACAAGCGAACCTTGCGAGACAGTTTGAAAAAAATGGGGCTTTTCCAGACATTGAAAACGCCGTTGGCGGCATCAGTGGTTTGGCCAGAAGGGCTTTCTGATGATGAGATGGCTGCTTTGCAGGGGCTTATCACCATGACCGGTCTGGAATTGGAAGACGATATCCGCCCAGCTTTTGTTCTGGAATACACCAAGGAAAAGGCCTATAAAGGGCGTATGGTTTTGGATAATCGAGAATGGCTCAGTATCAATAAGGACCTGGCGGTGGTCTGGGTTGATCTCTGGTCCCGGTATTTTGGTCAGTCACAGTCAATGGCTGCACCGGCTAAAATGCAATTTCTCACTATTTCTGGTTGGTTTTCACCGGACGGCGTCCTAGAGTTCGATCGTGTCCTGAGAGGATGGGAATCTGCTGTTCAGGAAGCCCGATTGGTGGAAATGGATATGCAACCTACTGGCGTTGGTGCCACCTGGGATGTTAATATCCTGAATCGTGATCGACTGGACATGCTGTTACAGTCGTTTCTGCCGCAGCGTGGTTTGGCTTTTCAAATGACGCAGGGAGATGAAGAGTAGGAGGACATACCGCTGTGTCGCGTGATGCCATTTGGACCGTTCCCAATATTCTGACCATTGTCCGGATTCTGCTGACTCCGGCCTTTGTTATGGCGTATATCTCGGAAAATTTTAATTTTGCCTGGATTCTATTTGCCATCGCCGGTTTGACTGACGCTCTCGATGGATTTCTGGCTCGTATATGGGATCAACGTACGCAACTTGGTGCCATGCTTGATCCTTTGGCCGACAAGGTCCTGCTCGTCACCTCCTTTATCTGTTTGGCCCTCAAGGGATGGATTCCTCCCTGGTTTACCGTGCTGGTTGTCAGTCGTGATGTCATCATTGTTGGCGGTTTGGCTTTGCTTCATTTCTGGGGAATTGAGGTCCGTAGCCGGATCAAGCCCATCTGGATCAGCAAATTTACCACTGCCGCTCAAATATTTCTGGTCATCTTCGTCATGATACAAAGATCGTTTGGTCTGGATTTTCCTTTTATCCAACTACTTATGGTCTGGTTGACGGCTGTTGTTACGGTCATATCCGGGGTTGCCTATGTGCGTCGCGGCTTTGAACTTTTTTCAGAAGAAGCTGGCGAGTAAACTCTCTCATTACACAAAGAAAAGCCCGGCTGCATGGCAACCGGGCTTGAATGTCATTTGAAAGACTGAACGTGGGCTAGCTTTCTTTCTTGTCTTCGTCTTTTTCTTCTTTCGGGGTGACGTCAATTTCGTCAGGCTCGTTGGTCGCCTTCTTGAAATTACTGATTGCCTTGCCGATGCCACCGCCAATTTCAGGCAATTTCTTGGCACCAAAGATGACCAGGACGATAACGAGAATTATCAACAGTTCCCAAACTCCGAATCCGCCGATCATATATTGCCTCCAATTTGGTGAAAGTCCACGTGATTATTTGTTGACTGAGGCTATACACCCGAGCAAATGCTCAGTCAAGGACGTGAACTCTTTTCCCGTCCTGGCACTACGGGGAGAAAAGGGGCGCTTCATCCTTTACAATCAAGGGCATGGGTCTTACATCTTCGAAGTCCGGGAAGTGGGCGTGTTTACGTTTACAGTCCATATCTATAGATAATGAGCGACCATGAATGATGTAAGACGATTGCCAGGAGATGAATGCGGACATTTTATCCGTGGACGGTGCCTGTACGAGGAACGTCTCAATCCTGGCTATACCAAGTCCTGGCGGTGTCAGGTCCTTTCGAAGTGGGAGTCGAAGTTCGACGACTTTCTTGCCCGGGCAGAGTTTTTTGGCGTTGAGCAGGAGGCTGTACCCGATTTGTGGGACCGGCAGTTTCAACGAATGGCTCGTGATGTGTTTCATTGCCAGATGTATACATATGCCCCCGGTGTGGAACCGCCTGGATGCCGCAACCAATTGGACGCCATATGCATCCATGGCCTGCCAAAGTGTTACGGTCGATGTCGTCATTACGAGATTGCAACACGCGAACATGATGAAGAATAGAAAACAGGAGAATGTGCATGCTGCTCTCTTTTCCCAATCTGCACCCTGAATTGTGGACAGGTAGTCCGCTGGAAGGGCTTAAGTTTTTTGATCCAGGTTTGAATGAAGCTTCCTTTGACAAAGCCTTTCGTCCTGAAGACTTGCCACTCGATCACAAAACAGCGACTGCGCTTATAAACGATTGTATCAATTTTGGTGAGCAGTTCAAAGATCCCGGTGAGATGGCCTATTTTGGTGCTGTGACCACGGATGATTTTTATGAAGGGTCGAGCATGTCCATTCAAGCACAGCTCACCCGGCAGTTCGATGATGGTCAGGGTTCCAAGCAGGAGCGCGAGGAAAAAGAAGCCCGGTCCAAGGCGCAGTTCATTTTGTTGCTGGCCTGGTTCTTCGAAGAGCGCATGATCGAGTTGGCCGGACTGGAGAAGGGGGTCAAAGCCACATGGGAGTCCATGGATAAGACTTTGGGCGTGGATGACGAAGACCGAATCAATGAGCGCGTGGTTGATCTTGGTAATGCGCAGAGCCATACGGGCGGTGTGTCGGACGGCCAGACCATTCCGCTTCCGTGGCAACGGGTTATTGAAGCCTTGCCTGCCTTTATTCCCGAAGATACTATTTTGGTCTGCTCTGACAACGAGATTCTCGATGCATGGGAAGAACTCGATATCGAATTTTCCGAGAGTGACAATGAGATTCGTACAGCGACGTTGCCTGCGTGGAAGTTTGCTGGACGCCGCAGGGCGCCGGAAGGCGTGCCCACGGCTCTCAAGAACGTGACTGTCGGAATTGTTAAATAATTTCAGGAGATATTTATGGCGCTTGCCAACCAGATAATGAACCCGGATTTGCTCGGGGGCCTCAAGACCGTTGTTTTCGATTGCGACGGGGTGCTTATAGATTCCTATGAAGCCAACATGCATTACTATGGTACGATCAAAAAAGAACTCGGCCTGTTGCCCATGACGGATGCAGAGAAGTACTTTGTGCATACAAGGACCCACAAGGAAGCTGTGAACCACATCGTACCGGAGGATCGTTTTGACGAAGCGTGGGATGTCGTTCGGGATTTTGATTCCTCGTCGTTGCGGCAATATCTCAAGCGGTCAGATGGCGTACGCGAGTTCTTATGGTGGTTGCGGGACGCTGGTTTCGGTTTGGCGGTGAACACCAGTCGTGGTGATACCATGGACGGTATCTTGACTATGATGGATCTTGAAGGGTTCTTTCATCCAGTCATGACCTCGGATAAAGTCTGTGTGCCAAAGCCGCACCCTGAGGGTGTATTTACGATTATGCGTGAACATTGCGTTCAACCACATGAAATTGCCTACATCGGTGATTCCATTGTGGATCAGAAAACAGCCCAGGCGTCAGGAGTCCGTTTTTGGGCGTATAAAGACGCAAATTTGACTGCCGAAGTACACATTGACGATTTCTGGGCTATCAAGGCAGCCATGCAAAGGTGCTATAAAGGCTCTGGACAGTCGTTTTAAGACTTGATTCTTGCTATGCGGTGTGCGAAATTACCCACATTGGTATTAATGGCGGATACAGAGGTATCCTTATGATTTTGGAGGATATATGGATTTTTTGGGCTCGTTAGTCCAGGCGGCGGCTTATGTTCTTAGCACCGTCCTTACGATATATTTTTGGATCGTTATCATTTCTGCATTGCTTTCCTGGGTCAATCCCGACCCGTATAATCCCATCGTGCGTTTTTTACGTGGCGTGACGGAACCGGTCTTCTACAAGATTCGTAGTTGGCTTCCGTTTGCCGTTGTCGGTGGTTTTGACCTTTCGCCCATTGTGGTCATTCTCGCCATTCAGGTGTGCAAGATCGTGGTGGTCGAAAATCTCTATCGCCTCGCGTACTCCATGAGTACCGGCACACCCATGTAGCCGACCACACAGGAGGACTGCCATGACAGTTTCCAAAATTGATTTGCTCAACAAACAGTTTTCACGCGGAATGTTCGGATATTCTCGTGTGGAGGTGGATCAGTTCATGATGGAGCTGGCAGAGGTCTTGGGTGATTTTGCGGATAGCCGAAAGGATATGCGCAAGAAGATCAAGCGGATGGAAAAGACGCTTGTGGAGTACCGGCAGCGTGACGAGACGTTGCGGGATACGCTCATGAGCACGCAGAAAATGGTAGATGACCTCAAGGTGTCTGCCAGCAAAGAGGCTCAGTTGATTCTCGATGAAGCCCGGACAAAAGCTGATGCCACCGTGCAGAAAGGGCACAATCGTCTGGCGCAGATTCATGAGGAAATTGAAGGCCTGAAAAGAAGCAGGACACAGTTTGAGATTCAGCTCAAAGGACTTTTGAATTCACATCTTGAAATGCTTGAGATGTCCAGTCCCGAGCGTGACAAGGTGGAAGAGTTGGAATCCAAACTGAAATATTTGAAAAAAGTCGACTAGAACGGGGATTGGATTATTTCCAGACCTGAATTCGTACGTCGGCACAAGGACGGCTGGCAGATAGCTGTCTGGGTACAGCCCGGAGCTCGGAAGAGCGAGTTGGCCGGATTGTACCAGGGGTGTGCCAAGATACGCTTGAACGCCCCGGCCGTGGATAATAAGGCCAACAAAAGCCTTGTGAAGTTCGTGGCTGAATTGTTGAAAATGAAAAAAAGCCAGGTGGCGATAGTATCCGGGCATACCAACCGGAGAAAGCTTCTGGCATTAAGTCCGACGGGGGAACCGGATTGGAACAATCTCCTTCCGGAACTCGCACCGCGATAACCTGTAAAAAGGAGCAGAACATGGAAGCCAAAGACCTTGAACTCATTGAGATGTACGGGGCCGAAGACACTCAACTGAAGGCTCTGTGGGAACAACATGCTACGTACGAAAAGATGTTGGATAAGCTTGAATCCAAGTCCTACCTTTCCGACACTGAAGTTCAGGAGATGAAGGAACTCAAGAAGAAGAAGCTCGCTGGCAAGACTCAGTTGCAGAACATGCTCGATAAATATCGTCAATCGGAGGCGTAAGATATGAAATTGACCGGGGCCCAGATTCTCCTTAAGTGTCTGGAAATGGAAGGTGTTGATGTCATGTTCGGTTTCCCTGGTGGAGCCGTCATCGATATTTATGATGAGATACCCAAGTCATCTGTAGAGCATATTCTAGTACGCCATGAACAGGGTGCTATTCATGCGGCAGACGGCTATGCCAGGGCTACTGGGCAAGTCGGGGTATGTCTCGTCACTTCCGGCCCCGGTGCGACCAATACCGTAACTGGAATCGCAACCGCATATGCCGATTCCATTCCGGTGGTCATATTTACAGGTCAGGTGCCCCGCGCACTGATTGGAAACGATGCGTTCCAGGAAGTGGATATCGTGGGGATCACCCGGCCATGTACCAAGCACAATTATCTTGTGCAGGACATTGAGGATTTGGCGACCACTATCAAGCAGGCTTTTTATCTGGCCCGTTCCGGTCGTCCCGGTCCGGTGCTGGTGGATTTGCCCAAGGATGTTCAGCAGCAAATTGCCGAATTCAGTTATCCTGAAGAAGTGGCAATGCGCAGTTACAAACCCACGAAAAAGCCGCATGTCGGCCAGATTCGCAAGGTGGTCAAGCTGCTCAAAGATGCCAAACGACCGCTCATCTACTCCGGCGGCGGTGTCATCACTTCCGGCAGCCATGAGGAACTGACCTGGCTCGGACAGAATCTCAATATCCCGGTAACTTCGACCCTTATGGGTTTGGGAGCGTTTCCGGGCGATGATGATCTGTTCCTCGGCATGCTCGGTATGCATGGGACCTATGCTGCCAACATGGCAGTGAACAACTGTGATCTGTTGCTGGCCGTGGGTGCCCGTTTCGACGACCGTGTCACCGGCAAGGTAGACACCTTCGCCCCCAATGCCACTATCGTTCATATCGATGTGGACCCGACGTCCATTCAGAAGAATGTGTCTGTGCATGTGCCGTTGGTTGCAGATTGCAAGCCCGCGCTGGCCGCGCTCAAGAAAGAGACCGAGGCTACCTTGGGCGATTTCGATTGGGCTGCCAGCTATGGCGATTGGGTGAAGAAGGTTCAGGGATGGGCAGCGGAACATCCATTGACATACAATGATGATGGTTCGTCTATTAAACCTCAGTATGTCGTTGAGAAAATTTATGAAATCACCAAGGGTGACGCGATTATCGCCACCGAGGTGGGGCAGAACCAGATGTGGGCTGCCCAGTTCTACAAATACACCCAACCCAACACGTTGCTGACGTCGGGAGGTCTGGGCACCATGGGCTACGGCTTCCCTGCCGCCTTGGGTGCGCAGCGCGCCTTCCCCGATAAATTGGTCATCGACGTTGCTGGCGATGGTTCCATCCAGATGTGTATTCAGGAGATGATGACTGCGGTATGCAACAAGTTGCCCGTGAAGATCATTATCCTCAATAACGGCTATCTCGGCATGGTTCGGCAGTGGCAGGAGCTTTTCTACGAAAAGAACTACTGTTCCACATGCATGGATGCACAGCCTGACTTCGTCAAGCTGGCCGAGGCCTATGGTGCCGCAGGGTTCCGGGTGACCGAAAAGAAGGACGTCGAATCGACTCTTCGTGAAGCCTTCAAGGTGGACAAACCGGTCATCGTGGATATCCGCGTCGAGAGAGAAGAAAACGTTTACCCCATGGTCCCGGCC
>Ga0209692_10003006_pt1 | contig 17001 bp, 12 predicted proteins | sample tdDd472_FD_187129 | JGI IMG/M metagenome (GOLD analysis project Ga0209692, IMG submission 187129) | Marine sediment microbial communities from the Atlantic coast under amendment with organic carbon and nitrate - tdDd47.2 (SPAdes)... | ecosystem: Environmental > Aquatic > Marine > Coastal >...
GCTCATATCCTGTCGCGGATCAACGAATCCTTTGGCTATCGCAAGACCGAAGCCGCAAGTGACGGGGCCGTGGGCGCTTGATCGAGGCGCTGATCTATTTCACGGGGGCCTTCTTCCTGCTGATCATCACTCCCGGACCGGGCGTGCTGTCGGTCGCCGGCGTCGGGTCGGGTTTCGGCTATCGCATTGGCGTGCGCTACATCGCCGGGCTCTGGCTCGGAACCAACCTCGTGGCCGTTGCCGTGGTGAGCGGACTTGCCGTCGTTCTGGAAACGGTGCCGGAGCTGCAACTGGTCTTCCTGGTGGTCTCTGTCGCTTTCCTGTTCTATCTGGCGGCCCGGATCGCGCTGGCCGGTTCGACAATCGCCTTCGCGCGGGCCGTGAAGGTGCCGGGCGCGGTGGATGGCATCTTCCTGCAGTTCGTCAATCCGAAGGCCTATGCGGTCAACGGCACCCTGTTCGTCAGCTTTCCGCTCGGGTTCGAGAGCACGACCACCGAGATCATCGTCAAGTTCGTGCTGATCAACGTCATCTGGGTGCCGGTCCACTTCGCCTGGCTTTATCTCGGGGTCTCGCTGAAACGCATGGCGCTGGCACCTGCCACCCAGCGGCGGATCAACATCCTGATGGCACTGGCGATGGTCATCGTCGTCGTGCTGGCACTGTTGCAGGGACAGGGTATGCTGGACGGGTGACAGCCCTGACGCTGTCCACCTCAACCCGCTCAGCCCGGAGGGCGTGACATGCCCGACCGATCCGACGCGCACCATGCAGTCTGGCTGAGCGGTGAGTTCCTTGCTGCGGAGGGGCGCGGGGAACTCTCAATCGCCTATCAGCCCATCGTCGAACTGGCCACGTCCCGTGTGGTGGGGGCGGAGGCGCTGTTGCGCTGGACCCACGCCACCAGCGGTGCGGTTTCACCGGACACGTTCATCGGCTTCGCGGAGCCGGAGGGCCTGCTGTCCGGCCCGGGCGCATTTGCACTGCAGACAGCGCTTGATGACCTGGCGTGCTGGCGGGAAACCAGCCGCGCCGCGCGGGGGCTGTTCGTTTCGGTCAATGTCTCGCCGACCCAGCTTGATTCACCGGGTCTGGTCGCTGATCTGAAACGGGCCATCGACGACCGCGGTATGGCGCTGCAGGATCTGCATCTGGAACTGACCGAGACGGCACCGCCGCCCGGACCGGGCGCGGCGCGGGCGCTCCAGGCCCTGCACAGCCATGGCTTTCACATTGCCATCGACGACTTCGGAACCGGCTATTCATCCCTGCTGCGGGTGCAGAACCTGCCTTGCGACAGTCTCAAGATCGACCGGGCCTTCACCTCGGGCCTGCCGGACGACACCGCCTGCAAGGCTATTGTGGCCAGCAGTCTGGCACTGGCACATGGCCTGTCGATGGGCACGGTGGCGGAGGGGATCGAGACGGTCGCCCAACGCGATCACCTGCACGACGCAGGATGCGACCTGGGACAGGGCTACCTGTTCGGCAAGCCAGTCGACGCAGCTACCTTCATGGCGACGCACCTCGACTGAAGCGTGGTTGAGGTCAGCTGATCACTTCCATCGTGTACCAGCCGTTGCCGATACCATTGGCGACGCCTGCTTCCGTGTCACCGACGTAGGTGTAGAGCGGCTTGTCTGCCATGGTCAGAACCCAGACCTGCAGCGCCTCGTTCCAGGCCTTGCCCCAGAGACCATAGGTGCGCAGATCCTTGCTGACCGTCAGGGGGCGCCAACTCTCCAGGGCCGCACCCGACAGGGAAGACTTGCCGAATGCGGTGTCCTTCTCCGTCGCGTACAGCGCATGGCCACTCATGTCGGTGAGGATCTGTCCGGTGCGTTTGGTATAGATGACATCGACCAGGGCGTTGCCGCCCCGATCCATCACGCCGCGCATCGGGATCCGGTCCACCAGCGGCCGCTGGGCGCGGGTCGGGCCACCATCGGTGATCGCGTAATATGGCGACCGGAGTTCTTCCTCCAGAACCTCTTCAGGGTCCAGCGCATCATCGACACGAAGCTGGGCCGCTGCAGGTTGCAGCTGGAACAGGAAAACGGACAGGACCAGCAGGGCAGCAGACCGGAACTGGCCTGCACTCAAACGAGACATTGCGAACATCACTATTACTCCGGGGTTCTGGACCAAACCTGCATTGAGATCTGGGACCGGTCAGCGGGATTTGCAAATCAACTCCTGCGGTCGGGAGCATGTGACGCAAGCGGTGGCGCGCGTTTCAGGCCCGCTCAGGACATCATCCGTGCGATGGCTGCATCCAGACGGTCAGGCCCCAGCCTGATCTCGTTCTCCAGGGTCGGGGCATAGCCAATGGGCAGCTTCGGCGCGCCGATCCGGCGGACAGGGGCCTTCAGGTCCGCGTGGAGCTCCTCGGCAACCGTCGCGGCGATCTCCGCACCGAAACCGCCGACCACCACCGCCTCATGGGCGATCAGCAGGCGCCCGGTGCGGCGTACGCTCTGCAGCACGCGCGCCTTGTCCCAGGGCCAGAGGGTCCGCAGGTCCAGCACTTCTATATCCGCCACCCCGGCCAGCGCGGCGCGCTCGGCGGCTGACAGGATGTCATGCAGCGTCGCGGACCAGGTGACGATGGTCAGATCCCGATGCGATAGGGCGCGGCATCGTCCGGCACTTCGCCGGAGAGGGGCCACAGGTTCTTGTGCTCCAGATAGACGACGGGATCGTCGCTCAGGATCGCGGCCTTCAGCATGGCGTGATTGTCGGCGGGGGTGGCCGGCATCATGACCACCAGTCCGGGGATGTGCGTGTACAGCGCCTCCAGCGACTGGCTGTGCTGTGCGGCGGATGACCGCCACATGCCGACCGGCATGCGCACCGTCAGGGGGACGCGGGTCTGGCCGCCGAACATGAAGCGGGCCTTGGCGGCCTGGTTGATCAGTTCATCCGTGGCACAGAGGGCGAAGTCCGCGAACCGCATCTCCACGACCGGACGTGTCCCGGTCATGGCGGCACCGACCCCGACCCCCATGATCGCGGCTTCCGAGATCGGGGTGGAGACAATGCGCTCCGCGCCGAACCGTGCCTCCAGCCCCGCGTACTGGCCGAAGACGCCGCCGCGCCCCAGATCCTCCCCCAGCGCCCAGACGGTCCGATCCGCGTCCATGGTCTCGGCCAGCGCTGCAGCCCCGGCGGCGGCATAGGTCATCTCGGCCATCACGCCACCTCCGGTGCGCGGGCGTCCAGAACATCGGTCAGCCCCTCCGCAGGGTCCGGCCATGGGGCATCCCGCGCTGCCTCGAAGACCTGTTTCATCTCCGCCGCGACGGCCCGGTCCATGGCGTCGAACACGTCCGTGTCAACGCCCGCAGCGCCCAGAAGGGCGCGGGAGCGGGCGATGGGATCGTTCTGCCACGCCTGCTCGACCTCCGTCGCCGGGCGGTAGGTGGCCGGGTCGGCGCCGGTGTGGCCCGTCAGCCGGTAGGTCCTTGCGTGCAGGAATGCAGGCTTGCGGTTCCGCCGGACCCGATCGATCAGGACCTCGGCGGTTTCCGCCACGACTGCGATATCGTTGCCATCGATTGATTCCGCGGCGATGCCGAAGGACGCGGCGCGGGCGACCGGGCCGGGACCGGCGGTCAGGTCGGCGCTGCGTGTGGTTGCCGCGAAGCCATTGTCCTCACAGATGAAAAGTACCGGCAGGTCGAAGACCGCTGCCCAGTTCAATCCCTCCAGAAACGGGCCGCGATTGATGGCGCCGTCGCCAAAGAAACAGGCAACGATGCGGTCATCGCCATGCAGCCGGATCGCGTGCGCCGCGCCCGTGGCGATGACGATGTTCGCGCCTACCACCCCGTTCGCCCCCAGCATGCCGACGGAGAAGTCGGCGATGTGCATCGAACCGCCCTTGCCGCCGCAATTGCCGCCCTGGCGGCCGAACAGTTCGCGCATCATGGCTTCCGGATCGGCACCCTTGGCCAGCGTGTGCCCGTGGCCCCGGTGGGTGGAGAGCAGGATGTCATCGCGACGCAGTTGCCCGGCGACTCCAGCGGCAATCGCCTCCTGCCCGATGGAGGGATGGATGGCACCCAGGACGAGACCCTGCTTCAGGCCTTCCAGCGCGGTTTCCTCCAGCGCACGGATGCGCAGCATCTCGCGGTGGAAGGCAAGGAACCGGTTCCGGTCCAGATTCCCCCTGTTGTTCATGATCCCCCCCGCTCCGCATTGGCAATTGCGCCTGTTGGGTTCACGATAGGGGTGCTTGGCGAATCCGGTCAATCCGGCCGGCAGATCAATGGTTCCGGGAATGGCGCGCAGATGACTGAAAGACCCTATGGCATTGTTCTGGCGGACACGATCACCAGCCTGCCGCCAGAGGCTGCGGGGGCCGTTGTCGTCAGTGGCAGCCACGGTGGCCTGTTTCCCGCCGCCTGCGCCCTGCGGGCCGGTGTGCGCGCCGTTATCCTGAACGACGCCGGCACTGGCATGGAAGCCGCGGGACTTGCCTGTCTGGATCATTGCCATTCGCATGGCGTAGCCGCAGCCGTGATCGACAGCATGAGTTGCCGGATCGGCGATGCCGCCGACGCGCTGCAGCGTGGCGTCATCAGTCATGTCAATCCGCTGGCGCTGACCGTCGGTGTCCGGCCCGGCATGGCGGTGGAGGATGCGGCAGAGGCGCTGCTTCGGGCACCGGTTTCGGACATGCCGGTCGCGGAAATGGGTGAACGACGGGAAGCGATCGAATTGCCTGGGGCCCTGCGGCGGATCGTGCTTCTGGACTCCGCCTCGCAGGTGCGCCCGGAGGATGATGGCCAGATTGTCGTGACTGCTTCACATGGCGCGCTGGTCGGGGGCAATCCGGACTATGCCATTCGCTGCAAGGCGTTCGCGGCGCTGTTCAATGATGCGGGCGGGGGGCCGCAGGGCTGGGGTTTCAGTCGCCTTGGCGCGCTGGATGCGCGCCGCATCGTCGGTGCGACAGTCGGGAGCAGCAGCGCGCGGATCGGGGATGGTCGCTCCACCTACGAAACCGGTGTGCTTTCAGCGGTGAACGATGTTGCGCGCTTCCTGGGGATGCGGGTCGGCATGTCGGCACGGGACGCGTGCGAGATCCTCGCCCTGACCGATGTCAAAGTGCCGGACTGAGGCACTGGAACAGCCCGGTATCGGGGAGCACGCCGATCACACCTGATTGTCGGACGCGTCCGACATGGTCGCATGATCAGGCGGCGGAATTGGCCGAGACCGGTTCATCGTTGATGATCTCCAACCGGTTGGCGGGCAGTACCAGACTGACCGTGGTGCCGACACCAGGCTCGCTGTCCATCTCGAACCGTCCGCCATGCAGTTCGACCAGCGACTTCGTCAGCGGGACGCCAAGACCGGTTCCCTCATGCTTTCGGGAATGGGTGGCGTCGGCCTGGCCAAAGGCTTCCATGACGCGGGGGATGTCCTCCGGCTTGATGCCGATACCGGTGTCCGCGACGATCAGGTGCAGTTCACCGTTGGTGTCGATCTCCGCCCGGATTTCGACATGGCCACCGGTCTTGGAGAACTTCACGGCATTGCTGATCATGTTCAGCAAGGCCCGGCGCATCAGGATCTCGTCGCAGAACAGTTCCACATTCTCCAGCTCGCCGCCGAAGTCGATCCTGATCCCGTACTTCTGCGCCAGCGCCTCGACGAGGCGGATCGAGCGGTCGACCAGGTCGGCGACCGATGTGTGCGATTCGTTCAGGATCGTCTTGCCGGCATCGACCTTGGTCAGATCCAGGATGTCGTTGACGATGCGCAGCAGATGCTGACCGCTTTCGTTGATGTAGCTGGCGTATTCACCGAACTTCGCCGTATCTGCGGTGGCGTCCGATTCGAGCTGCTGTCGGATCAGATCCGAGAATCCGATGATCGAATTCAGCGGGGTCCGCAGTTCATGGCTCATGGTGGCCAGAAATTCGGACTTGGCACGGTTGGCTGCCTCCGCGCGCTTCTTCTCCTGACGCAGGCCTTCCTCCAGCGATTGCCGCTGCTTGATCTCGTTGCGCAGGTCGAAGTTCATCTTCTCCAGGTCATGGGTTCGTTCTTCGACGCGCCGCTTCAGGCTCTCGTTCGCGGCGTGCAGCGACAGCTCCGCACGACGGCGGTCAATCTGGGTCTGCATCCGTGCCAGTGTGATGTCCAGATCGACAGGCTTGGTGATGTAGTCGTTGGCCCCCAGCTTGATCGCCTCGGCGATACCATCCTTCTCGTGAATGGCTGTCACCATGATCACGGGCAGGATCGCGGGGCTGCGGTTCGCCCGGATCAGGCGCAGGACCTCAAGCCCGCTCATGCCCGGCATCATGATGTCGAGAAGGATGATGTCGAACTCGCTCTCGTCGATCAATTGCAGGGCTTTCGGGCCATCTTCCGCCATGACCGTCTCGTAACCGCGGCGCGTCAGGCGACGCGCAAGCATGGCGCGATTGGCCTCGAGATCGTCAACGACCAGGACGCGCGGCTTCTCTTCGTTGTTCATCGTGCTCCGGCTCCTAGCGGATTGGGCATTTCGCTATCAAGACACTGGCGACTGAACATTTGGTTAAGCCGCCGAGTGTCGTGATCAAGACCGGCCCCATGACTTAATCCGTACTTAACCCCTTCGCGCCATGATCCTTCGCGCACGGAGGTTCGCGTATGGAACTGTCACAACATCACGATATGGCGCTGGTCCTGCTTGCGGTGGGCATATGTGGGTTTTCCGCCTTTTCCGCGCTCAACATCGCATCCCGCGCCCGGGAAGCGAGCGTTGGTGCGGCGGCTGGCTGGACACTGTTTGCCGCATTTGCCCTGGGCGGCGGCATCTGGTCGATGCATTTCATCGCGATGCTCGGGATGGAACTGCCCGTCGTCACGGTGCTGTTCGATAGGCCGATGACCGTCGGTTCGATGGGTGTGTCCGTGTTGTTCACCTGGGCCGGTCTGGCGATCGTCAGGTCCCTGGGATCCAGTTTCATCATGCTGCTGGCGGGTGGCCTGTGCATGGGGCTCGGCATCGCGGGCATGCACTACATGGGCATGGCCGCCATGCGGATGCCGGTCGAGATCGTCTATGATCCGGTGCTCTATGTCGCCTCCTTCGCCATTGCGATCGTGGCGTCCATGGCGGCACTCTGGCTCTGCTTCAACCTTGAATCCCTTTACTGGCGCCTTGGCAGTGCCTGTGTGATGACCGTTGCTGCGGTCGGCATGCATTACTGCGGCATGGCCGCTGCAACGTTCCATCTGCGCGCCGAAGCCCTGGTGCATACTGGTTCAACCGTGAACTCCGGGATTCTGGCCGCCGCCATCGCGCTGGGCTCGGTGCTCCTGTTCGGCATGGGACTGGCAACCGCCCTGATCGACAAGCGCGTGAACGAGAACCTGCGCGCCGGCACGGAAAGGATCAGGCGCAGCGAGGAACGCTTTCGCCTGATGGTCAACGGCCTGCAGGACTACGCCATCATCATGCTGGACCCGGCGGGCCGGGTATCGTCCTGGAACGACGGTGCCGCCCGTCTGGATGGTTTCGGTGCGGAGGAGGTCCTGGGGCGTTCCGGTGCCATCTTCGATGCTGATGCCGAGAACGCCCCGCGCATTCTGGCGCGTGCCTTGTCGGAGGCCAGCCTCCGGGGCCGTTTCGAGGCGGAGATGAAGCGTCGGCGCAAGGACGGGAGCACCTATTGGGCCAGTGTCACGTTTCATCCGGTCTATGACGGGCGGGGTGAGCTGTCGGGCTTTGCCAGCGTCACGCATGACGTGACCGAACGCCGGCAAGCCGAGAAGGCCCTGCGTACCGCCTATGACGGTCTGGAGGCAAAGGTCGCCGAACGGACCCAGGAACTGAAGGAAGCGATGGAGGCGGCAGAGGCTGCCAATTCGGCCAAGAGCTCGTTCCTCGCCAACATGAGCCATGAACTGCGGACCCCGTTGAACGCGATCATCGGTTACACCGAGATGCTGATCGAGGATTTCGAGGATCAGGGCGATGAAGGTACGGTCGATGACCTGCACCGGATCGAGAAATCCGGGCGACATCTGCTGACCCTGATCAACGAGGTACTGGATCTGGCCAAGGTAGAGGCCGGTCGCGTCAGCCTGGACCTGGAGGCAGTGGATCTTGCGGCGCTGGTCGATGAGGCGGCGAGCACGGTCCGTCCCATCGCCGAACGGTTCGGGAACCGGCTCCACCTGGATCTGCAGGTGCCGGGACTGCACATTGAATCTGATCGCAAGCGCCTGTTCCAGTGCCTGCTGAACCTGCTCTCCAATGCGTCGAAGTTTACCGAGAACGGTGACGTCGAGCTGATTGTCGGTCAGACCGAGATCAATGAACGGGAAGCCGTTTCATTCGTCGTGCGCGATTCCGGGATCGGCATGTCGGAGGAACAGGTCGGCAAGGTATTCGAGCCTTTCGAACAGGCGGACGGAACCCTGACCCGGGAGCGCGAAGGTACAGGCCTGGGCCTGACAATCACCCGTCGGCTGGTGCAGATGATGGGGGGCGACGTCACGGTTACCAGTCAGCCTGGCGTCGGCTCGACCTTCACGCTGGTCGTTCCGGTTTCGCTGGAGGGTATCCGTGATGATGGAGGGCCGCCGACGCTGTTGTCCGGCATGGTGCCGTCCGATCTGCCCGAGGCCGTGGACGCCGTGGGACCGCTGGCCCTGATCATCGATGATGATTCCGACGCGCTGGATATCTATCGCCGGGTGCTTGAACGCAGCGGCTTCCGCACAAGGGTCGCACTGGATGGTGAAAGTGGCCTTGTCGAGATCCGGACAACGGCGCCCGACCTGATTCTGCTGGATATTGCCATGCCGGAAATGGACGGTTGGCAGGTCCTCGGGGCGCTGAAGGAGGATCCGAAGCTGGCGAACATCCCGGTTGTCATCATCTCGGTCACGGATGAAGCGGCACAGGGGTTGGCGCTTGGCGCGGTCGACTGGCTGACGAAGCCGGTGTCGGCAGAGGCCCTGACCGCCGCCGCGGCCCGCATCTGTCGCGTCCATGCCGAACCACGGGTTCTGGTCTTCAGCGACCAGATCGACGTCATCGAACCGGTCGGCGACACGCTGGATGACCTCGGTATCTCATGCCTGTTCTTCGAGAGTCCGGACAATCTGCCGGACCTGCAGACCTTCGGGCCCGATATCCTGATGATCGACCTTTCCAGCAGGTTTGGCAGCCCGGAAGTCCTGGAAAGGCTGAAGTCGCAGTCCAACTGGATGGAGATGAAGGTCGTGCTGCTGGCATCGCCTTCCGATGACACCGGCAGTGGTCAGGAGCCGCGTATCGATCCGGCCCTGCCACCCGACGATCTGCTGCGCGAAGTGTCGAAGTTCGTCCGTCCGCAGGGAAACGGTGATGCCGCCGCTGCCTGAAGGCTGCATTGCGTTGTCAGCCCATACCATCTGCTGAACGAACGATCTAGACTTCCCGTTCTGGCCAGTTGGAGAACGGGGAGGTTCATATGTCTGGAGAGAATTCAGGTCGCCTGTCAGGGCGTGTTGCGGTGATCACCGGCGGTGCGTCGGGGATGGGCAAGGCAACCGCGGAACGGTTTCTGGCAGAGGGGGCGGCAGTCGTCATCGGTGACCTCAATCAGGTCAATGGCGACGCCCTGATCGGGGAGGCGACGGCCGCCGGGTACGGGGATCGCATCGCCTTCGTGCGTTGCGACGTGTCGGAAGAAGCGGACGTGGCCGCACTGGTCGGCACCGCTGTCGATCGTTTCGAGCGGCTGGACTGCATGTTCAACAATGCCGGTGTCGGCGGTGCCTTCGGGCCGGTCACCGATACCACTGTCGACGAATGGGACTACACGTTTGCCGTTCTGGTGCGAGGTGTCTTCCTGGGCTGCAAGTATGCAACCCGGCAGATGCAGCAGCAGGGTTCAGGCGGTTCCATCATCTCGACCGCGTCCATCGCAGGGCTTTCCGGCGGGGCTGGTCCAATCGCCTATTCAGCCGCGAAGGCCGCAGTGGTGAACCTGACGCGCGCCCTCGCAGGGGACCTTGCAGAGGATCGTATCCGCGTCAATGCCATCGCGCCCGGGGCCATCCGGACACCGCTGCTGCATTCGGGGCGTGCGGAGATGATGGAAAAGATGGCGCAGGCGAAGACGCCCTGGCCACGGCTGGGCGAGGGAGCGGATATCGCCGGGGCGGCCCTGTTCCTCGCGTCCGACGACAGTGAGTTCGTTACCGGCCACACGCTTGTGGTGGATGGCGGCGTGCTGGGTGCTGCGCCGGACATCTGGGGGCATGGCCAGGATGCCATGTTCAAGTCGAAGGCAGGCGTCAACCGAGGCACCACGGGTCAGGGTGGTGACGTGCGCGACGTGGAATGACCGTCCCCTGGCGGTGAAACGCCGCCGCAAGAAAAAAGGGGGTGCTGCGGGATCGGTCCCGCAGCACCCCCTTTCCTGATTCCGGCTCCGGAATGGACCGGTCAGTTCTCCAGAAAGCGGACCTCAACGCGGCGGTTGCGCTGGAAGGCTTCCTCGCTTGCCCCTGTATCACGCGGATGGAACTCGGCATGGCCGGCCGCCACCAGACGGTTCTTCGGGATGCCCTGTTCGATCAGGTAGCGCACGACGGAGAGCGAACGGGCGATCGACAGTTCCCAGTTGGAGGGAAACTGCGGCGTGGAGATCGGGCGGTTGTCGGTATGGCCGTCGATCTGAAGCGCCCAGTCGATCTCTGCCGGGATGTCGGGTGCGGCGGCGAGGACAGCCTTGGCGAAGGCATCCAGGCGTGACTTGCCGATGGGGCGCAGGCTGGCCTTCGCGACGTCGAACAGGACTTCGGAACTGAAGACGATGCGCTCGCCCTCGATCTCCTCGGCATTCGCGACGCCGCCGAGTTCGTTCACCCGTTCAAGGAACGAGGTCCGATACCCGATGATCTGCACATCATCGCGGGCTTCCAGGCTCTCGAAGCGGGCATTTGCCTGTTCCAGTTCCTTTTCCAGCTGGGCAACACGGTTGGTGGCTGCGGTCAGACGGCCCTGAACCTTGCCGAACTCGATCTTGTCGATCCCGGTATCCGATCCCTGCAACTCGGCGCGGGCACTGACCAGTTCCGCCGTTGCCTCATTGAAGCGCGCATTGGCGGCTTCCAGAAGGGCCAGGGTCTGGTCGCGCTCGGTTTCCGCCTCGCGACGCTTCTGCGCCGCATTGCGCAGGTTCTTCTGATAGCGGTCGGCGAGCGACTGGATCTCCGCCATCTGGGCCAGCAGGTCGCGTTTCTCCTGATCGAACGCGGCGGCCTCCGCGCGCAGTTTGCCGACTTCCTGGCTGATCTGGGTCAGCTGGTTGATCTGGGTCGAGAAGGTGGATTCCATCCGGGTGATGATGGTCTGGACCTCGATCACACGGTTCTCCGTGTTCTGCAGTTCCAGGACCAGGGCCGCGACATGCTCGGCCAGGATGACCGGGCAGTCTCCGGGCGCCCCTTCCTCGAGCCCGCAGGCCTCGACCGAGGCGAGACGGTACTTGCGCTTGAAGTTCCAGTACTGGAAGCCGCCAATCGGCTGATTGGCGAGCAGGCGCACCGCAACCCATGAGTCGGGATAGAGGTCGATGATCCGCTCGAACCGCTTCCAGGCCAGGCCATAGAGGCGATAGCGCTCCAGCGGCAGCACGCCGGGCCGGTCCGCCTTGCGAATGAAGTCCAGTGCGGCCACGAACAGGCCATTGACGTCGGTCTCGCAGGCGCAGGTGATCTCCTCGATGGTGGCATCTGCTGCCGGTGGTTCGACCGCGACGGCGGCTTTCCCGGTCTCTGTCTCCTGCGCCATGGCGCTGAAGCTGATGAATGAGGCCACGATGGCCCAAGCGAAACGTCGCATTTGTCGATTCCCCTCGAATGCACTGACTGGACCTGTCTTGCGCAAGAGCCGGGCCAGAACGCAGACAATTTCCTCTGGTCAATCCGCGCCCGCTTTGCTATGCCCTCATCCGCTTCCGTGATCCTCGGTAGCTCAGCGGTAGAGCAATCGGCTGTTAACCGATTGGTCGTAGGTTCGAATCCTACCCGGGGAGCCATTTTTCAGGGCCCGTTCCTTCCTCCGAAGGTGCGGGCCTTGTGCATTCCGGAACTGCATTTTGCAGTCGTGGTCCCATTGTGTGGGTCAATCCCGGTGCGATCTGCGTCCCCGGACTTGATCAGCCGGGGCATTCTCCTTCATATGACCGCAAAGCAGCCTTTGCGCCTCATCGCCTGCCGAACGGGTGATCGTGGCGGGCTGACCAAACCTGGGGAGACTGACGCCGTGTCCAATGAAAAGCCTGTCCTGATCGACACTCATCCGGGCCGCAACGCCCAGGCCTATGGCATCGCCCGGGAACTGGGCGCGGACATGGACCTGATCCACGAACCTTCAGTCGGCGTGATCGGCAACAAGGGCGACAGCCAGTGCTACATCGGTGTGCAGCGCAAGGTGGAGGCGATCCATGAGTGCCTGCGCCAGCGGCTGGGACGGGAGCAGGGACAGCTTTCCATGCGTCTGGTGCAGCCGGAATTCACGGTCGCGACCTCCGACGGTATCCGCAACGGCACGCGGGAGATGCGCTATTCGCTGATCGGTCGCGAAGTCACCCACGACAGCGTCTGCGAGCATCTGAGCGCCAGCGGCCTGGCTGGCATCGTGGCAGTCGTTGCCTGTGACAAGCCGCCGGTCGGGACCCTGGCGGCGCTGCTGGAGCATAATCAGCCTGCCATCATGATGTCGGACGGGTCCATCCACCCGGCCATTGATCCGCAGTCGAACGAGACCATCGATCTGGTTTCCGCCTATCAGGTCGCAGGAAACGAGGACGAGGAATTCCGCAAGCACATCGCCTGCGCCGCCTGCCCGGGTTATGGCAGCTGCGGTGGCATGTTCACCTACAACACCATGCAGACCTTCATCGGCGTGGTCGGCATGCAGCCGCTGCACATGGTGGCGCCGCCGTCTGACGATCCGCGCCGGATGGAGCAGTTCCCGAATGAACTGGTCGACTATCTGCAGGGGCTGATCGACAGCAATACCCGCCCGCGTGACATCGTCGGGCGCGATTCCATCCGCAATGCGGTGATCGTCGCCATGGCGATTGGTGGTTCGACCAACGTCGTGCTGCACACGCCCGAGATTGCCCGCGCCGCCGGGTTCGCCAACTTCTGGCAGGACATCATGACGCCGGAGGAATTCAACCACCTGTCGAAGAACGTCGTGCCGGTCCTGACGGATGCGCGTCCCTACGGTCGCTATTCCATGGTGGATATCGACCGGGTTGGCGGCGTCCAGGTCATCGTGCGCGAACTGATGGATGCGGGATTGCTGAACGGCGATGTGCCGACCTGTACCGGTGAGACACTGGCCGAACAGGTGGCCCGTCTGGATCCGCCCGTGGCAGACGGCGATGTGGTTCATCCGGTGGCCAACCCCTACAAGCCGACGGGCGGCCTGCGCCTGCTCGGCGGCAATCTCTCCCCCGGTTACAGCGCGATCCTGAAACTGGCCGGTGTCGAGGGTGGCCTGGAAAACAACATCTTCCGCGGCAAGGCACGGGTGTTCGAGGGGGAGGCGGGCCTGCTGACGGCCCTGGACACCGAACCGGAGATCTTCAGCGACGGCGACATGATCATCGTCCGCTACGAGGGGCCGAGCGGAGCGCCCGGCATGCCGGAGATGCTGGACTCCACCTCACGTATCACGACCCTTTGCCGGGAGAAGGGGATCGTGGTCGGCCTGATGACCGATGCGCGCTTCTCCGGCGGTTCCGTGGGGCTGGTCATCGGCCATGTCGGACCGGAAGCCGCGCTGGGTGGCCCGATTGCCCTGATCGAGAATGGTGACGAGATCACGGCTGACCTGAACAACAACGAACTCAACTGTACCGAACTGATGGACAAGGCAGTGTTCGACAGGCGCATGGCCGCCTGGCAGGCAACCGTCGATGCAAACGGCGGCATTCATCCGAACTGCGGCATTGCCGACACGCGCCTGCTGAACCGCATGCGGCGTTCCGGCGTGCCGGCGCTGCAGGGCGGCGGCATGCATCCCGACCGGGAAGTCTGGGTCAATGATCCGCGTGAGCCGGTGAATACGGGCTTCACGCCGACCAATCGCTGGCACAGCGCCTGACCGGAATCCGCAGAATGTGATCGCGGCGGTTGCCTGACCGCCCGATCCCTGCTGCGATAGGGGCATGGCTGGCTGGCTTCCCATACGCACGGCACCGCAGGACGGCATGCCTATCCTGGTCTATGTCCCGGAATATCAGGGCGGACGCGGGGCCATCATCACGGCTGTCTGGATGAAACGCCGCCTGTTCGGCTCCGGCTGGTACGACAGCGGCGCGACCCAGGTAGAGCCGAGCCACTGGCAACCCCTGCCGGATCCACCGGTCTGAGGCTGGTGCCGATTCCATCCTGGGCCGGAACCTTCTAGACTTCATTTCAGGTAGTTCTCGGGGGAGGGATGAAGCGTGGGTGTTCCGTACGACGGGCTGACAGTTGGTGACTTGCTGTTCCGTGCGTTCCGCCATCATGGCAACAAGGTTGCCTTCGATGGCTATGGCGGGCGCTATACCTATCGCGCCGCGCTGGACCTGATCGGTCGCTATCAGGCGGTATACAAGCGACTTGGCATCCGGCGCGGGCAGCACATTGCCATGCTGAACGCCAACCGGGCGGAGGCCTATCTGGCGGGCGTCGCGGCGCAGGCGCTGGGGCTGTGCATGACGCCGCTGCATACGCTTGGCAGTCTGGCGGACCACCAGTTCATCCTGGAGGATTCGGATACCGACTGGCTGCTGGTCGATGTCGAGAACTATGCCGGGCGCGGTCGGGAACTGGCGGAGAAGGTAGATCGCCTGACCGGTGTCCTGACGCTCGGACCGACCGATTACGGCACCGACCTTCGCGCGGCAGCGGCAGACATCGGCTCGGTGACGGCGGTGGTGGAGGCGGAGACCAGCGACCGGGTCTGGCTGAGCTACACGGGCGGCACGACAGGGCAGCCGAAGGGTGCGGTCCGCACCCATCCGGCATTCGTCGCCATGGCCAATGCGATCCTGGCGGACTTCGAGTTTCCTGATTTCACCAACTACCTGGCCGTCGCGCCCATCAGCCATGTCGGCGGCACGAAACTGCCTGCGGTGCTGCACCTGGGCGGCACGGTGACCTTCATGAACGGCTTCGATCCGGGCAAGGTACTCGCCACCATCGAGCAGGAACGGATCAGCATGACGCTGCTGGTGCCGACCATGATCTACATGCTGCTGGACAGTCCGGAGCTGGAGAAACGCGACCTCTCCAGCCTGGAATACCTGCTGTACGGCGCATCGCCCATGTCGCCGACGCGCCTGGTGGAGGGGATCGAGCGGATCGGTCCCGTCTTCGGACAGCTCTACGGGCAGACGGAAGGCTATCCGATCTCCGTGCTGTCGAAGGCCGATCATGACACCAGCCAGCCGGAACTGTTCGCGTCCTGCGGTCATCCCAATGCCAGCGTGCAGGTCAGGCTGCTGGACGATGACCTGAACGAGGTGCCGGAGGGCGAGCCCGGGGAGATCTGCGTGCGTTCGCGGCAGGTCATGGATGGCTACTGGAAGCGGCCGGAGCAGACGGAGGAAACCCTGCGCGGCGGCTGGCTGCATACCGGTGACGTGGCGCGACTGGACGATCGGGGCTTCCTCTATATCGTCGATCGCAAGAAGGACATGATCGTTTCCGGTGGTTTCAACGTATTCCCCCGGGAGATCGAGGATGTGCTGACCTCCCATGGCGATGTCGCCATGGCCGCCGTGATCGGGGTTCCGGACGAGAAGTGGGGCGAGGCGGTGAAGGCCATCATCGTTGCCCGGCCCGGCACGAAGCCGGATCCGGAGGTCCTGATGCGCATGGTGCGGGACAGCAAGGGCGCGGTACATGCGCCGAAGTCGGTGGAGTTTGTCGATGAGATACCCGTTACCCCGATCGGCAAGCCGGACAAGAAGGCCATCCGTGCCCGGTTCTGGGAGGGCAAGGGTCGTCTTGTCGGTTGACCCCGGCGTCCTGGCCCTGTTGGCTGGTCCGCGATGACATCCACGACACCTGACGATGATGCGGACGCCTATACCCTGCGCGTGGCGTCGGAGATTGCGGCGGTGCCCGCGACAGACTGGGACGCCTGTGCGGGTCCGGAGAATCCGTTCACGCGCCATGCGTTCCTGAAGGCGCTGGAGGATGCGGGCTGTGCCTCGGCGGACGAGGGCTGGATGCCGCAGCATCTGTTGCTGGAGGATCCGGCGGGCACCCTGGTCGGGGCGATGCCGATGTACCTGAAGTCCCACAGTCAGGGGGAGTACATCTTCGACCATGGCTGGGCGAATGCCTTCGAGCGTGCGGGTGGCCGCTATTATCCGAAGCTGCTCGCCGCCGTGCCGTTCACGCCTGCCACGGGGCCGCGACTGCTGGTACGCGATGGTCAGGATTTCGACCAGACCGCGCGGCTGCTGCTGCAGGGCGGTATCCAGGTCGCGACACAGTTCAAGGTCTCGGGCCTGAACATCAACTTCCTGACGGAGCGGGAGGCGAAGATCGCCACCGACATGGGCCTGTTGCTGCGCACCGGGGAACAGTTCCACTGGGTCAACCAGGACTATGCCGACTTCGATGCCTTTCTGGAGAACCTGTCATCGCGCAAGCGGAAGGCCATCCGCAAGGAGCGGCGGGAGGCGCTGTCGAACGATATCGAGATCGAGACGGTGACCGGCGATGCACTGACGGAGGATCACTGGGACGCGTTTCACGAGTTCTACATCGATACGGGCAGCCGCAAGTGGGGGCAGCCCTACCTCAACCGCACCTTCTGGTCACTGCTCGGCGAGCGCTGCGGTGACAGCGTCGTTCTGATGCTGGCCCGGCGCGACGGGCGCTATATCGCCGGGGCGCTGAATCTGGTCGGGACGGAAACCCTTTACGGTCGCTACTGGGGCTGTGTGGAGGATCACCGCTTCCTGCATTTCGAGCTGTGCT
>Ga0209692_10003007_pt1 | contig 16999 bp, 16 predicted proteins | sample tdDd472_FD_187129 | JGI IMG/M metagenome (GOLD analysis project Ga0209692, IMG submission 187129) | Marine sediment microbial communities from the Atlantic coast under amendment with organic carbon and nitrate - tdDd47.2 (SPAdes)... | ecosystem: Environmental > Aquatic > Marine > Coastal >...
TGTGCTCCAGTTGCTAAAAAGAATCGATCGGCAGTTAGTCTCTCTCCATTTACCTCAACAACATTTTCATCGACAAATCGGGCTTCGCCTTGGTACAGATCAACGTTGGGATCGTTATCATAGAGTGGTTTTATTGAATTACTATCCTTGTTAATCGTGTCATTTACACGTTTCATCAGGGCCGGAAAATCAACACTCAAGGTACCATCAATTGTAATGTCGAATTTGTAGGAATCCATGATGACCGAAGCGACATCTGCAGCATGGATCAACATTTTCGAAGGGATACACCCATGATTAAGGCACGTTCCACCCAGGCGATCTTTTTCAATAACCGCTACTTTATGCCCCATATTTGCTACAGGACGTACCAGTTTTGACCCGCCACCGGATCCAATCACAAGGGTATCATAATGCTTCACAAGCCTATCTCCAGTTTTCGCCGAATAGTATCCTGGTATTGATTAGAAAACAACGATTTTAGCTATGAAATAAGTGAGCTTTAGATGGAGCCCAGAAGAGAAAAAAGGCTGGCATACTCCGGTGATTATGGAGGGATGAAATAAATCATGCCAGAATACGCCAGCAAAAATCACATCCCTCTAATTTGCAATACTTTATAGTTTAGATCAATCTCTCTACGAGGCCAATCCTCATATTGCATGTACCATTATACCATTGTTTAGTAAAAATTATCAATGGTATTAACCCTATCCCGTCAAGAGAGCTTCTCGACAAGGAACCGCGCGGCTAGTGAGCTCGGAAGCGCACTGAGCGGCACCTTAACCCATACCCCTCCAAAGATCATCCCGGCACCCTTGATTGGAGTTAGCGTAATGTCAACGCACAGCATCTCAGATCCACTTTTCTTAGATACCACAAAACATCCCTTATCTCTCGGATTTTTAAGATGCTCTGTAACTCTCGCTGCTATCCTCGCATTTACTTCTCCAGAGGCTACAGTTACCTGCTTTACATTACTCCCAATTGCTCTTTTAAATGAAAGGTCTTCGCCTACCTTATAGTCACAAACGTGAAACAATGGGTACATCGTATCATAGGTAAGCTCTTCATCCCCTGAAATACATACAAAATGGACGCCTGTAGGAAGTTCGTACAAATAAAGATCTCCCATTCTTCCCACTCTTGTTTTTCTTCCAAAGAGTTCAAGTAGTTCAAATTCACTGCGAATGCTTTGCGGGAAAAAACTCGACCACTTTTTACAACCATGCAATTTTAAAATTGCAAAAAAGACACCGGTCTCTGCATTTGAAACACGAGAGGATAAATTGCCCTCCATCGCCGAACCGGGTCGACAATAATGAAAACCTGTAATCCCCTTATGGTTGAAATTTGGAGCAAGAATATGTTTAGCATGCACCGGTGAACCAATTATCGGAACCCCAGCCTTAGATAAATCAGCATGCAGCGCCCGTAATTCGGTAGCACGTGGATCTATTTTGAGCGCGAGCCTAACCCTATCATGGTAGTCTGCTCTTGGAACCGGTCGTCTCTCAGGGCTCCTCACCCCTATACCTGCACCCATATCCGCTGATGAACTGGTAGCTGCTGCACTTACTTTTCGGCGCGGCGGCGACAAGGGTGAATACCCATCAGCTCGACGAATGCCTGCCAGCATTTCTCCTGCTCTTTGGATCTTTCGGCGAAATTTAGCGCCGTGCAAACGCCTGTCTGGTGACCCCATTGTAGCGAGCTCAGCCACACCCTCTTTGACATGTTGTTGAGCGAGACCTGATCCAGGCATATGGAGTACAGCATCGATACCTCTTCGAACTCGCGGAGGTGTTGTTTTCGTGCCATCTGCTGTAGCGGCTCTATCGGGGCGTGGTGGAGAGAGGTGTCCTTTTGAGCGGCGCACGATTCGTATTCCCCCTTCAAACCCTGTAGGAACGGCTGAACCGGAGCCCTTTAATAAAGATGGAGCAATAAAACTAACAGGAGGTGGTAGGTCTCCAAGACCTGCTTTTGCCGAAGCTGAAGAGCTCGATACAGCACTTTCAATGCTGCCTTTTACGGGTAGACTTGCGAGAGAAGCCGCACCTGAAGCTAACGCTGAAGAACAACCCTCAGGACCCGCTTTTGCAGAGATCCCAAAACTCAATACATCACGTTCTGCAGAGGCTTTTTTGCGTTGAATTACTCGGGAAGATAATAATGTAGAAGAACTCGGAGGCGGGAGTGCAGCGAGAACACTTTTCTCAACAGGAAAAGATCCAGGAATAGTACTTTTATCTTTAGGTACTGCGCCTAAAACTTGAGTTGATGCAGCAGATACTTTGGAAGATAGAGTAAGACGTGCTCTCAGCTCTCTCTCAGGTGAGGATTCAGGAGGGTGAGCAATATACCCTAAATCAAAATCTTGTTTGTCATCGTTTTCTCTGTCTTCCCTTGTACGCTTCTTTCGAAGTAAAGAAACTGGGGGTGGAAGATCCCCTGACACTGATGCTGCAGATGACCCAACTGGAGATGCCATATAATCCTAAAAATTGGTACTTTTTCCAAAGACTATACCATTCCAGGCGAAAAAAACGTACTCCAAAAAAATGTTTATGGGAGAGGGCTATTTCCGTCTTCTTTGCCCTTTCTTTCCCCTACGTGAAGCCCTGCCTCCAGTCCCTTCCTCATCTGACAGTTCGGCGGCCACAGCACCTCTTGATCCTCGACCTTTTCGGGAAGCCCTACCATCTTCATCAACAGCAGACATTCCCGTGCCAGCTCTTGATTTACCTCCTCTTCGGGACGCCCTACCGCTAGCCTCTTCATCAAAGAAAGGATCAGATGCAGCAGATGCAGTTCTTGCGAGTCTTGATCTACGCCCTCTTCTCGATGATCTCCCACTTGCCTCTTCAATAAACGCAAGAGGAGTGACAGATACACCTCTATCTGTAAGAGCAGATGCACGACCTAACGCTTCGTCATCCTCAGCTGCCCCTTCTTCTTCAGCTGCTCTTGATGCAGCAACCCCAGACGCGGCTCTCGAAGATGCGCCAGATGCTGCCGGATCACTAGGAACCATTGCACCTCTAATCCTCGCAGATATTGCTGCTGGTAAATCACCTAAACTCAATTTCACCCATACTCCACCAATCAATGCAGCACCTTGTGCAGCTGAAATCTCTACCAATAGTCGATGAGCACCGGGCATATCGTGAAGTTCGAAGTAGTGTGTGTTCGCTACAGTATCTGTCTCAACAGCTGTCGCCAAAAGCTCTGGTATTGCTTCTTTTTCAAAACTCCGAGCTCTTTCCCCGCTCGCATCGCGAAGAGGAACATCTATTCCTTTGCTAGGATCAAACTCTTCAACATGAAACAACGGATAAATAGACTTCACAGTCATAAACTGATTTCTCGAAAATGCCTGGGCATAGACGCCGCCCATCTCAATAATTCTTTTTGGACCACGCTCAGCAATGATCTTCCCGCGTCCATAGGCTGCAAATAATTCATCGGTATTCGGAATAGACGTCGGAAAAAAGGTTGAGTATTTAGCTCCCGCTCCATCAGCTCCTTCTACTTTTCCAAAATAAACGCCACTCACTCCATGATAGACGATGCTTTCCTCATCAACTGGACTTTCTACCTCTGTAGGATCAGCAACCCAATGACATCCTCCGATCGTTCCACGTCGTACATCAGCTGTCACAAGGTGGGTTGCGTCAAGCGGTGGCATACCTCCACCGACTCCCTCAAGGGCTTTGAAAATTCCCGTAAGACCTTTAGCACGTTTTGACTCTCTTGCTTTAAAGGCCGCATCATGTTCAGCAACTGTCTCGGGTAATCCACCTGCCTTGACAGCTCCAGGAGACATGGCTGCTCGCAAGTGATCTTCTATCGCAAGTCGTAATCTCTCAGCCTCGCTTTGCCTCAAGTCATGGGGTGAACACCTCAGTGCTGCAAGCCCCTCTTCGATATGTTTCCTATTCAGCTTTTTTCGTGCAGCAGCAGCATGGGCTCTCTCAAGCGCTTCAATAACGCTTACAGGTAGTGAGCCGTCTTCCTCTCGTTCATCGACAGCTGCGAGCAGTGCAGTATGTGCCGAAGCTCCTCGACGGGACAATGCTCCTGAGCTTACCTCAACTGGACTGCCCTCAGCCGCCCTTTCGCGCGCAGAGAGCATAGAAAGAGCTCTTCCTGAAGGCGTAGAATCGCTAAACCGGCCTGAACTTCCTAATAGATCTGTTGAAGCTAAAGACTCGGTTTCATCGCCACCTGCACCCGACATCGCGGCCTCTAGCTCGCCACCTGCCTCCTCTGCAGTTGCGCCAGCTTTTCCACCAACATCTTCCTCAGCAGCTATAGCCCGTAATTCATCCTCGTCGGTAATTACTGCGATAGAGGCAAAGCCTCCTCCAATACCTGATGCCATAATTCTCCTCACATACTTGAGAACTATTATAACATAAAAAATAATTTAATTGATAAAATAATGATTATATAATGAAATAAAAGCGCCCTCAGATACAAAAAAAAGCGAATCTGGAATAGATTCGCTTTAAAAACTCTTAAATTACAGTAAATTAGGTGCGATGAGCTCGACCGCCACCACCACCGGCAGGGACTGATCGTCTCCCACTTTGGGCAGCACCTGCTCGCCTTCCCGATGAACCTCTAGCTGCTCCGCTTGGAGGAGCTGATCTTCTTCCTGATGATCCTCCACTGCTTGCAGGAGAAGCTCTAGAGGCTGCTCCACCAGCAAGAACTGTTCTAACTCTTGTAGCAATTGATGTGCTTACGTCTTTTAGTTTTACTCTGAGCCACACACCGCCCATGATATATCTACCCTGAGCTCCTGAAATTTCAACGAGTAGCTCTTCGTTTCCAGCTTTTCGATCTGTAACAAAGTAGCTCTCCTTCCCTGGCACTTCTCTTTCTACAGAGCGTGCAACCAACTCAGGAATCATTGCAGCTGTAAACGTGTAACTTCTATCACCACGGCTATCACGAATAGGTACTCGCACCACTTTTCCTGGTTCAAATGCCTGCACATGGAAAAGTGGATACACAGACTTTTCAGAAATGTGTTTCGTTCGAGAAAAAGCCTGAGCATAAACGCCGTCAGCTGATCCATCATCTAGATGAAGAATTCGAAGCTTTCCTCGTTCAGCAACTACCTTGGCATCTGAATACGCTGAAAGCAGTTCCTCTTCGGTAGTAAATGAGGTTGGAAAGAATGTTGACATCTTTGAAACAGATGATCCTGCAGCTCCAACTTTAGCCACATAAATACCAGATGTTCGGTGTTCTCTCATTGTTCCAGGAACGATAGGACTTCTTGCAGATGATGGGTCTGCAACCCAGTGGCAGCCCCCAATTCCATGGCGAAGGTCAACAGTTACTAGGTGTGTCGCATCTACAGGAGGCATACCGCTTCCTAAAGGTTGCAATGCGAGATAAATTGAACTTAGTGCTCGAGCTTTTCGAGTCTCTCTGTCAGCAAAGGCTGCATCGTGTTCAGCAACCGTTTTTGGTGATTCAGTAATTTCAGCTGCACCAGGCGTTTTCGTTCTTCTCAAAATCGTATCAAGTCCTGCTCGATATATTTTAGCCAATCCAGGCCTGTCTGCTTGTGCCGAACTTCGAATGACGGTAAGACCCCTATAGACTTTTCGCATATCAGGTGAAGGAGATGCTGCTTCGGCGATTGCAGTAGCTAGCTCTGATGGCATCCCATCTTCTTCAGGTTCAGCTTCAGCTGCTTCACCAAAGCTGAGCACACTCGCTCTAAGAGAACCAGGTGATGTCCGACTAGAGGCAGGGCTTCCCATACCAATGGTTGAAGGTGAGTCTGCAGATCCGTCAGCATGTAGGCTTGGACGAGATCCGGCCGTTGCTGCCGCTGCAACAGCCTCACGAGCAACACCGTCTGTCTTTTTCTCCACTGGAGCCCCAGCTCCTGATAATGCCTCTCTGGGCGCTCTGCTAGCGTCCTCTTCAATAATAGGTGCAAATCCACCAATAGATGCCATAATACTCCTCACTCCGTTAGAAATATTATAACAAATAAAAATTTTAATTTACATAATTAACTGCTTATTTTAAACTATTTTTTATTACAAAACCCTAAACCGCTCTTTTGTAACGGTTTACAAGTATCCCTCTCGAAAACTTGCTATTTACTCCTCTTAAATGATAGATTCACCGTCCCAATGAGGAGGCTCGATGCCAATTACAAGTCTTGACACCCTACCCCCCATCCGTTCAGCTAGCGGAGCCAAAGAATCAAAGAGTTCAACCCCTAAAGAGCTTGATCGCCGAATCGCTACCATTGTAAGAAGAAAGAGAATAGCGTATGGAGCTGGCGCGTCAGCATATGGACGTATGGAAAGGGAACGTATGCTACAAGAGGCTGCACAAGCACTGAAATCAGGAAGGTTTTACGGTTCCCCAAGCCGCGTTTCAACACGCTCAAAACCCCCACCATCAATGCGTGAAGACCGAGATATGTCACTTTCTGCTATTTTAGACCGCATTGAGCGCAGAGAGGCCGAATCGAGAAGAGGCAAAGCCTCAAGAGACCGGTTTATGTTACCTGCAATTGATTCCTCTCCAAAAAGTGGGGCAAGAGATTCAAAACCAAAAAAGAAAGACTACGAGCGCGACGTTTTGCCTTTAATTGCTGCAGGTGGAGGCGGAGCTACAGGTGGAGTCGTTCGCTCAGTCCCATCAAAAGAATATGGATGGGGCTATTTAAGATCGATTGTACGGCGTAACTTTGGCTCAGAAGTCAAGCGAACACTTGAAAGAGCTCGGGGGCTTGCACATAATCCTTGGCGCCATTCTGTTGCGACACTTAAGTCTGTTATTTGTGGAAAACCCTCTAAAGGTCAGTTGTTATTGGGAAAAGATATCCACGTGGCAGGAGGATTACAGGATGATGACTTTGAGTTTAGTGCGCCAGAAAGACTCCATCTTCTCCGCGCAATTCGAAGAAATAACAAGGAAATTGCAACAGACGCGTCTAATCCAGACAACATAACCAAGATCCTATCATTTGGAACTCGCTTTAGAGATACTGAAAGTTTTCGACCAGACATACGATCAGCAGAACATGAAACGTTCTTCGTGGATGACTATTTTTCTAGCCTCGAATCAGCAAAAAACAATGTGCTTGAATTACTTGCTGTTACCTCTGGACACTCGAAAGATTCATTCGACTGCGTTATTGAGCCAACAAGAGGGTTTCCTCCCTTTCCGGAAGTAGTTTTTAGAATCAAGCCAGGTTCACTCAGAACGAAAATCCCGGTTAATAAATGGTTTCAAAAACCGTGTCTTTCCATCAATGAAGCACTTGCAAGAAAGGAAGGTGTTTTTGTTCATTGTGCACGGGGTGTTTCTAGAAGCGCTTCTATTGTAATTCTATGGCTTATGTATACCTTTGACCTTACTTCGTATGAAGCGAAACAAGTTGTTCGATATCAGCGATCATTCATCTTACCGAACCCCTTGTGGGAATCGCTCATATCTGAGGTAGACATCGAACTACGAGTACAGCGTGCTCGTATAGCTGCTGCAGGCAAGGCGATCTAAAATCGCACTACGTGTACTTGGGTGAAAAAAACCACTCAGCCTGACAAACCCTTCGCCACCTTTGCCGAACCCACTTCCTGGTGTCACAATCAGTTGTTTTTCTTCTAGGTAATACTGAAAGGCCTCCCAAGAAGACTTCCCCTTTGTTTCAATCCATACGTAGGGAGCATGTTCACCACCGTATACTGTTTCACCTTCAGAAAGTAATGCATCTCTCATCGCTTTCGTATTCGCGCGGTATTCTTCCACTGATGCCATACACGCCTCGAATCCTTCTTGCAGAACTACTTCACCACATTTTTGAGCAAGAATCGATGCTCCGTTAAAAATGGTTGAATGGAGCCTCGCGTAATCATCATAAAGCCCCTTCAGAGTTTTTGGCACAATACTCCATCCAAGTCTGATACCAGTAAATCCAGCGAATTTTGAAAATGAGTTTACCTCAATCGCAATTTCCTTGGCTCCTGGTATCTCATAAATTGTTCTCGGATGTTGTTCCCCTTGGATAAAATATCGATAAGCAGCATCAAAAATTATCAAAGCTCCATGCTCTTTTGCATACGAAACAAGATGGGTAAGTTGCGTATAGGTAAGCACCGTACCAGTTGGGTTATTTGGCGAGCAAATATAGAGTAACTTCGGAGACCCAGAAAAATTCGGGAAAAAATCATTTTCCGGATTGCACACTGCATAGATTAATGATTGGTCACCAGAGAGAAGGGTTCCATCTCTATAAACCGGATAGGTTGGATCTTGAATCAGTACCGGTGAAAGATGAGAGAGTAGTATTTGAAGTCGCCCAATATCACACTTTGCCCCATCAGAAACAAAGACTTCATCAGGAGTTATTGTGTCAGGGTAAAACCGCTCTATTATTGACTTGCGTAGAAGTTCATTACCCTGCTCATTTTGGTATCCTAGGTACCCCTCCTCTGTTGAAAGGCTCTCGAAAAATCCGGATAGTGACTGGGTAACTACTTGAGGCAACGGAATTGTTGTATCTCCTATACCTAGGTTATACAAAACAGCACCGGGATTTTTTCTCTTATAGCTTTGAACACGATCTGCAACTTCACGAAAGAGATACGATTTAGACAGTTTGGTGGATCGCGGATTTCTCTCGACCATACCAGCACTCCTTTTCAGCAATTAATTCAGCAAGTAACACTCCTCCACCTGCAGCGCCTCGCAGCAGATTATGGGAAAGAGCAACAAATTTAATATCATGCACAGAGCATGCCCGCAACCGTCCAACAGAGACAGCCATCCCACCTTCTCGATCCCTATCAAGCTTTGGCTGAGGTCTTGTAACATCAGTTGTGTACTGAACAGGTCTCTTTGGTGCAGAAGGAAGTGCAAGCCCATGAAAGTGTTCCCACAGGTCGATGCATTCGTTAACGTTTACTTCTTTTTTAAACGTCGCATTCACAAGTGAAGTGTGACCGTGTAGAATAGGAACCCGAACACAATGTGCAGAAAAACGAATACTCATATCCCCAAGGATTTTTAAGGGTTCGCTTTCCGATTTTTCTTCTTCATTGGGTATATACGGAAAAAGGTTATCAAGAAGGTCAGAGGTTGCTCTTTTGCCACCGCCACTGACCGCTTGTAAATTGGTCACAACAACACTCGATAGTTCAAAAGCTTCGTGAAGCGGATAGAGAGGAAGTAGAAAACTCTGTAGCGTACAGTTAGGCTTGGCTACAATTCCTCCACTCGTGGTGTTAAGTCGCATTCTTTGATCTTCTATAAGAGAAAGGTGAGCACCATTAATTTCAGGGATAATCACAGGTACATCTTGGATGTTCCGGAAGGCTGAACTACTTGAGATAACCCATTTCCCCTTTCTAGCGAGTCGCATTTCAAGAGTGTAAGCGATCTTTGAAGGAAGTGCTGAAAAGTAAAGTTCACACGTATCCTTTTCTATGTGCTCGAGTGGCTGAATCGGAATCCCATCAATCTGTTTTCCAACATTTTTGTCAGAGGCTGAAAGAAATCCAATTTCAAAAAAAGGATGAGAGCGGAGGAGTGATACATATTTTTGCCCTACGAGTCCAGTACATCCGAGTATTCCAACTTTCATGCCTTTACCAGTTGCTGAAGCGCTTGCTTGAGCGCATCTTGATGTTCTACCTGGAGCGGCATAAGAGGTAGTCTAACATCTCCTGAAGCCATACCCACAAGTTGCATAGCAGATTTCACTGGGATTGGGTTTGGCTCAACGAGGAGCGCTTTAAAAAATGGCATCAGCTCGGTATGTAGTTGTCGTGCAATTGCAATTTGCCCATCGAGAACCGCTGTAGTCAGTTTTCTAATTTTTGAAGGAATTACATTTGCAGCAACTGAGATAACACCTTTTCCACCAAGTGCCATGATAGGAAGAATTAACATATCGTCTCCTGCAATGACGGACCAATCCTTATCAACCGTTTCGAATAAAAGTGATGAGACGAAAGCTAAATCACCCGTCGAGTCTTTTATTCCGACAATGTTTGGATGATTTGCGAGGTCAGACAACACTTCTATCGACAGTTCAACACCAGTTCGTTTTGGGATGTTATAAATAATGATTGGAAGCTCTGCTTCATCAGCAACAGTACAAAAATGCCTGTAAAGCCCCTCTTCTGTTGGTCGCACGTAATAAGGGGAGGAAATCAGCGCTGCACTTGCACCTAATTCTTTCGCTCTTTTTGTTTGTAATACTGCCTCAGAGGTAGAAGCAGCTCCTGTATTGACGAGTACAGGAACTCTGCCTTGTACTTCTTCAATAGCAGACACAATAACCGTTTCTCGCTCTTCTACATTCTGGGAAAGCATTTCCCCTGTTGAACCAAGAACAAGAAGGGCATCTACGCCTTCTTCTAGTTGATAGAAGATATTATGTTTTAATCCTTCAATATCTACGTTTCCGTTCCGAAAAGGAGTTATTAGCGCAGTGATAGTTCCCGATATGTCCATGTAAGCCTCTCTTCCATATACTCTTCAAATGTAAATACGCCAGTTTTTCCAATAAGCCATTCAGCAGCATCCAGCGCACCTCTGCCGTATCCTTCTCTGTTCTTTGCCCTGTGCGTACATTCTATTGTTTCATGTTCACCATCAAACAGTACTGAATGTACACCAAGCGATGACCCTATTCGAACCGATTCAAATGAGGGTGTGTTCTCTCTTCTTTGAGCGATAATGTTCTCAAGTTCTATTGCAGTACCTGAAGGCCTATCAGCCTTTTCTTTATGATGAATTTCGTATCCAGAAACATCAAATTCATGAAGCAGTATGTTCGCATGCCGAACAAGACGTGAAAAAAGGTAGGTACCAACAGAAAAATTTGCACCGTATAAAAGCGCTCCCTTAGCTTCTTTCACCATCTGCGTCACGTAGTCAATTTTACTGTTCCATCCCGTCGTCCCAACGACTATCGGCACTCGTGCCATCATCGCCTGAGCAACATGTTTTGGGACAGAGTCAGCATGTGAAAAGTCAATACAAACATCGCTCGATGCTAAATCAACCAACTCGTCTTCACCCAAGAGGGATGAAACGATGCGGCTCATTTTCCCAGATCCGAAAAGCGAAATTTTCATTGAGATAACTCTTTCGTAAAAAGCAACCCCTGCTGCTCAAATTGAACACGCATCCATACCGTCATAGGATCACCAAGAAACGCTTTCACCAAATCAGTAAGTACCGGAATAGGATTTTCAGACAAAAAGGTTCTGGCATCGTATTTGGTAAGCGTTGCATGGTGTTCCAATTTGGAAGGGAACGCATTCGCACCCTTTCCTATAAAAATCGTTTGTAATTGATCTGGTGATGCCGGCTGCAGTAAAACGCTAGAAACCGATCTCGCTTTTTGTACTGCATCCAAAAACGCCCCTCGTTCAGTGGAGTCAGCTCCCTGAATTCTGAGAGTTGGGGAACACGAAATGCTACCCGAATTTTTCCCTCCTGTAATCTGGACTAGGAGCATATATTCACCATTAATGTTTTACGTACGCTTTGATGATTTTCTGAGCATCAACAGGCTTATCCATTGGATCAGTTTTTACATTTTCAATTTTTTCAACAACGTCATAGCCTTTTGTAACTTCCCCGAAAATCGTATGTCGATTGTTCAACCAAGGAGTGCTTGCTGTTGTTATGAAGAACTGGCTACCATTTGTATTTGGCCCACGGTTTGCCATAGCAAGAAGACCCGCTTTAGTAAAGGCAACGCCCTCTGCGTATTCATCTTCAAATTCTTTTCCCCATGCTGATTCACCACCAGCTCCAGTTCCTGTCGGATCTCCACCCTGAATCATGAAACCTTTAATCACTCTGTGGAATGCCACCCCATCATAGTATTTCTTTTCTGCAAGCTTGATGATGTTTGAACAAGCCTTTGGTGCTACATCATTCTTTAGTGTGATTTCAATATTTCCCTGAGTAGTTTCAAATACGATAACTGGATTGTTTTTCAAAGCGCCCTCACAAAAGGTTAGTGGTAAAAAGAATGCTACGACAAAAGATAGAATCGTTCTCATAATATGCCCCTGCAAAATTTTGATCTTTCCATACTTCTTGGATAGATTTCGTTAAAATCACAATTTGACTCTTCACGAAGTGGCAGAGTGTAGCGTGGCGGCTTCTTTTTTTCAAGGTGCAGCCTTCCTGCTTCTCGCGATTACATTTGCAAAAATTTTTTTTGTAAGTATATATGAGGAAACTTTGAGGTGTTATTATGCGTGTCTTTTTGTGTTTTTTGTGTCTCTCACTCCCAGCATTTTCAGCGCAGGAGGTCTACACCTTTGTCCAAAAGGTCAAAGAAGAACGCAATAAAATCACCTGGACACTCAATGCAAAACCTGAGCAGCTTTCTATCGAAGGCGTCGACAAAGACAGTAAAACGGTGATTACAGGCTCCCCCACATACCGGTTTACCACCTTTATGTATGAAAGCCCGACTACCTCATATGTGATTGAAACATCGGGAAGTGTTTTATCTGTGCGTGGCACTACTGAATCTGGAGTTAGAAAGGCAAAGAGCTATAACATCGGTAGTGAACCTTGGGTTCAACAATTTTGGTTTGGCCTTCTCCCCTTTTTAAAATCAAATGACTCTTCTTTCCGTTTTAGCATAATTAACCCTAAGGATTTTACGAGAGTACGAATGATTGCACATAAGGAGCGCATTGTACCACTAACGATCGAAGGAAAAGATGTTCCGGCGCTGCAAGTCAAGATTACCCTACAAGGGTTCAAAAGTATGTTCTGGACAGGCCACGTTTGGTATGATCCCCAAACATACACATTCTTGAAGTATGAGGCGAATAGCGGCCCAAATACACCACTAATGACTGTAATTCACAAACAGTGATTGATTAATCGCTATCAAGACGAGCAAAATTATTTGTTAGAAGCAGCATTATGATAATGAATATCGCAAAAAGCACATATTCAATCTGCAGCGCTATATGAAGAACCCCTTCCCAAGCTGAAGTAACAAACACTGCTACTGAACCGATAAAAAGGTTGAGTGCAGACATGATTGAAGAAGCGTTCGCAACATCCTTTAGTCCCCCGGTTGCAAGCGATGCAGCATTGCTATATACCACTGGAATCCCTAGAAACATTATCGACACAGAAGTAAAAAGAGCCCAGAGTGGCTCTCCAAAGAGCTTCAGTAGAATGATAAAAGTCAATGCCCCTAAAAAATAAAGTGTTGCACCGATTACCATCATCCCCTTCCCCGAAATTTTATCTGCATATATTGCAGAGAACATAACTCCAATAAATAGCGAAAAGTTCGGTATGAAGTTGACGAGCGCAAACTCCCACTCAGTATACCCATAATACGTTATTGCGATAGAAGGACCATACGTTGAAAATAGATATATCCCAGCTGTAGAACACCCCATTATCAAAGAACAGAGCCACAGTGATCGTGAGGCAAGAGCTTTCCTGTATCCCTCAATGTAATTGATCGGAACCGTGTGCTCTTTTGTCTCGGGCAGATATTGAAGGATAAACAGAACAAACACTGAGTATATTGCCATGAAGTAAAAAGCACTCTGCCAGCCAAAATACTTCGAAAGAAACCCATTCAAAATGATAGCGACACCAGGTAAGATTGAAAAGGCACTAATTGCAAGTGAGGTAATTCGTCGAGCTTCCGAACCTTTGTAACTATCTTTTATAACTGTCATGGTGAGAGAAAGCCCACTTGAAGAACCAAGAGCCATCAAAAATCGACCAAGAAGCATCACCCAAAATTTGTGATAGGCAAGTGAAGAAACACAGAGAACAGAAGCGAGAAATGTGGTAAGGATCCCAATTGTAAATCCCCCTTTTCTTCCAAAGAAATTTCCAAGTGGCCCATATATGAGCTGACCCACTGCATAGCCAACAAGAAAAATAGACATTGTCCAAGAGATGTTCGAAAGTGAGGTATCAAAAAAATGGGTCATATTTGGAATCGAAAGGATATAAAATTGAGCAGCAATCGTTCCAACGGAAATAAGGATAATTAAAAGAAAAATGTTGGGCTTTTTTTGAGTAATTTCGATATCTTTGTGCATACCTATTTAACTACTTTTTTTTGAGATAAATGTCTAACGTAATCTACTCGAGTGAATTTGGGTCATTATGCCCGGTCTGCAGAAAGCCGATTAAAGAATGTACCTGCGAGAAAAACCCCTATTCTCCAAACCCTGATGGTGTTGTGAAAGTTCGTCGCGAAACGAGCGGTCGAAAAGGGAAAGGAGTTATAACTATAAAGGACGTCCCAGGAACACTAGACGATGTAAAAGAACTTGCTCGTTTCCTAAAAACGAAAATCGGAAGTGGCGGCTCAGTAAAAGATGGAATTATCGAAATACAGGGTGAGAAACTCGATCAAGTACTAGATCTATTAAAGAAAAAAGGGTATACCGTCAAAAAAATCGGAGGCTAGTATGCGAAAACTATGTCGCATTGGAAGAGCGTTTTTCCCTTTTTTTACTGTACTTTGTGTAGTGATTTTTACGAGTTCTTGTGCGGAGAAAAAGTATATATCTCCTGAGAGCGCAAAAAAACGATTCGTTTCAGACTATGGCAAGCACCTTACTAAAAAACATCCATCCATTCAGATACTCCACGATATCTCTTCAAGGGAAGATCATGAATTTGTTGGCCTCAAATTAATGGTCCAAGGTGAATATACAAAACAAGAAGCGCTTTCACTGTTTCACTCTCTTCATCAAGATTTTTCGAGTTTCGCGAAGAACCATTCGATGACTCCACTATTTTTTTCACCTTTGAATCAAAGTCCCCTCCGTTGTGAATTCATCCTTTCCTTTTGGACCGACGAGATGGATAGACCACACCCTGAATATGCTTCTGAGATTCGGTTGAAAAAGGGATCTATTTCTTACCTCCATAAAGAGGTTGGATCTGAATTCCTCGACCTCAAGGATATCTATAAAGAGAGTTATTATGAATTCGAGTAAACGCCCCCTTTATTTTTCAGGCGCAATCCTTCTTTGTATCGCAGCTACCTTTATCAGCGGACTGTTCATACACCACAGTGGATCAACCTGGTATGCAGGACTTGCTCAACCTACATTCGCTCCAATGGACACTGTATTCATTCCTGTGTGGCTTTTTTGTTCGATACTTCAGGGAATTTCTCTCTACCTCATTCTTATCTCAACAGATACCAAGCTCGCTCTTAATTTTTTTATTGCGCAGCTGTTTTGTACAGTTCTTTGGAATGTTTTTTTCTTCGGGCTAGAGAGCGTTTCAACAGGGTTAATGGTCATCCCACTTCTCTGGTTCCTAACGGGAGGAATGATTACCACTTTTTACAAACACTCAAAAATAGCTACTGTATTAAATATCCCGCTCTTTTTATGGATCAGCTTTTTAGTCTATATTAACTTCGAGTTTTGGCTCATGAATGCTGCGGGGAAATAATGCATATTGCAACGCTCCTCAAACACCAAGTCACCCTGCCCGTTGATTCCGCTACCCTCTTTTCCTGGTTTGGCAGAGAAGGAGCATTTCTCCGCTTAACACCACCTTGGAGAAAGATTATACTCATCTCGCGTGATCCAGGACTTGAAGCTGGAAATCGCACCCACTTTACAGTCAAGGTAGGCCCTTTTACCTCAGATTGGGTTTCAGAGCATGTCGATTATGAGCTCAACGAATTTTTTACAGATATGCAAATCAAGGGGCCTTTTAGCTACTGGAGACACCTCCATCGCTTTCGCGCTCTAAGTGACGATTCCTCGATTATGGAGGATACTGTACGGTATATTCCACCAGGTGGTCCCATTATCCACTTCTTTTTTAGACGTATGATTAAACGGCAAATCAAGTCTTTGTTTCGCTACCGCGCGCGTATTTTGTTTAACGATTTTACCTGCATTACAAAATACCAACTCCCTCCAAAGAAGATCCTCATTGCGGGTGGATCTGGATTTATTGGTACAGAACTTTCTGCCTTTTTGAAGATAAGTAATCATGAGGTTTTTCTGCTGACTAGAAATCCGAAAGATGAGCGAGATATTCATTGGAATCCAGCTGAGCAGACACTCAACCCAGAGGATGTGGAGGGATTTGATATTTTCATTAATCTTTCTGGTGAAAATATCGGATCAAAAAAGTGGACCTCCTCAAGGAAAAAAGCAATTAGAGAAAGCAGAATTGAATCGACCAAACTCCTTGCCGATACGATCAATAGGCTAAAAAATCCCCCTCAAACCTTTGTGTGTGCATCTGCATTTGGCTACTACGGAACCGACGTTTCAGAACCGGTTGATGAAAGCGGTGCCTCCGGAAATTCTTTTTTGGCGTCGGTTTGTAAAGAGTGGGAAGAAGAAGCTCAGAAAGCACAATGTCGAGTCGTCAATACTCGATTTGGTCTTGTATTATCACCCAAAGGTGGAGCGCTCAAACAAATGCTTCCGGCATTCAAACTTGGGATTGGTGGTACCATCGGATCTGGTACACAAAAGGTGAGTTGGATAACAATCGATGACCTTATTTACCAAATGTATCATGTCTTATGCACTGATTCTATTCGTGGACCTGTGAACTTTGTGACTGGTGATACTATCACCAATGAACAATTCACAAAACGACTTGGACGAGTACTGCGCAGGCCGACTTTTTGCCGCGTACCGAAGAAAATCATCCAGCTTCTATTTGGAAAAATGGGAGAAGAAACTCTCCTAGCCTCAACCAGTGCACTTCCTAAAAAACTACTCGATACAGGAGCTACATTCGCGTATCCAACAATAAAAAAAGCACTTGAGCACCTTTTTCCGAAGTAATAGCAAAAAAGTTATTCTTTATCAGCATTTTTGACGATATGGCGGACCATCCCAGGAAAAATAAACCAATGAAATGGATAGAACATCCACCAATAGAGCCTGCCCAATAATCCATTCGAACGGAACGTTGCAATGAGAACAAGTTCTTGCCCATC
>Ga0209692_10003008_pt1 | contig 16996 bp, 13 predicted proteins | sample tdDd472_FD_187129 | JGI IMG/M metagenome (GOLD analysis project Ga0209692, IMG submission 187129) | Marine sediment microbial communities from the Atlantic coast under amendment with organic carbon and nitrate - tdDd47.2 (SPAdes)... | ecosystem: Environmental > Aquatic > Marine > Coastal >...
TAAGCGGCAGGAGGCCTCCGTCCATGAAGCTCGATACACTTCTTTCCGTCCTGAAACGCTCGCCGCGTGACGAGGCGGGAAGCGCCAATGCCGATATTCGCGCCGCGAGCCCGATTCGCCTGGTGACCAAGGAAGAGCCGCGCCGACCGCAGGCCAATCCGCCGTCTCCCGGCGATCCCGTCGATACGGTGAAGATCAGCGTGCAGGCTACCTATGTCCTGGCCGCGTCCCAATTCGATCCCCGCGCCATTACGGTTTCGGAGACACAGCGTTTGGCGGATCAGCTCTACGAGGGCGGCGCGATCGGCAGCCGCGACCGCGGCTTGCTCATCGAGGGGCCGCGCAACGCCGCCGGCGCCTTGCCGAAAGGTGCGGGCGAGTCCCGTGATCTGCTGTCCGATTTTCAGGCGCAATTGGCGGAAGACATCGGCCGCAGCGACCTGCGCTCCATTGATGACAGTACCCGCGCGGTCACCATTCTAGGCCGGGTGGCCAGCATCCGCGAGGCCATTGCCTGACCGGGTTCGGCCCCGGGCGCGGATTGGCAGCACTCTCTGTCAATCGGTGCTAAAATACTGATAACAATAACAAATTCGTTGCGGTGAATCCGAAGTCGGTACAGGATTTCCCAACTGGGACGCAGGGCGTCCCGTTGGAATGGGAAACTGTATGAGATTGGAGGAACAACCATGACCATTCGGAATCCGGAAACCGGAGACCACTATATCCTTACCCAGCAAATGGCCGGTTACCGCCTGACAACGGCCGAAATCCTCTACCACATGCCGGATCATCCAAACCTGCTGCAGACCTATGTCTGGCAGGATCTGGATCTGGCTCCGAAATTCCCCATCCTGAACAGATTTCTCGATTTCTGGGAATCCAACCTCGATGGCAAACTGCACTCCGTCCAGGTCGCCCATAAAGGCGTGATAAGCCCGTCGACCTACCGCTATGCAAACGGCCTCATGTCCCTGCACTAGCCCTAAACCAACGGCGGAAGGCCCGATACGCCGGAAAATCCGATGCGAATGGGGATGGGGCTACCGCAGAGACGGGAATCGTGTTCCCATCCCCCAATGGTTCAGTGGTTGCCGCGTCAGCGGGCAGCGCTGTGCCGGCCGCAGGGGGCCGGCACGGGCAGGTCGGCCGCAAACGCCATCCGGGGAAGGTCATGTCGCGTGTGAAGGTCGCGGTCATCGGGTCGGGTCCAAGCGGTTTCTACGCGGTCAGCGCGTTGCTGAAGCAATGCGGCGACCCCGCCATCGATATCATTGAACGCTTGCCGACCCCTTTCGGCCTGATCCGCGCGGGCGTCGCGCCCGATCACCAGACCACCAAGAATGTCGTGCGCGCCTATAGCAAGACGGCGGCGGAAGGCGGTGTCTCCTATTTCGGCAATGTCAGCGTCGGCAAGGACGTCACGCTGGCCGAATTGCGGGACCTGTACGACGCGGTGATCCTGGCCGTCGGCGCGCCCGCCGACCGCAAGCTGGAAATACCGGGGATCGACAAGGCGGGGGTATACGGCTCGGCCGAATTCGTCGGCTGGTACAACGGGCATCCGGACTACGTCTCCCTCGATCCCGATCTCGATACGGAAAGGGTGGTCGTCATCGGTAACGGGAATGTTGCGATCGACGTCGCCCGCGTCTTGGTGAAAAACCCCGAGGAAATGCGGGCCAGCGACCTCCCCGGCCCGGTTGCGGAGGTGATCCACCGGTCGCCGATCAAGGATGTCGTCGTGGTCGGACGGCGCGGGCCTGTCGACGCGAAATTCACCAATGTCGAATTGCGGGAGATGCGGGAACTGGAAGGCGCCGTCTCCATCGTTAGGCACGAGCACCTGCCCGACGGACTGCCGGACGATCTTGACGGGCGCGACCGCCGGGTGCGGGAGAAGAATCTGCAAACTATGGAGGAATTCGCCGATGCCGGGGACGCCGATGTGGCGAGCGCCGACAAACGCGTCCTGTTCGAATTCTACGCATCGCCTGTCGAAGTGCTGGGCGGCGACCATGTCGAAGCCGTGCGCTTCGAACGCACGGAAGTCGGCGAAGGGGGAAGCGTTCGGGGAACCGGCGAGTATTTCACCATACCCTGCGGCCTCGTCGTCACCGCCGTCGGCTACCGGACGCGCAGTTTCGAAGGCGTCGGCTTCGATGCGAAATCGGGCGCCATTCTGAACCGGGACGGTTTGATCGACGGCAATCTCTACACGGTCGGATGGGCCAAGCGGGGGCCCAGCGGCGTGATCGGCAGTTCCAAGCGCGACGGTGACGAAGTGGCGAAGATGATCGCCGCCGCGGCCGCCGCGGACGGGCCGTCCGGCAAGCCCGGGCAAGACGGCCTGCGGCGGTTGCTCGAGGAACGGAAGGTCGCCTATGTCGATTTCGACGATTGGCGGAAGCTGGACGCGGCGGAACAGGCGCGCGCGGAGACTTCCGAGGCGCCGCGGGAAAAGTTCCTTTCCGTCGAGGAAATGCTGGCCGCCATCGGCACGAAGGCCAGATAGGCCAGGTCATGCAGAAGCTGCTGTTTCCACTTGAAACTGTGAGGGGCCCGTCTAACTGAAATCGTCCGGCCTGCGCGTCGGGCCATGCGGTACATTGGCCCCTTCACACCATCGTCGCGTTGAAGCGGCTTGAACGGCCAACCCTGGGGGGCTATGCGAAGCCGGATTGTTTGAATGCTTTCGCCGCATAGACCGGCCGGGCCCGGCCGGATTGCCGGCGGATTGCCGGCGGATTGAAGGAGTAGGATCATGGACGGTGCCGCCGTCACACAGACATCGGAACAGGCGCATCTGGTTGCGGAAGCGGCGGTCGTGCGGTTCGCCGGCGATAGCGGCGACGGGATGCAGCTGACCGGCGGGCGTTTCACGCTGGCCACGGCGCTGGCCGGAAACGACCTGGCGACGTTCCCGGATTTTCCCGCCGAAATTCGCGCCCCGGTGGGCACGACCTTCGGCGTTTCGGCCTTCCAGATCAATTTCGGCGGCCGGAAGATCAAGACGGTCGGCGATCAGCTGGACGTGCTGGTGGCGATGAACCCGGCGGCCTTGAAGGTCAACATGGACGACTTGAAGCCGGGCGGTCTGATCATCGCCGACAGCGGCACCTTCAACGACAAGAACCTGCGCAAGGCGGGATACGCGGAAAATCCCCTCGAAGACGGCAGTCTGTCGAACTTCAAGCTGCTCTCGGTCGATATGTCGAAGCTGACCCTGGAAGCGGTGAAGGAACACGGCGTTTCCAACAAGGAAGGGCTGCGTACCAAGAACATGTGGGCGCTCGGCCTGATCTATTGGATGTATGAGCGGGACCGCGCCGAAACGATCAACTGGCTGCGGCAGAAATTCGCCAAGCGCGAGGATATCGCGGCGGCGAACGTCGCCGCGTTGAACGCCGGTCATGCCTTCGGCGAAACGATCGAGCAGCAGTCGGAGATCCGTCCCGTCCATGTTCCGCCGGCCCCCATCGATGCCGGGCTCTACCGCGCGGTCACGGGCACCCAGGCGGTCGCCTGGGGCCTGACGGCGGGCGCCATGCTGGCCGGTCAGCGGATGGTGTTCTGTTCCTATCCGATCACGCCCGCCTCGGCGCTGCTGCATACCCTGGCGGAACTGCGGCACTACAATGTCGAAACCTTCCAGGCGGAAGACGAGATCGCGGCCGTCTGCGCGGCGCTCGGCGCGTCCTATGCCGGTTCGATCGGCGTCACGTCCAGTTCCGGCCCCGGCGTGGCGCTGAAGACGGAAGCGCTCGGCCTCGGCATTTCGACAGAATTGCCGCTGGTCGTGGTCAATTCCCAGCGCGGCGGCCCGTCGACCGGCCTGCCGACCAAGACCGAGCAGTCGGACCTGTTCCAGTCGGTCTGGGGCCGCAACGGCGATGCGCCGCTTTGCGTGCTCGCCACCCGCTCGCCCAGCGATTGTTTCGAAACGGCAATGGAAGCGGTCCGCATCGCAATCAAGTTCATGACGCCGGTCATTCTGCTGACCGACGGTTTCCTGGCCAACGCGTCCGAACCCTGGAAGATTCCCGACCTGACGAAGCTCGAGCCCTTCCCGACCCAGTTCGCCACCGACCCGGAGAGCTTCCAGCCCTTCGCCCGCGATCCGGACACGCTGGCGCGGCCCTGGGCCAAGCCCGGCACGCCCGGTCTTGAACACCGCATCGGCGGGATCGAGAAGCAGGACGGCAGCGGCCATATCTCCTACGACCCGCAGAACCATCACAAGATGACCATGCTGCGGGCGGAAAAGATTCAGCGCATCGCGCTCGACGTGCCGGAACAGGAAGTCGACCAGGGAACCGCGAGCGGCAAGCTCGCCGTCGTCGGCTGGGGCTCGACCTACGGGCCGATCAGCCGCGCGGTCACGGTCGCGCGCGCCGAGGGCCTGGATGTCAGCCATGTCCATCTGCGCCATATCTGGCCGCTGCCGCGGAACCTGAAGGACCTGCTGTCCGGGTTCGATCAGATCCTGGTGCCGGAAATGAATACCGGGCAGTTGGTGAAACTGCTGCGGGCCGAATATCTGCTGCCGGCCGAAGGCCTGAACAAGATCGCGGGCCAGCCCTTCAAGGTTTCCGAGCTCGACGCCGCGATCCGCGCGCGCCTCAGCTGACCCGCCCGACGGAGAAGACGATGACCAATCAGACAGCGCCGGAAAAGCTTCAACCGAAAGACTTCGCCTCGGACCAGGAAGTCCGCTGGTGCCCCGGCTGCGGGGATTACGCGATCCTGAAGGCGGTGCACAAGACGCTCGCCGATATCGGGGCGACCACGGAAGGAACCGTCTTCGTCAGCGGCATCGGCTGCGCCGCGCGGTTCCCGTATTACATGGCGACCTACGGTTTCCATACGATCCACGGCCGCGCCGCGGCGATCGCGACGGGCGTGAAACTCGCCAATCCCGATCTGGATATCTGGGTCGTCGGCGGCGACGGGGATTCGCTGTCGATCGGCGGCAACCATCTGATGCATGCGCTGCGCCGAAACATCGACATGAACTACCTGCTGTTCAACAACGAGATCTATGGCCTGACCAAGGGGCAGTATTCCCCGACCAGCCGGATCGGCACCAAATCGCCGTCGACGCCGACGGGCTCGATCGACACGCCGGTGAACGCGGCGGCCTTTGCGCTTGGCTGCGGGGCGCGGTTCGTCGCCCGGTCGGGCGACATCATGCAGGCGCATCTGGTGGAGACCTTGACCAAGGCCCATGGGCACAAGGGCATGAGCTTCGTCGAAATCATGCAGAACTGCATCGTCTACAATGACGGCGTGTTCGGGAATTTCATGGAAAAGAAGGTCCAGAAGGACGCCCAGATCCTCGTCGAACACGGCAAGCCGCTGCGCTTCGGCGCGGAGGGGCAGAAAGGCCTGGCGCTGGACATCAAGACACTGTCGCTGAAGGTCGTCACCGTGGGCGAGGACGCCGGAGAGGACGATATCCTGGTGCATGACGAGACGAATGCCGTCCTCGCCGGGCTTCTGGCGCGGATGGAGCCGCCGCATTTCCCGGTCGCGATGGGCGTGTTGTACAACAATCCGGCCGCACAGACCTATGACCAGGAAATGAAGGCCCAGATGGCGGCGGCCACGACGGCGCGCCAGGGCAAACTGGAAGACCTGCTGACCCGCGGTCATACCTGGACGGTCGGCTGATCGCCTGCCGGGCGAGCTTCGGCCCGGTTGCGGCACTCTGTCCGTCTTGCCGGGACGCCCGTAGCGGATAAATTGCGCGTCATGACAACGGCATTTTCAGAACCGGGCCCGAACGCGGGCCCGAACCGCGCTTCTTCCCCCTTCAGCGACCCTGCATCGGCACGGGCGGTCGGCATTTGGCTTGCCGCTTGCTGCGTCATGGTCTTCGCGATGATGCTGATCGGGGCGGTCACGCGGCTGACCGAATCCGGCCTCAGCATGGTTGAATGGCGGCCGCTGATCGGCTGGATCCCGCCGATCAGCGATGCGGAATGGCAGCGCGTCTTCGATCTGTACCGGCAGACCTCCGAATACCGGATCGACAATGCCGGGATGCTGCTGGACGAATTCAAGTCGATTTTCTGGTGGGAATTCATTCACCGGCTCTGGGGCAGGGCCATTGGTCTGGTCTTCGGCCTGCCGTTCCTCTTCTTTCTGGTGACGCGCCGGATACCCCAAGGCTATGCAAAACATCTGGCGATCCTGCTGTTCCTGGGCGGGCTGCAAGGCGTGATCGGCTGGTGGATGGTGAAAAGCGGCTTCGTCGACCGTTCGGATGTCAGCCAGTACCGTCTGGCGGTGCATCTGGGCATGGCGTTCTTCATCCTGGCCTATCTGCTCTGGCTCGCGCTCGGCCTGCTCTGGCCCGTGCCGCGGGATCAGAAAGCCGCGCCGCGCGGTGTGCGCCGGATGGGCGCCTGGTGCCACGCGGTCATCTTCTTCACGGTGATGAGCGGCGCGCTGGTGGCGGGGCTGAACGCGGGTCTGCTGTATAACGACTGGCCGCTGATGGGCGGGTCCTTCGTGCCGGCGGATATCGCCGCCCTGTCGCCCGGCTGGCTCAACATGTTCGAGAATGAAGGCACGGTGCAGTTCGATCACCGGATGATGGCCTATCTGACCCTCGCCGTGGTGACCTTCACCTGGGTCCTGTCCCGCCGCGCCGATCTGGCGCCGAGGGCCCGGCTGTCGATCGATTGTCTGGCCGGGATGGCTTGGATTCAGGCGGGGCTTGGCATTTCGACCCTGATGCTGATGGTGCCGCTGCCGCTCGCCGTGGCGCATCAGGCCGGCGCCGCGATCAGCTTCTGCCTGTCGATCTGGGTGATGAAGGAATTCCGCGGCGCCCGGTAGTAGGACGCCGCGGTGAATTCCAATAGGTGCGGCTAAAGATTGTAGCCGACGCGGAAACCGCCCCAATGCTTGCCGTTGATATAGATCGGCACGGATAGGTCCTTCATCAGGACGTAGTTTCCGCCGCCCATGTCCCGCAGATAGGATTGGACCAGATAGGGCTTGGTATTGCGCCCTGCCGCCAGCCCCGTCCTGTCGCCGAAGATCCGGTGGTTCCGGCAGTTGGCCGCGTTCCAGACGGGATCGTCCGGGCGCTGCGGGTGGCAGTATTTCAGGTTATGGGTCGGCAGATAGCCGTTCCGGTCCACCGCCGCCGAGAAGATGATCGCATCGTGGCTGTCCGTGGCGGGTTCCTGGATGGCCGGCAGTTCCTTGTCGGTGAAGGCGGTGAAGCGCGTCAGGTGCTGCACCGGGTTGCTGCCTTCGACGATCTTGTAGTCCTCGTCGAAGAAATCGCCTTCCGACATTCGCCCGCTATCGACGGCTTGCTGGAACAAGGCCTGCACCTGCGATGCGGCGGCGGACGCGATGGCGATCACCGGTTGGTCCGGCGCGATGCTTTGCTCCGCGAAGGCGGCGATCATGCGGTCGGTCTGGGTATTGCGGTCGATCAGGAAGCGATGACCGCTGCCCTCCAGACCCGCCAGCCGGCCGCGCAGGGTGCCGACCGCCGGCACATCGATGGAAACCGCCTCGCCCTGCAGGGCGGCGAGCCGATCGCAGTGGACGACGGCGCTGTCCAATGTCAGGTCGTAGACGCCGCACGGGACGGCTTCGCCGTTCACCTCGATACGCCCGGTCAGGGTGAACGGGGTGTCGATGTCGTTGTCTTTGTGGCCTTCACGGGTTGCCGTGATGGCGACGCGAAGGCGCTCGCCCAGGGCGGCGATGTACTGGGCCATTTCGGCGGTCGTCGTCTGCTGTGTGCCGCTCAAGTCTTCCGCGATGGAGGCTTGTCCGGCGACCTGGCTGACGCTTTCCGCCAGATGCCCGACGATGGAGACGGTTTCGTTCGCCGTGCGGCCGATGCTCGATATGGCTTCATGCTGTTCGGCGACCGCCTGTTCGACCTCCCCGGAATTGCCGGCGACGCTGTTGATCGCTTCCCCGATCCCGGAAATCGCGGCGACGGCGGCTTCCGTCACGTTCTGAATTTCGGCGATCTGTTCGGCGATTTCCTTCGTCGCGTCGGCGGTTTGGCCGGCAAGCGCCTTCACCTCGTTGGCGACGACGGCGAAGCCGCGCCCGGCCTCGCCCGCGCGCGCCGCCTCGATCGTGGCGTTCAAGGCGAGCAGGTTGGTCTGGTTGGCGATGTCCTGGATCAGCTTGACGATATCGCCGATCCGGTCGGAGGCCTGCGCCATCCGCCCGACGACCTGCGAAGCCTCGTCCACCTTGGCGACCGCAGCGTTGGTCTGGGTCAGCGCCAGCGACACCTTGGACGAAATCGTTTCCGCGGATTGGTTCAGTGTTTCCGCCATGGTCGACACGGTGCCGGCATCCGCCACGGTCGCTTCGGCGTCCCGCTCCAAGGTTTCGACAAGGCCGTGAACCTTTTGAATCGCTCCGCGCATTTCGCTGGAGACTTGGTTGGCCTTGTCGCCGCCGGCCTTGACCTGCTGAACGGTGCCTTCCATTTCCCCGGCCAGCGCGTCGGCCAGCGTCAACAATTCGCGGCGCTGCCAATAGGCGTCCTGGCGGGCCTTGGTCAGCGCGTCCACAGGCGCGTTTTGATTCCCGGACGGCCCATCCGCGGCGGATGCGGGTTTGTCCGCTTCCGTCGGATTCTGCGTGCCTACACTCGCTCCCCCATGACTTGTTTCCCCCTTACTGCGTTCGGCTTTCTTGAATCCGAGCATAATTACATCCTACCCAGCGTGATTTTCTCCTGTTCGGGAAGGGTGTCGGGGGCACCTTTTTCGCGGTGCCCGCAAGCCTATGGATTTTCTTGTGCCTGGGTTGCCGTGGCCGAGGTCTTTGCCTTCATTTTGCGCTACGGATCCAGTCATTCATCCACTTCACTTGCTTTTTTTCCGGCGGACTACTTCAGTAGTTCATGTATTTGCCTTCCCTATTCCCCGACATCTTGTGTGCGTATCGAAACAATTTCAAACATGATTCATCGCTTGTTTACGATTTAGGCCGCAGAATTGTCGCAGGCGGGTGGATAACTTTGTAGAAAGTCGATGGAAGTGTGATGGTCGTCATACGCCGCGCATGTTTCTTTGGTTGATTCTGAAACATGGTGAAGACGGCATAGTACGATTTTACTGATATGAGGGGAATCGGATTTGTGGTTCCATTCGGGTACGGAACGCGCTGTTTCGATTGGGGGAATTTCCCGATGTTGAACGAGATGCGCCGAAGCAAGGACGCCGATGAGTAGAAATTCATCTACCGGGCAGCCTGGCGGGTCGGTGATTCTGACCGATGTCTTTACCGGCGGACGCTTGCGCCGCCAGGACGGTCGTGGGCGCACCGATACCATTCGGGACGCGACTTTGCTGCGCGCGGCTTTGGCCTCCTCGGGCGATATCGGTTATGTCTGGGATCTCGTCGACGATTCCATCCAATGGCTGGGCGACACTTTCCCCGTTTTCGGGCCGACGCGCGCGGACTCGATCCGCGACGGCGAGGCCTTCAACGAATGCATCAATGTCGAAGATCTTTCCAAGCGGCTGCAAAGCCTGAGCCGCCATCTGCAGGCCGGCGAGGTTTTCGATTGCGAATACCGGCTTCGCCGCGAGGACGGAGAATTCGTCTGGGTCCATGACAAGGGACGCGCGGATCTCGACGAAAACGGCATACCTGTCCGCCTGGCGGGTATTCTGCGCCCGATCAACCGCCGGAAACAGCAGGAGACCCTGCTGGAACGCCGCGCCAGCTATGACGAATTGACGGGTCACCTGAACAAGACCCGGCTGCATGAAGCGCTGCAGAACGCGTTTTCCTACAACAAGCGATACAAGGTGCCGGGCGGATATCTGGCCATCGGGATCGACAAGCTTTCCATGGTCAACGAGGCTTATGGCCACAAGATCGCGGATGCGCTGATCGTCGGCGTCGGGCATCGCATCGAACGGTCGCTGCGCGTGACCGACCAGATCGGCCGACTTGGCGGCGACAGGTTCGGGGTCGTCCTCGGTCAGTGCGACGAGGCGGGCATGGTCACGGCGGCGGAAAAGATTCTGGAAGGCCTGCGCGCCAATCCGATCGAGACGCCGAACGGGCGCATCCACGTCACCGTTTCCATTGGGGGCGCCGTGTTCCCCGGTCTTATCCAAACCGCCCAGGAAGCGATGACGGCGGCCGAGAGCGCCCTCCAATCCGCGAAAGCGAACGGGCGGAACTGCTTCTATTCCTACGAATTGTCGGAGGAACAGCGCCGCGTTCGCCGCGAGAACATGGATATGGGCGAACGGATCATGGAGGCGCTTGAGGACGACCGCATCGTCTTCGCCTATCAGCCGGTCGTCGAAAGCCGGACCAAGGAAGTTTCGTATTACGAGACGCTGTTGCGGATGAAGGACCCGTCGGGCGACATCATTTCGGCCGGGGCCTTCGTGCCGGTGGCGGAGAAGCTGGGCATCATGCGGTTCCTGGATCACCGGGCCCTGGAAATCGCGATGGACGATCTCGGCCGTTATCCTGACGTGACGCTGGCCCTCAACATTTCCAGTCTGACCGTGACCGACCAGTCCTGGCTGCGGACCTTGGTCAGCCGGATCACCAGCAAACCCAGCATCGCCGAACGCTTGATCGTCGAGATCACGGAAACGGCCGCGCTTGAGGATTTCGAGGTTTCCGCCCGTTTCGTCTCCGCGGTTCGGGCCTTGGGCTGCAAGGTGGCGTTGGACGATTTCGGTTCCGGCTATACCAGTTTCCGGCACATGAAGGCGCTGACGGTGGATGTCGTGAAAATCGATGGCGCTTTCGTCAAGGACGTCCATACGAATATGGACAACCAGCTTTTCGTCCGCACCTTGCTGGGCTTGGCGGACGGGTTCGGCCTGGAAACGGTCGCCGAATGCGTTGAAACGGAAGACGAGGTCCGCGTCCTGTGCGACGAAGGGGCCAATTATCTTCAGGGCTGGTTCTTTGGAAGACCCGACCTGAACCCGCCGTGGCGGACCTGACCAAACCCCGCCGGCCCGCAATGGACCGGCGTTTCACGACCTAAGCCGGATCGGGCGAACGCCTGATTACGAAGACTTCTCGCCGATTTTCTTGAGCTGCTGCTGCATGGCGTCGATTTGCTTCTGAAGCGCTTCGATGTCGGTCGCCGGCTTGCCGTTCTGGGCCTGGGGCGCGGCGGGCTGATCGTTGTCCGTCGCCTCCTTGCCATCCGCGCGGGGCGCGAAGAACTGCATGGTTTTTTCGAACATCGCCAGGTTCTGTTTGCTCATTTCCTCGAACTGGCCGAACGGGAAGACCGACCCGAAGGTATCCTCCATGTAATGGCGCATCTTCTCCTGATTTTCCGTGAAGGACTTCATGGAGAAGTCGAGGTATTTGGGCAGCAGCATCTGCTGCATGTTGTCGCCATAGAAGCTGATCAATTGGCGCAGGAAGCCGATCGGCAGCAGGTTCTGCCCCTTGGCTTCTTCTTCGACGATGATCTGCGTCAGGACCGAGCGCGTGATGTCCTCGCCGGATTTCGCGTCGAAAACGGCGAAATCGACGCCGTCCTTCACCATCTGACACAGGTGATCCAAGGTGACGTAACTGCTTGTGGCCGTGTTGTAGAGCCGCCGGTTGGCGTATTTCTTGATCTTTATCGGCGCCTTGGCGCCGGACACTTCATCAGACATATCCTACCCTCACCGCTCCCCGAACATACCGGGCCCATACAGACTGGGTTCCGGCCTCCGCAAACTCCGGCGCGACCGTGGCGACGCGGTCGGGTTAAGACTTGTGCACCGCGTCGACATTGGCTATCGCACCTGCGAAGTAAACCTTGAAAATCCATAGCAGAACAAAGCTTGTTCGCCAAGCAATGGCGAATACGGCTACAGTTGCACCGCGTCGTTGTTATCGTCGTTGACGAATGCGAGTATCGAAAAATGACGGAACCACCCGACCATCAAGAACTCGCGCGGCGCTATCTGGAACTGTGGCAGGAACAGATATCGGGGGCTGCGGGCGATCCGGCGGTCGCGGACGCGCTGGCCCGCATGATGGCGGGTTGGCAATCCGTCGTGGGACAAACCTTTGCGCAGCAGTCGCCGCCAGGACACGGCGAGGGAGAAGGGAATGGCGCCACTGGACGGAACGGTACCGGCACCGGCCAGGCTGGGTCCGCGGCCGCTTCCGATGCATCTGGCCGCGCCGATGATGTTATACGCCAGCTCCTTGGGCGCATTGCCGATCTTGAAAGGCGGGTGGAACAGCTCGAACGCGCCGGAAAAGGGAAATAGCGGCTTCGGCGCATTCGACGGCACCGGTGCGGCTGGAAGTTGGGCCGATATGCTGCAGGCCATGATGGCCGCCGGGCCGTTCGCGCTGTCGTCCGTCTTCCCCGATTCCAAATGGCCGGCCATGCAGGCGATCGCGGCCCAGTGCGAACTGGCGGACCTCGTCGTTTCGATCGACGAGGAATTCCGCGGGCAGCTCGGGCGAATGCTGGACGGCATCCTCGCCTATCATCACCACGGTTACCGGCGCGACGTCACCGATCCCCCCGCCGTCTGGCGGCAGGGCTCCACCAGTCTGCACCGCTATGGGCCGGCGGGCTCCGGCGCGCCCGTACTGATCGTGCCCTCGCTGGTGAACAAATCCTATATTCTCGACTTGAACAGTCAGGGCAGCTTTTGCCGCTCCCTCGCGGAAAACGGACTGGTGCCGTATCTGGTCGATTGGGGGGAGCCGGGTGCGGAAGAGGCGGAATTCGGCCTGACCGACTATGTTTCCCGGCTTAACGCGATGCTCGATGCCGTCGAGGCGGAGCAGGAGAAAAAGAGCCCGGTCTCGATCGTCGGATACTGCATGGGCGGTCTGTTGGCCTTGCCGACCGCGATCGAACGGCAGGACCGCGTCGGCAAGCTCGTCCTGATGGCGATGCCGTGGGATTTCCACTCCGCCAAGGCGCCCGGCCCGAATGCCTCGCAAATGCTTGTCGCCGCTTGCGAGCCGGTTCTGTCGATGTTCGGCAGGCTTCCGGTCGACTGTGTCCAGGCGATGTTCGCGGCGATCGATCCGCTGAACGCGTATCGCAAGTTCCAGTTTTTCGCCGGCCTGGATCCGGCATCCGGCAAGGCGCACCGTTTCGTGGCGCTGGAAGACTGGCTGAATGACGGGGTGTCGCTGACCGCGCCCGTTGCGCGGGAGACCCTGGGCGGCTGGTACGCCGAAAACCGGACCGCCTCCCTGAACTGGAAGGTCGGCGGCCATGTGGTCAACCCGGCTGATTTTCACGGCGAAACGCTGGTCGTCATCCCGAAATCGGACCGGATCGTCCCGCCGGAAAGTGCGCTCGCGGTCACCGAACTTCTGGAGGATGTCCGTCTTCTCCGGCCCGCGCTCGGCCATATCGGCATGATGTCGGGGCGCAGGGCGGCGGAATTGTGGGACCGCGTCACGCGGTTCCTGGAATCCTAGGGTCCAAGTGCCGCGCGCTCCTTGCGCGGAGCATGTCACGAAATCCTGAGGTCCGGCGGGACGGGCCGTGTTGTGGCCCGCGATCTTGGGCGATATAGTCGTTGCTAATGGTGCGCTGCAATACGGGCGGCGCGAAACCATCGGGCCGGTCGGGTAACCCGCCGTGCCGCGCACAGCGAGGAGGGAATGAGATGACCGAGGTCGTAATCACCGGTGCGGCAAGGACGCCGGTTGGTACTTTCAACGGGGGGCTGAGTTCGGTTCCCGCGTCCTATCTGGGATCCGTCGCCATCAAAGAGGCGCTTTCCCGGTCCGGCATTGCGCCGGAAGACGTGGACGAGGCGATCCTCGGCCAGATTCTGATCGCCGGGCAGGGCCAGAATCCCGCCCGCCAAGCCGCGATCGAAGCCGGCATCCCGGTCGAAAAGACCGCTTATCAGATCAACCAACTCTGCGGGTCCGGCCTGCGGACCGTCGCGCTGGGCAGCCAGGCGATCAAGACGGGCGACAGCAGGATCGTTATCGCGGGCGGCCAGGAAAGCATGAGCCAGGCGCCCCATGCCGCCTATCTGCGCAGCGGCCAGAAGATGGGCGACCTCAGCTTCGTCGACACCATGATCAAGGACGGCCTGTGGTGCGCCTTCAACGGCTATCACATGGGGAATACCGCGGAAAACGTGGCGCGTCAGTGGCAGTTGACCCGCGAACAGCAGGACGAATTCGCCGCCTGGTCGCAGCAGAAAGCCGAAAAGGCCCAAAAGGAAGGCCGCCTGAAGGATGAAATCGTTCCGGTCACGATCAAGACCCGGAAGGGCGACATCGTCGTCGATATGGACGAACATCCGAAACACGGCACGACGGTGGATACGCTGGCCAAGCTGCGCCCGGCCTTCGCCAAGGACGGCACGGTGACCGCCGGGAACGCGTCGGGAATCAACGACGGCGCCGCCGTGGTCGTCATGATGTCCGCCGCGGAAGCCGAAAAGCGGGGCGCCGCGCCGCTGGCGCGGGTCGTCTCCTGGGCGACCGCCGGGGTCGACCCGGCCGTGATGGGAACGGGGCCGATCCCGTCCTCCCGCATGGCGCTGCAAAAGGCGGGCTGGTCGGTTGACGACCTGGATCTGGTCGAAGCCAACGAGGCCTTCGCCGCGCAGGCGCTGGCCGTGAACAAGGACCTCGGCTGGGATCCGGACATCGTCAACGTGAATGGCGGCGCAATCGCGCTCGGCCATCCGATCGGCGCGTCCGGTGCCCGTGTCCTGGTGACCCTGCTGCACGAAATGCAGAAGCGCGACGCCAAGAAGGGCCTCGCGACGCTCTGCATCGGCGGCGGCATGGGCATCGCCATGTGTCTGCAGCGGGATTGATGGAATCGGCGCCGCCATGGCGGCGTTGAAACACGGCCGGCGTGGCAAATATTAGTATATTACCACGCGGTCACTAAAATCGGCGGAAAGGGAGGGGTTTCCCCTCCCTTTTTGCGTGCGGTGCAAAATCTTTATACATCACAGTGTGTTTTCGATTGTGCGGCGCGTCATTTCTTTCGTTCAAGTCGCGTAAAAAAAATGTTTCCGATGCCCAAAATCACTTGTGTTCGATTTGGGTTACTGCCATATTGTGCATCGCAGCATGTTTCGCCTAGACGTGCTGCAGCGCGGGATTGAGTTTTCTCAAAACGCGTTCTGATTGGGCGTTTCCTCCCTGAACTTGGGCCGCGTTTTCGAACGCGGCCTTTTTTTTGCGCAACCGGGAAGGGCGCGGCGCGGAAATGCGGGCGGTACCGGAACCATCGGGACCGGTGCAAGCGGCAAGGCGCAGGGAAATGGGAAAAGAACCGTCCTTAGACGTGCAGCCAGTCACCATGGCCGTTGCGGCAGGCCGTATGGGTCGTGTGCTGGATTTCGCCGGCGACGTTCACGGTGCGGCGATAGTCGCGGCATAGTTTGCCGTCGTTCGACAGGAAGGTCCGCACCGGGGTGATTTCACCGCTGTTGCCGGTATCCGGATTGTTCCAGGCTACGGTTTCGCCGGTCGGCCGGCTGGTCAGGCCTTCATAGGTCGACTTATTCATGCTGCGAAGATCCAGCTGGGTTAGTCGGTCGGCCAGGACATAGCCCGCGCCCGACCCGGCCGCTGCGCCGATCGCAAGGCCCAGCAATTGGCCGCTGCCGCTGCCGAAGACCTCATATCCCAGCGCGCCGCCGACGATCGCGCCCGCGATCGCGCCTTGGGCCAGTTTGTCCTCCCGGCTGATCGTGCCCAGGCCGGTGCAGCCTTGAAGCAGGAAACACGACATGCCGGCCGCCAAAAGGGTCTTGGATATCCGTTTCATCGTAAACCGTCCTTCTTGGGGTCCGCGCCGCTTCTGCGTCTACCGGCGGATCCCTGTGCAAGCTCCTAAAAGCCTTCCGAATATTTGTCGATGAAAAATATGCAAAATGCCGGCCAATTCGGGGGTTTGACCGGCGAAACCGGTGTTCGGGAGCGGCTCAACGGGTGTTTTTGGGCCAAAGCAGGGTAATCGGGACCATATCGCACCGTATCGTCACGGGCAGGGTTCCCATGGCGTCGCCGTCCACTTGCACCGGATGGCCCTCGGGCCCGGTCAGGACGACTTCCTTCGCTTCGCGGACGATCACGTCGGGCAAGGTCGCCAGACGGTTCGTGAACAGGGCGGCGGCATATCGGATCATCGCCAGGAACCCGCGCCCTTGCGGGGCGACGACATAGAGGCGCCGGCCGCGGATATCGGCGTCGGGCGCGATGATGAACGGGCCGGCATAGCGTTGCGCCCGGGTGACGATGATCAGGTCGCCGGTGATCGCCTCGCCATCGACCAGGGCGGTGATCGGTCCGCCCCATTTCGGGCGCAGCAATTCCTGCACCGCCGCCACCGCATAGGCGGCCTTGCCGATATAGCGCTTCACCTTGCTTGACGTGCGGGACACCACGCGGGCGTCGATCCCGGCGCTGACCATCAGCAGGAACCGTCGGTTGTTGACCAGGCCGGCATAACCGATTCCCTCATTGGCGTTTGCCGTCACCCGCGCCGCCGCCCGGGGGCTCAAGCCCAACCCCAGTTCCAGGGCGAGGACGTTGGCGGTGCCGAGGGGGAGGACCGCCAGGCGAACGCCGCTGCCGGCAAGCCCGTCGGCGACCTCACGGATCGTGCCGTCCCCGCCCGCGGCGACGACGGTCTCGACCTCCCGCGGGTCGACCTCCGCCGCGATGAACGTGGCGTCGCCGGGCCCGGTCGTCTTCCGAACGATGACGCGGCGGCCCGTTGCCCTCAGGGCCTTCAGATAGATGCGCAGCTTGCTGCGCTGCCACCAGCCGGCGACAGGGTTGTGAATGACGAGTATTGCGGGGTCGCTCGACTGCGTTTGGGGTGCGGGACGCGATTCGGCGGAGGCGGGGGGAGTACTGGTATCCATGATGAAAATTCTTGGGAATCCAATGATCTGAACTTGGTTTGATTTCAGTAATGTTAAGACAATGACCTATTTGTTAAGGTTTGAATAAAGCTTCGTTACGCATGCTGAATTACTTAATA
>Ga0209692_10003016_pt1 | contig 16957 bp, 12 predicted proteins | sample tdDd472_FD_187129 | JGI IMG/M metagenome (GOLD analysis project Ga0209692, IMG submission 187129) | Marine sediment microbial communities from the Atlantic coast under amendment with organic carbon and nitrate - tdDd47.2 (SPAdes)... | ecosystem: Environmental > Aquatic > Marine > Coastal >...
GTTCGTTTTTGCCATCCTCCAAACCGCCTTTGCGCCCGCCGCCGCCGTCCGATCCGGCCACCCGCGCGGGGTCGTTTCAATTCCGGTCTCGTCTCAGTCCCGGTCTCGCTTCAGTCCCGGTCTCGCTTCAGTCCCGGTCTCGCCTCGGTCCCGGCCTTTCGCTGGTCCGGGGCGTGGCAGGAGTGGAGGGGCTCGAACCCCCAACCCCCGGTTTTGGAGACCGGTGCTCTACCAATTGAGCTACACTCCTTCACCGCGCTCCGTCACCCGGTCCGGGCCCGGCCCGCGTCGCGCCGGCCTCCCGCTTGGGTGACGATTGTCGCGACGTTCGCGGCTATTCGACGATGGCGGCGACGACGCCGGCGCCCACCGTGCGCCCGCCCTCGCGGATCGCGAAGCGCAGGCCCTCGTCCATCGCGATCGGCGCGATCAGCTCAACATCCATCGCCACATTGTCGCCCGGCATCACCATCTCGGTGCCCTCGGGCAGCTGCACCATCCCCGTCACGTCCGTCGTCCGGAAGTAGAACTGCGGACGGTAGTTCGTGAAGAACGGCGTATGACGTCCGCCCTCGTCCTTCGTCAGGATGTACGCCTCCGCCTTGAACTTCGTGTGCGGCGTGATCGACCCCGGCGCCGCCAGAACCTGGCCCCGCTCGACATCCTCGCGCTTCGTCCCCCGAAGAAGGCAGCCCACATTGTCGCCCGCCTCGCCTCGGTCCAGAAGCTTCCGGAACATCTCCACGCCCGTCACCGTCGTCTTCTGCGTGTCGCGGATGCCCACGATCTCGATCTCGTCGCCCACATTCACCACACCGCGCTCGATCCGGCCCGTCACAACCGTCCCCCGGCCCGAAATCGAGAACACGTCCTCGATCGGCATCAGGAACGGCTTGTCCTTCGGGCGGTCCGGCTGCGGCACGTACTTGTCCACCTCGGCCATCAGCGCCAGGATCGATTCCGCGCCCTGCTCGCCAGTGTCGCCCTCCAGCGCCTTCAGCGCCGAGCCCTTCACGATCGGAATGTCGTCCCCCGGAAACTCGTACGACGACAGAAGCTCGCGAACCTCAAGCTCCACAAGCTCCAAAAGCTCCGGGTCGTCAACCTGGTCCGTCTTGTTCAGGTAAACGACGATCGCCGGAACGCCAACCTGACGCGCCAGGAGAATATGCTCCCGCGTCTGCGGCATCGGCCCGTCCGCCGCCGAAACAACCAAAATCGCCCCGTCCATCTGCGCCGCGCCCGTGATCATGTTCTTCACGTAGTCCGCGTGACCAGGGCAATCCACATGCGCGTAATGACGGTTCTCCGTCTCGTACTCAACATGCGCCGTCGAGATCGTGATCCCACGCGCCTTCTCCTCCGGCGCCTTGTCAATCTCGTCATACGCCGTGAACTCGGCACCCCCGGCTTCCGCCAAAACCTTCGTGATCGCCGCCGTCAGCGTCGTCTTCCCATGATCAACATGGCCAATCGTGCCGATGTTGCAATGCGGCTTCGTGCGCTCGAACTTCTCTTTCGACATAGCCTCTACCTACCGTCCCTCAATAAATCTTGCGGTACCCAATCCTGGCGGGGTTAAGCGAGCTTCGCCTTGATCTCCTCGGAGACCGCCTGCGGCACTTGCTCGTAGTGATCGAACTGCATCGTGTACTGGGCCCGCCCCTGGCTCATCGAACGCAGCGAATTGACGTAGCCGAACATGTTGGCCAGCGGCACCATGGCGCTGATCACGTTGGCGTTGCCCCTGCTTTCCATGGCGGTGACGTTGCCCCGGCGGCTGTTCAGGTCGCCGATGATGTCGCCCATATATTCCTCCGGCGTCACCACCTCGACCCGCATGACCGGCTCCAACAGCCTGGGCGCCGCGGTGCGCACGCCCTCGCGGAAGGCCGCCCTGGACGCGATCTCGAAGGCCATGACGCTGGAATCGACGTCGTGATAGGCGCCGTCGAACAGCGTCACCTTGAAATCGATGGTCGGGAAGCCGGCGATGACGCCCGCCTCGGCCGCCTGGCGCAAGCCCTTCTCGACACCGGGAATGTATTCCTTGGGCACGTTGCCGCCGACGATCTTGTTCTCGAACACGAACCCCTCGCCCGGCTCCAGGGGCTCGAACCGCAGCTTGATGCGGGCGAACTGGCCGGCGCCGCCGGTCTGCTTCTTGTGGGTGTGGTCGATCTCGATCTCTTTGGTGATCGTCTCGCGATAGGCGACCTGAGGCGCGCCGACATTGGCGTCGACCTTAAACTCGCGCTTCATCCGGTCGACGATGATCTCCAGATGCAGCTCGCCCATGCCCTTGATGATGGTCTGGCCGCTTTCCTCGTCGGAAGCGACCTGGAAAGACGGATCCTCCTGGGCCAGTCGCGACAGGGCGATGCCCATCTTCTCCTGGTCGCTCTTGGTCTTGGGCTCGACAGCGACCTCGATGACCGGATCGGGGAAATCCATGCGCTCCAGGATCACCGGACTGTCGGGATCACACAGCGTGTCGCCGGTGGTGGTGTCCTTCAGCCCGACCAGGGCGACGATGTCGCCGGCGCGGGCTTCCTTGATGTCCTCGCGCGAATTGGCGTGCATCAGCAGCATGCGGCCGATGCGCTCGCGCTTGCCCTTGACCGAGTTCAGCGCGTAGCTGCCGCTTTCCAGGACGCCCGAATAGATGCGCGCGAAGGTCAGCGAGCCGACGAAGGGATCGGCCATGATCTTGAAGGCCAGCGCCGCGAAGGGCTCGTCGTCGTCGCTCTTGCGCCTCATCTCCTGCTCGCCGTCGAGCGAGGTGCCCTTGATCGCCGGCACGTCCAGCGGCGACGGCATGTAGTCGACCACCGCGTCGAGCAGCGGCTGCACACCCTTGTTCTTGAAGGCGGTCCCGCACAGGACCGGCACGAAATCGCCGGCGATCGTCCCCTTGCGGATACAGCGAATCAGGGTCTCGGCGTCCGGCTCGTCGCCGCCGAGATAGGCCTCCAGCGCGTCGTCGTCCTGCTCGACCGCCGCCTCGATCAGCTTCTCGCGATAGGACGCGGCCTGCTCGGCCAGGTCGGCGGGGATCTCGGTCTCGTCGAACTCGGCGCCGAGGCTCTCGTCGCGCCAGATGATCGCCTGGTTGCGCAGCAGATCGACGACGCCGGCGAAGTCGCTTTCGGCGCCGATCGGAAGCTGGATCACCAACGGCTGGGCGCCGAGGCGGTTCTCGATCATGTCGACGCAGCGATAGAAGTCCGCGCCCATGCGGTCCATCTTGTTGACGAAACAGATGCGCGGCACGCCGTAGCGGTCGGCCTGGCGCCACACGGTCTCGGACTGGGGCTCGACGCCGGCGACGCTGTCGAACACCGCGACCGCGCCGTCGAGGACGCGCAACGAGCGCTCGACCTCGATGGTGAAGTCCACATGGCCGGGCGTGTCGATGATGTTGACGCGATGACCCTTCCATTCGCAGGTCGTCGCCGCCGAGGTGATGGTGATCCCGCGCTCCTGCTCCTGCTCCATCCAGTCCATGGTCGCGGTGCCTTCATGCACCTCGCCGATCTTGTAGGACCGCCCGGTGTAATAAAGGATGCGCTCGGTCGTCGTCGTCTTACCGGCATCGATATGGGCCATGATGCCGATATTGCGGTACTTGGTGAGGGGCGAGGTGCGGGCCATGACTGATGCTCCGGTGACGCGGACGTCGGGTTACCAGCGATAATGGGCGAAGGCGCGGTTGGCCTCGGCCATCCGATGGGTGTCCTCGCGCTTCTTCACCGCGCCGCCCCGGCTGGACGCGGCGTCGAGGAGCTCGCCGGACAGGCGATCGACCATCGTCGTTTCGGACCGGCCGGCGGCGGCGTTGATCAGCCACCGCAGCGACAGGGCCTGCTGACGGTCGGGGCGCACCTCGACCGGCACCTGATAGGTGGCGCCGCCGACCCGCCGCGACCGCACCTCGATCGCCGGACGGACATTCTCCAGCGCCTCGTGGAAGACCTTGACCGGATCCTGGCCGGTGCGGCCCTGGATCTTGTCGAAGGCGCCGTAGACGATGCGCTCGGCGACCGACTTCTTGCCGTCGATCATGATGCAGTTGATGAACTTGGAGACCACCGCGTCGCCGAATTTGGCGTCGGGCAGGATCTCGCGTTTCTCGGCGGAATGGCGGCGCGACATGGGTTCGGTCTCCTGGGCCTATTTCGGGCGCTTGGCGCCGTATTTGGAGCGCCGCTGGCGCCGGTCGGAGACGCCCTGGGTGTCGAGCACGCCGCGGATGATGTGATAGCGCACCCCGGGCAGGTCCTTGACCCGGCCGCCGCGGATGGTGACCACCGAATGCTCTTGCAGGTTGTGCCCCTCGCCGGGAATGTAGCTGATGACCTCGAAGCCGTTGGTCAGGCGGACGCGCGCCACCTTGCGCAAGGCCGAGTTCGGCTTTTTCGGCGTCGTCGTATAGACGCGCGTGCAGACGCCGCGCTTCTGGGGGCAACCCTGAAGGGCCGGCACCTTGTTGCGCGCCTTGGCCGGCTTGCGCGGCTTGCGGATCAGCTGGTTGATCGTCGGCATTCCCGCTCTTCCTGTTCCTTCGGCGGCCCGCCCGGCGGACCGTCCATCGCCTAACATCCGTCCGTCGCGGGCGCCCGTCGCCTCACAACGCAGCAGCCGGCTGTGACACACAGCCGGCGAGTGACTCGTCGCCCCCGCCCGGATCGGCCCTCGCGGCCCGATCCGTACGAACAGGCCTTATGTTTTGTCCAAAGAGCTCAAGGAGGCTGCGTCTGAACCGACCGGCCCACCACCAGCCTCCCGCTCGAAGGCCGGCATACTAGTGAGACAGCGCGGTGCCCGTCAAGCGAAACCTGTGACTTTTCGGGCCTTTCGGCGCCCCGCCGGCCGGGGGGCGCGAAACCGACGATTTATGACTTTCGCCGCCCCGCCCACGCAATATCCGCGAAGGCGGGGCGGCGTCGTCATTCCCGCGCGATCCGGCCTAGGCGATCTGGCCTAGGCGATCTGGGATTCTCCCGCCGCCTCCCCGGCGTCGCTCTCGGCTTCGGCTTCGGCCTCGGCCAACGCCGCCCGGGCCTCGCGCTCCTTTTCCTTCGCCGCCAGGACCTCGCGGTCGCGGCCGGCGGCCACGGCCCGCAGCCGGTTCATTACCGATCCGGTCCCCGCCGGGATCAGCCGCCCGACGATGACGTTTTCCTTCAGACCGGCGAGCTGGTCGACCTTGCCGGACACGGCGGCCTCGGTCAGCACGCGGGTGGTCTCCTGGAACGACGCGGCGGAGATGAAGGAGCCGGTCTGCAACGACGCCTTGGTGATGCCCAACAGCACCGGCGTCGCCGTCGCGGGTTTCAGCTTCTCGGCCTTGGCCTTCGCGTTGACCTCGTCGAACTCGCTCCGTTCGACCTGCTCGCCCACCAGGAAGGTGGTCTCGCCCGGGTCGTCGATCTCGACCTTCTGCAGCATCTGGCGGACGATCACCTCGATATGCTTGTCGTTGATCTTCACGCCTTGGAGTCGATAGACCTCCTGCACCTCGTTGACCATGTAGTTGGCCAGCTCGGCGACGCCGAGGACGCGCAGGATGTCGTGGGGCACCGGGTTGCCCTCCATCAGGGCGTCGCCGACCTCGACATAGTCGCCCTCGCGCACCGCCACATGGCGGCCCTTGGGCACCAGATACTCGACCGGCTTGGCGTCGTCGCCCTCGGGCACGACGACGATCCGACGCTTGGTCTTGTAGTCCTTGCCGAACTCGACCCGCCCGTTGGTCTCGCTGATGATCGCGTAGTCCTTGGGCTTGCGGGCCTCGAACAGCTCCGCGACCCGCGGCAGACCGCCGGTGATGTCGCGGGTCTTCGAGGATTCGCGCGGGATACGGGCCAGCACGTCGCCGGCCCGCACCTGTTCGCCATTCTCGACCGACAGGATCGCGTCCACCGACAGGAAGTAGCGGGCGTCCAGCCCGTTGGCCAGCTTGACCACCTCGCCCTTGTCGTCGCGGAGCGTGATCCGGGGCTTCAATTCGCCGCCCTTCGGCTGCTGCTTCCAGTCGATGACGACCCGGTTCGAGATGCCGGTCGTTTCGTCCAGCACCTCGTGCATCGAGACGTCGGGCGTCAGGTCGACGAAATTGGCGATGCCCTCGCGCTCGGTGATGATGGGCAGGGTATAGGGGTCCCATTCGGCGAGCTTGTCGCCCTTCTTCACCTCGGCGCCTTCGTCGGCGAGCAGCTTGGCGCCGTAAGGCACCCGATGGGTGGCCCGCTCGCGGCCATGCTCGTCGACGAGGACGACCTCGCAATTGCGCCCCATCACGACCGGCACGCCGGCGCTGTCGATGACGACGTTGCGGTTGTTGACCTTGATGGTCGCGTCCAGGCTGGCATCGACGCTGGACTGCTGGGCCCCACGCTCGACCGCGCCGCCGATATGGAAGGTGCGCATGGTGAGCTGGGTGCCCGGCTCGCCGATCGACTGGGCGGCGATCACGCCGACCGCCTCGCCGACATTGACCTTGGTGCCGCGCGCCAGGTCGCGCCCATAGCAGCGGCCGCAAACGCCGGTCTTGGTCTCGCAGGTCAGCACCGAGCGAATCCGCACCGATTCCAGCCCCGCGGTCTCGATGACCTGGACCAGCTCCTCGTCGATCAGGTCGCCCGCCTTGGCGATGACGTCGCCGGACAGGGGGTCGACGATATCGACCGCCGCGCTGCGGCCGAGGATCCGCTCTGACAGGGCCTCGATCACCTCGCCGCCCTCGATCACCTCGCGGACCTCCAGGCCCTCCTTGGTCCCGCAATCGTCCTCGGTGACGATGCAGTCCTGGGCGACATCGACCAGCCGGCGGGTCAGATAACCGGAATTCGCCGTCTTCAAGGCGGTGTCGGCCAGCCCCTTGCGGGCGCCGTGGGTGGAATTGAAGTATTCCGCCACCGACAGGCCTTCCTTGAAGTTGGCGATGATCGGGGTCTCGATGATCTCGCCCGACGGCTTTGCCATCAGGCCGCGCATGCCGGCGAGCTGCTTGATCTGGGCCGCCGAACCGCGAGCGCCGGAATCGGCCATCATGAAGACCGAGTTCATCGGCTCGCCCTCGCGCGGCGCCTGCATCGCCATCATCATCTCGTCGGCGACCTTGTCGGTGCATTGCGACCAGGCGTCGACCACCTTGTTGTATTTCTCGCCCTTGGTGATCAGGCCGTCCTGATACTGCTTCTCATACTCGCTGACCTGCTCCATCGTGCTTTCGACGAGCGCGGTCTTGGAGTCGGGAACGACCAGATCGTCCTTGCCGAACGAGATCCCCGCGGCGCAGGCACGGTCGAACCCGGCGAGCATCAGCCGGTCGGCGAAGATGACCGTCTCCTTCTGCCCGCAATGGCGATAGACCGTATCCAGCAGGTTGCCGATCTCGCGCTTGTTCAGCACCCGGTTGATGAGGTCGAACTTGACCGCCGGATGGCGCGGCAGGATCTGCGACAGCAGCATCCGCCCGGGCGTGGTCTCGACCCGCTGGACATTGTGATTGCCGTCCGCGTCGACCCCCTCGAAGCGGGCGGTGATCTTGCTGTGCAACGTGACCGCGCCGGTGGCCAGGGCGTGCTCGATCTCGCCCAGGTCGGCGAAGGCCATGCCTTCGCCCGCCAGCCCCTCGCCGTCCAAGGTCATGTAGTAGAGACCGAGGACGATATCCTGGGACGGCACGATGATCGGCTTGCCGTTGGCGGGGCTGAGGATGTTGTTGGTCGACATCATCAGGACCCGCGCTTCCAGCTGGGCCTCCAGGGACAAGGGCACATGCACGGCCATCTGGTCGCCGTCGAAATCGGCGTTGAAGGCGGCGCAGACCAGGGGGTGGAGCTGGATCGCCTTGCCTTCGATCAGCTTCGGCTCGAACGCCTGGATGCCCAGCCTGTGCAGGGTCGGCGCCCGGTTGACCAGCACCGGATGCTCGCGGATGACCTCTTCCAGAATGTCCCAGACCTCGGGACGCTCCTTCTCGACCATCCGCTTGGCGGCCTTGATGGTGGTCGCCATGGCGTAGAGTTCGAGCTTCGAATAGATGAAGGGCTTGAACAGCTCCAGCGCCATGCGCTTGGGGATGCCGACCTCGTGCAGCTTGAGCTCGGGACCGACGACGATCACCGAACGGCCCGAATAGTCGACGCGCTTACCCAGCAGGTTCTGGCGGAAGCGCCCTTGCTTGCCCTTCAGCATGTCGGACAGCGACTTCAGCGGCCGCTTGTTGGCGCCGGTCATCACCCGGCCCCGGCGGCCATTGTCGAACAGCGCGTCGACCGCCTCTTGCAGCATCCGCTTCTCGTTGCGCACGATGATGTCGGGCGCGCGCAGCTCGATCAGCCGCTTCAACCGGTTGTTCCGGTTGATGACCCGGCGATAGAGGTCGTTCAAGTCCGAGGTCGCGAACCGGCCGCCGTCCAGCGGCACCAGCGGACGCAATTCCGGCGGGATGACCGGCACGACGGTCAGGATCATCCATTCGGGACGGGCGCCCGATTCGATGAACGCCTCGACCAGCTTCAGGCGCTTGACCAGCTTCTTGCGCTTCGCCTCGGAGCCGGTCTCCTCCAGCTCGGTGCGGATGGTCTTGCGCTCTTCCTCCATATCCAGGGCCTCGAGCATGACCCGCATCGCCTCGGCGCCGATCCCGGCGGTGAAGGCGTCGGGACCGTGCTCGTCCTCGGCGTCCATGAACTCCTCTTCGCTGAGGAGCTGCTTTTCCTTGAGCTCGGTCAGGCCCGGATCGATGACCACGTAATTCTCGAAATAGAGGACCCGCTCCAGATCCTTCAGGGTCATGTCCAGCAGCAGGCCGATCCGGCTGGGCAGCGACTTGAGGAACCAGATATGGGCGACCGGCGCGGCGAGTTCGACATGGCCCATGCGCTCGCGGCGCACGCTTTGCAGCGTGACCTCGACGCCGCACTTTTCGCAGACGATGCCGCGATACTTCATGCGCTTGTACTTGCCGCACAAGCATTCGTAATCCTTGATCGGACCGAAGATCCGGGCGCAGAACAGTCCGTCCCGCTCCGGCTTGAAGGTCCGGTAGTTGATCGTCTCCGGCTTCTTCACCTCGCCATAGGACCAGGACAGGATCCGCTCCGGGCTGGCGATCGAGATGCGAATCTCGTCGAAGCTCTGGGCGGCGGCGCCGGTCTGGCCGAAGACTTTCATCAACTCGTTCATATCTTTCTCCTGCGGTACTGGTCGGGAGGGAGGGACGAAACCCGGCCGGAGGCGCCCGGCCGGGCCGCCGCGCCTAGTACTCCCGTTGCGTCAGCTCGACATTCAAGCCGAGCGAACGCATTTCCTTGACCAGGACGTTGAAGGATTCGGGCACCCCGGCTTCGAAGGTGTCCTCGCCGCGCACGATTGCCTCATAGACCTTGGTCCGGCCCGACACGTCGTCCGACTTCACCGTCAGCATTTCCTGCAGCGTGTAGGCGGCGCCGTACGCTTCCAGCGCCCAGACCTCCATCTCGCCGAAGCGCTGGCCGCCGAACTGGGCCTTGCCGCCCAGCGGCTGCTGGGTGACCAGGCTGTAGGGGCCGATCGACCGGGCATGGATCTTGTCGTCGACCAGGTGATGCAGCTTCAACATATAGATGTAGCCGACCGTCACCTTGCGGTCGAAGGTCTCGCCGGTGCGCCCGTCGATCAGGATCACCTGGCCGGACCGGTCCAGCCCCGCCTCCTCCAACAGATCCACGATATCGTTCTCGTGGGCGCCATCGAACACCGGCGTCGCGACCGGCAGCCCGTTGGCGGTGTTGGCGGCGAGTTCGCGGATCTCGTCGTCGCTCAGATCCTTGATCCGCTCCTGGTAGGTCTCCTCGCCGCAGATCGCCTTGAAGCGGTCGCGGACCGCCTTGACGCTGCCGCTTTCGGCCGCCTTGACCGCCAGATCGCCGATCTGCCGGCCGAGGCCCGCGGCGGCCCAGCCGAGATGGGTCTCCAGGATCTGGCCGACATTCATCCGCGACGGCACGCCCAGCGGGTTGAGGACGATGTCGACGGGTGTGCCGTCCTCCAGATGGGGCATGTCCTCGACGGGCATGATCCGCGAGATCACGCCCTTGTTGCCGTGGCGGCCGGCCATCTTGTCGCCCGGTTGCAGCTTGCGCTTCACCGCGACGAAGACCTTGACCATCTTCATCACGCCGGGCAGCAGCTCGTCGCCGGCCTGGAGCTTCTCGACCTTGTTCTGGAAGCGCGCCTCCAGGCCGGCCACCGCCTCGTCGATCTGGCGGATGAGGGCCTCGACCTCCTCCATCACCTCGGCGTTCTTGACCGCGATCTGGCGCCATTTCGCGGGCCCGACCTCGTCCAGAAGCGAGTCGGTGACGCGGGCGTTGGCCTTGACGCCGGACGGCCCCTTGACCACGGTCTGGTCGAGCAGCAGGTCCTTGATCTGGGCCCGGAAGCCGCGTTCGAGGATCAGCTTTTCGTCGTCGCGGTCCTTGGCCAGGCGCTCGATCTCCTCATGCTCGATGGCCATGGCGCGCTCGTCCTTGTCGACGCCGCGCCGCGAAAAGACGCGGACCTCGACGATGGTACCGGACACGCCCGGCGGCAGGCGCAGCGACGTGTCGCGCACGTCGGACGCCTTCTCGCCGAAGATCGCGCGCAGAAGCTTCTCTTCCGGCGTGATCGGGCTTTCGCCCTTTGGCGTCACCTTGCCGACCAGGATATCGCCGGCCTCGACCTCGGCGCCGATATAGACGATCCCCGCCTCGTCCAGGTTGCGCAGGGCTTCCTCGCCGACATTGGGGATGTCGCGGGTGATGTCCTCCTGGCCCAGCTTGGTGTCGCGGGCCATGACCTCGAATTCCTCGATATGGATCGAGGTGAAGACGTCCTCGCGGGCGATCCGTTCCGAAATCAGGATCGAATCCTCGAAATTGTATCCCTGCCAGGGCATGAAGGCGACCAGCACATTGCGCCCCAGGGCCAGCTCGCCGAGATCGGTGGACGGGCCGTCGGCGATGATGTCGCCGGCCTGGACCTCGTCGCCGACCCGGACCAACGGGCGCTGGGTGATGCAGGTGTTCTGGTTGGACCGCTGGAACTTCAGCAGGTTGTAGATATCCACCGCCGACCCGCCGCCGGAGATCCGGTCGGTGGTACGCACGACGATGCGCGTCGCGTCGACCTGGTCGACGACGCCGCCGCGGCGCGCGGCGATGGCGACGCCCGAATCGCGGGCAACGGTCGCTTCCATGCCGGTGCCGACCAGCGGCGCCTCGGCGCGGATCAGCGGCACCGCCTGGCGCTGCATGTTGGACCCCATCAAGGCCCGGTTGGCGTCGTCATTCTCCAGGAACGGGATCAACGCCGCCGCGACCGAGACCAGCTGCTTGGGCGAGACGTCGATGAAATCGACATTCTCCGGCCGGTTCATGACGAAGTCGCCGTCCTTGCGGCAATTCACCAGTTCCTCGACGAAGTTGCCGTTCTCGTCCAGGGGCTCGTTGGCCTGGGCGATCGCGTAACGCCCTTCCTCCATGGCCGACAGATAGACCACCTCGTCGCTGATCTTGCCGTCGACCACCCGGCGGTACGGGCTTTCGATGAAGCCGTATTTGTTCACTCGGGCGTAGGTCGCCAGCGAGTTGATGAGGCCGATATTCGGGCCTTCCGGCGTCTCGATCGGGCAGATGCGGCCGTAATGGGTGGGATGCACGTCGCGGACCTCGAACCCGGCGCGCTCGCGGGTCAACCCGCCCGGCCCCAGGGCCGACAGGCGGCGCTTATGGGTGATTTCCGACAGCGGGTTGGTCTGATCCATGAACTGGCTGAGCTGCGACGAGCCGAAGAACTCGCGCACCGCCGCGGCGGCCGGCTTGGCATTGATCAGGTCATGGGGCATGACCGAATCGATATCGACCGAGCTCATCCGTTCGCGGATGGCGCGCTCCATGCGCAGCAACCCGATCCGGTACTGGTTCTCCATCAGCTCGCCGACCGAGCGCACCCGCCGGTTGCCCAAATGGTCGATGTCGTCGACCTCGCCGCGGCCGTCCTTCAGCTCGACCATGATGCGGACGACCGACAGGATGTCCTCCTTGCGCAGGACGCGCACCGTGTCCTCGCATTCCTGGTCCAGCCGGGCGTTCATCTTCACCCGCCCGACCGCCGACAGGTCGTAGCGCTCGGAATCGAAGAACAGGCCCTTGAACAGCGCCTCGGCGGTCTCCAGCGTCGGCGGCTCGCCGGGACGCATGACCCGATAGATGTCGAGCAGCGCGTCCTCGCGGTTGGCGTTCTTGTCGGTGGCCAGGGTATTGCGGATATACGGGCCGAGGCTGGCCTGGTCGATCAGCAGGACGCGGACCTTGTCGACTCCCGCCTCGTCCATCTGCTCGAGACGCTCCTCGGTCAGCTCGTCGCCGGCCTCGACCAGCACCTCGCCGGTATTCTCGTCGACCAGATCCTCGGCGACGAACAGGCCGACGACCTCTTCCTCGCTCAGCAGCCGGTCCGTCAGCTTGGCCTCGTCTAGTTTCTTCAGCGCCCGGGCGCTCATCCGGCCGCCCGCCTCGACGAGCACCTTGCCGTCGCGGGCGTCGACCAGATCGTGGGTAAGCTTGGCGTTCTTGATCCGCTCGCCGTCGAAGGGCATCTGCCAGCCCTTCTCGCCCCGGGTAATCTCGGCCGAATCGTAGAAGACGGAGAGGATCTCCTCCGCCGTCATGCCCTCGGCCTCCTCGGGCGCCAGCACCTCGTCCTTGTCGGCCAGCTCGGCCCGGCGGGCGGCGGTCTCGGCGCCGTCCAAAGCCATGAACAGGGTCGTCACCGGCAGCTTGCGGCGGCGGTCGATGCGGACGAACACCAGATCCTTGGCGTCGAACTCGAAATCGAGCCACGAGCCGCGATAGGGGATCACCCGCGCCGCGAACAGATACTTGCCCGACGCGTGGGTCTTGCCCTTGTCGTGATCGAAGAAGACGCCCGGCGAGCGGTGCATCTGCGAGACGATCACCCGCTCGGTGCCGTTGATGACGAAGGTGCCCTTGTCGGTCATCAAGGGCATGTCGCCCATATAGACGTCCTGCTCCTTGATGTCGCGGATCGAGCGGGCGCCGGTGTCTTCCTCGATGTCCCAGACGACCAGGCGCAGGGTCACCTTCAGCGGCGCGGCGAAGGTGATGCCGCGCTGCTGGCATTCGTCGACGTCGTATTTGGGTGGCTCGAACTCGTAGCTGACGAATTCCAGGGTCGCCCGATCGGAGAAATCCTTGATCGGAAACACCGACTTGAACACGGCTTGAAGGCCGGTGTCGGGGCGCGCGTCGGCGGCGACATGCTGATGGAGGAAGCTCTCGTAAGAGCTTTTCTGCACCTCGATCAGGTTAGGCATGGGCGCCACGGTCCGGATGCGACCGAAGTCCATCCGCACACGCTTGCGACCGGTAAAGGATTTCGCCAAGGACTTAGCCATTGCCACTCCTCATGCAGTTGCGGTTCGGCCCCCGCGACACGGGGCCGCCGCCAATCAAAAGCCGACGACGGGGCACGGCATGCCGCGCCCCGCCGCCGTCGCCGGGACACGCCCGGCAGCGGCGATCTCTCGCCAAGGGTTCGACGAAAGGTCTATTTGACCTCAACCGTCGCGCCCGCCTCTTCCAGCTTCGCCTTGATCGCGTCGGCTTCTTCTTTGTTCACGTCTTCCTTGACGGCCTTGGGCGCGCCTTCGACCAGGTCCTTGGCCTCCTTCAGGCCGAGGCCGGTGATCGCCCGGACCTCCTTGATGACGTTGATCTTTTTGTCGCCGACGGCGGCAAGAACGACCTCGAACGTATCCTTGGCCTCGGCGGCCTCGGCCTCGCCGGCCGGCGCTGCGGCGGCGGCCACGGCGACCGGCGCCGCGGCGGAGACGCCCCATTTCTCTTCCAGAAGCTTGCTCAGTTCCGCCGCTTCCAGCACGGTCAGCGACGACAGGTCTTCGACGATTTTTTCCAGATCGGCCATTTTCCGATTCTCCTAGGCTTTAGGCTTGAACTTCCGTTTCGATGTGGCTTACGCCGCGTCACCCTGGGCGGCATGCGCGCCGACGACACGGGCCAATTGACCCGCCGGCGCCTGCAGAACGCCGGCGACCCGGGTCGCCGGAGTCGACAGCATGCCGACGAGCTTGGCCCGCAATTCGTCGAGGGACGGCAGGGCCGCCAGATTCTTGACCCCCGCCGCGTCGAGAAGCTCGCTGCCGAGGGCGGCGCCGACGACCGCGAGCTTTTCGTTCTCCTTGGCGAAGGTCACCGCCACCTTCGCCGCCGCCACGGGGTCCGCCGAATAGGCGATCGCCGTGGGTCCGGTGAAGAGGGAGGTCAGTTCCTCGCAAGGAGTCCCTTCCAGGGCGAGACGCGCGAGCCGGTTCTTGGTCACTTTGAAATTGGCGCCAGCGTCGCGCATGCGACGGCGTAAATCCGTCGCCTCCGCGACCGTCAGGCCGGTCTGATGAGTCACGACCACCAGGGTCGTGTCCTCGAAGATCCGGCGCATGTCGGCGACCAGCGCTTCCTTATGCGAACGGTCCACTTCGCGTCTCCGATGCGTTCCCGGCGCGCGTTCGCGGGCGAACCGCTTTCCGGGAGTCTCACCTGGACCCGGCGGCAGAACCGTCGGGTCCGCTCGCCCTGTCCCAGAAGTTCAAGCCGTTCCCGGTACCGCGACGCGGTCCGGGTCGAGCCCGACCCCTGTCTGTGCAGGCGGCAATCCCTTAAGCCCCGCTGCCGCCAAGGCGGCGACGGGACACCTGCAGTCTCGGACAGGCGGGGAACGGGTTTCGCCGTCCCCCATTTACGGTGCCGCGCCGCCCGCGGCCCGGCACCGGTCTCGTTCGGCCGCCGGCGTCAGCCGGTCAGCCCCGCAACCTCCAATCGCACCCCCGGCCCCATGGTGGAGCTGAGGGAAACTTTCCGAATATAGGTGCCCTTGGCACCGCTCGGCTTGGCCTGGGCGATGGCGGCCACGAAGGCGCGCACATTCTCGACCAGCGCGCCTTCCTCGAAGCTTGCCCGGCCGACCCCGGCATGGACGATCCCGGCCTTCTCGGCGCGGAATTCCAGCTGGCCGCCCTTGGCGGCGGCGACGGCGGCGGCCACATCCATGGTCACCGTGCCCAGCTTGGGGTTCGGCATCAGCCCGCGCGGCCCCAGAACCTTGCCCAGCTTGCCGACGACCGCCATCATGTCCGGGGTCGCGATGCAGCGGTCGAAATCTATCTCGCCCTTCTGCACCCGTTCCGCCAGATCCTCGGCGCCGACCAGATCGGCGCCCGCCTCCTGGGCCTCGGCCGCCTTGTCGCCCTTGGCGAACACCGCGACCCGGACCGTCTTGCCGGTGCCATGGGGCAGCGACACGACGCCGCGCACCACCTGGTCCGAATGGCGCGGGTCAACGCCCAGATTCATCGCGATCTCGATGGTCTCGTCGAACTTGGCGGTGGCGCACCCCTTGACCAGCGCGACCGCTTCCTCGACCGAATAGGCGGCATCGGCGTCGACGCCTTCATAGGCCGTGGTCAGCCTCTTTCCCTTGCCTGCCATCGCCCTACCCCGTCACCTGGATGCCCATGGAACGCGCGGATCCGGCGATCATCCGAACCGCCGCGTCGGTGTCGTTGGCATTGAGATCGCCCATCTTCTCCTCGGCGATCTCGCGCAGCTGCGCCATCGAGACCGAGCCGGCCGTTTCCCGGCCCGGCGCGTTCGCCGCCTTGGACAGCCCCGCCGCCTTCTTCAGATAGTACGAGACCGGCGGCTTGGTCATCGTGAAGCTGAAGCTGCGGTCGGCATAGACCGTGATCACGACCGGGATCGGGACGCCTTGCTCCTGGTTCTGGGTCTCGGCGTTGAACGCCTTGCAGAACTCCATGATGTTGACGCCGTGCTGACCCAGCGCCGGGCCGATGGGCGGAGACGGATTCGCCTGCCCGGCCGGGACTTGCAGCTTGATGTAACCGCTAACTTTTTTCGCCATAATCCTTCCTCAGTAGCTGAGGGCGCGGTCCGGCCATGGCAAGCCTCCCGCACCGATTCGCGGCGCCGCGCGGCGCCCTTCGCAAGGTCAGACCTTCTCGACCTGCGAATACTCCAATTCGACCGGCGTCGCGCGGCCGAAGATGGACACGCCGACCTTCAGGCGGGCCCGCTCCTCGTCGACCTCCTCGACGGTGCCGTTGAACGAGGTGAAGGGGCCGTCGCAGACCCGGACCTGTTCGCCGACCTCGAAGGTGATCAGCGGCGCCGGCCGCTCGACCCCCTCGACGACCTGGCGCATCAGCCGCTCGGCCTCGGCCTGGCGCACCGGGGTCGGGCGCCCGCCGGTGCCCAGGAAGCCGGTCACCTTGGGGGTGTTCTTGACCAGATGCCAGCTTTCGTCGGTCATCTCCATCTTGATCAGGACATAGCCGGGGAAGAACTTGCGCTCGGCGCTGACCTTGGTGCCGCGGCGCATGCGCACGACCTCCTCGGTCGGGACGAGGACCTCCTCGAACAGCTCGGCCATCTCCTTGCGCTGGGCCTGCTCCTCGATCGACTGGGCCACCTTCTTCTCGAAGCCGGAATGCACGTTGACCACGTACCATCTCGCCGCCATCGCCCTAGCCCCCCAATCCGAAGATCACGCGCACGCCCAGGGACAGGCTCTGATCGACGACAAAGAAGAACACCGCCGCCAGGAAGACCATGACGAACACCATCGCGGTGGTCACGCCGGTCTCCTTGCGCGACGGCCAGGTCACCTTGGCCATTTCCTGCCGCACTTCCCGGATGAACTGTCCGGGGTTCGTTTTTGCCATCCTCCAAACCGCCTTTGCGCCCGCCGCCGCCGTCCGATCCGGCCACCCGCGCGGGGTCGTTTCAATTCCGGTCTCGTCTCAGTCCCGGTCTCGCTTCAGTCCCGGTCTCGCCTCGGTCCCGGCCTTTCGCTGGTCCGGGGCGTG
>Ga0209692_10003019_pt1 | contig 16942 bp, 13 predicted proteins | sample tdDd472_FD_187129 | JGI IMG/M metagenome (GOLD analysis project Ga0209692, IMG submission 187129) | Marine sediment microbial communities from the Atlantic coast under amendment with organic carbon and nitrate - tdDd47.2 (SPAdes)... | ecosystem: Environmental > Aquatic > Marine > Coastal >...
CTTTTGTTTTCAAATCTGTTAGAAATTTTTCGTAAGCAATACGTTTTTTATCGCTTAAAACTTTTTCTTTAAGTTGTGGTTTCATTTCTTCAAAATCATTCATTACGATTTCGTTGAGTTTAATAATGTGATAACCAAATTGAGTTTCAACAACTTCACTGATTTGGCCAACTTCCATATTAAATACAGCTTCATCAAATTCTGGAACCATCTGGCCTCTAGCGAATTTTCCTAAGTCACCACCTTGTTCACTACTTGGACAATCAGAGTATTCTTTTGCTAATTCACCGAAATCTCCACCCATTTTAGCTTTACCAAGAATCATTTCAATTTTTTTCATAGCGTCTGCTTTTGCGGCATCATCTTTAATTTCTTGTGTATTTACGAGAATATGTTGTGCGCCTCTGGATTTTTCAGGATTGAATTCTGCTTTAAGTTCTTCGTCTGTAACAATAATATCATCTTCATTGATTTTTGTATCTAAATAAGCGTTGATCAACATTCCGCTTTCAACACTTTCTTGTACAGTTTCTATTGTGATATTATTTTCAGCAATTCTTTCTTTGAAGGCTTCTTCGCCGCCAACAGCTTCAAACTGCAATTGCATAATTGAATCTACTTCTGTAGCATCTGGTTTAATTCCTGCTTTTTTTGCACTGAATTCCAGGATTTTTTTCTCAGCAATTGCTCTTGCATTACTCATAATAATATTTTTTGTTACTGCAGTATCCATATCAGCCAGCTGAGTAGCATTTTTTCCAAAATTTTGAAAAATACCATCAATTGTTTCGCCTACAGTTACATCGAAATGATCTGTTTTAACCAAAACTTCATTTTTCACAGGATCAAGTTTGTCCAATTTTTCAGTAAGTTTCAGAGCAAGTTCCCAGGCCTGTGTACCTTCTTCGAATACATATGGTTCTTCTTTTTTTGCACAGGTGAAAAGTAGTGCGGTTATCAATACTAATAGTAGTAATTGTTTTTTCATTACGTCTCCTATTTAGGTTAAAATTATTTGCGTGAAAGATAATTAAAAAAATGTCATTTTCATAGAATTAATTAACTGGAAGTCGCGACAGATGTGGTTATAAGAGATAAGGCAACTGCAGTCATGATCTCATCTTGAATTATAGCCTGAATATCATTAGCAATATTATCTTTTTTTAGTATTTCTTTGATCTTTTGCTTCGCTTTTTTCATTTCTTCTTTATTAAATATTTCTTTATGTAATTCCAATACGTTGATAAGTCCAATCAAACTTAAACTTTCAAAATCTGCATGATCTCCGTAGAGTACAACACCTTTAATCTTGCTTTTGACCAAATGTTCCGGTTCAGAATTTTTTGTCGGAAAATGTTTGATATTGAATACCCAGAGAACTTTTTTCTCTTCGAGTTTGAGAATACCTTTTTCAATCAAACCTTGGATGACTTCATCAAATTTCTTATGAAATTTATTGCTTAAAAGTTGAATTGCATTTTGTACTTTTATAGGTAATTTCTTTGTTTTTAGTAATTCAATAGCTTCAGTAAGTATTTCTGAATCATCGGATTTATCAGTTAAAACAATTTTTTTATCCTCTAGAGTTATTAATTCCTTTTGAACTAGTTCCATCAAAATTGCTCCGGCAAATCCATAAGTGTTGGAATATCCATAAGCAATATTGCCTTTTTCATCATTTATTGTGAGTAAAACAAATTTTTCATGAAGTTTTAAATCCATTTTTTTTGCTCCAAATAAAGTATCACGGCCATCTTGTCCGATTTTATATAGTTAAGAGAATAACGGACTGGAAGTCCGTGCTACACCTTATATTAATACATCTCAAATTTCAAAAGTCGTCCATCCAAATCGCCGTTTTTCATCGGCATTTTGAAAGAAGTTCTGAGACCAATATGCTTGATTAACTCACGATTTCCACAATAAATAAAAGCATTGCTGTCTTTACACTCATTTTTTAGAAAATCACCAAATCTTTTATAGGTATGCTGTAATTCGCTTTCTTTTCCAAGTCTGTACCCATAAGGAGGGTTGGTTACAATCGTTACATTTTCCAGGTTTTTTAATGTCTGAAATAGTGCTACTTTGAGATTTACTGCAACTCCCTGATCAAAAGTATTGAGGTTTTCACCTGACGCTTTGATAACGGCAGGATTGGAATCACTTCCAAAGATCAAATTTGGTGGCAATTCACGGATTTGTTCATCTGCCAGATTTTTCACGAACAGCCATTCTTCTTCCTTATATTCCGGAAGAAACATAAATCCGAATTTTGAGCGATAGAAAGCCGGTGGTATTTTACAGTAATGCATCAATGCTTCTGACAATAAAGTTCCAGAACCACACATTGGATCATAAAGGGGTGTTTCTCCATTCCACTTAGTTGCACGAATAATTGCTGCTGCTAATGTTTCCTGCATAGGTGCTTTAGTGCTGATTTTTCTATATTTTCGTTTATGCAGAGATTCACCTGATAAATCCAGAGAAATAGTTGCTTTGTCACTATGGATATATAGATTAATAGAAACATCCGGATCTGCTTTATCAACACTTGGGCGCTTACCTTCTTTTTGACGAAATTGATCTACAATTGCATCTTTGAGAACTTGGCCAGCATAATTTGAATGATTGATCTTGCTATGAGCAACATTTGAATAGATACGAAAAGTTGTATCGGTTGTCAGAAAATCACTCCAGTTTATGGATTTCGCTTTACCATATAATCTTTTGTCGTCATGAGCAAAAAATTGCTCAAGTGGAGCCAAAATTCTAGTGGCAATACGTGTTTTGTAAATGATTTTGTAAAGGTTTTTAATTTCCGCAGAGAAATGGACTCCACGATGTGCTATCTCTAAACCATAGCCACCCAGTTCTTTGATTTCCTCCAGAGCAAGATCTTCAAGACCACCAGTAACCTGGGCAAAATATCGACGTTTTTTTTGATATAAATACATGTTTTCCTTAATAATTTAAACTGTCCTAAATATAAGAATAGGGGAGATTATACGCTATGGAATTGTTTGAAATTACAGTAACAAGGACTTCTAGACCGTATTTTGTTTTAATTAATATATTTTTATGAACAAGATGTCATTGCAACATACACTAGTATTCATTAAACATCGAACTTACAGATTCATCATTAAACATTCGATTAATTACCAAAGTATACATTTGTGCAAGGTTGGCTTGTACAACACAACCTAAATTAGAAAGGGCCATTGATAAGGGAATTGAATTGGTTGTATATATTTTATCCAGATTGTATTTTTCCTGTAATTTTCTGAAATTTTTGGCACAATTATCAACACCAAGTAAGTGAGTAGCCGCGATATTGATGGATTCGATACCTTTGGTTTCATTGAGCATTTTTGCTACGGTATAAATTGTTGATCCGGTAGAAATGATATCATCAATGATAATAGCTTTTTTCTTCCCTGTAAAATCACCAACAATTTCCATGATTTCTACGCGTTCTTTTGAGGGACGGAATTTGGATGCTACTGCCATTGGCAGGTTCAGGCTTTTTGCGATATTCTTTACTGCTTTTGCTGCGCCAATATCTGGAGCTACTATGATTGTATCTGGTGAACCATTGAATTTTTTGAATACTTCCCGCCAAATCGGAACAGCACTGAGATTCATCAAAGGAATAGAAGCGAAAAAACCATGTATTTGTGGAGAATGAGGTTCGAGACAGACGATTCTGTCGATTCCAGACTTGATCATCAGATCTGCAACCAATCTTGATGTAGTGGCTTCTCTCATATATTCTGTTGGTTTATCCTGTCGAGAATAGCCGAGATAACTAGTAATTCCTGTAATGGATTTTGCACCATGTTCACGCAGTGCACGGACAGCAATGAAAAAACTCATCAGGTTGTCATTGACACTATTCGGTTGTAATGGATTGAAGAATGATTGGAAAAGGAAAACATGTTTTCCTGAAATTGATTCTTCGAGTCTGACACGAATTTCTGTATCAGAAAAACATTCATCAATATTTTCCAGAAAAATTACTGAACCGGGACTATAATTGGAGTAGTACTCGTAAATTTCTTTTGCAAGATAATTTCCGGCTCGAAGTCCAGCAATTACAATTGGTAATCTATTATTCTTTATAAACAAATCGTCAAAATTGAATTTCATTATTTCTCCTGATACTGGCTACTAAAAACAGGCAAATTTAATAACAAACTTGAGAAAACTTAAGTGTTATTTTAAGTATTTATAGGGAGTGGAATTTATTTACCCAAACTCTCTTTCGCTTCTGTCAATCCACTTCTTTGGCTTAAAAAATTATCAATTTTTGTCGAATTAATAATTTTTTCAGTTGTTTCAATAATAGTATCTTTTTCGGACAGTTCCGGAAGTTGTTTAGCGAATTTGATGATGTCGAGTTTTTGCAATGTATCAACAGATTGTAATTCAATTGTGTTGTCAATACTCAATGTTTGTAAACTTTCCATGATATCACGGGTTGGCATTTCTAATGCTCGAACAAAGTATCTGCCTTCCAGATATTCACGGAATATATGAGATATTTGTGTATAAGTATATACAATTTCTAACTCAGTTGAAAAGGGGAGAGCACTAGCTTCCTTTAGTTTTCGTAATGCGACGATATGAGGTGGATCTATATATTTTTCATCAAAAGTTGAAACATGATAATTCTTTTTCCACTTTTTATAGAAAAAATACCAGAGTGAAGAAATTGTTAAAATTATCAATATAAATAGGATAATGTCCCAGGGAATTATAGTTGGAAGATCAAAAGGAGGTTTGATATCTTTTGGTTCCACCTGCTCTTCCGGTGGGAGAATTGATACGACATTGACATTGTGTTTGGATGTTTTTGTATCAGCGAAATGTTCACCATTGATTGCAACAGTCAACTTTGGTATTTCAATCATGCCGGTATCAAATACTGCTATTTTAAAATAGAAATCCTCTTGGAATTCAGAACCTATTTTTTCCGGTTTTGTAGATTTTTGAGAAATTACAGAGAATTTTTGTAATTCATCGTTGATATTAGGAAATGTAATATTTGTATTTTCATCTGCATAAGTAACTGAAACCTGTAAGTTGATCTGGTCGCCAATTGTGGCTAAAGAGGTGTCAACTTTGGACGAGATTGTTACTTGTGCAAATAGAAATGTATGTAAAAGAGTAGCAAAAAGTATCTTTTTAAACAAAAGCATTTCCTTCTATTATCTAATTTTCATTTCACGTCGTTTGAAAAATTTAATTAATGGTTCGATATAACTTTCTGTAACATTGATCAAAACATGATCAAGATTGATCCGTTTGATTTCTGCTTGAAATTTATCAAACTTTTCCTGCATATAGTTTTGGTAATTTTCACGGAATTTACGATTGGTAGTATCCACCCAGATTTCCTGATCGGTTTCTGCATCTTTCAACTTCATCAATCCAGCATTCGGTAATGTCATTTCCCGTTGATCATAGGTTTGGATGGCAACAACATCATGTTTTTTGTTCAATATCTTAAGCGGTTTCATGAAGTCATTGTCATCAAAGTCTGAGACGAGAAAGACAATTGCGTGACGTTTCAAACCACGAAGCAGATATTCCAATCCTTGTTTGATATTGGTTTTTCGTGATTTTGGTTTGAAGAAGAGAATCTCACGAACCACACGTAAAACATGTCCTTTTCCTTTGGCGGGTGGGATATATTTTTCAATATCGTCGGTGAAAATCAGCAATCCAACTTTGTCATTGTTTTTGATGGCTGAAAAAGCGAGTAGCGCACAGATTTCCGCAGCGATTTCCGCTTTGAATTTTTCTCCTGTACCGAATTGTCCTGAACCTGAAGCATCCACTACAAGCATTACAGTAAGCTCACGTTCTTCTTCATAGATTTTTACGAAGGGACGATTGGAGCGGGCTGTGACATTCCAGTCAATTTTTCGAATATCATCACCAATCTGGTATTCACGGACCTCGGAAAATTCCATTCCCTGGCCCTTGAATACAGAATGATACTCACCACTAAAAACGTCATTTACAACTTTACGTGTTTTCAGCTCAATATGTCGTACTTTTTTGATTAGTTCTTTTGGAAGCATAGTTTCTTACGGAACTTCTACAGTTTCAATAATTCTCTGAATAACATCAACAGATTTCACTTCTTCAGCTTCAGCTTCAAATGTGAGTAATACACGATGACGCATTACATCCATGATCACATCACGAACGTCCTCAGGTGTTACAAAACCACGTCCTTGCATGAAAGCCTTGGCTTTACTTGCAAGTGCGAGGTTGATCGATGCACGAGGTGACGCTCCAGTGTCGATGAGATCCTTTAGATCGTCAAGATTTGCATTTTCCGGTTCACGAGTCGCAAATACCAGATCAATGATATATTTGTGGATTTTTTCATCAACATAAACATCATTTACAACACTTCTTGCACGTTTGATATCATCCGGTGAAATCACAGGCTGGATCAATGATTTTGTATTACTGTTTGTAGTTGCCATACGTTTCATGATTTCCAGTTCTTCATCACGATTTGGATAGTCAATAATCACTTTCAGCATGAATCTATCAACTTGTGCTTCAGGAAGTGGATAAGTTCCTTCTTGCTCGATTGGGTTTTGTGTGGCTAATACAAGGAAAGGATCATCCAGTTTGTGCGTTGTATTGCCAATACTTACCTGTCGTTCCTGCATCGCTTCAAGGAGTGCAGATTGCACTTTTGCAGGAGAACGGTTGATTTCATCAGCAAGAATAATATTACTGAAAATTGGTCCTTTTTTAGTTTCAAATGAACCATTTTTCTGGTTGTAAATAAGTGTACCAATCAAATCTGCAGGAAGCAGGTCGGGTGTAAACTGGATTCTGTTAAAACTTGCTTTGATCACTTTTGCTAATGAAGATACTGTTAGTGATTTTGCCAATCCTGGAACACCTTCCAATAGAATATGGCCATTACAAAGCAAACCAAGAATCAAACTATCGACCATTTGTGTCTGGCCCACAATCACTTTTCCCAATTCACTTTTTACATTGGTAATGAACTGGCTTTCCTGGCGTATTCTTTCATTTAATTCAGTCAAATTAAAGGACATAAATCTAACTCCGATTTTTCTAGTTTAACTCAGTATTTTGAAGTTCTTCGAGGGTTTTGCCCATGTTGTCAATTTCCCATTGTGCGGAAGAAACAAGTACATGGTCAGGATATTTGTCGATGAAATATTTGTATGCTTTTTTTGCTTTTCCATGATCATTCAATTCATTTGCGTAAATGTAGCCAATCATGAAAAGTGCATTGGGTGATTTTTCTGACAGAGGATATTTTACTTCGATTTGTTGATAAAGTTTAATTGCATTTGAGTAATCTTTAAGATTGTTTTTTGTGATTTCTGCAATGGAAAAAGCAGCTTTGATTGCATAATCATCTTTAGGGTAGAATTTGCATAAACTTTTATATTCTTTTATAGCTCCTTTGAAATTCTCTACGTCATAAAGTGCTGATCCTGATTTCCAGTATTCATCAGCAGATTTTGTGGCTTTATCACATGTTCCTAGTGCTAGTAACACTATTATCGATAATAAGATGGCTAGATTCTTCTTCATTTTTTTAAACCTCCTAAAAGTTCTATTTAAATAATCCGTAATAAGTAGCGTAATTTAATTTTTTTTGTCTTTATACCAATATTAAATTTTCATTTTTTCATCATATTTCAGTAACAATACTACCGACATGAAAAATAAAAGTTCCAGAAATTTTTTAAAAGGTCTGTGATTATTTTTTTATTTTGTATGTAAGCAATACTTTGAAAAGTCTTTTTTTAATAATGTTTTTTGATGGATTAGTAATAATGAAATATCAAATGAAAAGAAAATAAGAAATTTGATAGGATAGAAATTTTAATGAGACTTAAACTTATTAATAGTTTTTAATTGTAAAAATTTGAATATATTCGTTTCCTGTATTAACTTTCATGGTTTTTATTACTATAGGAGAAAAACTATTATGCAAACGGGTGATATCAGACTGATAAAAAATATTAATGTTAGATTAGTATTAAATTTAATTCGTGAACAAGACGAAATTTCAGGAGCAAGGCTCGCGCAAATTACTGGAATGAGACCCTCAACCATATCCAATATATTAAAAGAATTAGTTGAAAAAGACCTGATCATCAATATTGGCAAAGGAGAATCAACTAATAAAGGTGGAAAACGACCTTTTTTATGGCAACTTAATAAAAATTCTAACTACATAATTGGGCTTGATATTGAAATCGGTGAAATTACTGCACTTGTTTTAAATATTAGCGGTGATATTATATATAGAAAAGTAACAAAGACGGAAGTCTTTGATGATTTAGAGAAGTTTTCAATACAAATTCGTGAAATTGTAGATGAATCTCTGAAAGAATTAAAGTTAAAATGCGAAGATATTCTAGGAATGGGAATCGCCGTAGCTGGTATTGTAAATCATAAAGATGGCGTTATTAAAGTTACTGATATTTTACCAGATCAAGATATTCCACTTTTAGAAGCATTGGAAGGACATTTTCAATTTCCATTGATTATTGAAAATAATGCCAATGCAGCTGCTCTTGGTACAAAATGGATTGGTGTTGGAAAACAATGTAATAATTTTATTACAGTATTAATGGAAGTACACAAACAGGTTGGTGGATTAGGTTTGGGATTGGTTTTTAATCAAAACCTGTATCATGGTTCATCCTTTTGTGCTGGTGAGTTGAATATAACATTACCAACATTAGATGAAAAGTTACTTGAGTTAAAACGTGATTTCATTAAAGGTAAAGTATTAAAGAAATATATTAATAATATTGAAAACATTGATATCGATGTTATGATGAACGCCGCTACTCTAGGCGATAAAGTAGCTGTGAAATTGTTTGAAGATTTTGGCAGGTTACTTGGGAAAAAGATAAAACGTGTTGTTTTGGCCTTAAATCCTGAAAAAGTGATTTTGGCAGGTCAGATTGCTCGCACTGGTGAATTACTTGCAAATAGTGTATATGATGAGCTTAAAAAAGAATATGAACAAATTTATGCTGATGCATTGATTGTAGAATCCGATGATCATGGACGATATATTGTTTCAATTGGTGCTGCTGCATTGATTTTAGATGAATTTTTTAAAATTCCACTTGTTAACACAAAAACAAAAGTGAACTTGTAAATTTTTATCAATAAATAGCTAAGATATTCTATTTACAAAAAAATAAAATATCTAATAATTATAAACCATGGGTTGTTGCCCATGGTTTTTTTTATTCTTCAAAATAAACTTCTCCCTCAAAATTTTTTAGATTTCTTTTCATTACCAAAATGAAATATGAACTTGAAAAAATCACTTCTAATAGACCATAAAAATTTATGTAAATAGATAAATAATATATTATTCTAAATTGTTTAATAACCATATATCGGTTCAATTGCTTAAAATACTTATCAATTTGTTCGGAGAGAAAATTTTCCTTGAAAACAAACTAAATAATTTTTATATTTAGAGCGTTTAAGAACAAAAGCAAATGGGCAAAGGGAGTTTAGTTAATGAAATATGGTCGTTTTTCTGAGAATGGGAAAGAATTTATTATCTCCAATGTGAACACACCAACACCATGGATTAATTATATTTATAACGATGAATATTATTCAACAATTTCTAATAATGGGGGAGGAATTAGTTATTATAAGAGTCCCCTTCATGGTAGAATTACTAGATATCGAATAAATGCAGTACCTTATGATAGACCTGGAAAATATATATATATTCGTGATAATGATACAGGTGAATATTGGAGTCTAACATGGCAGCCTACTAATAAGGATGTTAAAAAATATAAAGTTGCTCATGGTTTTGGGTATACAAGAGCAGAATCCAATCTTAATGAAATAAAATCTGAAGTAACTTATTTTGTCCCTAGAACTGATAACCAGGAAATTTGGAATGTCAATCTCAAAAATCTTGCTGATAAAAAAAGAAATTTATCAGTTTATGGATATGTAGAATTTGCACTAGGACATGGTCATGTTGATATGATTAATCAATGTGACGACCAGCATTTTAATAGATTGAATTTTGACAAAGACCTAAATGCTGTACTGGCTACAAAAACCTATTGGGTCACAGGTGGTAGCACTCAACAGCAAGAAAATAAATGTTGGGATCGACATGCATTTTTTACAGTAAATAGTCCCATTTCTGCATATGAAACCTTACGTGAAAATTTTATTGGACAATATCGTAATGAAAATAATCCTGCCGGTATTGAACTGGATCAAATGACAAACAGGGATATTGACTTTGGGAATTCTGTTGGAGCAATTCGTACGGAAATCAATATTGAATCTGGTGATAGTATGAATCTTATTTTTTCTCTCGGAGTATTATCTAAAGAAAATTTTGATAATGAAAAATCTAATATTACTAAATATCATTCATCAGAAAATGTTGAAAAAGCATTTCAAGGTGTGAAAAAACATTGGAATGAATTTTTTGATAAAGTTTATGTTGAAACACCTGAAAAAAGAATTAATAATTTTATGAATTATTGGACACCTTATCAGGGTAAAGTTGCTTTTGATGTTGGGCGTGTTGCAAGTTTTTATTATTGGGGAATTAGTCGTGGGTTTGGATTCCGCGATACTGCTCAGGATACAATTGCTACAACAATTTCTCACCCCGAAAAGGCTAAGGAAAGAATTCTACTACTTTCCAGACAAATGTTTTCCTATGGAAAATCCTATCATCATTTTCATTCAGATGGACATGGTGAAACAACGGGGCATTGTGATGATTCACTCTGGTATCTGCTGGCTTTAACAGATTATATAAAAGAAACTGGTGATTTTGATATTTTGAAAGAAGTAGAACCATTTGTTGATGATCAGGTAGGAACTGTACTAGAACATGCTTTCTCAATAATTACATATATCAGAAATAATAAAGGAAAACATGGCTTACCAATTTTTGGACGTGGGGACTGGAATGACACACTAGATTATATTGGTGGTGATGACGGTGGAGAATCGGTTTGGGGTGGATTGTTCTACATTACCATGCTGAATTATTTTATTGAACTTCTGGAAAAAGTAAAAGAAGAAGAAATGCTCTCCAAAGTAATTATTGAAAGAGATGAACTAAAGAATTCTATCAATAAATATTGTTGGGATGGAGAATGGTTCATCCGTGCTTTTGGTGAAAATGACAGCAAGATCGGAAGCAAAGAAAATGAATTTGGGAAAATTTATCTGAATAGCCAATCCTGGGCTGTATTGGGAAATGTTGCTGAAAATGACAAACTCATTCAGGCAATGAATAGTGTAAAAAAACATCTCGATACTGAATATGGCCCCAAAATATGTGCTCCTGCTTATACTGAAATAGATAAAAATATTGGACTAATTACTCGTTGTGTTGCAGGTAAAAAAGAAAATGGTGCTATTTTTAGTCATCCTACTACATGGTTACTGCAAGCGGAATGTATACTGGGACATGGAAATACTGCCTATGATTACTATAAAAAAATGTTACCTGATTCAATTGATCAGGATATTTTCAAGGCTGAACCCTATGTTTATTCACAATATATAACTAGTAATGAACATAAATTTGATGCTGGACATGCCAGTCATTCCTGGCAAACAGGAACAGCAGCATGGATGTATAGAATCAGTGTTGATTTTATGCTTGGTGTCAGGGCAACTTATGATGGCCTATTGATTGATCCTGTAATTAATGAAAATTGGGATGTAATAAAAATTAACCGTCTTTTCCGTGGAACTAACTATAAAATCGTAATAGAAAATCCAAATAAAGTGGAAAAGGGTGTGAAAAGTATTCACGTTAATGGCGAAGAACTAAACTCTAGTATTTTGCCAATTTTAAATAAAAAAGAAGTTACTGTAAAAGTAATAATGAGATAGACTGGAAAATAATGAAAACTTATAATAAACCAATTTTAACTCGCAAAGACATTCCTGATATCCATGGAACAATTACTAATGCAACTTCGGTATTTAATCCAGGTGCGATTAAATTTAATGATGAATATTTACTGGCATTAAGAGTACAAAAACGTAGTCGTGAAACTGTTATCATGATTGCTCGCAGTAGTGATGGAGTTCTATTTAAGGTTGAAAACAAAGTTGTTGAATTTGAAGGAATTGAAAATATCGATGAAAAAATCTATCATTGCTATGATCCAAGACTGACAAAAATCAATGATACTTATTATGTAATGTTTGCAATGGACATGGATGAAAAATGCAGCCTTGGTTTAGCAAGAACTGTAAATTTTGAAAAATTTGATTTCATGGGAATTGTTGCTGACGGTGATGTACGAAATGGTGTATTATTTCCTGAAAAAATAAATGGTAAGTTTAGGCGATTTGAGCGTCCAAACAAAGCAGCTTTGGAAAATGGAACAATTTCAGGAAACTCTATTTGTTTATCTGAATCAGAAGATTTATTGAAATGGACTGAAGTCGGTGTTCTGATGTCTGGACGATTTCATTACTGGGATGAAAGAATTGGTTCGGGCCCACCACCTGTTAAAACAGAAAAAGGATGGCTACATATATATCACGGTATCGCAGAACATTTTGGTGCAGCATCTATTTATCAAGGTGGTGTAGCATTGCTGGATCTTGAAAATCCGTTAAAAATAATTAGCCGATCAAATAATAATTTTATTGAGCCACGTGAAATATGGGAACTTGCTGGTCAGGTGCCAAATGTTGTATTTCCTAGTGGAATGATTGTAGAAGAATATGATGAGAGAGGTTTTGCAAAATTAGACAGTGCTGTCAAAATATATTATGGTGCAGCCGATACTGTTGTTGGCCTTGCTGAAACAACAATCAAAGAACTTATCGAATTCAGTTTTGACTGATTAGGTATTGGGGACATTTAAATATTTAGGGGGAACAAATGAATAAAAAAGTCTTTCCGATCTTATTGGCATTTTTAGTAATGGGGATTGCTGATGCAATGGGCCCAATGGCTAGTACTGTGCAGGAAAATTACTCACTCAGTACTGTAATGGCAACATTACTTACATTTTTTGTATTTATTGCGTTTGCAGTATTCAGTGTTCCTGGTGGAATATTAGCTGCCAGAATTGGGAAAAAGAATTTATTACTTCTTGGTTTGGGTCTGAATATTGTTTCAATGGCAGTTCCTACATTCATTGAACCTGGCTATACTGTTTTATTATTCTGTATTTTTTTACTTGGCGTTGGAACTACTTTTTTACAAGTAGCTGGAAACCCCATCATGAATGATGTCAGTAAAGAAGGAAAATATAGTCGAAATTTAGCGTTGGCTCAAGGTATCAAAGGTCTTGGTTCTTCTGCATCATCATACTTAGTTGGATTAGTTCTGATTCTTCCTTTGTTTGCTGCTATGGGATGGCGGGGTGTTTTTCCAGTATTTTTTGTATTCATGACTTTGGCTTTCATTTTTGTTGCTACTTTGAAAATTGATGAAGCAAAAGCCGATGTACCACCAAGTCTTGGTTCATCTTTAAGTTTGATGAAAGAACCTGTTTTTGCACTTGCAGTTCTTGGAATTTTCCTCTATGTGGGCGCTGAAGTATGCATGGGAAGATTTTTGAAACCAACACTTGAGGGATTTGGTTTTGCTTCAGATAAAGCAGCTCTTTTCGGACCAACATTATTTTTTGGTACAGTAACTTTTGGAAGATTGGTTGCAGGAAGTATCAATTTGAATGCTCGCACTTTTTTTAGACTATCAGCAGCACTAGGCCTTGTTGGTCTAGTTTTTATGTTAAGTAGTGTAAAGGTATTAGTTATTCCTGGAGTTATTCTTGGTGGACTTGGATTTGCCAATATCTGGCCAATGTTATTCGCTATTACTATCGAAGAAAAACCAGAACGCTCCAGTGAACTTTCAGGATTGATGTGTATGGCTATTAGTGGTGGTGCTTTAGTTCCATTATTAATGGGAAAACTTATTGATTCAGGTATGACTGCCCTAGCTTATATCGTACCTGCTATCTGTTTTGCTTATTTACTAATATTATCTTTAAAAGGTAAAAAAGTAGTAGCATAAATAATATCTTGCTACTAGGAAGATTAAAAAAATTAAATAGTAGCATAAATTATAACATCTCGGAGATTTTTTAATGAATTTGAAAAGTGATAAGCGTGTTGTAATGACTTTGGATGCTGGAGGAACAAACTTTGTTTTTTCTGCAATTCAAGGTGGAAAAATGATTATCAATCCTATCAAATATCCTTCTAATGCTGATAATCTGGAAAAATGTCTAAACAATATAATTAGTGGTTTTAAAGATGTGGTAAAGGAATTGATTAATGTTAAACCTGTTGCCATTAGTTTTGCATTTCCCGGTCCAGCAGATTATCCAAATGGAATTATAGGTAATTTGAATAATTTGCCTGCATTTCGTGGCGGTATTGCCCTTGGACCAATGTTGGAAGAAAAATTTGGTTTACCAGTTTTTATTAATAACGACGGTAACTTATATGCTTATGGCGAAGCAATTAGCGGTTTCTTACCTGAAATCAACAAGAAACTGGAAGAATCCGGATCACCTAGACGCTTTAAAAATTTGATTGGCTTTACTCTTGGAACTGGTTTTGGTGCCGGACTTGTGATAGACAGTGAATTGATTATTGGAGATAATTCCAATGCTGGTGAAGTTTGGTTATTACGGAATAAATTTTTTGAAAATCTAAATGTCGAGGAATCTGCATCTATCCGCTCAGTAAAAAGAGAATATGCTAAAGAGGCTGGTTTAGAAGACTCTATTCTTGAACCAAAAGATATATATGATATTGCAATTGGGAACAGGGAAGGAAACAAAAAAGCAGCACTGAAAGCTTTTAATCATATGGCAAGAGCTATTGGTGATGCAGCCGCAAATGTTGCTACATTAATCGACGGTTTAGTGGTTTTTGGTGGTGGAATTTCTGGTGCCAAAGATTTATTTCTCAATGCTTTAGTTGATGAGATGAATGGAAATTATGACAATATTGATGGTTCAAAACTTCATCGAATGGCAGTAAAGGCCTTTAACCTGGATAATAAAAATGAACTATCTGAATTTATAAAAGGTAACAAAAAGGAAATAGATGTACCATTGACTGATAAAAAAATTCAATATGATCCATTAGCAAGAATTGGTGTTGGTATTTCTAAAATAGGTACTTCTGAAGCAATCAGTATTGGTGCTTATGCTTTTGCACTTCAGCAATTAAATAAATAGGAAAAAATGATGATTTATATGACAAAAATTAAAAATATGGTTTTTATACTATTATTATTAGTTCTGTTTTGTGAAAAACAATATGCCGGAGAAATATTTCCAATCCCGAAAACAGATTTTAATCCTCGTCACTATATTTGTTATCGTACATTAGGTGAAATAAATGTCGATGGGAAGATTGATGAAGCAGATTGGCAAAATGCTCAATGGACAGAATATTTTGTTGATATAGAAGGTGATTTAAAACCAAAACCAACTTATAATACTCATGTAAAAATGCTTTGGGATGATGAATATTATTATTTTGCAGCTTTTATTGAAGAACCTCATGTATGGGCAAAACTCAAACAAAGAGATACTGTGATCTATTATGATGATGATTTTGAAATTTTCATTGATCCAAACAGTGATGCTCATGAATATTATGAATATGAAATGAATGCTTTCAATACTGTATGGGATTTACTACTCACAAAACCCTATAGAGACAATGGTTCTGCCATTTTTAATTGGGATATAAATGGTCTTAAGTCTGGTGTTTTTGTAGATGGAACAATCAACGATGCTTCTGATATAGATAAAGGTTGGTACGTGGAAGTTGCAATTCCCTGGGAAGTACTAAAAGAATGTGCCGATCGTGAAACTCCTCCAAAGGATGAGGATCAATGGCGTGTAGGATTTTCACGGGTTGATTGGAAAATGGAAATAGTAAATAATAATTATAAAAAAAGTATAAATCCTGCAACTAACCGTCCTTTTCCGGAAAGTAACTGGATATGGTCACAACAAGGATTAATTGCAATGCACTATCCTGAACGATGGGGAATTGTGCAATTTTCCGATAGTAATGTCGAGAATCAAAATTCGAAATTCATAGAATCTGAACAATATCTGGCTGCAAATTACTTATATGAAATATATTATTATCAAAAACAATATTTTATTGATCATGGAAAATACACTAAAAAGTTTCCTAAAACATTAAATGAAAGTGAAAAATTAATTGAATATAATTGGCCTCCAATTATTGAAATTAATACCAATAGTTTTGATATTATACTCAATGGTAAAAAAGGTAGTAAAGACTTATTATTAAATCATGAAGGAAAATTAAAGAAAATTTAAATAAATCTTGATAACAAAGATGACAACACATATATTCTATGTGTTCGTTTTTATAGAAAAGAAACTAAAAGCGAGGGAGGAAAATCATCAAAAAAACAAAAGAAAATAATACAAAAAGTTTGATGTTTACATTTAATAAGGAGGAAAAAAGATGAAAAGAGTTGTTTCAGTACTTACACTGATTATGCTGGTTACGGTTTGTGCTTTTGCGCAATCGACTCCAGGAACAAAAATTGATGAATCCTGGGCTGACTGGCAATTTTACTATGCTGGTCAAGGAGACCAGATATTAGTAGAAGATGATGGTACAGTTCATGTTGGTTATACATGGGCAGGTTCAAAAGATTTTGAATTTGTATCAGCAAGATATCAAAATCTTACGGCAGGTGTAACTTCAGATCTTCCAATGGGTCAACGCGGTTATGGAATGCCAAGTTTGGCAATGGGAAGTGATGATAGATTATTAATTGCTGCCATGGATGGTGGAACTGGTTGGTTTTACTATGGTGGTTGGGCAAATGGAACAGTATTGTTTCAGGAAACAGCCGCTG
>Ga0209692_10003023_pt1 | contig 16933 bp, 17 predicted proteins | sample tdDd472_FD_187129 | JGI IMG/M metagenome (GOLD analysis project Ga0209692, IMG submission 187129) | Marine sediment microbial communities from the Atlantic coast under amendment with organic carbon and nitrate - tdDd47.2 (SPAdes)... | ecosystem: Environmental > Aquatic > Marine > Coastal >...
CGCGCCCTGCATGGCGGTCTGCCCGGTGGACTGCTTCTATCAGAACGAGGAGGGGGTGGTTCTGCACTCCAAGGATCTCTGCATCGGCTGCGGCTATTGCTTCTACGCGTGTCCCTTCGGCGCGCCGCAATACCCGCAGGCGGGCAATTTCGGCTCCCGCGGCAAGATGGACAAATGCACCTTCTGCGCCGGTGGTCCGGAAGAGACCCACTCCTCTGCGGAGTTCGCCAAGTACGGCCGCAACCGGATCGCCGAGGGAAAACTGCCCATCTGCGCCGAGATGTGCTCCACCAAGGCCCTGCTGGCGGGCGATGGCGACGTGGTGTCGTCCATCTACCGCGAGCGTGTGGTGGCCCGCGGCTTCGGCTCGGGCGCCTGGGGCTGGGGCACCGCCTACGACCAAAAGGGCGGCTGAGCCAATCCCCGGCCGGCAAGGCAGCCGGCCGGTTGCCGGGCCGGAGTTTCCCGTAAACTCCGGCCCGACGCATTCACACCATTCGCTCCGGTCCCTTTGGGGGAATCGGAGCTTTTGCCTGACGGATCGAGGACCGGTATGCGCGCTCTTCTCTGCTTTCTGACCTCTGTTCTGCTTGCCGTCCCGATGCTCGCGGCGGCGCAGGAGGCTGTTCCAACCGAAACCGCGCGACCCGACCGCAGCGCCACCGGCGGGGCACAGACCCTGGAAGATATCCTTGCCCGCCAGCGCGGCGAACGGATCGACGACTCCTTCCGCAGCGAGGCGATTGGCGGCTCCGCCGCAACCGTCCCGGCCCTTGGCCCCCTGGGCGGGGCCTCAGACCCCGAGATCTGGCGCGCGCTGCGCTACAACAAGGCCGACGTGACCGCCAGCGCCGGCGGCGATGTCGGCAAGGTGCTGGTCCAGGACGGCGGCATGCGCTGGTACCGCTTCCGCAGGGGGCCGCTGGCGGTCTACGGCGGCTATCTGCTGCTGGGCACCATCGCCGCCCTGGTGCTTTTCTATCTCCTGCGCGGCAAGGTGCGCCTCGACGAGCCGACCACGGGCCGGACCGTCACCCGGTTCCAGGCCATCGAACGCTTTGCCCACTGGATGATGGCGGGCGCCTTCGTCCTGTTGGGCGTGACCGGGTTGCTGGTGTTGTTCGGGCGGATGTTCATCGCGCCCTACCTCGGCAAGGAGGTCAACGCCGGCCTGCTGACCGGGGCGAAATTCATCCACAACAACGTCTCCTGGGCCTTCATGATCGCGCTGGTCATGATCTTCGTCATGTGGGTCTGGCACAATATCCCCAATCGCACCGACCTGACCTGGTTTGCCCAGGCGGGCGGCATCATCGGCAAGAGGCACCCACCGGCCAGGAAATTCAACGGCGGACAAAAGATCATCTTCTGGTCGGTGATCTTGCTGGGCGGATCAATCTCGGTGTCGGGCCTGTCGCTGCTGTTCCCCTTCGCGCTGCCGCTCTTTGCCAAGACCTTTGCCGTGCTCAACGATCTGGGCGTGCCGGGCTGGATCGGCATGGAGCATCTGCCCACGGCGCTCGCCCCGCAGGAAGAGATGCAACTGGCCCAGACCTGGCACGCGATCATCGCCTTTCTGCTGATGGCGATCATCATCGCGCATATCTACATCGGCTCGATCGGCATGGAGGGCGCCTTCGACGCCATGAACAGCGGCGAGGTCGATGAAGCCTGGGCACACCAGCACCATTCGCTGTGGCTGGATGAATACAAGACCAAACAGGCCGGGCGCCCCGGGGGCGCGGCGGGTCCGGCGGAATAGGCCATGCGCAGGGGAGAACGCCAGAAATGAAAGCCATGCTCGCGGGGTTCGCCGCCATGATTTTGATCGGCCTTGGTGCCTGGTTGGCGCTGGGGCAGATGGGATTCTCGGTTGAAGAGGTGTCGTCCGGCCCTAATGTCAGGCTAGAATAGGCTGCGGATTTGCGTCGATCACGGCTGGAACAAGATAAAGCATGAGCAAGACTGACGACTACGGCGGCACCCTGGCCGGAGCCTCGATCCTGGTGATCGACGACGAACCGGGAATGCGCCATTTCCTGGCCAAGATCCTTGGGCCTCGGGCGGCGCGTGTGGAAGAGGCGGCCTCGCCGACCGAAGCCACCGAGAAGCTGGACTCCGCCCATTTCGATTTGGTGATCCTCGACAACATCATGCCGGGCAGCACGGGCCTCGACTGGGTCGCCGAACAACGCCTCAAGGGGCTGTTTGCCGACGTGATCCTGATCACCGCCTATGCCGACCTGGAAACCGCCATCGCCGCGTTGCGGGCCGGTGTCAGCGATTTCGTGCTCAAGCCCTTCCGCGCGAACCAGATCCTCGGCGCAGTGGTGCGCACGCTGGACCGAAAGTATCTGCGCCGCGAAAACACGCTGCTGCGCTATGCTCTGCGGGCGGACAAGGCGCACGGCCCCCTGCTGGGTAAATCCGAACCGATATCGGAGGTGCGCGGGATGCTGGCCAAGCTGGCTCCGTTGACGACGCCCGTGCTGTTCACCGGGGCCAGTGGCACCGGAAAGGAACTTGCGGCCCGCCATCTTCACCGGCTGTCGGACCGGGCCGAGAAACCCTTCGTGGCGGTCAACTGCGCCGCCATTGCCCCCGATCATTTCGCCCAGGAACTGTTTGGCGTCGTCACCGATGACGATCGGCTGAAACCGGGCCTGTTCATGCTGGCCGATGGCGGCATCCTGTTCCTTGACGAGGTGGCGCAGATGCCGGAGCAGATGCAGGCGGCGCTGTTGCGCGTGCTGGAGGATCAGCGCGTCCACCCGGTCGGAGCGGAACGCGAGATTCCGCTGAACCTGCGGTTTCTGTTCGCCACCAACGCCGAGCTTGAAAAGGCGGTCGAGGAGGGGTGGTTCCGCGCCGACCTGTATCACCGGATGAATGTCGTGCGGATCGAGATGCCGCCGCTGCGGGATCGGTCGGAGGATATCGTCGAACTGGCCGCGCTTTTCATGGAGCAATTCTCGATCGCGCTGGGCACCAAGGCGCTGGAACTCGACCAGGAGACGCTGCTGAAACTGCGCCGCTACGATTGGCCGGGTAATGTGCGCGAGTTGAAGAACCTGATCGAACGGTCGGTGATCCTGGGCGCCTTCCCCAAGGAATTCGCCGGCGGCGGTGCGGTGACCGGCGCGCAGGCGATCGACAACCTTGACCTGGTGGTGCAGCGACACATGCTGCACGTGCTCGACCTGTGCGACGGCAACCGCGCCGAGGCCGCGCGCCGATTGGGCGTGTCGCGCAAGACCATCGACCGAAAGATGGCGGCCTGGATCAACTGAGTCCAGCCGCCGAAAATTTTGCAGTCTTATGCACTAATTTCAGGATCAAATCTGGACAAAATGCCCCTCAACCCGCTCTCCGCGCCCGGTTTTGGGACATAATGGGCGAAAAAATTTCCTTGATTTCTATAGTTTAGCCGAAATACCCTCTCTTCAGGAAATCATTCGGTGCGAGGGAAATTATGCAGGATCTGGGCGGAGCCTTTGCTCTGGCGTTGTCGCTTGTCCTGTCCGGCGATCCCGATCTGCTGGAAATCGTTTCCCTGTCCCTGCGCGTCAGCCTCACGGCGACGGCTGCGGCCTGCGCGATCGGTCTGCCGCTGGGCGCGCTGATCGCGATCAGCCGGTTTCCCGGGCGCGGCGCGGTGCTGGTGGTGGTCAACGCCCTGATGGGTCTGCCCCCGGTCGTGGTGGGGCTGCTGGTCTATATCCATCTTTCCCGGGCCGGGCCGCTGGGTTTCCTCGGGTTGCTCTACACCCCGACGGCGATGATCATCGCGCAGACGATCCTGATCGTCCCCATTGTCCTGGCGTTGTCGCGGCAGGTGCTGGAGGATCTGCACGCGGAATATGCCGAGCAGTTTCGCTCGCTCTGCCTGACCCAGGTGCAGACCGTTCAGGCGCTGCTGTGGGATGCGCGCTATGCGCTCCTGACCGTCGCGCTGGCCGGGTTCGGGCGCGCGGTGGCCGAGGTCGGGGCGGTGATCCTGGTTGGCGGCAACATCGACCACCTGACCCGGGTCATGACCACCGCCATCGCGCTGGAAACCTCCAAGGGCGCGCTGCCGCTGGCGCTGGCGCTGGGCATCGTTCTGATGGTGCTGGCGCTGGGGGTCAATGCGCTGGTGCAGGGGTTGCGGATGACCGGGGCGAGGCACGCCCATGCCTGACGCCGCGTTCCACGGTCCCGCCGACATGGCCGCGGTCGCCGGGCAGCCCGACTCGCTTTTGCCGTTGCGCGTGCGCGGGCTGAGGCTCGAACTGGGCGGCAAGACGATCCTTGGGGACTTCGATCTCGACCTGGCGCCCGGGCGCTGCACCGTGATCATGGGCCCCAACGGCGCCGGCAAGAGCCAGCTTCTCAAGCTGCTGCACGGCCTGGCGGTTGCCACGGCGGGAACCATCGACTGGAACGGCACGCCGCCGCGCGATGCGACGCGCCGCCAGGCGCTGGTCTTTCAGAAACCGGTTCTGCTGCGCCGCACGGTCGCCGCCAATGTCGATTTCGTCCTGAAATCGCGGGGCAAGGACCGCGCCCGCTGTGCCGAGCTGCTCGACCACGTCGGTCTTGCCGACAAGGCCGGTCAACCGGCGCGGCTGCTGTCGGGGGGCGAACAGCAACGCCTCGCGCTGGCCCGCGCCCTGGCCACCGACCCCGAGGTCCTGTTCCTCGACGAACCCACCGCCAACCTCGATCCGGCCTCGGTTCTGCGGATCGAGCGTATCGTATCGGAGGCCCGCGACAACGGCATGCGGATCGTCTTCGTCACCCACGATACCGGGCAGGCCCGCCGGATGGCGGATGAGGTGGTGTTCCTGCACAACGGGCGGCTGGTCGAGCACGCCCCGGCGAAGCTCTTCTTTCCCGTGCCCCGGTCACAGGCGGCGCGGGATTACCTCGACGGCAGAATCGTCGTCTGACCATGACTGACAAGGGAGAAAAGACATGACCACCAGGACAGGGCTGGTTTCGACCGCCGTGGCGCTGCTGCTGGCGCCGATGGGCGCCGTGGCGCAGGAGGGGTCGATCATCGTGCAATCGACCACCTCGACCGCCAACTCCGGCCTTTACGATTACCTGTTGCCGATCTTCGAGGGCGAAACCGAGATCGACGTGCATGTTGTTGCCGTCGGCACCGGCCAGGCGATCAAGAACGCCCGCAACTGCGACGGCGATGTTCTGCTGGTGCACGCCAAGCCCGCCGAACAGAAATTCATCGCCGACGGCATGGGCACCAAGCGCACCGACCTGATGTACAACGATTTTGTCATCGTGGGGCCACCCAGCGACCCCGCAGGTGTCGGCGGCATGACCAATGCCAAGGCCGCGCTGAGCAAGATCGCCGGCGCCGGGGCGCTGTTCGCCTCGCGCGGGGATGATTCCGGCACCCACAAGAAGGAAAGGGCGCTCTGGGCCGAAACCGATGCCGATCCGCTCGCGGCCTCGGGCGGGTGGTATCGCGAAACCGGCTCGGGCATGGGCGCCACGCTGAACGCCGGCATCGGCATGGGCGCCTATGTGATGACGGACCGGGCCACCTGGATCAGCTTCGGAAACAAGCAGGATTACAAGATCCAGGTCGAGGGCGACACCGACCTGTTCAACCAGTACGGCGTGATCCCGGTCAACCCCGAGGCCTGCCCCTCGGTCAACATCGAGGCGGCCCAGGCCTTTGCCGACTGGCTTGTGTCCGGCGTCGGCCAGCAGGCGATCGCGGCCTACAAGGTCGACGGTCAGCAGCTGTTCTTCCCCAACGCGCCCGAACAGGGTAACTAGGCGGGGGCGACGGGGCGGTTTGACGCCGCCCCGCGCCCTGGCCCAGGGACCCAAGGATGACAGACAGACCCACCGCGCCCCAGCCCGAATACCTGACCGTGCGGGAACTGGCCGAGTTGTTGCGCATCAAGGAGCGCAAGGTATACGACATCGCCGCCTCGGGCGCCGTGCCCTGTTCGCGGGCCACCGGCAAACTGCTGTTCCCGGCGCGCGAAATCCGCGCCTGGATCGCGCAGGAAAGCTCGGGGGCGGTGCCCGCGCCCACGCCCCGCCCGCCGATTTTCCTGGGCAGCCACGACCCGCTGCTCGACTGGGCGATCCGGCAATCGCGCTGCGGGCTTGCGACCTTTTTCGACGGGTCGCTGGACGGGCTGGATCGGTTCTGCGCCGGCAAGGGGGTGGCCGCCGGGCTGCACCTCTATAACGCGGCGGCCGATGACTGGAACGTGCCCAAGGTCGCCCGGGACTGCGCCGGACAGAACGCGGTTCTCGTCTCCTTCGCACGGCGCCAACGCGGGCTGGTGACCCGTCCGGGCGGGCCGCGGGTGAACCGTCTTTCCGATCTGCCCGGCTGCCGCGTCACGCCGCGCCAGCCGGAATCGGGCAGCGATGCGTTGTTTCGACACCTTGCCGCGCAAGAGGGGATCGACCCCGACACGCTGGATCTCGCCCCGGTGGCGCGGAGCGAAATGGAGGCGGTGCAAAGCGTCGCCCGCGGCGAGGCCGACGCCACCTTCGGCATGGAGGCGGTTGCGCGGGATTTCGGGATGACCTTCGTTCCGGTGATGGAAGAGCGGTTCGACCTTCTCGTCGACCGCCAGGCCTGGTTCGAACCGCAGATGCAGGCGCTGATGTCCTTTCTCCGCAGCGACACCTTGCTGAATCGGGCCGCCGCGATGGACGGCTACGATGTCACGGGACTCGCAACCGTGCGCTGGAACGGCTGACGGCGAATGCTCGGGCGGCAAATTCTCACCTACCGGTCCGATGGCAACGATACAACAACCAATATCACGGCGGGCAAAGGGACGGGTGGGACAGCGACCCTGACCACCAACCACTGGTTCGCTGGCATCTCTGTTTGAAAGAGGTGGTGCCGCTGAAGGGACTCGAACCCCCGACCCCATCATTACGAATGACGTGCTCTACCAGCTGAGCTACAGCGGCCCTGGTGCGGGGCGCTCTTAGCACCACCGCGCGGGGCAGGAAAGGGTTATTTCACCCCGCGTTCGGCCTCCTCCACCTCTTCGGCCTCCAGCAGTTCGGCCTCCGGCAGATCGGGTTCCGCCTGTTCCGGCGCCTCTGCCTCTTCTGCCTCCGGAATATCCTCGGGCGCCTCGCGCCGATCCTCCAGCCGTCCGGCGATCAGCGGCAGCATCGCCCCGCCCATCGCGCTGGACAGCTCTGGCATTTTCGGCGTGGTCCAGCTCAGGGTGTCGAAGCTGTGGCAAAACTCGCAGAAGGGCGCCCATTCGGCGTGGATGTGGTTGCAGTTGTCGCAGACCCATTGCGGCCCGCGCGGCGCACTCAGCGCCCGGGCCAGCCAGCCCTGCACCACCTTGTCCGGCGTCCCCTCGCCTCGCTCGATCGCCGCCATCAGCGTCAGCGGACGGGCATCGGCGGCCTTTTCGGCCAGATCGCCCAGCGCCCGGCGCGCCTCGGGGAAATCCTCGGCAACGATGTTCAGCTCGGCCAGCAGCAGCCGGGTTTCCGGATCCTGCGGGTTGATCCGGGTCAGCGTCTGGAACCGCTTGAGCCGTTCCGCCGGGGTCTCCTCCGGGGCGATGGCGGCAAAGGCGGCGGCGAGGTCGGGATGCGGCTGCGCCTCCCATGCCTTTTTCAGCACCCGCACCGCCAGGCGCGGCTTGCCCTGGGCGATATGGGCGCGGGCGGCAAGCGCCGCGGCAGGCACCAGATCGGGCGACAGGCGGTTGGCCTCGATGGCGCGTTCGCGGGCCTCGATCGGCATCTCCTCGTCCATCACCTCGCGCGCCTCGGACAGCGCCAGCACCGCGTCGCGCCTTTTGTACACATCGCGGGGCAAACTCCCCGATTTGAGTTTGGCGGAAAGGGTGCCGCGCGCCCCGGCCCAGTCCTGCGCCCGCGCCTGCAGATCCAGCAGAACGTCCTGCGTCTCCTCATGGCGCGGCCGCAGCGCCAGCGCCCTTTCGGCCAGCTTGCGGGCGGTGTCGCGATCGCCCTCGGCCAGCTTCTGCTTCATGATCCCGCGCACGCCGACGAAACGGGTGGCCTCGTTCGCGACCAGCTTCTTGTAGGTTTCGGCGGCTTTCTTCGTGTCACCGGCCATCTCGGCGGCCTGCGCCGTGAGCAGGTCGGTCAGCTCCGGCTTTTCCAGGTATTTCGCCGCGCGCGCCGCCTTGGCCATGGCCAGCCGCCCCTCGCCCGAGGCCAGCGCCATCATGCCATCGGCCAGCGCCTTGTAGCCGCGCCGCTCCCGTCCCTTGTCGAAGAAACGCGACAGCGCGGTCTCGTCGCCGTTCATGAAACGCCAGGTTGCCAGCAGCAGAGAGGCCAGCTTGAGCAGCAGCCAGAGCAGCACCACCAGCGCCACCAGCGCGATCACTGATTGCAGCGGCCCCAGTGTGTATTCGGTGCCCGCCGCAGTGATCTGCAGACCCCCGCGCATTTCCAGCAGCATCCCGGCCCCAAAGGCCAGGGCGGCGATGATGGCAACGAAGATCAGGATTTTCAGAAGTGACCACAGCATCGCAGGCCCCTCAGTTGGAGTTCAGGCTTTGCGCCAGCGTCTCGGCGGCGCCGAGCGCGGAGAGGCGCAGGCGCGCCAGCGCGGTCCAGTCGGTCAAAGCGGCCCGGGCGGGCTCGGGCAGCGCGGCAATCTCGTCCAGCGCCTGCTGCAGCCGGCCCTGGATCAGCGCCGCCTCGACCCGGGACAGGATCGCGTCGGGGTCGTCCCCCTCGCGCGGCGCGACCGAGCGCGCGCCAAGCTGACGGCGCAGAAAACTGCCCAGGCTGCGGTCGGTCTCGACTGTGCCGGCCCGGGCTGCAGCCAGGGCCTCGCGCGCCGCCGGAGGAAAGGTGTCGCGCAGCGCGGCCATGGTCACCACACCGTCGGCGGCAGCGGTCAGCGCATCGGGCAGGGCGATGCCGCCGGCGCGCAGCTCGTCGAGGATACCGCCAAAGGGCGCGCCGCTGTCCAGCGCGCCGCGCAGCCGCGCCACGGCAGCACGGTTGGCGGCAAGCTGCGCGGCCTCCGAGGCCCGGGCCTCGGTTTCGCGGGCCTCGGCGACCATCTTTTCGACCTCGTCCCGCTGGGCGGCCAGCGCCTCTTGCATCGCCGCAAGCTCACGCTCATAGGCGGCAACAGCCTCCGGCGCGGCGCCATCGGTCAGCGGGCGTTTTTCAAGCTCGGTCAGGCGGGTATCCAGCGCGGCAAATTTCTCCGAGAGGCCGGCGATCTTCGCGCCCTGCCCCTCAAGCGCCTCCCCGTTTCCGGCGACCTTGCCCGAAAGCCCGTCGAGCCGCTCGGAAACTGGTGCCAGATCGGGGATGTCGAGGCCGGAGACCCTGCCCTGCAGCGCCTCCAGCGCATCGGATGTCGCGGCGACGTCCGATTGCAGCGCGGTGATCGCCGCGCCGGAGGTGCCGGATTTCAGCGCTGCGGGCAGAACCGGGTCGAGGATCTCGGTGCGACCCGCGACAAATCCCAGCGCCGCCGCCAGGACCCCGCCGATCAGCGCCGGGAAGAAACCGCCGCGTTTCTCGATCACCCGCTCGACGGTCTGCGGCGCGGGCTCCACGGCTTCGGCTTCGGCTTCGGCTTCGGCTTCGGCTTCGGCTTCGGCTTCGGCTTCGGCTTCGGCTTCGGCTTCGGCTTCGGCTTCGGAAGGTGCCTCCGCCGCCTCGGTCGGCGTGTCAATCACCGCCTCGGCCGGCGCATTTCCGGATCCACCCGTCGCGGATTCAACCGCGGTCGGGTCTGCCGGTTGTTCCCGCTGTCCGGGACCAGCCTCGGCCTCAGGATTGGTTGCAACGTCCGTATCGGGTTTCGGATCGGTCTTGTCGGCCACCCTGAAATCCCCTCCGATTCTCAAATGATTAGCCCAAAGAACTCGCGCCACACTACTGCGGGGCTTGGGGGGTCTCAACCCGGCGCGGCCTGGCTGACAAGGGTTTCGACCGCCTCCGCCATCGCTGCGGCATCCGGCCGCTTGGCCAGGATCAAGGCACGATACACCATGTTTTCAACGGGTTCCGCTGCGGCCCGGCTGATCGCGGCAAGATAAAGCGGCGCCGCCCCCGCGCAGGTATCGGCAAATTGTCGCGCCGTCCTTGGCGAGAACAGTGGCGCGATCACCGGTTCGGGCCCGTCGAGCGCCGCGCGCGCCGCATCGCCGGGCGCAACCAGCCGCTGATCATAGATCTCCTGCGCCCGGATTTCGATTCCCGCCGCGCCCAGACGTTCGGCGATGGCGCCGCGGGTGTGCCGGCCGCGCAGGTGCAGCAACGGGGCGGGCGGGCGGCCCTCTGACAGGGCTTCGACCAGCGCATCGGCGGTGTCGCAAGTGAGATTCACGGACCATCCGGCGCGGCGCGCTGCCGAGGCCGTGGCCGCGCCCACGCAATAGGCGGGCCCGCTGGGGCGAAGCTCTGCCGCCAGCGCCGCATCAACCCCGTTGGCCGAGGTGAAGATCACCCCTTGCGCGCCTTGCGCTGAAACGGCACCGGGCGACAATTCAATCTCCAGCAGCGGCGAATGGACCACCCGCAACCGGGTCCGGACGGCCGGGTCAAGCCGGGCGACGAACCGCTCGGACGCGGCGCGCGGGCGTGTCATCAGCAGCGTCAGCATCCGGCCCCCCGGGATTGTTTGCCAAGGTCCGGAGTGTTACCTGCGTTGGGCATTGGTGGCAACGGCCGGGCAGCATGGCACAGACACTCACGATACTCGGGCTGGAAAGCAGCTGCGACGACACCGCAGCGGCGGTGGTGCGCCAGGGCAGGGGCGCAGCCGAGATCCTGTCCTCCATCGTCTACGGTCAGACCGAATTGCACAGCGCCTTTGGCGGCGTGGTGCCCGAACTGGCGGCGCGGGCCCATGCGGAAAAGATCGACATCTGCGTCGCCGAGGCGATGGCGCGCGCCGGCGTCGGGTTCACCGATCTGGATGCGGTGGCCGTCACCGCCGGGCCCGGGCTGATCGGCGGGGTGCTGTCGGGGGTGATGTGCGCCAAGGGGCTCGCGGCGGCGACAGGATTGCCGCTGATCGGGGTGAACCACCTGGCCGGCCATGCGCTGACCCCCCGGCTGACCGACGGGGCGGCGTTTCCCTATCTCATGCTGCTGGTCTCCGGCGGACATTGCCAATACCTGGTGGCGCGCGGACCGGAGGATTTCACCCGGCTCGGCGGCACCATCGACGATGCCCCGGGCGAGGCGTTCGACAAGGCCGCGCGCCTGCTGGGCCTGGCGCAGCCGGGCGGGCCCTCGGTCGAGATCGAGGCGAAGGCGGGCGATCCGAAACGGTTCCGCTTTCCCCGGCCGCTGCTGGATCGGGACGATTGCAACCTGTCGTTTTCCGGGCTGAAGACCGCGCTGATGCGCACCCGCGATCAGATCGTGACGGAAAAGGGCGGGTTGACGCGCACCGACCGGGCCGATCTCTGCGCCGGGTTCCAGCAGGCGATTGTCGATGTGCTGGCCGGAAAGACCCGGCGCGCCTTGCGCCTCTATCTTGAGGATAAGCCGCAGGCGCCGCTCTTGGCGGTGGCCGGGGGCGTCGCGGCGAATTCGGCCATTCGTTCCGGGTTAGAGACGGTTTGCGCCGAGACCGGCGTTACCTTTACCGCGCCGCCGCTGCGCCTTTGCACCGATAATGCGGCGATGATCGCCTATGCCGGGATCGAACGGTTCCGCGCAGGTGCCCGCGACGATCTGAGCCTCGCCGCGCGCCCACGCTGGCCGCTGGACCGGACCAGCCCGTCGCTGATCGGCGGCGGCAAGAAGGGGGCCAAGGCATGAGCGTTTCGGTGATCGGCGCGGGTGCCTTCGGCACCGCTCTGGCGATCTCGCTGACCGGAAAGGGCCCTGTCTGCCTCTGGGCGCGGTCACGGGATCATGCGCGCGCCATGCAGACGACCCGGGAGAACGCCGCACGGCTGCCCGGCCACAACCTCCCCGAGGCGCTGACGGTCACCGATGACATCCGCGTCGCAGCTGAAAACCAGACCCTGTTGCTGGCGGTTCCGATGCAGAAACTGCGGGACCTGCTGGTCACGCAGTCCGATGCGCTGGCCGGAAAAACCCTTGTCGCCTGCTGCAAGGGGATCGAGTTGAGCAGCGGGTTGGGGCCGGTCGCAGTGATTGCCGAATGCCTGCCGAATGCGCGCCCGGCGCTGCTGACCGGGCCGAGCTTTGCCGATGACATCGCCGCCGGGTTGCCGACCGCGCTGACACTGGCCTGTGCCGACGATAGACTGGCAAAAGCCCTGCAACAGGGTCTGAGTACCGCTAATCTGCGGCTCTACCGCAGCAGCGACACCGTCGGGGCCGAACTGGGCGGCGCGCTCAAGAACGTGATCGCCATCGCCTGTGGCGCGGTGATCGGCGCGGGGCTCGGCGACAGCGCGCGCGCGGCGCTGATGACACGGGGCTATGCCGAGATGCAGCGCATGGCGCTGGCGATGGGGGCGCGTGCCGAGACGCTGGCCGGTCTCTCGGGCTTTGGCGACCTGGCGCTCACCTGCACCTCGGAGGGCTCCCGCAACTTCCGGCTCGGCCTTGCGATCGGCCGGGGCGAGACCTTTGACTCCGCCGTCACCGTCGAGGGGGCCGCGACGGCCCGGGCGGTGGCCGCCAAGACGGGCGACATGCGCCTCGACATGCCGATCACCACTTGCGTGGTCGGCTTGCTGGACGGAAAATTCACCCTCGACGCGGCGATGACCGCGCTTTTGACCCGACCCCTCAAGGAGGAATGACATGCTGATCGCCCTGATTGCCCGCGACAAACCCGGCGCCCTGCAGATCCGCAAGGACAACCGCACCGCCCACCTGGCCTATATCGAGGAGACAGGCGTCGTCGCCCAGGCCGGGCCGCTGATCGAGGCCGGAGAGATGGCCGGATCGCTGGTGATCCTGGACGTGGCCGACAGGACGGCGGCCGAGGGTTGGGCCGCGAACGATCCCTATGCCAAGGCCGGCCTCTTCGATAAGGTCGAGCTGATCGAATGGAAAAAGGTGATCGGCTGATGGCCTATTGGCTGTTCAAATCGGAACCCTCGACCTGGGGCTGGAACGACCAGATGGCCAAGGGTGAGGTGGGCGAGGAATGGGACGGCGTGCGCAATTACCAGGCGCGCAATTTCATGCGCGAGATGAAGCTGGGCGACAGGGGCTTCTTCTACCACTCGCAAAAGGAGCGCGCGATCGTCGGGCTGGTCGAGGTCTGCGCCGAGGCGCACCCCGACAGCACCACCGACGATCCCCGCTGGGAATGCGTGAACATCAAGGCGCTGCGCCCGGTGGAAACCCCGGTGACGCTGGATCGGATCAAGTCCGATCCGCGCCTGCAGGACATGGTGCTGGTGAAAAACTCGCGCCTGTCGGTGCAGCCTGTGACCGGGGCCGAATGGGCCGTGATCTGCGGGCTTGGCGGTGTCGCGCCCTGACATCATGACCGGCAGCACCGCGTCGAACGCACGCGGTGCCTATTCGTCAGCGGGCCTCAGCCGTAGACCGACTCCTTGCCGAAATGCTTGGTCAGCATGTAGTAGATCACGGCGCGGTACTTGTTGCGCTCGGACTTGCCGTAGGTTTCGATCGCCTTGTCGATGGCGCCCATCAGCTCCGGCCCGTCCGGCAGGCCCAGCTTTTTCATCAGGAAATTTTCCTTGACGGTCTCCAGCTCGCTGGGCTGGCTGCCGGCCACGGTCGAGGCATCGGCGTTGTAGATCGACGGGCCGCAGCCGATGGTGACCTTGGTCAACAGGTCCATATCGGGCGTCATGCCGCATTTCTTCTCAAGATCTTCCGCGTATTTGGCAATCAGGTCATCGCGCTTACCCATCAGTTTTCTCCCATCGTGTCCGGTCTTTTTAACCATTGTATCGGCGCCAAGATATCCTGGGGCCGTTCAGGGGAGGTTACCGGCGTTTCCGGGCGGCACAAAGGGATTTTTCCGGCTTTCTTCCCCGTCGGTCCCCGCAACGGGAAACGCCGCGCAGCCGGGGCCGCGCGGCGTCGAAATCGCTCGTCTGCCGGCAGATCAGTAGCGGTAATGCTCGGGCTTGAACGGGCCCTCCGGCGGCACCCCGATATATTCGGCCTGTTCCGCGCTCAGCTGGGTCAGTTTCACGCCGATCTTGGCCAGATGGAGGCGGGCGACCTTTTCATCCAGATGCTTGGGCAGGATGTAGACCTCGTTCTTGTACTGATCGCCGCGGGTAAAGAGCTCGATCTGCGCCAGAACCTGGTTGGTGAAGCTGGCCGACATCACGAAGCTGGGGTGCCCGGTGGCATTGCCGAGGTTCAAAAGACGCCCCTCGCTGAGCAGGATGATCCGGTTGCCCGAGGGCATCTCGATCATGTCCACCTGGTCCTTGATGTTGGTCCATTTGTGGTTCTTCAGCCCGGCAATCTGGATCTCGTTGTCGAAATGGCCGATGTTGCCGACGATCGCCATGTCCTTCATCGCGCGCATATGCTCGATGCGGATGATGTCCTTGTTGCCGGTGGTGGTGACGAAGATGTCGGCCGACGCGACCTCATCTTCAAGCAGCACGACCTCAAAGCCGTCCATCGCCGCCTGCAGGGCGCAGATCGGATCGACTTCGGTGACCTTGACCCGCGCGCCGGCACCGCGCAGCGAGGCGGCCGAGCCCTTGCCGACATCGCCATAACCGCAGACCACTGCGACCTTGCCGGCCATCATGGTGTCGGTGGCGCGGCGAATGCCGTCGACCAGCGATTCCTTGCAGCCATACTTGTTGTCGAACTTCGACTTGGTGACGCTGTCGTTGACGTTGATGGCGGGGAACGGCAGGTGCCCTTTCTCCATCATATGATACAGGCGATGCACCCCGGTCGTGGTCTCTTCCGACACGCCCTGGATCAGGTGGCGCTGCTTGACGAACCAACCGGGGCTCTTCTCCATCCGCTTGCGGATCTGGGCGAACAGCGCGACCTCTTCCTCGCTGGTCGGGGTCGCGATCAGGTCGGTCTCGCCCTCTTCCACCCGCGCGCCCATCAGGATGTAAAGCGTGGCGTCACCGCCATCGTCGAGGATCATGTTGGCGCCACCCTCGGCAAAGTCGAAGATACGGTCGGCGTAGTCCCAGTATTCCTCCAGCGTCTCGCCCTTGACGGCGAACACCGGAACGCCGCTGGCGGCGATGGCGGCGGCGGCATGGTCCTGGGTCGAGAAGATGTTGCACGACGCCCAGCGGACATCGGCGCCAAGTGCCACCAGGGTTTCGATCAGGACGGCGGTCTGGATCGTCATGTGCAACGATCCCGCGATCCGCGCGCCCTTCAGCGGCTGCGCGGCGCCGTATTCCTCGCGCAGGGCCATCAGACCCGGCATCTCGGTTTCCGCGATGTCCAGCTCCTTGCGGCCGAAATCGGCGAGCGCAATGTCCTTGACGATGTAATCGGTTGCCATGTGTGTCATTCCCTGAATGCAGTATTTGGCCCGGCTGATACCACCCGGGCGGCAGAGGAACAATGCCTGTGGCCGCAGACTGCCCGACCTGTGGCAAAGCGCCGTTGCGCCGCGCCGCCTGAACGGTCAAAAAGCGGGCGACCGCGACCTCGAACCCGATGGTGACCCCGATGAAACAGCCCCGCGCCTGGCAACGCATGCTCTCCGGCCGCCGCCTGGATCTGCTGGACCCGACCCCGGTGGACATCGAGATCGAGGATATCGCCCATGGCCTCGCCTTCGTGGCGCGCTGGAACGGGCAGACGCGGGGCGATTACGCCTATTCCGTGGCCGAGCATTCGCTGCTGGTCGAGGATCTGTTCGGCCGCATCGCCCCCGAGGCGCCGTTGAAATGGCGGTTGGCCGCATTGTTGCACGATGCGCCGGAGTACGTGATCGGCGACATGATCTCGCCGGTCAAGGCAGCGGTCGGGCCCGGCTATGGCGAGCTGGACGCGCGGCTGGCGGCGGCGATCCATATCCGCTTCGGCCTGCCGGCGACGATCCCGGTCAAGGTGAAACGCCAGATAAAGAAGGCCGACCGTATCAGCGCCTGGATGGAGGCGGTCCGGATCGCCGGATTCGCCGAGCGCGAGGCGGACCGGTTCTTTGGCAAGCCCGACAGGGGGCTGACCGAGGGGCTCGACATTCACCTGCGCCCACCGAAAGAGGTGCGCGCGGCCTATACCGCGAGGCACGCGGCCCTGCTCGCCGAGCTTCGCTAAGAGGCGCTTTCGCCGGTGGTTTCGGTGCGTGCGGCGCGTCGGGCCTGGCGCAGGGCTTGAACGCGGGCCTGCTTGTAGTGGGGCGACTCGACAAAGGCCTCGTTCCCGCCCAGCCCCTTGTCGGACAGGATCTCCTGCCGCTCCGCCTCGCTCAGCACGGGCCAGTCCAGCCCCTTGCGCACGAATCCCGTCTCGCCCAGCGCCCGGCCCAGCGCCGCATGGTTCAGCTCGCCGAACGACAGCCGGTTCGATTTCTTCTGCTTGGCCTTGACCCATTCGGTGCGCAATGCCTCGATCACCACCGGGTTGGAGCCGCAGAAATGCGCCACGTTCTGCGCCAACAGGTTGTTCGCCCCCGACCGGCGCCGCAGAATCATCGCCACCGGCTGATCGGCCCGGCCCACCATGGCAAACAGATGCAGCGCCGAACCATCCGCCGCGATCACCCGCTTCGCCGCCTTGTAGCGGGCCAGCTGGGTAGCGATGTCGTGGTTTTGTGGATGAAAGATCTCGTATCCCTCATCCATCAGCAATTCTTCCAGCCGCTCCTCGCCCAAAAGCCCGCCCTTGCCGAGCCCCAGTTGCGAGCGCGAGATATAGATTTTGTCCGGCCCGTCCGGCGTCACGTCCAGCGCGAACCGCGAATGGATCGCATCGCGGAACTTCTGCGTGCCGGCGGTGATCTTGCCCAGGCCAAATCCCTGACCGGGCACCACCAGCTCCTCCACCCTTGTTGCTTCGG
>Ga0209692_10003024_pt1 | contig 16932 bp, 12 predicted proteins | sample tdDd472_FD_187129 | JGI IMG/M metagenome (GOLD analysis project Ga0209692, IMG submission 187129) | Marine sediment microbial communities from the Atlantic coast under amendment with organic carbon and nitrate - tdDd47.2 (SPAdes)... | ecosystem: Environmental > Aquatic > Marine > Coastal >...
TAGCGGTCTTCCATCTCGCGGACCACCCACTTGAGCGCCACCACGGCCTTGCCGGGGTCGGTCACCACGGGGGCGAGCAGATGGGGAATGCCGTCGTAGACGGACAATTCGAGCATCTTGGGATCGACCATGATGAACTTGCACTGCTCGGGCGTCATTCGGTAGAGCAGGCTGAGGATCATGGTATTGACGGCGACCGACTTGCCCGAACCGGTGGTCCCGGCGATCAGCAGGTGCGGCATGCGGGTCAGGTCGGCCAGCACCGGCGCCCCGCCGATATCCTTGCCGAGGGCCAGATTAAGTTTGCCGCCGGATTTCTCATAGGTTCGGGTTTCCAGCAATTCGCGCAGATGAACCATTTCTCGGGTGCTGTTGGGCAGCTCGATACCGATGACGTTTTGTCCCGGAATGACGGCGACGCGCACCGAGATGGCGCTCATGGAGCGGGCGATATCGTCCGACAGGCTGATGACGCGTGATGTCTTGGTGCCGGGGGCGGGTTCGAATTCGTAAAGGGTGACGACGGGACCGGGGCGGACCTTGATGATCCGGCCCTTAACGCTGAAGTCCTGGAGGACCGATTCCAGCAGCCGGGCGTTTTGTTCCAAAGCGTCGGCGCTCACCTCGTCGCCACGGGCCATGGCGTCGGCAGGGGTCAGTAGATCGAGCGGCGGCAGCTGGAAACCCTCGTCGCTGGCGAAGGAGAAAGTATGTTGCTGTTCGGCCTCGGCCCGTGTGCTGCGTTTGGTTTTGGTCGTGCGTTTCTCGACCAGCCCCGATGAGCCGGACGGTTTCTTGCGCGGCGTTTTGCGGGGGGTATCGGCGCGGCGGGCGGCTAATGCGTCAGTGACGGGGCTGTCATTGTCCATATCGTCGTCGTCATCCCGGCCGAGCGGCGGATTGAAGCGGCCCATTTCCGGAGCGGCGGCGCGGATGGCTTTAAGAGCCGCGCGGGCCCCATGGGCCGTTCCGGCAAGGGCGGCGCCCATGCCGCGCCATTCTCTCAAGGCCAGGCCGCAGGAGAAGAACAGAATGCCAAGGGCGAAAAGGAAACAAAGCGCCGCCACGCCATAGTCCAGACCCTGGCCGAGCGCCGTCGTGGTCTGTTCGGCGAGCAGGCCGGAAAACGAGCCGGTTACCTTGCTAAAAAGCACTGCGCCGGTCACACCGCCCAAGCCGCTATGGAGGGGCCAGGTTTCAGGTGTCGGGATAACGCCGAAGCTCATGGCAAGGAGGAAACAGCCGACGAACAGGGCGAGCGTACGGAGCCAAAGATGGCCGACAGTACGCTTTTCAAACAGCCGCCAACCCCAAACGCCGAGAACGAAAGCCGGTAAAACCCCTGCCAAGCCAAAGGACTGCAACAGAAAATCGGCGGCGTATGCGCCCGGCAGGCCAAGCATGTTGCCGACCGTTTCAGGCAGACTGGCCGTGTTGAGCGAAGGATCGGAGGCGCTGAAAGTCAGCAGTGAAACCAAGAGGGCGACGCTGAGCAGAAACAGGCCGAGCCCGAGAAACTCTTTGGCTCGGCGCGCCAGAAATTCGCTTGCGCCTGCCGGGAGAATGGGATCGCTCCCTGGGTTCTGCGTGGTCCGTGCCATGGTTAACTTCCCCTTGCCCGCAAAAGGCTCCCCGTTTCCGGCGCGCTAAGTCGTACCGCGACCGGAACAAAAAACTATCCAGCATAGATTTTTACCGGGAGAGGGTTACCAACGCCTTAACGCAAGAGTTAAGACAAACGGCTCTAACTGCCTAGAATATTTGCGATTCTTGTCAGCGCTTCACGGGTGGTGTCGATATCGTGGACAAGGGCGACACGGATGAAGGCTTTCCCCGGATTGGTCCCATCGGGCTGGTCGCCCGCCAGATAGCCGCCGGGAATGACCCTTACGGCTCCCTCACGCCAGAGTTTAACGGCCGCCTCTTCGCCGTCGCCCACTTCGAGCCAGAGGAAGAAGCCTCCATCGGGCCGGTAATAGCCGAGTTTTCCGCCAAGCAACCGGTCGGCGATATTGAATTTTTTGCGGTAGAGCGCTCGATTTTCCTTCACATGGGTTTCGTCACGCCAAAGAGCTTCGGAAACCGCCATCAGGGGCATGGGTAGGGTCGCGCCACCATAGCTGCGCAGCTGGGCGAAGGCGGCCACGACTTTGGGGTCTCCGGCGACGAACCCGGAACGCAGGCCGGGCACGTTGGAGCGTTTGGAGAGCGAATGAAAAATCAGCACATTTTTCAAGCCATCACCCAGGGTCTTGCAGACCTCCAGTGCGCCGACCGGTGGCGTGCGATCATAAATCTCGGCGTAGCATTCATCGGCAATCAGCAGAAAGTCATACTGCCTGGCCAGTCGGATGGCTTTTTCCAGTAGGGCCGCTGAAGTGACCGAGCCCTGCGGGTTGCCCGGTGAGCAGAGATACAGGGCGGCGGTTCGCTTGAGCAGCGCCTCGTCGAGCCCATCGAGATCGGGCTGGAAGCCGGTTTCGCGGGTGGCGGGCAGATAAACCGGATCGGCCCCATGCATCACTGCGCCGCCCGCATAGACCTGATAGAAAGGGTTGGGCATCAGGATGGCGGGGCGCTGGCCGTTCTTTTCGGCTGGGGTGACCAGATTGGCGATCAGGAACAAGGCTTCGCGGGTGCCGACGACGGGCAAAACATTGGCCTCGGCGGTGAGTAGGCTTTCAGGCAATCCATAGCGGCCGCGCAGCCATTGGGCGATAGCCTCATTGAGTGTCGGGGTTCCCGGTACGGGTGGGTACTTGCCCCAGCTTTCGCCCCCTTCGGCCAGCACCTTATCGACCAGGGCGGGCACCGGATGCTGCGGTTCGCCGATGGATAACGCCAGGGGCTCAAGTCCCTTCGGCGGCTCGAACCGGTCGATCAGGTCGCGCAGACGCTGAAAAGGATAGGGCGGTAACTTCTCAAGTGCCGGGTTCAACATGGCGGAGATCCTGATCGAAAAAAGGCGGACCATTATGGCCCGCCTTTTCTAAGCATGTCCCGAGGTTGGGATCAATGGCTTGGATTGTCTTCTTCGGGATATGCGCTGATTTTATGCAGCGAAAGATCGGCTCCGTGGTGCTCGTCTTCTTCGTGGAGCCGAATTCCGACGGTGGCCTTTAACAGGCCATAGACAATGAAACCGGCGACGGTGGCGAACGCGATGCCGCAGAGCGTGCCGACCAATTGAGCCATGAAGGTCACGCCGCCCATGCCGCCCAGCGCCTCAAGACCGAACACACCGGCCAGAATGCCGCCCAGGGCGCCACACATGCCATGCAGCGGCCAGACGCCCAGCACGTCGTCGATTTTCCAATTGTTCTGGCATTTTTCGAAGCCCCAGACGAACAGCGCGCCCGCCGCACCGCCGGTGATCAGCGCACCGACCGGGTGCATGACATCCGAACCCGCGCAGACGGCGACCAGACCGGCCAAGGCCCCGTTGTGGACGAAGCCTGGGTCGTTGCGTCCGACGACGACGGCCGAGAGGATGCCGCCGACCATGGCCATCAGCGAGTTGACTGCAACGAGGCCGGTGGCGCCTTCAAGGCTTTGCGCGCTCATCACGTTGAAGCCGAACCACCCGACGGCGAGAATCCACGAGCCAAGGGCGAGGAAGGGGATATTGGAGGGCAGGATGGCGATGACCGTGCCGTCCTTTTTGTAGCGGCCGCGCCGTGCGCCCAGCATGACCACCGCGCCGAGGGCGATCCAGCCGCCCATGGCGTGGACGACGATGGAGCCGGCGAAATCGTGGAAGCCCGCGCCGAAGTTGGTTTCGATTATCTCCTGAAAACCGAGGCGGCTGCCCCAGACCATGCCTTCAAACAGGGGATAGACGATGCCGACCAGAATGGCGGTGGCGGCGAGCTGCGGCCAGAACTTGGCGCGCTCGGCGATGCCGCCCGAAATAATCGCCGGAATGGCGGCGGCGAAGGTCATCAGGAAGAAGAATTTAACCAGGTCGTAGCCGTTTGAAGCGAATTCATAGCCGGGCGCTTTTTTAACGCCCGAAAGCACCTGCGCGTCGACCAGGAAGTCGATGCCGTAGGCGACGGCGTAACCGATGAAAAAATAGCTGACTGTGGAAACGGCCAAGTCGACGATGATTTTGATCAGTGCGTTGACTTGGTTTTTACGCCGCACGGTGCCCACTTCAAGAAAGGCGAAGCCGCCGTGCATGGCGAGAACCATAATCGCTCCCATGAGGACGAAGAAAACGTCGGAACCCGGTTGCATGTTAATCCCCTTTTTAAATGGCTGCGCTCCCGGGTTTTCTTTCTGCCCTCACCACCGAAGGCGATTCGTCCCGGGAGCGGAACTGAGCGCGGGAGTCTCAAGAACCATGCCAGTTGAGAAGGAGCGGCGAAAAGGCCTGTAAATCTGCGATAAACGGAAAATTTTGAAAGGAACGATTGTGGATTCCGTCGAGACAAAAGCCTAATAAATAGGCATCAAACACCCATGACCCGCCTAATTAATAGGCAGGCGATGTTCGGAAAAAGAAGACCGGAAGACACTCTCCGCGAAGATCCGAAGAGGTCTTCCGGTAAGGTTAGCCAAGGGATTGGCGGGTTGAATTCTGGTCTGTCGGCCTCCTTGCCGTTTGTCCGATTTCCCGAATCCGTCAGAGGGTAAGGGGCCTTTGGCGGATCGGGGAAATCGCCCCGGCGCTTAAAAGCCGGGGAGATCTCAGAGGGTTCGGGGGCCGCCTTTGGTTGTGTTAGGCAGGCGGCCCGCCGGTGGGGAAAGCTGCTTAGAGCTTCTGGGAGCCGCGCCCGAATTCGGGGTAGGCTTCCATGCCCAGCTCGGCCATATCGAGGCCCATTTCTTCGTCTTCTTCGCTGACCCGGATGCCAACCGTGGCTTTGAGGATCAACCAGAAGATGGAGCTGGCGACCAGAACGAAGCCGCCGATAGCGACCACGCCGGTGGCCTGGGTGACGAAGCTTGCGTCGCTGTTGGTCAGCGGCACGGCCATGGTGCCCCAGATCCCGGCGACCAGGTGGGCCGAGATGGCGCCGACCACGTCGTCGATCTTGAACCTGTCAAGCAGCGGTACCGCGATAACCACCAGGATACCGCCGATGGCGCCGATCAGGATGGCCATACCGAGGCTCGGGGTATCGGGGCCGGCGGTGATGGAGACCAGACCGGCGATTGCGCCGTTCAAGGCCATGGAAAGGTCGACCTTTTTAAACATCACCTGAGTGGCGACCATGGCGGCGACCACACCGGCGGCGGCGGCGATGTTGGTGTTGATGAAGATCTGCGAGATGGCGATCAGATCACCGGCGGTGCCCATGGCGAGCTGCGAGCCGCCGTTGAAGCCGAACCAGCCGAGCCACAGGATGAACGTACCGACGGTCGCCAGCGGCAGGTTGGCGCCCGGCATCGGGTGGACCCGACCTTCGGCGTCGTATTTGCCTTTCCGTGCGCCGAGGATGATCGCGCCGGTTAGCGCGGCCCAGCCGCCTACGGAGTGAACCAGAGTGGAACCGGCAAAGTCGGCGAAGCCCATCTCGGAAAGCCAGCCGCCGCCCCACTGCCAGGAACCCTGGATCGGGTAGATGAACCCAGTCAGGAAGACGACGAAGATGAGGAACGGCCAAAGCTTGATCCGTTCGGCCAGTGCGCCGGAGACGACCGAAGCCGCGGTGGCGACGAAGACCATCTGGAAGAACCAGTCGGAAGCCGTGGCGTAGTTGCCCGAATAATCGCCACCGGCGGCCGCTGCATCGTCGGGACCCCAAATGGCGAACGAGCCCATGAAGCCGCCATCGACGCCCGCATACATCAGGTTATAGCCGACCACGTAATACATAAGGCCGGCGACCGAGTAGAGGGCGATATTCTTCAAGCAGATGGTGGCGGTGTTCTTGGAGCGCACCAGGCCGGATTCAAGCATGGCGAAACCGGCGGCCATAAACATGACCAGCGCACCGCAGAACAGGAAGTTCATGGTGTTGAGGATGAACTGGGTTTCAGTGGTCTTGGCGTCTTCGGCCAAGGCCGGCTCGATGGCGGCGACAGTCAGAACCGCGCCAAGGATCGAGGGGAGGATAAATTTACGGAAATTCATGGGTGCGGCCTCCTAAAGCGCGTCGCCGTCGGTTTCGCCGGTCCGGATACGGATGGCGCTTTCGACGTCGTAAACGAAGATTTTGCCATCGCCGATCTTGCCGGTCTGGGCCGTGCCCTTGATGGCTTCCACCGCCTGCTCGACCATTTCGTCGGGCACAACGGCTTCGATTTTGACTTTCGGGAGGAAATTCACGACATATTCAGCGCCGCGGTAAATTTCGGTTTGTCCCTTTTGACGGCCGAAACCCTTAACTTCGGAAGCGGTAATCCCTTGGATGCCGATGGCGGTCAAGGACTCGCGGACATCGTCCAGTTTGTAGGGCTTGATGACGGCCATGATCATTTTCATGGGTCGATTACTCCTTTTTGTTACCTTCGGTCCCGATCCCCCTCGAAACATCTGTTTGAAACGATGCCTCGCGTCGAAACCGGCCAATGCGGTGGGGGCTGCCCTGCCGCAGTGCAAAAAGGAATTACAAGAAGGATGCCAAGTTTTTGGTTCTGCAGAATTATATATTTAATTCAATGCATTATGATTAGATCAGACGCAAAAAGGCAGCCCAAAGATCAACCCCAGACTGCCCATATTTTAACCTTTTATTTTGTTCTGCTTAAATATTAAGCATTCATCAGGGGTCTCGGCTCAGCCCCTTAGCTTCCAGGTCGGCCAGGTACTGATTCCATATCTCTTCCTGACGTTCGCCGAAATCATAGAGCAGCTCCCAGGAGTAAATCCCAGAATCGTGCAGGTCGTCGAATTTGATTTTCACCGCGTAATTGCCAACCGGTTCGACGCCCATAATCCCTACATGGCGGCGTCCGGCGACCACCTTCTTTTCCGCCGGGCTATGGCCCTGAACTTCGGCCGATGGGCTTTCGACCCTTAACAGCTCGGCCGGTAGAGTGAAGGTTTTGCCGTCATCGAAGGTGACGATCAGCACCTTCTCTTCTTTCTTCACCTTGATTTCAGTGGGTTTGGGGGAGCCGCTAAAACCACTCATCTTTACGCTCCTCCGTCGAGTTCGCGGGCCTCATCGACCAGCATGACCGGAATGCCGTCTCGGATGGGAAAAGCCAGAGCGGCCTTTTCGCTGATCAGTTCCTGCTTTTCCGCATCGTAGCGCAAGGGCTCCTTGGTGACGGGACAAACCAGAATGTCGAGCAGTTTTGGGTCTACTTCCTGCATGGGATCGTATCCTTGGCTAATTCAATCTTCATCTGTTTCTATTGCGTTCGGTTCGAGGTCAAGCCTTCGCCTTCAATAGCGCCCATCTCCAAAAGGGCGATCATCAATTCGGCCCGCGCCAAAAGGGTTGGCGCTTCCAGCAGCGCCTGCTTTTCGCGTGGCTCCAGCGGGCAGGTCATGGCGAGGGCGTTGACCAGCATGGCGTCGGGCATGTCGATGGTATCGCCCATGTCGACCTCGATGCCATTGGCGTTGAGATAGGCGTCAAGCGCCTCATCGAGCCGCCGCCGGTCACCGGCCGGTTCGTCTTCCATCGGCTTGCCCAATTGATTGAGGTCGTCGGCGAAATCGGTGAAATCAGCCCGGACGCGACGGTAACCTGAGATCATGTCGAGTTCTTCGGCAATGCGAAAACGCGACATACCCGACAGAACGATTTTATAGGTGCCATCGGGCGCGCGCTCCCAATGGGCGATTTCGCCTGCGCAGCCCACCTGAAACAACCGGGCGTCGTCCGGTGTGGCATTGGCGGTGGTTTCCACCGGCTGCACCATGCCGATCATCCCTTTGCCTTCCAGTGCATCCTTTATCATTGCCCGATAACGGGGCTCAAAAATATAAAGCGGCAACTCGGCTGCGGGCAGCAGCAGCGCCCCGCTTAAGGGAAAGATGGGTAAGACGGTGGTAAAGGGCTGGTCGTCGGTCAAGCCATCGGTTCCGTTGCTTTAAGAGAACAACATCGACGATAGCTTTCGCCGGGCGTCCATGGTGACAGGGTCCGTATGGCCGAAGATTTCAAAAAACTTGAGCAGCTGGGTCCGCGCCGCATCCTCGTTCCAGTCGCGTTCGCGGCGGATAATCTCCAACAGCGCTTCGGCGGCTTCGGCCTTCTTGTTTGCCCCATAATAGGCATTGGCGAGATCGAAACGGGCCTGATGATCGTCAGGGTTGGCTTCAACCTTGGCTTCCAGTTCGGCCAGATCGTCGCTTCCGCCGCCTTGTCCGGCCATGTCGAGGGTGGCCAGCGCGCTGGTGATCTCCGGTTTGTTCTTAAGCTCGGCCGGTAGGGAATCGGCGATCTGACGCGCGCCGTCCAGGTCTTCGAGCGCCACACAGCATTTGATCAGGCCTGCGTAGGCGGGAATGCTCCCCGGGTCTTGTTGCAGAATTTGGTTGTAAAGCGCCCCGGCTTCCTGGGCTTGGCCCGCTTCAATCAACTGTTCTGCATGTTCGAGCGCCTGCTCAATCGGCGAGGCGGGTTGATCGGCCGTCAGCCGGTCGACAAAAGCGCGGATCTGGCTTTCGGGCTGCGCGCCGGTAAAGCCGTCGACCGGGCGACCATCCTTGAAGGCGTAAACGGCCGGAACGGACTGGATTTGCATCTGGGCGGCGAGCTGCTGGTTGGCGTCGACATCGATCTTGACCATCTTGACCTTACCGCCCGCCGACTTGACCACTTTCTCAAGCATCGGGCCGAGGGTTTTGCAGGGTCCGCACCAGGTGGCCCAGAAGTCGACGATTACCGGAACTTCCGCCGACGCCGCGATGACGTCCTCGGCGAAATTCTTGGTATCGGAATCCTTGATCAGGTCCGCTGGAGGAGCGATGGACGCCGAAGCGTCGCCGTCGAGTATCAAAGCCATCTGTGCCTATCCGTTTTTCGGTCTTTCCAGGGTTCCTTAAATGGACGGTTTAGCCGAAACATGCAAGAGGGCGGGGCGAATCGGAGCGAAAAAGACGGTTTCGTGAAAAACCGTGAAAAAGGGTCTTGCAATGTCTCCGCCAATAGGTATTATCCGCCCCGCATCGCGTTAGGCGATGTTTATGCGGGCGTAGCTCAGTGGTAGAGCACAACCTTGCCAAGGTTGGGGTCGAGGGTTCGAATCTCTTCGCCCGCTCCAGTTTCTAAGAGGCTCGGTCTTTTAAAAAGGCCGGGCCTTTTTCGTTTTCACTAGCCTTTTCAGGCGAAGGTGACGCCGGTCACAGCTTTTGGGCGTGAGGCGTCTAAAATGATTCCAGCACCGAAAATGAGCCGGACGCCGATTGTCGGAGGTTGGCGAAGGGTTCTTTAAAAATGGCATCGGTGCGGCGTTCGGCGCTTTCCTTAGGTTAGGAGGCGCTTTTTCCATGTCTTCAAGTATTCCCGGCCCGTTTCAGGCTGCCGTCAACCGCCTGTCTTCATCCGATGGCCCAACCGCCGAGACCGGTCCCAAGCCCATGCAGGTGGTCGTGGTTTCCTCGCAAAAAGGCGGCTCGGGAAAAACCACCCTTTGCGGACACCTGGCGGTTCAGGCTGAAAAAATGAACGCCGGTCCGGTCGCCCTGATCGATACCGATCCGCAGGGAAGCCTCGCCGGTTGGTGGAACGCCAGAACGGCCGAAACTCCTGCTTTCGTTAAAACCGAAATTCGCACTTTGGAGCGCGACATCGCCAATCTGCGGGCCGCCGGTGTGCGCCTCGTTTTCATCGATACGCCGCCCGCCATTACCTCAGCTCTGGCGGCGACCGTGCAGCATGCGGACCTAGTGATTGTGCCGACCCGGCCCAGCCCCCATGATTTGCGCGCCGTGGGCTCGACGCTCGATATCATTGAGGCTCAGGACAAGCCCATGGTCTTCGCCGTCAACGGAGCCAATCCGCGGGCCCGCATGACCTCGGCGGTGGCCGTGGCGCTGTCTCAGTATGGCACGGTTGCTCCGGTGACCGTTCATCACCGCACAGATTTCGCCACCAGCATGATCAATGGCGGGACGGTGATCGAGGCGACGAAACCGGGGCGTTCGGCCAGCGAGATTGAAGAGCTGTGGAGCTATCTGGCGGTGCGGCTCGATAAGCTGCTGGTCCTGCAGCGGACCCATCCGCCCGTTTCGGAGCATCGGGGACCGGCTAGTGAATTGGAGCGGCGCTTCAACGCCTCTCCAGCCCGGCTATTCGGACGGCGCGCGCCTGAAACCCAGCAGGATATGGCTGCCGGGAGGACTGGGTCATGACGGCGCTGAGAGCCGGGGACTTAAGTGAATTGTTGGCTCGTAAGGGGGAGGCCCTCCCAGCTGCTCGGCGGAAGGGGCCGGCCTCTTGGCTCGATGAAGACGGTGGTATTTCGGGATACGCCGATACCGACCAGCGTCATGGCGATGCACCGCTCGAGGACTCAATGATCGCGCCGACCGATCTGGTCAATTTGATCACCCCCGTACGCAGGCGGTCCATGCGGCTTTTGTCAACACCCCAGGTGGATTGTGTGAAAGCGGATCGACCTCGAAAACTGTTTGGCGGCGAGTCTTCCGGGGCGCCTCGATTTCAACAGGCGGTGGGGGAAGAGGCTGAAACCCAGCCCATGAGGTCCAGACGTCAAATGACCGTCCGTTTGTCTATCGAGGCTTTTGGACGTCTTAAGGCCCATGTGGATGCGGAAGATATTACGTATCAGAAAGCTTTGAGCGACGCCGTATCGGATTACCTGGAAAGGGTTGCTGAATAAGGGTCTTCATGACGCTTCGGTTGTGTTATGGTCACGCATGCACACCGTTAAAAGCTGGATAGTCTTGTTCGCTGCCCTCGCTAGCGCCCTATCGACGGGTGGAGCCCTGGCGGCTGATCCTATCGAGGAAAATGTCGGCGGCGTGGCGTTGGTTTCCGTGCCGCCAAAACCCGATGGAAAGTTCGACGTTTCGTTGATGGGTCAAGAGCAGGGGCTGGCTAAACTCAAGCAGGCTTTCGGCCTGATCGCCGAGAAATCGCCTTTCAGTATGAAGCAGATTGCGCGCCTCCGGCAGGCCGGACAGGTGGTGATTTTCTACGATCCCAACTATCCCAAACGGACCTTGGACAAAATCGTCGCCGCTTCTTACTTTCCCAATTTTTACGATCCCGAGAGTGAGGACCCGCAAAAGCGGATTTTCTTAACGGTTGTCGGTCGTCACGGTATCAAGTGGCCGGTTAAAGAACTTGCCGCCGTACTGGTGCATGAATTGGTCGGCCATGGCATTCAGCGCCTGGAGGGGCGCATTCTCGCGTCGCGCCAACTCGACACGGAATGCGAGGCTTGGCTTTATGAGGAGCTGGCCTATCAAAGGCTTGGTATGAACAAAAAATCACGGGAAATGGTCCAGTTCCGACAAGAGCTCGAACGCATCCATTGTTCGGACTTCAAAATCTATATGCGCAAAACCATGCCCAAGCGCCTCGCCCTGTGGGACGTGCTCAATCCCGATGTGCCGCGCTTATTGGGGTATTTCAAAAAGTATCAGGAAGGCCGACAGGCACAGGCCAAAGACGTCACAGCTCCCCCGGCCAAACAACAGTAGATTTTACGGCCTGACCCTAATACTCGCTCAGGGCGCTTTGCAGAACCATGGTGATGATGGCTGCGAAGCCGAAAAGGGTTAAGAGGCCCATGCCGAAAAAAATATGGGCTGCGGTGCTGAGCGGGTGATGGTTGCGTTCTTCTTCAATGCGGCCCTCTGAACGACGCTCTTGTCCACCGACCATGGCGAGATAATACCGAGTGCCGAAAAAAGGAAAACTGAGCCTGACATTGAGCGGATGGGAACCCCAGGCCCGCTTGCCCAGGGTTTTCGCCAGGGCGTCTTTTTGTTCGTCATTCAGGTTATCGACAATTCCCTCGGGCAGCGCAGTTAAAATGCTGCTGCCTCCAGCCGTTGCCGATCCTGTTCCATCTATCTGAAAAGGCGCATTTTTTTCCATTATCTGCTATCCTTTTTCAAAATCGGTTTTCAAGCAAAAGAAAAACCGGACCCTCTGCCGGTCAGACTAACGAAAATTCTTTGTCGGCGCATTGGCAAAATCTTAAAAATTCCGTGGGCTGAATGGGCGGGAACGAGCAGGGCAAAAAGACAGGGGAAATTCATGCATACCAATCCGGAACGCCTGAAAAGCGATCACATCCATAAAGTCATGAAGATTGCGGCCAATCGGCTAAGTTCTCAGAACGCCGAAGACGCCACCCGGTTTATCCGTGAGTTTTTCCATGGCGTCGCTCCCGACGACATTCTGTCCGCCGACCCGGAGATGCTGTTCGGCATGGCGGTTTCCCTCTGGAAGTTCGTTCATAAAAGGCCCAAAGACCTACCGATGATCCGGGTCTACAATCCCGATATCGAAGAGCACGGCTGGAAGTCCGACCATACGGTTGTCGAGGTGGTTCAGAACGACATGCCGTTCTTGGTCGATTCGATTACAGCCGCCCTGCGCCCTTTGGACCTAATGACCCATTTGATTATTCATCCGGTTCTTAAGGTGGTGCGTGATGGCGGGGGTGAGCGCTCGCTGACTTGCGAATGGGCCTCCGATGTCGATCGGACGATCCCTGAATCCTATATCCACTTCCAAATCACCGCCCAGTCGGGTGAGCGGCGCTTGAATGAAATCAAAAGCGCCATCGAAAAGGTTTTGGCCGATGTCAGGGCGGCCGTTGAAGACTGGCTGCCGATCAAGGATCGCTTAAAAGAGATCATTGAAGAGATTAAGCAAGACCCCCCGAAATTGGCCAAGGACGAGTTGGTCGAGGCGCGGGCGTTTCTGCGTTGGGTGCATGACGATCACTTTACCCTGCTCGGTTACCGCGATTACGACATTTCCGGCAGCATCCAAAAACCCAAGGTCACGATCAACCCGGAAACCGGGCTCGGTATTTTGCGCTCGACCGACGTGCTGGTCTTCGACGAGCTGCGTCACCTGGAGGGGATGCCTGCCGAGGTGCGGGGTATGGTCGCCGGGCCGCATCTGCTGATGGTCGCCAAGGCCGACCGTCGCTCAACCATTCACCGCCCCGTCCATATGGACGCCATCGGCATTAAAAAGTTCAATGCCAAGGGGAAGGTGATCGGCGTGCGTCTGTTCGTCGGGTTATTTACCTCGGTGGCCTACAGCCATAGCCCACGGGATATTCCGTTGTTGAGGCGCAAGGTGGAAGGGGTGATTGACCGTTCGGGCCTGCCGCCCAGGGGGCATGCGGGCAAGGCGCTGGTCAATATTCTCGAAACCTATCCACGCGATGAGCTGTTCCAGATTTCCGAGGACGATCTTTTGCGGATTTCCATGGGGATCGTCCATTTGCAAGATCGCCAGCATACGGCGCTCTTCGTCCGTGAAGACGATTTCGGGCGGTTTTTCTCCTGCCTCGTCTATATTCCGCGTGATCGCTACACCACCGACCTGCGGCGCAAAATTCAGGGAGTCCTGGAAAACGCCTTTTCGGGCCATGCGGCGGACTACTATACGACTATTTCGGATTCACCTTTGGCGCGGCTTCATATCATCGTTGCGACGACGCCGGGAATCGTATCCGAATACGATATTTCAGATGTTGAAGAGCAGATTGCCGAGGCGACGCGGTCCTGGTCGGATATGTTGGCTGAGACGGTAGCCGCTTCCAAGGGTGAGGAGCGCGGACAAAAACTTTATCGGCGCTACAAGCGGGCCTTCCCCGCCGGATATCGCGAACGTTTCGCCGTCGCCACCGCCGTGGTTGACGTCGAGCACCTTGAGGAGGTGATCAACGAGGGCGGCCTGGGGATGAATCTTTATCGTCCCATCGAGGCCACCGACAACCAGGTGCGGTTCAAAATTTACCACCCCGAGCATTCCATCCCGCTTTCCGACGTTTTGCCCATGCTTGAAAACATGGGGCTCAAGGTGATGGATGAGCTGCCCTACGCCATCCGGCCAGGCAACGGTAAGCAAGATTTGGTGATGATCCATGACTTCGGTCTTGAAACCGGCGATGGGTCGGAGGTGGATTTAAGCGCCATTCGTCAGAAGTTCCAGAACACCTTTATGCGCGTCTGGAATCGCGAGATGGAAAATGACGGGTTCAACAGGCTTGTTCTGACCGCCGGATTGAACTGGCGTGAAGTCGTGGTTTTCAGGGCCTACGCCAAATACCTGCGTCAGGCGGCCTTTACCTTCTCGCAGAACTATATTGAGGAGGCCCTGGTCCGCCACCCCTCCATTGTGCGCTCCATCGCCGCCTTTTTCATCCGGCGCTTCGATATTGACGGGCGGATTGCCGCTCAGGCCGAACTGGAGAAGATGGAATATGAAATTCTCCAAAGTCTCGACGCCGTCTCGAATGCCGATGACGACCGGATTTTACGGCGCTATGTCAACCTGATCCGCTGTACGCTCAGGACCAGCTATTTTCAGGTCGATGAAGTGGGTAAACCCAAGTCTTATCTGTCCTTCAAGTTTGACAGCAAACATCTCGACGACCTGCCTTTGCCGCGCCCCTGGCGAGAAATTTTCGTTTATTCGCCACGGGTGGAAGGGGTGCATCTTCGCGGCGGCAAGGTGGCTCGCGGCGGCTTGCGTTGGTCGGATCGTCGCGAAGACTTCCGCACCGAAATCCTCGGTTTGGTCAAGGCCCAGCAGGTCAAAAACTCAGTTATCGTGCCGGTCGGCTCCAAGGGCGGCTTTGTTGTCAAACAGCCGCCCGCGACAGGGGATCGCGAGGCGCTGTTGAAAGAAGGGATCGAGTGTTACCGGATCTTCATCAAGGGTCTGCTCGATCTCACCGACAATATTGTCAAAGGCCGCATCGTTCCGCCCAAGAATGTGCTGCGCCATGATAACGACGACCCCTATCTGGTGGTCGCCGCCGATAAGGGGACCGCGACGTTCTCCGATATCGCCAACGCCATTTCGGCTGAATACGGCCATTGGCTGGGCGATGCCTTCGCCTCGGGCGGTTCGGTGGGCTACGACCATAAGGGTATGGGCATTACCGCGCGCGGGGCGTGGGAATCGGTCAAGCGCCATTTCCGCGAGATTGGTAAAGATATTCAGAGCGATCCCTTTACGGTGATCGGCGTCGGCGATATGGGGGGCGACGTCTTCGGCAATGGCATGCTGCTGTCCAAGCAAATCAAGTTGATCGCCGCGTTTAACCATCTGCATGTCTTCATCGACCCCGAGCCCGACCCGGCTAGGAGCTTTAAAGAGCGTCAACGGCTGTTCGACGGGGTCAAGGGATGGGACCAGTACAATACGGAACTGATTTCCAAGGGCGGCGGGGTGTTCGAGCGGAGCGCCAAGACGATCAAGCTGACCCCGGAGATTCAGAAAATGATCGGCTCCAAAGCCGCCTCTTTGCCGCCCAACGAATTGATTCAGGCATTGCTTAAAACCCAGGCCGAACTTCTGTGGTTTGGCGGAATTGGGACTTATATAAAAGCCAGCGACGAAACCCACGCCGAGGCCGGTGACCGCTCGAACGATTTGTTGCGCATTGACGCCTATGAGGTTGGGGCCAAGGTGATTGGCGAAGGGGCCAATCTGGGGGTGACCCAGTTGGGCCGTATCGAGTTCGCCAAAAACGGCGGAATGCTCAATGCCGACTTTATCGACAACTCGGCCGGCGTCGACTGTTCGGATCATGAGGTCAATATCAAGATTTTGCTCGATGCGGTGGTGGCCGCGGGCGACATGACGGGCAAACAGCGCAATAAACTGCTGGCCGATATGACCGACGAAGTGGGCGAGTTGGTGCTGCGCGACAATTACCTTCAGACCCAGGCGATTTCCATGGTCTGCGGCCGGAGCCCGGACCTGCTCGATCATCAGATCAGGTTGATCCGTCGCCTCGAGCGCGAGGGCCGTCTTGATCGGGCGGTGGAGTTTCTGCCGGATGATGAAGAGCTCAAAGAGCGCATAGCGGCCAAAACCGGTATGACCCGGCCGGAAATCTCCGTGCTCATTCCCTACAGCAAGATCTGGCTCTATGACGAGTTGCTGGCCTCCGACCTGCCGGATGATCCTTTCCTGTTTGAAGACTTGGTGAATTACTTCCCCGGTCCGATTCGTAAGAAATATAAGGCGGAAATCAAGGATCACAGGCTCCGTAGGGAGATCGTCGCCACCCATGTGACCAACGCCCTGGTCAATCGTTTGGGCGGCACCTTCCCCTTGCAGATTATGGATGAAACGGGCATGGCCTCGCCGGAGATCGCGCGCGCTTTCCTGATCGTCCAGGATGCTTTCGGTCTTCGCGCGGTATGGGAGGCCATTGAGGCGCTCGATAACCAAGTTCCGGCTTCTGCCCAGATTGGCATGCTCCATGTGGTCAACCAGCTGATTGAGCGCGCGACCCTCTGGTTTCTGCGCAATGTCGAGCCGCCGCTCGATATCGGGGCCAATATCAGCGCTTACATGAGGGGTATTGGCGAACTGGCTTCGAGCATGGATGAGATTCTCTCGGATACGGCGCGAAATGATCTTGCAGACCGGGCCCGGCCGTTTATCGATGCGGGCGTACCTGAAGATTTGGCGCGCCAGGTCGGTGGGCTGATCCTGCTTGCGCCCGCTTGCGATATCGTCCGTGTCGCCGGCGACTTCAAGCTCAAGGTTCCCGAGGTGGCGCGGCTTTATTTCGCCGTCGGCTCCCGGTTCAGCCTGGGTTGGATGCGCGGTTCCGCCGAGCGCTTGGCGTTTGAAAACCACTGGCAGAAACTGGCGACGACGGCCTTGATTGACGATCTCTACCGTCATCAGGCGCATCTGACCCGTTCGGTTTTGGGGATATCGACCAAGATCAAGAACCTCGATGAAGCTATCGGCCAATGGACCGAGGTCCATCCGATCCGGGTTGAACGGGCCGACCAGTTGATCGGTGAAATGCGCGGCAGCGATACGATGGATTTCT
>Ga0209692_10003025_pt1 | contig 16928 bp, 14 predicted proteins | sample tdDd472_FD_187129 | JGI IMG/M metagenome (GOLD analysis project Ga0209692, IMG submission 187129) | Marine sediment microbial communities from the Atlantic coast under amendment with organic carbon and nitrate - tdDd47.2 (SPAdes)... | ecosystem: Environmental > Aquatic > Marine > Coastal >...
TAGAGAATGTATATAAACCAATGACATTTTCACCACCACGTTTTTGGTCAAGACTAAATATTGCTGGAATTGTTTCTCCGTAATACCTTAAATCTCTGTATGGGCTATCTTCAATGATTGGAATATCATACTCATAACTTAAATCTAAAAGAGCTTCTCTTTTTTCAAAAGACATAGTTATTCCGGTAGGATTCTGGAAATCAGGAACAACATATATGAATTTTGGTTTTTTACCTGTTTTCTGAAGTTCTTCTATTTTTTGCCTGAATCCTTCTATATTTGATCCGTCTTCTTGAATATCTACTCCAATAAATTTTGGTTTCTGCATTTGAAATGCAACAACTGCACCTGCAAATGTTGGCCTGTCAACTAAAACAATATCACCTTCGTTCAAGAATAGCCTTCCGGTAATATCTAAACTGTGTTGTCCTGAGGTAGTTATAAGAATATTTTCGGTAGATACATTTATGTTATCTCTTTTTAAATATTTAATTATCGCTTCTATTAATGCAGGTTCGCCTGGTATAGCCGAATATTGCATAATTTTTTCGATATTGCTATTTAAGTAATTTTCAGAAGCAATTTTGAATTCTAATTTTTGAAAAACTTCAGGTGAAGGTAAACCTCCAGCTAAAGATATTATCTCAGGATCAGCAAGATATTTTAATGTTTTACCAATAGGATATCCTTCGTAATCCTTTATATTATCAGAATATCTGGAATACCAATCTTTATTCATAATATAAAATTTAGATAACAACCCTGATGAAAATATCACCAGGGTTATTTTGATTAATATGATGTTTTTCCAAAAACTGGTTTGATACCTTTTTTCATCATTTCAATACCATCTCTTGATGCCTGAAGTGACTTATAATAAATAACATCACCTATTTTTTCAGAAGCTTCATCTCTTTCTTCATCTGAAAGGAAATATGCAGCCATAGTATCCATTTCACGAGCTGTACCATCACTTTCATACTTGTATGTCATATTGGTACCACTTTCTAATACATTAAAAGCGTGATTTGTCCAGTTGAAATCAGGCATTCCTAAATCAGGATTAATATAAATATGAGCTGCAAGACTAATGCCTTTTATTCCACTCTCTTCCAATTCCTTAGCGCATTGAATAAATGTTTCAGCAGTTGTTCCATTACCAATATTTATCTCATAAATAGGTGAAGTATTATCATCACGAATATATTCGTTAATAATATTCAATAACATTCTGAATTGCATTGTATTTTGAGTAGCAAGAAGCATAGAAACTTTAAAATTAAGATTTGGAATATTTCTTCCAAAATAGCATGCTGCTATAATAGTGCTCCAACTTGGATTTAAGAAGAAATCGGCTCCATTTTCTTTGGCGGTTCTTGCAATTCCATCCAGATAAAAGATATGATTATTATTTGCTACCTCAATTCCACCAAGATTACCAAAGGCAGTACCCTGATTTTTAAGAATTAAATTCGATAAACCATCTCCTAATGATGCTCTATCAAATTTTTCACCGGTTACCTTTTCAAGCTCAACAAATCTTGATTCAGGATGTGGAATAGCAATAAGGTTTGTACTACAAAACTTAGATGTTTGCATTATATTTTCTGTCATTGCTAATGTTGCCATTAAATCACCACTATAAACATAATGATCTGTTAATGCTACAACAGAAATCATTTCTGCTGGTACAAAACAAGGCTCTGAACCATTAGCTGTTTTAGCAATTCTTTTCATAGCTTGATGCGTAACTCTTGCTCCTTGAAATCCGGACACTTGGCTTGTAGCAATTCCTTTTTCAGGACTATAAGTAACATTCAGTTTCTTTTCAAAATCACCAAGTTTTGGAAAAAGTTTCACAAGCTTTTCAGCATCTTCAATCATTTCTCCATAACCCTTATTTGCTAAAAGTTTTTTACGAGTTTCGTAGTCTCGCATTTTAGCAATTGTTGTATTAATATGATTAGATCCACCATGGAATTCAAGCAAAGCATCAATGGATTTTAAATCAGCATTAGATAATAAATTGTACTTCATGATTGCAGTTTTTAGTTTGTTTTTTAGGTATAATTCATATGGTTTTTAGAAGTTTAAACATAGAAATAATCCATATAAAAATCAAGTTTTATTTATGGATCAACATGAAATATTTTATCACTGCTTACAAATTACCACTTTGTTCTGGGTATCCAAATTAATATGTAAGTAAAAAGATATATTTTAACTTAAATGATTGGAATTCTAAATTAATTTTAATATTACAATATCGATAAATGTTTATGCAAAATCAATATTAAATCAGTGTTTTAGCGTTATTCTTTATTTACTTGCTCACGAACAAGTTTCCTCGAAAGCATATCAACTTCGCGGTTGTAATTGGGCACTTCTGAGCTTTTTCGATGTGCTTTTACTTTAATGAATTCAATATCTGAAGATTCTAACAGATTTATTAATTTTTGAATTAAATCAGGGTTTTGGATTGATTTACCGGATTTGGTTTTGAAGTTTTGTGTAACTAATTTTTTAGTTCTATGAGGAATTCGCTCAACATACTGACTATCAGTAAATATTTTTAATAGCATTGCTTTGGAATGATTTCTTTTTACATATTCAATGGCATTAATTACTGCTAATAATTCCATTCTGTTATGCGTGGTATTTGTTTCTGTTCCTTGAAAAACAAGTTTTTCTTTATTTATAAAGATAATAGAAGCCCATCCTCCTATTTTATAATGAGGATTACAGCTGCCATCAGTATAAATCTCTATACTATTTTTATTCAAAGGATTATTTTAGATTAAATGGGTAACAAAGTAAAGGAAATATATTGTGTAAAATGTATTGTTGTGCATTAATTATTCTTTCAATTTCTAACCTGATTTTCTCGTGTTCAATGTAATGAGAATGCCTACTTGAAATAGGATAATCAACAGCATAATACCCCATTTCAAATTCCATAGTTTTTATTTTATTTTTTACGGTTTCTAAAGCTTCTTGTTGCTTTTCAAAAGTAATTCGATTTGTTTCATTAAACAAAAAGCCCAAGTGTTCTTTCTTTAGAACTTCTACCCTTTGGTTCATTAATTTAAGTTCTTTTGAATAAAACTGAAGTTTGTTTTTCCAAAGTTTATACTCAAAATCAAGATCCAATATTTCAATATTTCCATCTCTCATAATCGTAAAGGTTTGATTTATATACCAAATTTATAACATTCTTAATTAATAGTAAATAGTAATCCTACATTATCCATAAATCTACTTCCCTAAGTCAAAACGTAGTTTTATCATTTCATCAGGCCTGTTAACTAATTATAGATTGTTACTCATTTTCTGCCACTATATTTTTGACTTATAAACTAATATTAAAACATTATGAAAACACTTAAAGTATTATTAATTATAGCGATTTATTTCATAGCTATTAAAGCCAATGGGCAATCAATTCCTAATGTTAATGTTGAAAATGCAGTATATTATAAAAATATGCAGGTTTATTATTTAACAAGTAACGAAAGACTCATTGACAAAGAATATCTATCTCTATCTGAAGCCTTAGAAAAAAATTATGTAAAAGTATATGAAACAGGTAATGTGCAAGAGCTCTCAATAAAGAACAGCTCAGAGAAATATGTTTATATTAATTCAGGCGATATAGTCAAAGGTGGTCAACAAGACCGAACTATTCGTTTTGATATGATTATTCCTCCTAAATCAGGTAAAATTCCTTTATACAGCTTTTGTGTTGAATCAGGCAGATGGCAACAACGAGGAAATGAAGACTCAGAAGAATTTACAGAAAATACAAAGGTGCTTTCATCTCGTAAGCTTAGAGTTGCAGCTAAATATAAACAAGATCAATCAAGTGTATGGTCTTACGTTGCTGAACAACAAGATAAATTGAATGAAAAAGCAAGTGAGCTAAAGGGTGATAATGTTGAAGTTAGAGCTGGTAAATCTGAATCAAGTTTGCAGCTAACACTTGAGAATGAAGATATTAACGAACTTATTGCTTTATATAAAACGGGATTAAATAAGGCCCCAGCTAATGCAATAGGTTTTGCGTATGCAATAAATGGTGAAATTTATTCGATTGATATTTATAATAGCACTCATTTGTTTAAATCTTATTTAGATAAGCTGTTAGAATCTGCAATTGTGGAAGCAATAAGCGAATATTCTGATGAAATTTTATTTCAAAATAAGAAAAGTGATGTATACAAATTAATAAGCTCAGATCAGTTTAAATTAGAATCTTCCGAAGATGTAAATTCAATAACCATATTTGAAACTTATAAAACAGATAAGGCCTTGAAATTCATTACAAAGGATAAATCAATAAACTCTCAGTGGATACATATTAACTATATAAATATTGATGAAACTGAAATCTCTAATAACTCATCAGATCAGTATAATATTCAAAGGCAGAGATGAGATTTGTAAATCGTTGACCTTTTTTATTCCAGCAGTAGAATTTATTTGTTTTTCTAGTGCTGGAATAATTATTCTTTCCAAAAAGTAACTCCAAGCAAGTCGTAATTGAAAATTATTATAAGCTGAGCTTTATTGCTAAATGTTTGTATGTATCTTTGATGAATTACAATTCAAAAGAAATTTAATGCAAAAATACGATACTATAATTGTTGGTGGAGGCGCTGCAGGATTAATGACTGCAGGTCATTCCGCTGAATTAGGGCAAAAAGTGCTTGTTTTAGAACGAATGAGCCAAGTTGGAAGAAAATTAGGTATAACAGGAAAAGGTCGCTGTAACATTACTAATACTGCTCCTTTAGATGAATTTATACGACTTGTAGAACCTAACGGGAGATTTCTTCGTTCATCTTTTTCTAATTTCTTTTCGGATGATTTGATAGAATTTTTTAACAGAATTGGTGTAAAAACTGTTATTGAACGCGGTGGTAGAGTTTTTCCTGAAGGTGGAAAAGCTGTTGAAGTTGTTAGGTTAATGAAAAAATGGTGTATAGACAGCGGTGTTGAGATTAGAACCAGTTTTCGAGTTAAAGATTTGATTATAGAAGATGATTCAGTTATTGGTATTCGAGGAATTGAGGCTAATAACAGTAAAAAATTGGAATTATATGCAGATAAGATAATTATTGCTACAGGAGGCGTTACATATCCTGCTACAGGATCAACAGGTGATGGATATGAGTTAGCTAAATCTGTAGGACATAAAATTAATGCAGTTTGGCCTTCGCTAGTACCTTTGGAAACAGAAGGAACAAAAGCGAAGCAATTAAATGGACTGGATTTAAGAAATATAAAAGGAACCGTATGGATTGATGGTAAAAAAGCAGGTGAAGATTTTGGTGAGATGAGTTTTACTAATTTTGGAATTACAGGTCCTATTGTATTAACATTAAGCAGATTAATTGTACAGGCAATTCGTGAAAAAAAAGATATTATTTTTAGTGTTGATTTAAAAGCTGCTTTAGATGATAAAAAACTTGATAACAGACTTTTACGCGACTTCAACGAAAAAGGAAATGAAACATATTATAAAATATTAACTGGTTTATTACCAAAGGTATTGATTCCAGTTTGCATTCAAGATACTAAAATAGACCCAAATAAAGTTGGTCATCAGATAACTTCAGTTGAAAGAAAAGAACTAAGAAAGTGGCTTAAAAACTTTAACTTTAAGATTACAGGTCATAGACCTTTCGAAGAAGCTATTATTACCGTTGGTGGAATAAATACCAATGAGGTTAACCAAAAAACAATGGAATCTAAGCTTAAAAAAGGCCTTTATTTTGCAGGCGAAATACTCGATTTAGATGCTCCTACTGGTGGTTTTAACCTGCAAATTGCATTTTCGACTGCTTGGACAGCAGCAATGAGTTATTAATATAAAAAAACAAATCGGTCTAAATTTTATTTACTTTCAAAGCGTATTAATTACTAAATTGCTACTTCTCTTAAAAAGGTTTTTTAGAAGTTAAATTTAATTTTTAACACATCTAACACTGTAACCTGAAGACTTGGATGGATTTTTCCTCATAATTATTTGTTCATGAAAGCTTAATACTCTGACATAAATATTTCCTATTGGATATTCATTTGACTCAGTTGATGTCCAAAAGTAAGTATAGCATCCTAATGCATTAAATATTTCTCCTGAACCTTCACCAGCTGGTAATGCTGAAAAATCTATTGCATCCATACCACCTCCATCATCTTTCCAGCCATGTGTTGCCTTTAGTTTATCTCCTTCTGTCGTACCTCTATCATACCTATTTAATTTATCTGCATCTTCCTGGCTCATGCCAAGATATTTTTCAAGAGTTTTCCACTCTTCATCACTTGGTAAATGCCATCCATCAGGACACGCTTCTTTTGCAGTCTCCCAATTGTATAGGCGACCAAAAATGATGGCATTTGAATCATTATTAAATAACCAGTTCTCTCCTCCGGTATTATATCTAAGGTTTTCCGCCATCCAAGTCTGTGTGCCTATTTCGACAATTTCATATTTGTTTCCATCGCGAGAGTCAATAAGATATTCTTTTTCATCATCTTCTGATAAATTAATTGTAAAACTATCAGTTGCAACTTCACCATTAGAGTCTTTGGTAATTGCTTTAATTGTATGACTACCGCTACCTATATTTTTTGTGCTGTAAAAGAAGTGTTTCCCATCCCACCAGTCATATACAGCAGGATATATTATTTCTTCGTCAAAATAAATATCTATTGAGTTAATAGAATTATAATCGCTTTTAGCAGTAACTCTAAAAGCAACTAAATCACCTATTTTTAAACTGGAATTTGAACTATATTGATGTATTTCACATAATGGAAGTAGGTTTGTGTAATTATTGGAATCACCATAAACGACCTTTATTTGAATGTAATCTATACTGAAATATGCATGGTGGTAATTATCTGCACCTCCCGCACGGCTATTAAAAATAATAAGGTTATGTTCAAAATAACTATCTGGAATATTTGTTTTTATTTCAGTTAATTTACAATCATATTCTATCTTATTAAGGTATACTTTGAAACCAAAATCTTGATAAACTATTTCAATATCACCTTCAAAATCTACTGGGATATTACTACCAGAGAATTCAATTGAAAAATCAATATTGTTCATAACTACTCTTAGTGTATTAGATCCAAAAGCAGACCTTCCATATTTTACTCCATTCAATTTTATTCTAAATTGTGTAATTTCAAGGGAGTTATTTTTTGCAATGTCTCTTGTTGCTGAAACATTAGTAGTACCAACACCTTGATATGCTTTAAGTATTAGGTGGCTATTGTTAATAGTAACACTTGAATTTGGATCATCAGAATTTAGTACCCAATTTATAACTGATGAAAAATCATCTTCAAAGTAGTTGATATAATTTTCTAAGTCTGAATCATCTTTTTGACAGGCACTTAATGCGACTAAAATTAAATAAATTATTAAAAAGTACTTTTTCATAAGTTAAATTTAGATTTGTTTTATCAATTCAACAATAAAAAACAAATTGAAAAAGATTAGTAGATTCAATTATGTATAGATGTGTATAAACTAATTTCGGTTGCTTTTAATGTCCATTTTGTACTATATTTATTTTAAACTATAGAACAATATAATATGTATTAGCATCTTTTTATATATTTTAACTAACTATTTAATAGTGTGATAACAGACTTTAGCTTGTGGAAAATCAAATTAATTCTATTCCTGTTAGCTTACAGAAGTACTTTAATAGTTCAACATGATCTCCTGGGATAAGCAAATGATGATTCCCTAAAGGATTTTCTTTTAGTTTAGCAATATCTTCTTGTGGTATTTCTATTTTAATTTGAGTTCTACAAGAATCTTCACGTTCAGGTCTTTCTACAATTTTGCCAAATGACACAAATGCCTTTGATAGTTCGTTATTTAAGCGAAGAACGGTTGCGTTTTCTGCTTTAAATTTACCCTGAACTGCTGTTCCTTTGTTAGTTTCGAAGTGAGTTCTGATTTTGTAATCAGAAATTAAATCAGTTGCTATAGTACAATGTGCAAAAAATATCTTGTCTTCTTCTAATCCAGCGATATTAGCCATCCATGGAATTTGCTCTGTAAGTTCTTTTACTATGATTTTTCCTGTTATACTTGTTATATCTCCTTCACATCCCGACGCAAATCCTTCTGTATTTAGTTTAGATAAAGCTAAACATGCTGTAACTGCATTTTCTACAACAAGTGGAAAGCATTCAACAGTTATAGCATCTACTTGCTTTTGTTTAATAATATCCTTTAAAAGATTATAAATCTTAGAAGAATCTTCAAGATTGAAACCTGAATTATCAAAATGATTTAAAAATTCAGTATTTACAGGATATTCAGAATATTTTGGAAAGTCATTCCAATCAATTTTTTCTAATTGAACACCAAGCTTAGTATTTAGAATATTATTCTCAATATCAGAAGCAATAAGCCATTCGGATACTTCTCCAATTACACCTATCTTATAATTTTTAAGTTTAGTTAAAGTTTTTGAAGATCTCAAATAGTAGTTTAGCTTAGATTGTAATTCTGCCTCATTATCAATATTATATAGAGTAGAATCAATCTTATTTTGATTACAATAAGCTTTAATTTCGGTTGCAGCTGCGTAACTATTACTCTCGGTCATCGCTAAAATCAGAATTTGCTTTTTGTTTTTTAAAATTCCTTTAGCCTCATTTTCTGATCCTCCTGTAAGAATAAATAATACATCTGGATTTTGATCAGTTATTTCGATATTAAAATCTGTGAGTTTATTTCTTAAAATTTGCTCACCTCTTGAAATAATTTCTTCTGAAGCTCCTTGAAAGGCTATTAATTTTACTTTTATAGTATACATTAATCTTATTTAAAAAGTTTGGCGAGCAAAGATGGAGATAAATAAAGTAAAATCAATATTAATAGTATAAGAATAATACCCGAACTAAGCCATTTTCCAAAACTTAATCCCCATTTTGGAATCAAATTTTTTAAGGATAAGCTCTTATAATAAGGCTTTGGAGCTACCATTTCAGGTAAAATTTCTGCCGGTATTTGAATATCCCAGCTTCCCACGACGAATAGAGGCATTAAGAATGTATATTCAACCTGCTCATCGAACTTTTTTGTTCCAAACAGTCCCTTTTGCCTTGATCCAATGTTGGCAGAATATAGCTTTATGAAATACTCTTTATTCCATATGTTTTCGTTCTTTACATTCTCTAAATCTGTTAAAACATTAAGAATCGATTCGTCTAAATCATTGGACAATGGATTGTCATCTTCAAATCCCTTATGATATAATGGAGCAGCCATTCCCTTATAAGTTTGCAGATGTATTTTATTTTCATCTTTTGGATGTTTTAATAGCTGTTGGCAAAATACAGCTCCAACCGCTATATCAGGCGTTTCTGTTTGTGTATTTTCGGTTTTTATGTACCATGGTGAAGCATTTGGATTAACCTCCAGCACAAAGGTAATATCGCTATATAAATGATTTTTATATTCTTCTTTGTATTCCAGGTCGTTCATGGAAACAAATCTACGAGAATCTTTATACCAGTATCCCGGGTAAATTCGCTCATTTAGAGCAGCTTCAGTTGGGTCGATTTGTGGTTTATCTCTATCGGCAATAACAGTTATATTTACTTTAAAAGTAGTTAACCATAATTGCATCTCAATAAACTTATTCTGTATGCCTAAACTATCAATTATAAGGCGTTTTTTATACGTTCTGTATGGTTTTGGCTTAGTGTCAATGCCCAATTTAATTAATGATTCTAAAGCCGTTTTTTCAGGTTCGTAATACGCAACTGGTCCAACAGCAATCTCAATGTCGGGTAAACCAAACATAGGATGATCTGGATCGAGTTTTGCACTATTGCAATTGTAAGTGTAATATGGCTTTTTACTTTTCTGACGAAAAATACTGTCATAAACCTGAATTCCAGCAAGTTTTACTTCAGCTCCTTCAAAATTTGAGCCTATGCATTCATCTATACGAATAGATTTTTGTTCATTAAACTGGATTTTATATTCATCATCCAATAGATCAATTATTTCATTGTATTTTTGTTCTGTTTCAACTTTATAATTTGCAATATATTCTTGATACTCAGGATTTGGTTTTTTATTCGCTAAATCATCAAAATCAATGATAATGCCTGTTATCCAAATTATGGCAATAATGGCAATTGCCCAAGGTAGTTTCTTTTTCATTAGTATTATTTAAGACGTATACAATTATTTTTTTACAAAACCTTCTGAATCAAGTTCTTTATTATTGAATTTTTTAAAAAGTTCAGCAGTTGAATAACCCAATGTTTTTTGAAAATGAGGGTAATCCTTAAAATTACTCCAGTCTCCACCCCATTCCCAACCAAAATGTTTAAATGCAGCAACTACTTCGTCCCAATCTTTTTTATTATCGGCATCGGTATCTTTATTTCTATCCCAGGAAACTTCTTTTCCTCCTTTTAACATTAAACAAAAATCGATGGCTAAACCATAATTATGGTAAGATCCTCCGGCTTTAGCATGAGTAACAATTTTACCTGATTTTGTTCTTCCCTTTGCGTACAAGTTTTCTTGTTCTTTAAATGTACGTAAAGTATCGGTAAATCTAACTGATACATTGCGTTCAAGAATATTCTTATAAATTTCTTTTGCTTCCTTACGGATTTTTGGATGAAGATTCTCAATGCGTTTTAATGTCACAGGATCTTCTTTTAAATTCTTTTTAGCTTCTTTAGGTGGTTTTTCTTCGGAAACTGTTTCAGGAGCTGTTTCAATTACTGGATTTGTTTCAGCAGATTCCCTTTTTACTTGTGCTGTTTTTTCTTGAGCATAAGCTTTTCGTAAATTTTTAACTTCGAATAGGATTCCCAATAAATCGTGCCAAAATTTACTCCCCCAACTCAGGAAAAAGCCTGTGAATAAACAACCAACTATCCAAAGTAAACCATTTGAATTCTGGTTCCATCCTATTTTTCCGTTTTCAATAATCTGAAATAAATCGGCTTTTAGAGCAAAAGCAACTATTTCACCTGATAAAAGGCTTATTAAGAATATTTTACGCTCTCGTATTTTTTCTTTTTTTGCATCATCTTCTTTGTGACGCAAATTTCCAAATCCAAATTTTCCTTCGGATGGAAGAATTAATTTGAAAAAGTTAGAAAATCGTTCAGATATAAAACTAAGTGGAAGTAAGACTACGACCAGCGAAACAAGAATTTCAGCCTCCATAAAAAGATTTTAGGTTAATAACAGAATTTAAAAAATTAAGATAAAATCTTTTTTTAAGCTATCCAAGCTGAAATTAATTATTAATTCAATTTATCCTTAAATATCTTTTTGAATTTGTCAAGTTTAGGAGTTATTACAAAGTTGCAGTAAGGTTTAGCCTTATTGTTGTTGTAGTATTCTTGATGATATTCTTCAGCTTTATAAAAATTGGTAAATTCGGAAATTTCAGTTACTATAGGATCATTATAAATTTTAGCAGCATCCAGCTTTTGTTTTAAAGTTTCAGCTAATTCCATTTGCTCATTATTATGATAAAAAACAACGGATCTGTATTGCGTTCCTACGTCTGCTCCTTGTCGGTTAAGCGTTGTAGGGTCGTGTGTTTGCCAAAATACTTCCAATAACTCAGTATAACTTATTATTTCAGGATTATATTTTACTTGAATAACTTCGGCATGACCAGTTTCGCCACTACAAACAGCATTATATGTTGGATTCTTAACTTCTCCACCTGAATATCCAGATACAGCAGACTCCACTCCTTTTAACTCCTGAAAAATAGCTTCTGTACACCAAAAACAACCTGAACCAAACGTTGCAATTTCCATTTTTTTTCTTTTTTGAGAATATAATTCAGTACTAAATATTAGCACAAGAGTAAAAACAAATAGTAAGTTCTGATATTTCATAAAACTTTTTTATAATAACACATATCGCGAATGAATGTTTATACAATAGTTTGTATTTTTATCTTCTTAATAGAAATAGAATGAACTTTAGAGAACAATTATTAGCTGAACTTTCAAAGAGGAATACGGTGTATATGGCTTCAATTATCGGAACAGATAAAAAGCTTTTTAAGGAGATGTTTGAGCTAATATTAACGAATGAACAATATGTTTCGGGTAGAGCGGCTTGGGTTATTGAGCATGTGTGGCTTGATTATCCTAAAATGATTGAACCCTATATTAATGATATGATTGATTTTCTGCCTAAATCAAAATATGATAATCAGAAAAGACATTTTACTAAGATATTAATAACCATTGACTTAAAAGATTTGGATGAAGATCGTTTAGGAGTTTTAATTGATAGATGTTTTACATGGTTAGAAGATCCAATATACCCAACTGCAGTAAAGATGTTTTCGATGCAAATTATTTATAATTATGTTGAGATTGAACCTGTAATTGCCACAGAACTGATTGCTATAATTGAAAATCAGTTAAACGACAGTACTCCTGGCTTCAAAAATAGAGGTAATAAACTATTAAAAAAGCTTTACAAGCTTGTTGATTAATGACTTTCCAAATAATATATAAATATACATATCTATATATTGTAATTTAAAATAATTCTTCTACTTTTGCAGTGTTTTATAATTAAAAGCTAAGGTAATGAGAAGAGATATTGTTGTAAATGCAAATTATTGTCCACAGAATCACCCATGTCCATCAATGAGAAGTTGCCCTGTTGGAGCTATAACACAAAAGAGCTCTTTTGAGGCTCCAGAGATAGACTATAATAAATGTACAGGTTGTGGAATATGCACCAGGTCATGTTCGGCCTTTCAGTGCACAAATTGTTAAAATAAAAAAGCCGGGATTAACCGACTTTATTTATTTTTATGCTATACCATTTATTTATTCAATTGTGAGTGATATTTTAGAAAGACCATTTTTGGTGCCAATCCAAATATTTCCTTCTGAATCACTTGCTAAAGCATTCGGTTCTTCGGTTATTCCGCAATCCGAGTAACTATATGTTTTCCAGATATTCCCATCAAAAAAAGAAGGTCCTGTTCCAACCCATACATTACCTTTTATATCACTTGTAATTGAATGTACGTAATAATCTGGTAAACTTCCGTTTTCGTAGGTGTAGTCAGACCAACTTTCGTTGCTGTATTGGTAAGCACCACTACTTCCAACCCAAATATCGCCTTCAGGAGTGCAATAAATGGACTCCACAAATACATTGAGATTATTAATATGATGAGACCAGTTACCTGTTTTTAAATCAAGTTTGCTTAAACCCGACATACAGCTCCCAAACCATACATTGCTATCTAAATCACAGCAAATAGCATGTATATGTCCCATATCATCATTACCGGAAATTGATCCGTATTCAAAATTTGTACCATCAAATTTATAATATCTATTACTAGATCTGGTACCAATCCATAAATTGTTCTCTGAATCGGAAGATAAGCTCATGATATTGTCATAAACTAATCCATCATTTTCAGTATAATTTGTCCATGTTGTACCATCAAATTTGGATAGCCCATATTCTGTACCTACCCATATATTTCCGTTACGATCAATTTCAAGAGCTTTAATTGCATTACTAATTAAACCATCATCAGCTGTATAGGAAGTCCAGTTTGTTCCATCAAATACAGATAGACCGCAATATGTCCCTACCCAAACATTATTACTTTGATCAACCGCAAGTGATAAAATCCAATTACTTACATTATTAGTAAAATTAATTATACTATCATTAACTGTTGCGCTTGTCCAGGTTATAACGATCGGATCACAATGTAATTTATCAATAATGCTCTGATAATTAATTATTTGAGCCTGCGTTAAATTATGACAATTATTAATATAGTTCGAAATAGATAAGTTATAATTACTGCAGTTTATTGATGTAGGATTTGAGGTATAAACATCAAATGCTTCATCCATTTTTAATTTATATTCTTCACATATCATACTGTCGCATCCTAACGATTCTATTATTAAATCTAAGCTGTCTTTTTGTGATTGTACTAACAAACTGCATTCGTTAATATAATTTTCAATTGCTGTTGTATAATTACTGCAATTTTCTGTAGAAAAGTTTCCTGAATATAGATTTGCAGCTTCTGTCATTGCAAGTTCTAATTCCTCACATATAGCTATGTTAGGATTAATTGGATCATCCTTTTCTTCACAGGAAATAATAAATACAAAAACAAATATGCTTGCTAATAAAAGATAAAAAGTTCTTTTTCTCATAATATATTTATTTTAAGTTAATTATCAACACATAAAGTTAATAAATTAATTGAATTTAGTAAATGCAACCCTATGTTTTTAAGAAATTGCAATAAAAAAGCCGGTTTAATGCCGGCTTTCTTGTATATAACTCCTTTAGTGCAGTAAATTAATTTATTGCTTTCTTTTTCAAAAGAATCAAACTTACTCCAATATAAATTAAGATAGCAATTGCAGATACCTCTATCCCAAAGTTACCTCCGTTAAGAAATAAGTTTTGACTTTTAAGTTTGAAACAGAATATTGCATTCATATCATCAAAAGGTAAATGAGATATTTTTAGAATTTTACCTGCAAAGAAAATGTTCCAAACGAAATGTACAATAGATGCGTAACACACGTTATTTGTTTTTATAACAATTAAACTAAACATAATACCTACCATTGTTCCACCAAAAAATAAAAACAAGATATCCATAATGTTAAAACTATTTATCATGGTTAAATGCATTAAACCAAAAATCATAGAAGGTAGAATAATAGCTACTTTTGTATTCCATTTTTCACGAACTAAACCCATAATATAACCCCGAAATAAAGTTTCTTCAAGAATTCCTCCGTTTATAGCCATCGCTATTGTCGAAACCACAAAGTAAACAATCCATTTACTTGAATATGAGTCTCTTTTGTACATGAAATCAAGTTCATTTAATACTAAAGTTGCAAACAAAAAAACAAGAGAAATTATCATTCCAACAATCAACCATTTAGTGCATTGTGTGCAACTTTTTCTAATATTAAAAGTTGAAATCTTCATTTTAAGAACTTTAGTAACAAAAAGCTTCATTAAATATAGAGTTAAGGGTAAGCGCAGAACTATTTCTCGAACTGCAAACCTAATACTTCTGTTACTCATCCATTTTGTAGCTATATCGCTTAAAAAAGCAACTGCAAGGAAAATTATTAGTAATGCGATACAACTTAGAATAGTTTTCCACCAGTTTAATTTTGTTTTCATCATTTTAAATTTTTGTTAATAATTAATTTCTGGTTCGAAAGTATTATGGGATTTTTTCAGGGAAAAAAGTATTATATATAACAGCTAAAAAGCTTTTTGAAACACCATTTTTAATACAATAAATGCGTTCAAATATTAAAATGTATTGTTTATACTTGATAAATACATTTTCAAACAAAATTTTAGAAATAGTTAAATTTTATATGCAGTTTTGTATATAAATTCCTTTGCAATGATTAAAAAAGAACATATAATTCATCTTGTATTGTGGTCTATTCCATGTATTTATATTCTGTTTATATCCGAAAATTTTATTATTGGTGTTTTTAGTAAAAGAGAGAATACATTATTGGTTCCATTTATTTATGGAACATTATTTAATATGCTTCTTTTTTATATAAACATTCGCATTATAAATAAATCGTTCGAAAGCAATGGTTTTAGAAATAAGTGGATACTTTTTGCAATTATTGTATTAGTAAGTATCAATTTTTTAGAAACATTTATTGATTACCAGTTTATTAACCTAAGAGAACCAATTAAGAATGGTTTGTTTGGTGATATTTTTATAGGAAACCTGGTAATACATATTGTCTTTTTTGGTTTGGCTATAGCATACGTATTTACTTTTAAAGCTATAAATAATGAAAAGCAGAAAAATATTTTAATGCAGGAAAAACTGACAACTGAGTTAAGTTTTTTAAAATCGCAAATTAATCCTCATTTTCTATTTAATACGCTTAATAATCTTTTTTCATTAGCACGCAAGAATAATGATGAAGAAACAGCAAATGGAATAACACAACTTTCGAAAATGATGCGTTACATGCTTTATGAGGGAGATATTGATAAAATTCCTTTAAATAAAGAAATAGAGTATATAGAAAATTACATTTATCTTCAGAAATTAAGATTTCATTCCGATGATGAGATTGAAATAAAAATGGAGGTTTTAGGGAATACAGAATCTTTTTTGATTTGTCCTTTAGTACTAATACCATTTGTCGAAAATGCCTTTAAACATGGTGTTAGAATTCAAAATCCTTCAAAAATTGATATTAATATAAAAGTAGTAGATGCAAGTCTTATTTTTGAAATACAGAATACCCAACATGAATATACAGGATTTAAAGAAAAGTATTCAGGCTTTGGGATGGAAAATGTTCAGAATAGATTAGATCTGTTATATAAAAACAGTTATGAACTTATTGTAAATGATGATAAGTCATGTTTTCAGGTAATATTAAAAATTGAAAGTAGGTAAAATGAAATACATAGCAATAGATGATGAGCCTATGGCGCTAGATATAATCACTGATTATGCTTCTAAAGTTTCTTTTTTGGAAAAATCAGGGACTTTCCGTGATGCTATATCAGCGTTAAATTATTTGCAGCAAAATCATGTTGATTTAATGTTTTTAGATATAAATATGCCTGATTTAAATGGTATTCAAATGTTAAAAACATTACAATACCCTCCTCTTGTTATTTTTACAACAGCATATAGTGAATATGCTATTGAAGGTTATCAATTTCACGCTATAGATTATTTATTAAAGCCAATTGAGTTAAATAATTTTCTTATAGCAGTTAACCATGCATTTGAACAGTTTCAATTAAAAAATAATAAGAAAAAGACTGATAATAATATGGTTAAAAAAAATACTCAATCAGAAGATTTTAT
>Ga0209692_10003026_pt1 | contig 16926 bp, 14 predicted proteins | sample tdDd472_FD_187129 | JGI IMG/M metagenome (GOLD analysis project Ga0209692, IMG submission 187129) | Marine sediment microbial communities from the Atlantic coast under amendment with organic carbon and nitrate - tdDd47.2 (SPAdes)... | ecosystem: Environmental > Aquatic > Marine > Coastal >...
TATCCATTCTTCGGGGTCAAGCTGCATCATGCCCACGCTTTCCGTGACCGGGACACTAAATACCTGATAGACGTCATCATTCCATACCGTCACCGTTGTATCACCCCCGCTATCATAAAAGAGCTTTACCTCTACCGGCATCTCAAAGAATGGTCTACGGCCCTGGTCACCCTGTACCTGCTTGATCACGAAAGCAAGCTCCCCTCCCTGGTTTTCAAAATTATAATGATAATTAGGGTAGTATTCATCATAAACCCATTGATCAAAGAAAAATCCCAGGTCCTGGCCGGACACATCTTCACATACCTCCTGAAAGTCTTCTGTTGTGGCCTGCGCATAAACAAAGTCAGGATGCGTTGCATAATCATAAATTGCCTCAAAAAACAGGCTGTCACCCAGCACTCCTCGCAGCATATGCAATACATAAGCACCTTTGTTGTAGATGATCCCCTGAAATACATTAAAGGTATCGCTGGCATTCTCCAGGTAAAGGGTACCACCACTATAATATTCGAAGTCTGTCATATATTGCTGATAGACGCTAAACCCTTCGGCCCCCTCCACATAAACTGCTTCTGAATAGCTGGCAAAACCTTCATTCAGCCAGGCGTGATGCCAGTTCTCACAGGTAATATTATCACCGAACCACATATGCCCCAGTTCATGTACCGATATCATAAACCACGAGGCGTACATGTTATTAGTGATCGTGTTTGTCTGGTTCTCTATTGCACCATAGTAGCCTAGTTGTGTCATTCCATACTTCTCATCTGAGAAAGGGTACTCACCAAATTTTTCTGAAAAGATATCCAGTGCCAGGGGCATGTCTACGACACCTGCCTGCGAAGCTTCGAGATCTTGTTCAAACACATAGTAGTCAAGATCATATTGTTCTCCATATATTCCGGTGTATTCCTCCCCAAACTGAACATAATTGGATATAGCCACCATCACATAATAAGTGACTATAGGGTAGCGATGTCGCCATTGATATGTTTTCTCAGTCGTATTGTCGATCACGTTCTCCAACAAGCCGTTGGACAGGGCTATGACTTCAATATCATTCACAATCTGTACTGGGATAGTAACATCAACATACACAGAATCTGGCTTGTCGGATGGACCATCCTTGCAAGGGTACCAATAGTGCGCCAGGTAAGGTGTGGAGAGCGTTGCAATTATTGGTTCAGAGCCATGATGTGTCTCATAACGCAATCCTTTATAACCTCCTGCCTCTGCCGGGACACCATGGTAAGTGATGATTACTTCGAGGGCATCACCAGGATTATAGGCAGCATCAAGATTGATAAGGATGGAGTCTCCTACCTGATAAAAAGAGTTTACGTGGCCACTCACATCATCAACGTGGAGTGCGCTGTTCAGGCTCAGCCATATCTGGCTCAGGTCAGTAACGACAGGTTCGAAATGACAGCTAACAACACCTTCAATATAGGGCGAATCAATCTCTATAGACAAGTCCAGGTAATAGAATTTTACATCGATGGTGGTATCCGGGATATTGTTCTCAGAATATTGTATAAATTCTTTCAGTGTTTGCCATTCATGAGCATAAAACTCATCCATCAGCTGCCTGTTTTGTGACATCCCTGTTATGGACAGCAACACTGTGAACAGCAATATGATAATCGTATTTTTTAAGTTATTCATTAGTAAAGTTTTTCCCTCTTTAAGAGATAAGGATGCAGTATCTGTCTGAAGCCTGCATTAATATCCGCAGCTACAAAGTCGATCATATATTTTCCACAACGCAGCTTCAGCTCATTCACAAAATTGCTAACACTCTCAACATATTCGTTCCGTATCTCCTGTGGTGTCAACCTGAGCTCTTCACCACTCTCCATATCAACAAACTTATATGGGCGGTTCTCAAAATCAAAATCGATCTCTTTTGCTTTGTCCACCACATGAAAAAGGATCACTTCATGCTTATTATATCGCAGATGCTGCAGCGCCGAGAACATTTCATCCAGGTCTCCATGGCGTTCGAGCATATCACTGAAGATGACCACCAGCGAACGTTTGTGGATCATATCAGCTATCTGATGGATGGCCGATGAGGCCAGGGTAGGTTTCTTTACATTCGTGGCAATGGGCTTCAGTAGCCTTTCCATTTCCGTGTAGAGGTATTTCATATGCACTGATGTGGAACGTGCTTCGGTGGAAAGCTCTATCTTATCGGAGAACAGGCTCAGGCCAACGGCATCCCTTTGCCTCTGCAAAAGGTTAATGAGTGCTGCGGCAGCATAAACAGAAAAAGTGATCTTATTTGGCTTGTCGATGCTCACATCCGGTATCACCGGAAAATACATGGAGCTGGAATTATCAATGATGATGTGACAGCGTAAGTTCGTTTCTTCCTCATATCGCTTCACATAAAGCTTGTCAGTCCTGCCATAGAGCTTCCAGTCGATGTGCTTGGTGGATTCGCCACTGTTGTACTGGCGGTGCTCAGCAAATTCAACTGAGAATCCATGAAAAGGGCTTTTATGCAGGCCGGTGATGAAGCCTTCTACTACCTGCCTTGCAATAAATTCGAGCGAACCGAACTGTTGCAGCCTGTTATGGTCGATCGAATATAGCATGATTTACGTATTTATAAGTATGCACAGAGACGCACAAAACTGCGCGTCTCTGCCAAAAATAAAATTATGTCAGTATCTTAAAGCAGCTTTTGAAGTTTACCTTCCAGCACCTGTTTAGGGACAGCTCCAACCTGTTTATCAACCTGTGCCCCACCTTTGAAGAATAATATTGTAGGGATATTCCTGATCCCAAACTTCATAGTGACTCCCGGGTTGTTATCTACATTTAATTTCCCAACAACAGCTTTTCCGTTATAATCTTCACCCAGTTGGTTCACGATAGGTCCTACCATACGGCAAGGGCCACACCATTCTGCCCAAAAGTCGACAATTACAGGTTTATCTGATTGGAGAACGAGCTCATCAAAATTAGCATCGGTAAATTCTAAAGCCATTTTTCTAATTTATAAAGGTTGAACAATATTAAAACAACAAAATTAAGATTTTATTTATTAGGTAAGATACATCTTTCGTTATTTAAAGAACTATCTAATTTATTTTGTAATCAATCTCAGGTATTTGATTCAGTTCTCTGATAAAGTTAGCAGGATCAACAGCATTATTGCGGGGTTGCATATGCAGAACTGCTTTGTTCCCAGGGTCTTCAATCCTGAATTTTACAAGACATTTACCCTTTTTCATCTTTATCATCTTCTTGAGTACGCTTATCATGCTGGTTGTCACTATTTCTGAGCGCAAGGTGAGCGTAATGCTGTTTGCAAATTTCTCTAATGCTTCGGCAAGAAGACTTATTCCTAAGACCTTAACCTCCAATTGTTCCTGTCCTCCTCTTCTGAACTGTACTCTTACTTTAACCATCACATTGGTTCCTTCAACAAGAAAATGCTTCATCTTGAGGTAGTCTTCAGAAAATAGGAAGAACTTCTTGCTGTCGCTAAAGTCTTCAAGGATAAATGACCCAAAAGGATTCCCAGTTTGTGTCATTCTCTCCTGTGCTTCGGTGATCATCCCTGCTATGGTGAGGTTTCTGTGAAAATATTTTTGCGGATCGCTAAAGACTTCTGTCAGGGTTGAATCGCAAAAGTTATTAATCTCCAGGCTAAAGTCATCCAGGGGGTGTCCTGAGATATAAAATCCTGTGACATCTTTTTCGTTCCTTAGCTGCTCAATTTTGGAGTAGGGGTTACATTCCGGCATTTCCGGTTCAGCAACTTCTACCTGGCTGTCTTCACCAAATAGCGATTGCTGGGCAGAGTTCTTTTTATCCTGGTAGTTGCCTCCATGCTTGATCACCTTCTCCAGGAAAATGCTGTCGTCGGAGTTTTGGCGGTGGAAGAACTGCGCCCTGTGTGTCCCTTCGAAGCTGTCGAAAGCACCAGCCTTGGCCAGGGCCTCGAAGCAACTTTTGTTCACTGCCTGCAGGGTCACCCGCTTGGCCATATCGAAGATGCTTACAAAAGGTCCCCCTTCTTCACGCTCAGCAATAATGGCTGTTACTGCAGCCTCACCCACGCCTTTGATGGCGCCCAGTCCGAAACGAATGGTGCCTTCCCTGGTCACGGTAAAGTTGAATGCGCTTTCGTTCACATCGGGTCCGAGCACATCTATATTCTGTCGCTTGCTTTCATCAATGAAAAAAGTGATCTTCTTAATGTCATTGAGGTTGTGTGTTAGCACTGCGGCCATGTATTCCGCAGGGTAATGCGCCTTGAGGTATGCCGTCTGGTAAGCGATAACGGAGTAGGCTGCTGAATGGGATCGGTTAAAACCGTATTCAGCAAAGCGTTCCATGGTGCCAAAGATCTCTTCAGCCTTTTCCTTCTCAATATTTTTCTTGAGGGCCCCTTCCACAAACTCGATCTTCTGGGCCTGCATGATCTCGATCTTTTTCTTACCCATGGCACGGCGAAGAATGTCGGCTTTTCCCAATGAGAAGCCAGCCATGATCTGTGCCGTTTGCATGATCTGCTCCTGGTAAACCATGATGCCGTAGGTGGGCTTGAGAATTTCTTCCAGCATGGGATGTGGGTAGACGACCTTTTCCTGACCATGCTTACGCTTGATGTACACTTCAATAAATTGCATAGGACCTGGCCTATACAGGGCATTCATCGCAATAAGGTCCTCAATATCGTTGGGCTTCAGCTCCTTCAGGTGGGTGCGCATGCCTTCAGACTCGAATTGAAAGGTGCCAATGGTCTCTCCTTTCTGGTACAACTGAAACGTTTGCTCATCGTCCAGAGGGATCTCGTCGATATCGATGTCAGTGTCATAGCTCATCTTGACGTTGACGATGGCATCTTTAATGATTGACAGGGTTTTCAGGCCCAGGAAATCCATCTTCAGCATGCCAACAGACTCCACCAGCTTTCCGTCATATTGGGTGACCATGAGGTTGGCATCTTTATTTGTGCTGAGAGGTATATGATTTACCAGGTTATCGGGTCCAATAATAACTCCGCAGGCATGTGTTCCAGTGTGCCGGGCTGAGCCTTCAAGGGTCTCGGCAAAAACCAGGGTTTTCTTCTCCAGATCCTTGCCTGTCTTTTTGATTTCAGCCAGCTCAGGGACCTCTTTGTATGCTGCACTCAAGGTAACTCCTGGTCTGTCCGGGATCATTTTTGCCAGGCGGTCGGCATCAGGAAGGGGCAGCTTAAGCACCCTGGCCACATCCCGGATGGCACTCTTGGCGGCCATGGTTCCAAAGGTCACGATCTGTGCTACCTTATCTTTACCATATTTATCAACCACATAATCGAGAACGCCATCTCTGCCTTCGTCATCAAAATCGACGTCGATATCGGGCATGGTCACCCTCTCAGGATTCAGGAAACGCTCGAAGAGCAGGTTATATCTTATAGGATCTATATTGGTGATTCCGGTACAATAGGCCACCGCAGAGCCGGCAGCAGACCCTCGGCCCGGACCAACAATTACATTCATCCTACGTGCTTCTGCGATAAAGTCCTGAACGATCAGGAAGTATCCCGGAAAGCCCATCTCTCTGATCACATTAAGCTCGAAATCCAGGCGATTGCTGATCTCAGGGGTGATCTCAGGATATAGTCTTTTGCCACCTTCATAAGTCAGATGCCGTAAAAAATCATCTTCACTTTCAAATCCTTCGGGCAATGGAAAGTGTGGTAGCAGGATCTCCTTGGTGGTGATCTCGTAATCCTCCACTTTTGCAACAATCTCCTGGGTGTTAGCCAGTGCCTCGGGATGTGATTCAAATAGTGAGGCCATCTCATCAGGTGTTTTCAGGAACTCCTGACCGGTGTAGTGCAAGCTAGTGGCATCATCCAGGTCCTGACCGGTATTCAGACAGATGAGTATGCGGTGAGCCTGGTAGTCGGCACCATTGATAAAGTGCACATCATTGGTGGCGATCAGCTTGACATTGTATTTTTCAGCGAGCACCACAAGTGCTTTGTTCACCTCTTTCTGCTCTGGAAGTCCATGGTCTTGCAGCTCAAGGTAAAAGTCATCGCCAAAGATTTCAAGATATTCCTTCAGGACCTCCTCAGTCCTTTCCATACCATGGTGGCGTATGGTGGAGGGTATCTCCCCTCCCAGGCAGGCAGATGAAGCGATCAGGCCTTCGCTATGCTCCCGCAGTAATTCCTTGTCAACCCTAGGATTATAATAAAAGCCCTCCAGGTATCCTTTTGAGCTCAGTTTTGAGAGGTTTTGATACCCTTTCTTATTCTTTGCAAGGAGTATAAGGTGGAAACTTTTCCTGTTCTGCTTTCCATCTTTCTTAAACCTGTCTTCTTTGGCCACGTATACCTCGCAGCCAATGATCGGCTTGATTCCTTTCTTCCTGGCGGCCGACATAAAAAGTGGCACACCGAACATATTTCCATGATCGGTTATGGCCAGGGATTTCATCCCAGTCATTTCGGCTTTTTCTACCAGGGCCGATATCTTACTCGCTCCATCAAGGATAGAAAATTGTGTATGTACGTGTAGGTGTGTAAAGTCAGGCATTTCCCGGTAAGACTCAAAAATAAAACTCAAAAACTGCTATACAAAAGTAGATAAAAAGAAAGTGCCCGAAGAGATTGTTAATAAAAAAAAGTAGCATGGCTGACAGATTTAATCCACCCCTACCATGCTGACTAACTGCTACTTACAAATACATACAATATATAAGTTATTGATCCCTTGGTCGCTATGAGGTTCACGACAAATAGATTTTCTCTTCACACTTCCAACTTCAAACTTCAGAGTTCAGAGTTCTAGATAAACATCTTATCTTTGTAAAAAAACAGAATCATGGAATTTTCCAGGGAGAACAAGCTTGAAACGATGACCGACCTGAACAAGGCCTTCGCCGAACATCTTGGGATAGATAATCTTCCAAAAGATGAAGGACGTGCCGACATACTGAAAAGGATACAACAGGTAGATGAGGAATGTTTCAGTACGCTGGCTGTCTTTAATAATTCCTGGCTGGCATACGAACACATCAGGGGTGACAAGGAACTGAAGATAAAAGTTGAAGAGGTGTGGAAAATGGAAGTTGACAGGCATCGTATTGCATTTGATGAATGCATGGAAAACATGATGGAAATGGCCAAAAACAGGGAATGCGACCTTGAGCCTTTAAAGCTCAGGCTTAAATGGCTTTAAAATATTCCCTTATTCCTTTTTTATTCCAAATATAATCCGGATATTTGCACCCCCAAAAATTGGGGAGAATCAATCATTAATGTATATAACAATTTATTATGCCAGCAAAAATCAGATTGCAGAGACGAGGTAGAAAAGCAAGACCTTTCTATCATATCGTCATCGCGGATGGTCGTGCACCACGAGATGGGAAATTTATTGAGAAGATTGGCACTTACAATCCGATTACAGAACCGGCTGATATCCAGCTGAATTTCGACAGGGCCCTTTATTGGCTCCAATCAGGTGCTCAGCCTACTGACACCGTGAGAAACATTCTTTCACTTAAAGGTGTGATGTACAAGAATCACCTGCTGAAAGGCGTCAAAAAAGGTGCTTTCAGTGAAGAGCAGGCGGAAGCTAAATTCCAGGCCTGGTTGAGTGATAAAGAAGCTAAACTCGAAAACAGCAGGAAAGAAACCGAACTTGCTAAGAAAGAAGTTAAAAAGCAAGCTCACGAAGCTGAAAAGCTCGTTAAAGAGAACCGCGCTAAAGAAATTGCCGCTAAACGTGCAGCAGCCATAGAAAAGAAGGTTGAAGCAGTAAAAGAAGAAATTACTGACGAAGTCGCCACTGACGAAGCTGCCCCAACTGCAGAAACTACTGAAGAGGTAACAGCAGAAGCTACGGAAGAAAAAGTAGCAGAAGTTGTTGAAGAAAAAGCGAAAGAAGCTGTTGAGGAAAAAGTAGAAGAAGCTGTTGAAGAAAAGGTAGAAGAAGAAAAAACAGAAGATACTAAAGAAGAACCTGAGGCTGAGAAGAAAGAAGAGAAGAAAGAAGAAGAGAAGAAAGAAGAAGTGAAGGAAGAGGTGAAGAAGGAAGAGGAGAAGGAAGAGGAGAAGGTAGAAGAGAAGAAGGTAGAGAAGAAGGCAGAAGAGAAGAAGGTAGAAAAGAAGGAAGAAAAGAAGGAAGAGAAGAAGGAAGAAGAGAAGGTAGAGAAGAAGGTAGAAGAGAAGAAGGTAGAAAAGAAGGAAGAAAAGAAGGAAGAGAAGAAGGAAGAAGTTGAAGAAGAAAAGAAAGAAGAAAAGAAGTAGAACGGTCTGAGGTATAAAACTTCGAATTATAAGCCCCGCCAACAGCGGGGCTTTTTTTGTACTTTTGAAATGACATTATGTATAACCTGAAAACTGATAAAGACAAATACTTTCAGCTGGGTAAGATCATCAAAACCTACAGTTACCGTGGTGAGATGGTCATCCACCTTGAAACAGACAATCCGCGTAACTATACGTCTATGGAAATGTTCTTTATGAATATAGAAGATTCACTTGTGCCCTGGTTCATTAGCCATATTGATATCCGTGGCGACCTGGCCACCGTAAAGGTCCACGATATTGATGAGTTGGAGAAAGCACGGGAGTTCGTTGGTCGTAGCATCTATCTCCCGATAGAAAAGCTGGGAGCCTTGAAAGGAGAGGAATTCTATTTCCACGAAGTCATCGGATTCAAGGCAGTGGATAAAAATCATGGTGACATCGGCCAGGTTGTTGAAATCTTAGATCGGATGGAACAGGAGATCATCAGAATTATAAAAGATAATAAAGAGATCCTTGTACCCCTGACCAAAGAGATGATCAGCAAGATCGACAGGAAGAATCAAATACTGTATCTCAACACCCCTAACGGATTGATTGAACTTTATCTTGAATAATCATGGCTTTCACCTTCAAGCAGTTTAGTGTCATTGATGATGATGCCAGCATGAAGGTTGGTACGGACGCGGTGCTGCTGGGTGCCTGGGCAGGACAAGGCATGCCCCTTCATATCCTCGACATCGGCAGCGGCAGCGGACTGATAGCCCTTATGATGGCCCAACGTTTTCCCTCCGCGAACATCATGGCCATCGACATTCACAAGCAATCCATAGAACAGTCAATCAATAATTTTAAAGCCTCTCCCTGGAAGAAAAATCTTACAGCAACGCTTGTTTCATTTCAGGATCACGCCATGAAAAGTGAAATAAAATATGATCTGATTGTTACAAACCCACCATTTTTTACCAATTCCCTTCGTCCTCCGGACCCATCTAAAAAGCTGGCGCGACATACTGATACCCTGAACTACACACAGATTGCTGAAGGCATCAGTAATATCCTTCATAAAAAAGGTAGTTTTAACCTCATTCTGCCCTATGAAAATCACAAGCTTTTCGAGAAAAAGGCCATTGAGAGCCACTTATCCCTGACAAGGCAACTTGAGATCACACCTGTAGAAGGGAAAGAACCCAACAGGATCCTCTCCGAGTGGAAATTTGAGAAGTCCACAACTGAATCAGATGCCTTAACGATCAGGGATCGAGACCACAACTATACTGAGGCCTATAAGAAGCTTACCGAAGAATTCTATCTGGCATTGTAATTGTTTATAAAAAGCATTTAGAGTATTTAAAGCACTTAGAGTGTTTAAGGAGGAGGATATGAAAAACATTTTACAATTAGGCGTTTGTATATTTATCCTATCTCTATCATCGTCAGCATTAGGTCAGAAAGTATTCTCATGCAATCATAGTTACGAAGCTGATATAAAAGTATATGTCAGCAAGCATACCTACGAGGCTGATCTGCTGGTGTATAAGGTAGAGCATTCATATCAGGCCGGAGAGAACGATGGCAAATGGTTCTTTGTCAAGTATAAATATGAAGCTGATAAGGCGATCTTCTTTTGTGAGCATAAGTACCAGGCCGATCTTGTTGTCTGCTTTGTGGAACATTCTTACCAGGCCAAATGGCGTGAGAACGTTAATAAGCATTTATTTTATTAACTTTCAGCCATGAAAAGATACTTGCTCGAGATTGCAGTATTTCTCTGCGGGGCGATAGTGATGATTTACGAGATTGTGGGATCAAGGGTGGTGGCACCTCATTTTGGGACTTCAATATACGTATGGACCAGCCTTATAGGCGTGATCCTTGCCAGCCTGAGCATTGGCTACTACCTGGGAGGACGGCTTGCAGACAAAAACCCCTCATTCAAACAACTGGCTTACATTATTTTCGGAGCTTCTATATTTATTATTGTCTCTGTCATCTTTAAGGAGATCATTTTAAACTTCCTTTCAGGGAATCTGAATGGCATGATGATCCGGTCATTGCTGGCAGCCATACTCCTGTTCGCACCGGCAAGTATATTTCTAGGGATGGTCTCCCCATATGCTGTCAGGCTCAAGCTTACCAATATTAATAGCTCCGGAAGAATTGTGGGCAACCTCTATGCCATATCCACCGTGGGCAGCATAGTAGGCACCTTCCTGGCAGGCTTCTTATTGATACCATTGCTTGGCACCTCAAATATCCTTTACATCATTGCCGGCATACTCATCCTTGTAGCTCTCAGCCTTAAGCTGGGATTCAAGGGAAAAGGTGAAAGTATATACTTCATCCTGGTACTGCTCGCTGCTGCGCTGGGAATGTACGAATCAAATACCCGTAATGGAGAAATATTAGAAATCGACACAAGATATAATCATGTTCAGATCTTTGAGATGGACTATTGGATCACAGGTGAGCCTATCAAGGTGATGAAGGTTAATGATGAATATAGCTCAGCCATGATCCCTAAAAATGACTCACTGGTTTATGAGTACCTCCAATTTTATGAGCTTGCTGAGCATTTTTGCCCCGGATTTAGCAAAGGGTTGATCATTGGCGGGGCCGCTTATTCCTTTCCACGCTATTACCTTCAAAAATATAAGGATGCCTCCATAGATGTTGTTGAGATAGATCCTGGTCTCACAAAGCTGGCGCGTGAGCATTTCCGTTTGACCGATGATCCGCGGATGCGAATATTCCACGAAGATGGACGTACATTTTTAAATAAGCAAGAAGGAAAGTATGATATCATCTATGGTGATGCATATAAATCCTTACTTGCAATCCCCTTTCAGCTGACCACTCTTGAGGCCACATGGAAGAAATACAATATGCTAAATGAAAGCGGCATTGTCATTGAAAATATAATAGCCTCTGTTGAGGGTCCGGCCAGCAAGTTTATGAAAGCTGAATACAACACCTTTAAGCAAGTTTTTCCTCACGTCTACATCTTTGCCTGCCATGACCCCGAAGATATAGAACTGCTGCAAAGCATTAGTCTTATCGCAATAAAATCAAAAGCGGAACCATCCCTGGTCAGCGATGATGAGATACTGAACAAGTATTTGAAGCACAGGGTCATTCCATCGATCCCAGAGAACACCATAGTACTTACCGACAATTATGCCCCGGTAGAATACTTTGCAATGAAGGCCTTCTGAGCCTCTTCGTAACAACATATTTTCTTACATTTGATTGTTGATCAATAAACCCTTACTATGAGATTTGTAAAAAATATACTCCCTGCCTTTTTCCTGGCTGCATTTGCCTTGTCCCTCTTTATTTCTTCCTGCTCAATAAATAATGAGCCTGATCAGATAATGATTGGCATCTCCAAGGGCTTGCCTGAGAAGTATTATGGGAATTATGCGAACTGGCTTAAGTCTGCCGACAGCACCATCATTTGTATCGACCTCTATCATATGTCCCTGGATTCAGCCCTTATGATGCTTAAAAATTGTGATGGGCTTCTCCTCTCCGGGGGGCCTGACGTATATCCGGGTCGCTATGATCAGGGTACAGACACCATCAAGTGTGGCCCTATTGATTTTACCAGGGACACCCTTGAATGGTCATTGATCAGCGAGGCCAAAGAGCTTGAGATGCCAATACTGGGTATTTGCAGGGGACTTCAGATCTTCAACATTTATCATGGTGGCAGCCTTTATCCTGATATTCCTACTGACCTTGACACACTGGTAACACACCGATGTAAGAATACATTTGATTGTTTTCATCATATAAAAGTGGTCCAGGAATCCAGCTTATTCAAAATTTCCGCTGAACGCAGTGGTATCGTAAACTCCAATCATCATCAGGGGATCCACCGTTTGGCAGAAAGTCTCAATGCGATAGCACGCACCAAGGATGGGTTGATTGAGTCTATTGAGTATAAGGATCTAGAAAACATGCCATTCTTTCTTGGGGTTCAATGGCATCCCGAAAGGATGGAGCTTGAAAATCCTTTCTCATTACCTATTGCGATGCAATTTATTAGCGAGGTCAGATTATATGACAGCAATCATTAGATCCAGAACTAATTTAATCTTTTGACAGGCCCAGGTATGTCTTTCTATATTCGATTCTTAATCCCATTATTATTGCTCCCGGCACTCTTGTGTTCGCAGGACCTTGATATTGAACCGGTCAATTATAAGAAGGTTCGCAAAGCCATTAAAAGGAAAAAATCACCCTATTACTATCCTGCGATATACCAGCGGTACCTTGATCTCGATACCAGCCTGACAGCAAATGATTTCAGGCATCTTTATTACGGGTACAGCTTTCAGAAAGCATACCAACCTTATGGAACACCTGCCTTACGCGACTCACTCATCAACTACCTTCAGCGTGATGAGCCTATGCAGCAGGAAGTTGAGGTAGCTGCCAAAATTGCCGGAGAATTACTAAAAGAGAGTTCGTTCAGGCTGCGGGAAACCTTTATAGCTGCTGTGGCCTTTGAGATGTCAGGCAACGTCAGGATGAGTGCGATATATTATGATTTCTTTGAGAAGCAAGTGGAAGCCATCATGTCTAGCGGCGATGGTCTTTCAAGAGAAACAGCATTCTCAGTTATTTATATCTCCGACGAATATGAGATCCTTGAGGTATTAGGTTTTGTATTTCATGGTGAGCAAAGCCTGATAGAAGGAGATTTTGATCTCTTGCAGATTGAAGATAATGCCTTTGGCATCGAAGAAATGTATTTTGATGTTAGCAGACTTATTGAAGTGGGATTCCGTTAATCCGGAAAAGAAGTTACAGCTTATTCAGGAGCTGCCTGGCGTGGTGCCTCATTGATAATATAGACTGCCCTCAGAGTGATCACCTGGTTGTATTGTTTCCTGGTAAAAGGATCTCCTGTATAACGTGGCACATAATAACGTTCACGGATGGGAATAAGAGACTGAGAATACCGGACATTGATATGTAAGCTTTTCCAAACACGAATTCTAAAATCGACCAGGAATCCAATATCGTTTTTTTCAAATTGCACTGTGTCAGTATATGGTGGTACATTCCCGCTGTGCTCCTCCTCTTTTGCACTTAGCAATCGGCCCCAATAGCCCCCTAATCCAAAGGAAAGAACATCCTTATCAGTAAAGGTCACATAGAGTGGCACCTCGAGGTAGTTTAGCCTGAGCCTGTATTCGTCGGTGAGTGAGTCGGTATCGAACTGTTTCTTCTGAAAAGATCCTTTCTGACTGAAAATGGTTTCCAGGTTGACCCCCCACTTATTGGCAAAAGGCAAGATAGCACCTACCCCGCCATTAAATCCAAGCTGGCTCCATCCCTTGATCTCATCTCCTTCCACCTGAGAAAGGTTTCCACCGGCAATCACCATCCCTTTGATCCTTTGTCCGTAGAGGTCGGCCGACAGGAAAAGGCTCACCAGGGTGATCAGGAGGCAATATATTAGCTTTCTTTTCAAGATTAATCTTATAACGGAGTAAAGATTATAATATTTTCGATGCGATGCACATCATTTTAAATATTTTTCATTGAGAGCTGTATGCGTTTACGTGTAATATCCACTTCCAGCACCTTCACCTGTACTTTCTGGTTCAGCGTCACAACCTCATTCGGGTCTTTCACAAAGCGGTCGGCCATCTGGCTCACGTGCACCAGGCCATCCTGATGTACACCCACATCAACGAATGCGCCAAAGGCGGTTATGTTTGTTACGATACCCGGTAACACCATGCCTTCCCTGAGGTCTTCCATCTCATTGATTCCTGCTTCAAATTCAAAGAGGTCGAACTTTTTCCGTGGGTCCCGTCCCGGCTTTGTCAGCTCCTCCATGATATCCTTCAGTGTTGGCAATCCAATCTTTTCAGTCACAAAATCTTCAAGACGTACATTTCTGGCCAGCTTGTCATCCTTCATAAAATCTTCTACGCCTGCCTTATATTGTTTGAGCATCTTTGACACTACCGGGTAGCTTTCGGGATGCACTGCACTGCGGTCGAGGGGATTTTCGGCATCACCAATGCGTAGAAAGCCTGCTGCCTGTTCAAAAGCTTTATCCCCGAAACCGGGTACTTTCATAAACTCTTTCCTGGACTTAAAGCCCCCTTGCCCATCTCTGAAGGAAATAATTTTCCCTGCCAGGGAGGGTCCAACCCCTGATACATAGGAAAGCAGTTGCTTACTTGCAGTATTCACTTCCACACCTACCTTATTCACACAGCTCATTACAGTGTCTTCGAGGCTCTTTGCCAGGGCAGCCTGATTTACATCATGCTGGTATTGTCCTACCCCTATGGATTTAGGATCAATCTTAACCAGTTCTGCCAGGGGATCCATGAGTCTTCGTCCTATAGATACTGAACCCCTCACGGTGACATCATAATCGGGAAATTCCTCCCGGGCTACAGCAGATGCAGAATATACTGACGCACCGCTCTCGTTTACCATCACCGCGATCACATCCTTTCTGAAATGTATGCTTTTGATAAACCTTTCGGTCTGCCTGCCTGCCGTTCCGTTTCCAATGGCTATGGCTTCGATCTTATATGAATCCACGAGGGTCTGTATCTTCTTGATTGACTCTTTTACCTCATTTTGAGGTGGGTGCGGATAGATGGTCTCATTGTGGAGCAGAGCTCCCTGCCTGCTCAGGCAGACCACCTTGCATCCGGTTCGGAAACCCGGGTCAATGGCCAGCACTATCTTTTGACCCAGCGGGGGTGATAAAAGCAGCTGCCGCATATTCTCAACAAAGACCTCTATGGCCTTGGCATCAGCTCGCTCCCTGGCCACAGCTTTCATCTCCGTTTCCATGGATGGCTGCAACAATCGTTTGTAGGCATCCTCCACGGCCTTGCCTACCTGGCTGGATGATTCGTTTTGACCTTTAATAAATAATTTGTCAAGCATTTCCAGTGCTTCATCCTTGTCAGGTTCCACAGAAAGTCTCAGGAAAGCTTCCTTCTCGCCCCTGAACATGGCCAGCACACGATGAGATGGTGATGAGGAGATACGTTCAGAAAAGTCGAACCAGGTTTTGTAGTTCATGCCAGCCTCTTCCTTCCCCTTGATGACCTTAGAGCTGATGAGTGCCGACCTGCTGAATAATCTCCGCATCCTTTCCCGTGCATATTTATGCTCGTTTACCCATTCAGCAATAATATCACGGGCCCCTCCGAGAGCCTCTTCAACATTCTTCACCTCTTTGTCTTCACTAACAAATCGATCCGCCATGGCCATCACATCACCGGCATTCTGGGCCATGAGCATTTTAGCCAGTGGTTCGAGTCCCTTTGCCCTGGCGATAGTTGCCCGAGTCTTACGCTTTGGCCGGTATGGCAGGTAAATATCTTCCAGTTCAGACAGGCTGGTAGCTTCTGTGAGCTGTTTCCTTAGCTCATCAGTCATCTTACCCTGTTCCTCTATGGAGTGAAGGATTGCCTCCCTCCTCTTATCCAGCGCTTCGAGCTGGTCCATGCGGTCACGGATACGCATGATGGCCTCCTCATCAAGGCTGTCGGTATACTCTTTACGGTAGCGTGCTATGAAAGGAATTGTTGCCCCTCCTTTCAACAGCTCAACAGTATTGGCCACCTGGTTGGGCCGCACAGAAAGCTCTTTGGCAATTTTATCAAAATATAATGAAAGCATAATCTTGTCTTAATTCACAGTTCTTATTCTTATTCCTTTTCAAATACAATGATCTTGTTCACAACATTCTCCCTGGTTTTAATGACCTTTGTTTTTCCCGGAAGGGAATTAAATTTCCCTAGCAGTTCATCAGCCTTCGTCCCTGCTTCATGATTATATACAAGCTTGTTAAACAAGATCAACCCACCCTTTGTAAGACATCTGTTGAGATCATTCACAAAGATTTCACTCTCACATGACTCCGGCACTTCAAAGTCAACATATACATCCACGATGATCAGGTCGTATAGCTTTTTCTCTTCCTTCACATATGTGGAAGCATCTCCTTCCACCAGTTCAACATCCTTAAATCTGCTTGTATGGAAATGATCTTTACCAATCCTTATCACCTCAGCATCTTTCTCCACGCCCGTGATCATGCATTTTATTTTCAGTTCTTCCTGCAGTATGGTGGCAACACTGCCGACACCAAAGCCCAATATCAGGACATCCTTCACTCCTCTATCCTCAGGTTTAACCTCCCTGAAGGCCTTTTGAAACACCCTGTGTAAGCCTCCAAAGGAATAATTGGTATTGGCAGAATTGAGCATGATCTGGTCGCCTGTCCTTACCACCTCCAGGACATCATTAACATTTGAAGCTGATTTTTCAATCACCCTCCTTGCAGCATATCTTCGCAAATATTGTCTCAATTTTGTTACCATGCTTTCCTTCTTCTTCTCATCAGGAAAATCCGTTATTCACCCTGCTCTTGAACCTTTTGTTGTTCATCAGGATGATGATCAGTTCGTAGATGATCCTTCTGAGTGGCCCTATCCTTATCAGGAATTTCATGATCTTTTCCTGTATTCTGTTATAGCGGATAACAGCCTTCATATCATCAGACTCATCAGTCCTGCCCTGTATATATTCTGCTACCTCAATGCCAGTGACCAGGGACTGGTATATTCCTTCACCAGTTAAGCCGGAGGCCATGCCTG